>LFIK01001555.1_pt1 | contig 18271 bp, 14 predicted proteins | sample 643401 | NCBI WGS metagenome assembly LFIK01 (sample SAMN03777447, study PRJNA286221) | soda lake metagenome | biome: soda lake; feature: Kulunda steppe; material: water; isolation source: sample T5-Br brine of Lake Tanatar-5 | place: Russia: Kulunda steppe | collected 2010-07
GGGCCGTTGAAGCGTTACACGCCGAACACACTCACCGAGGCGGCGGCGCTGGAAGTCGAGATTGCCAAAGTGCGTGAGCAGGGTTACGCGCTGGATGCCGAGGAGTTTCTGCCAGGGTTGTTGTGCATTGCCGTGCTGGTGCCGACCGCAGAGCGCTCCAACCTCTGTGTCGCCTTGCAGGCCCCGGTCGTTCGGGTCACGCTCGATCGGGTCAAGGATCTGCTCCCTCACCTTCAGCAGGCCGCCCGCGATCTGGCGCGTATCGAAGTGTCGCCCGAACCAGTTTCCTGCTGAATCCTGCAAACGACAACGCCCCGGCAGATGCCGAGGCGTTGAAGACAGCCGGTGACGGTCAGGCCGGGTTCAGACGTAGTCCTTGTACTTGTCCAGCAGGCGAACGGGTTTGGACAACGCGTCACGCCGGAAGGGATCTCCCAGTTCGCGGGTGCACTTGATTTCCACGATGCACGTCTTGCCCTGGTTCATCTGCATGTCCACGGCCTTTTTCAGTGCCGGCCCCACGTCCTCGAGCTTGTCCACGACGATGCCCTCGGCGCCCATGGCACGCGCAATGCCAGCAAAACTTTCGTTTTCGAGCTCGCCCGCAACGAATCGCCGGTCATAGAAGTCGACCTGATTCTTCTTCTCGGCGCCCCACTGTCTGTTATGGAAAACAACTGCGGTGACCGGGATGTTGTGCTGCACGCAGGTCATGGTTTCCATCAGGCTCATGCGCCAGGCACCGTCACCGGCATAGGAGATGGCCGGACGCTCCGGCGCAGCCACCTTGGCACCGATGATGGTGGGGAACGCGTAGCCACAATTGCCAAAGCTCATGGCGGCAAAGAAACTGCGCGGGCGTTCGAAACGCAGATAACTGTTGGCGACAGAGTTGATGTTGCCGATGTCTGTGGAAACCATCACATCCTGAGGCATGGCCTTCTCGAGCTCACGGAGCACCTGGCGCGGGTGCAGCCAGTTACCGCCCTCCTTCTTCTGCTCTTCGATCATGTCCAGGCTGTAATCATCGCGCTCATGCGTCCACTCGTCGAGTTCCTTCTCCCAGAGAGCCTTTTCCGTCTTGATCCGTTCTGCCCGTTCGTTGCGGGTGGAATCGCAGGCCAGGATTCGATCCTTCAGTCGTGCGGTCAGGGCAAGCGCAGCCGCCCCGGCATCGCCACAGATGCCGATCGACATTTTCTTGACCAGGCCCAGCATGTCGGAGCGTGCATCGACCTGGATGACCTTTGCATCCTTCGGCCAGTAATCGAGCCCGTGCTGTGGCAGCGTTCCGAAGGGGCCCAGCCGCGAGCCGAGAGCGACAACAACATCCGCCTGTGAGATCAGTTTCATGGCGGCCTTCGAGCCCTGATAGCCCAGGGGACCGCACCACAACGGATGGCTGGCCGGGAATGAATCGTTGTGCAGATAGCTGTTCACGACCGGTGCGCCGAGCCGCTCTGCAAGCGCCTTGCACTCCTCGACCGCATCGCCCTGAACCACGCCGCCACCGGAGATGATCACCGGGAATCTTGCCTTGGCAAGCAGGTCGGCGGCTTCGTTGAGGCTTTGCTCACCGCCTGCGCCACGCTCGATACGGATCGGTTGCGGAATTTCCGCCTCGATCTCGCCGTAGAAGTAGTCACGCGGAATGTTGAGCTGGGTGGGGCCGAGATTGTTCATCGCCCGATCGAAGCAGCGGGCCGTGTATTCGGCCATGCGCTTCGGGTTATTCACATGCCCCTGATAAACAGTAAACTCTTCAAACATCGGTAGCTGGTTGGCTTCCTGGAAACCACCGAGCCCCTGGCTCATCGTTCCCGTCTCGGGAGTGACGATGACCACCGGGCTGTGAGCCCAGTAGGCAGCCGCAATCGAGGTGACGGAGTTGCTGATGCCCGGACCGTTCTGGCCGATCAACACGCCATGCCGACCGCTTGCTCGCGCATAACCGTCAGCCATGTGGCCCGAGCCCTGCTCGTGCACCACCGGAATGAAGCGAATGCCGGCCGGGGAAAAAATATCCATGGCGTCCATGAACGCCGAGCCCATGATGCCGAAGATGTCGGTCACGCCGTTGGCGACCATGGTTTCAACAAAGGCCTCGGACGGGGTCATTTTCTGGACGCCCTTCACGACCGAGCGGTTGTCCTGCAAGCTCGCTGCGGTGGCGAGTGCGTTCGCGCCTGATGTGCTCATCGGTAGATTGACCTCCTGCGTGGCGGTGCCACTTGGACTTGACATGGGCCGATCCGTGGCATGATTGAACCAAGGACTCTAGGCCAGTCGCGTCGGGCCGTCAACAAGAAATTACAAAAAACGGAACGTTCTGGCTCAAATAATGCAAATCAGCCGGGTTGACTCAGGTCGCTCATCGACGTCCATCGTCCAGCCCAGGTAACGACTATCGGTCGTTCCACCGGTTGTGTCGTGGCACATCTTGCGCAGTCCAATCGATTGTTTTAAAAATATTTTTCCTGTTGTAACCCATCAGGAATCATCGGCATGGGGGGTTGATTGCGGAGGTATGTCCGGCAGACGTACGTTCCGAAGCGTCGACTGTCAAGTCTGTAACGTTAGTCTCAAAAAACTTTCTCTTGACTGCCAGGCTCGGAGTCGGTCAGTGTCATAGAGCAGTCATATACAACATATAGTTCACTCAATGCACGAGGTCGGGATATGAAAGCGGTGGTTGTCCAGCAGTTCGGCAGTGCAGATCATCTTGCTTGTGTCGACAGGCCTCCGCCGCAGGCTGGAGCAGGTGAGATTCGCATACGCGTCGAGATGGCTGGGGTCAACTTCATCGACGTCTACAACCGCGAAGGGATGTACAGCAAGTCGCATACCTACAAGGATGAACCGCCTTTCGTGCTGGGGCGCGAAGGTGTTGGTGTTGTTGACCAGGTCGGTGCCGACGTCGCTGGCCTGGACATCGGTGATCGTGTGGGTTGGTGTCTTGCTCCGGGAGGGTACGCCGAGCACACCGTGATTCCGGCATGGCGCGCGGTGAAAATTCCCGATCAACTTGACACTGCAACAGCCACCACGCTGATGCTGCAAGGTGGTACGGCGCACTACCTGTCGCATTCACTGTTTCCGCTCGGGCCTGAGCATGTTGCCCTGGTGCATGCTGCCGCCGGTGGTGTGGGCCGTCTGCTTGTGCAGTTGGCCCGGCTGCGCGGCGCACGTGTGATTGCAACAGCCGGCACGCAGGAAAAAGCCGCACTGGTCAGGAAACTCGGTGCTGAACACTGCATTGTCTACCGTGATCAGGACTTCGCCGAGGAAGTGCTTCGACTGACGGACGGTCAGGGCGTCAATGTGGTGTACGACGGGGTCGGCAAGGCAACGTTTGCAGGCAGCCTGCGCGCATTGCGCCGACGCGGCGCCATGGTGCTGTATGGCGCAGCCTCCGGTGCCGTCGATTCCGTCAATCCGCTTGATCTGGCAGAGGCCGGCTCTGTCTGGCTCACCCGTCCGCATATGGCCCACTACATGGCCGACTCGACCGAGATTCAGGGGCGATTCACTGAGTTGGCCGACCATGTGCTGGCGGGAAGGCTGCATGTGCACATTGATCGCGTCTTCGACCTGGCCGACGCGGCGGAGGCGCATCGCTATCTGGAAGCCGGCCGCACGGTCGGCAAGCTGTTGTTGCGTGTTGCTTCTTGATGTGCAGTTCACGGATGAGCGTCTGACAGGCGTTCCTTTTTTCGTTTCGTTGTTGATTCAGGAGTTGGCTTATGAAATCGGTAATGCAATCCATCGTGCAAAAGCTGGCCGTTGCCGGCACGACGACGGCGCTGCTCGCAGGCGTCATGGCGGCATCGCTTGCTCATGCCCAGGACACTTACCGCATGCGTATTCAGGCGGCGGTGCCATCTGGTGCCATGTCGTTCGAGATGCTGGAGCGTTTTGGAAAGCGCCTGGAGACGATGTCCGATGGTGCATTCAACGTACGCGTCCTGGCAGCTGGCGCGATCGTGCCATCCAACCAGATTCTGGACTCGGTCAACGATGGCGTGATTGAAGCTGGATTTGCCTGGCCACAATTCTGGTCCGGCAAACACCCGGCCACTGCCTTGTTCAGCAACACGCCGGTATGGTCGATGGCCGGGCTGGACAGCCTGACGCACTTGTCGTGGATGTACGAGGGTGGTGGCAACGATCTCTACCATGACCTGTTGCGCAACACCATCGGTGCTGATGTGGTGTCGTTTTTCGTGACGCCGTCCGGCTGGCAGCCACTCGGCTGGTTCAAGAAGCCGATCGAGAGCATGGCAGACATGGATGGCTTGCGGTACCGTTCGCCACCAGGGCTGGTTGGTGAAATCTTTGCTGAAGCCGGCGTGTCGACGGTCTTCATCGGCCCCGAGGAACTTGTTCCGGCTGCCGAGCGTGGCGTGGTCGATGCCGCTGGCTGGATCAACCCTGTCGAGGACTTCCCGCTGGGCTTCCAGGATATCTTCTCGCATTATTATCTGGCCAGCGTTCACCAGTGGGTTGACATCGGTGAGATCGTGATCAACGGTCAGTTCTGGGATTCCCTGCCCGATTCGCACAAGGAAATGATTCGTTCGGCTGCGGCTGCGACAATTCTTGAGACGTATACCGCCGACATTGCGCGTAATGCCGAGATGATCCGACGTTTTCAGAACGAGTTCGGTATTGAAGTCGCACCGACTCCGGCTGATATCAACGCCGCGTTGGTGGCAGCGGGTGAGCGTGTGATTCAGCGCCACTCCGCAGAGAGTGAGGTTTACAAGACGATCGTCGATTCGCAGATTGCCTTCGCTCAGTCGGTCAAGCCATCCTGGGGTGAGGTTTTGCGTGCCTATGATTCGTTGAGTGAAAACGCCCTGATCGACTGAGCCCCCGGGCTGTTGTCGATTTCACCAGGCTCTTTATGGGCTGAATGGTGTCATTGGTCAAGGCTTCCCGAGCGGGTTGGACCGTTCGGGAAGTTTTCGGTATGTTTTCTCGGCATGATAGGTTTCGAATGGACCCAGTGACAGTGCCGCACTCCGGCCAAAAAAAGCCGGACCCTCCACCCACGCCCATGTGGGTCAAACGTATAACGACCGTGCTGGATACCTGGACTGAATGGACAGGTTGGCTGGTCGCCTTGCTCCTTGTCCCGCTGATTCTGACTGTCGTTGCCGAGGTTTTTGCTCGGTATTTTGTCGGGCGTTCGTTGATCTGGTCTTACGATCTGATTTATATGTTGTACGGCAGCCTGTTCATGCTCGGCGCTGCGTATACCTTGCTTCACAAGGGCCACATACGCTCTGACTTCATTTACGTGAAGCTTCCGGTGCGCTGGCAAGGTTTTATTGACTCTGTCGCTTATCTGGGTTTTTTCTTCCCCGTCATCGTGCTGTTGCTGATCTATGGATATGATAATTTTCAGAACGCGCTGCGGTTGAATGAGCGTTCGATCTACAGCGCCTGGCGGCCCGTGCTGTATCCGTTTCGTGCCATGATTCCCCTGGCGGCTGCATTGCTGCTTTTGCAAGGCCTGTCTGAAACAATAAAAAGTGTGTATGCAATGATTACCGGGAGATGGCCGTGAGTGAGGAAATGCTTGGGCTTGCCTTGCTGGGCGGCTTGTTTGTATTGATTCTTGTGGGATTTCCCATTGCTTTTACATTGTTGTTCGTCGCTGTTATCGCCGGTTACAGTGGCGTTGGAATGCGTGCCTTCAATCTGATGATTACGCAGATTGAACGTACCATGGAAATGAACACGCTTGCGGCGATTCCGCTTTTCGTCATCATGGGGCTCGTGCTCGAGCGTGCTGGCTTGATGGAGCGGCTGTTCAACGCGTTTCAGCTGATGTTTGCGCGTTTGCGGGGCTCGCTGTATCTGGCGGTATTGTCGACATCGACGCTGTTTGCCATGGCCACCGGCATTGTCGGTGCATCGGTCACGGTGATCGGCTTGATGGCTGGCCGCATGATGGAGAAAAGTGGTTATGATGTCAGACTGTCTGCAGGAGCCATTGCTGCTGGTGGCACGCTGGGCATCCTGATACCTCCGAGTATCATGTTGATCGTGCTTGGCCCGATCATTGGCGTTCCGGTCTTGCGCCTGTTTGCGGCGGTCATTTTCCCGGGCCTTTTACTGGCAAGCCTGTTCATCGGCTATTGCCTGATTCGTTCATACCTGAATCCTCAACTCGGCCCCCCCTTGCCCGAGGAGAAGCGTGCCCCGAACCTGGCCTTCATTCTGAAGGAATTTGCGCTGGGTGTGATTCCTCTGCTGGTCGTCATCATTGCGACGCTCGGCAGCATTCTTGCTGGGCTGGCAACGCCGACCGAAGCAGCGGGTATGGGGGCGCTCGGGGCGCTGTTGCTCGCGCTGGGCTATCGCAAGCTGACCTGGCGAGGTTTCGGGCAGGCACTGACGCAGACCTTGCGAATTTCCAGCATGGTGCTGTTCCTGATCGCTGCGGCGAATTACTTCGGTGCAATCTTCTCCATTCTCGGTACACCGTTCATGGTGACCGACTGGTTGCTCGATCTTGGCCTCTCGCCGTTCATGCTGCTGATCCTGATACTGGTCATCGTCTTTCTGCTTGGCTGGTCTCTGGATTGGGCGCCGATCGTGCTGATCCTGATCCCGGTGGTGTTTCCAGTGGTCCGTGAGCTCGGCATCAACCCAGTTTGGTTCGGCGCACTCGTCGCGGTCTGTCTGCAGACAGCCTGGCTGACCCCTCCGGTCGCCTTGTCGGCCTATTTTCTGAAAGGCGTCATGCCGCATTGGCAGCTCAAGGAAATCTATATCGGCATGATGCATTTCCTGGCCTTGCAGTTGATCGGTCTGTCTCTGGTGCTTGCCTTTCCACAAATCGCCTTGTGGTTACCGTCGGTGCTGTTCGGTGCTCGATGAATCACGTAACAGTCCCGACAGATGCAGTTGGTCGGGACTGTGCTTTTCCGTTCTGCCGCGGTGATGCGGCAATCGCCAGTTCTGGCGCAGCAGACAACGCGCCGCGCTAACCGGACTGATCGAAAAGAGCAAACTGGACTGACCGCAAAGGGCCAAACTTGGTTAGCGTGAACGATAAGACAGCGCGAGCAAGTTAACGTTGGTTCCAGAGCGGGGAAAGTGCTGTGAGCGGGCGAATTTCAGATCAGCCTGTCCTGTTGCGTACCGATACTCTCATGGATGGGCGGTCGGAAGCGGCGGTTGCGGCAGAGCTGTTGATTCAGGATGGGCGCATCGCCGCGATGGGCCCGCCTGGAACTGTCCCGCTGCCGGCTGCAGTCCGCAGGATCGATGTGACCGGTTGCGTGGTCTGTCCCGGTTTCATCGATCTGCATACGCATTCCGATGTTGCCCTGCTCGAAGACGGGCGCGGGCAGAGCCAGATCTGCCAGGGTGTCACGCTGGAGGTGGTGGGTAACTGCGGTCACTCGCTCGCACCCCTGCCAGACACCGCTGAGCAACGGCATGGGCTCACTCTCGGCCCGCAGTTGCGAGAGGACCCCTGCTGGCGAGATATGGCGGGGTTTCTCGAGGCGATTGACGCTGCCAGGCCGAGTCTGAATGTCGCTGCTCTGGTCGGTCATGGAACGTTGCGCCGGGCCTGCCTCTCCGACCCGCGAGTGCCTGTTCCCGACGCTGCCGGTCAGTCCGCGCTCGAACGCGCGCTGGCAGCCGCGCTCGAAGCGGGTGCCGTGGGGATGTCGACCGGGCTGGAATACGACCCCGGGATTCACGCCCGGAAAGATGAAATTGACAGGCTCTGCCGGATCGTTGCTCAGCATGGCGCCTTGTACACCACGCATCTGCGCAACCGTGACCGGCTCTTCGAAAGTGCGATGCAAGAAGCGTTGAGCACCGCCGAGCTTACCGGTGTCGGTCTGCAGATTTCGCACATCACGCCAAAGTATGGTGCACCCGAAAACGCGGCAGTTCGAATGCGGGAGATGGTCGAGCAGGCCCGTTCGCATGGGGTCGATGTCGCTTATGACGTGATTCCGCACCAGTGGGGCCCGACAATCACGGCGTCGGTACTGCCAGCGTGGGCGTTGGTTGGCGGAACCCGAGCCACACTCGAGCGGCTGCGTGATCCACACGCACGCGAACGCATCCGTCAGGCCCCGAACCCCATCTGGCCGTTGGTGCGTGATCGTCGCTGGAATGACATCGTCATGTTCGACGCCATCGGCGATCCATCATTGAACGGCAGGAGCATGGCGGAGATCGGCCGTAGCCGGAATCAGGACCCATTCGACAGCGTGCTCGATATCCTGATCGCAGCTGGCGAGTCGTTGTATTCCGTGACCTGGGTTGGACGGAACTTTGCCCCGGCGGACACGGCGCTGTTGCTCGACGCCGATTATGCCGGCGTCATCTCCGATGCCATCACACTGAGTCATGACGGACCCTTCGCCGGTCTGCGCTGGTCACCCAGTGCCTGTGGCTGGGTTGCGCGTTATCTCGCATGGTGCCGTGACGGCGTGTTGTCCTTGTCTCTTCCCGAAGCGGTTCGCCGCCTGACCACCGTGCCGGCAAAGCGGCTTGGTTTGTCCGATCGAGGACAACTGCGTCCCGGGGCCTGCGCGGATCTTGTCGTGTTCGATCCTGCAGCGGTGAATGACCGCTCCACGTTGGCCGAACCGCATCGATCACCCGAGGGTTTTCATCAGGTCTGGGTCAACGGTGTGCAGGTGGTCGCCAACGGGTGTCCCACTGGCCATCGGCCGGGGCGTGCGTTGCGCGCTGTGTGCGGGAGGGTTCACTGATGACGGTACCTGGTGGGCCGAGGCTGATCATCGGCGTCCTTACGACGGCGAGCGTCATTGGGCTGTGGTTCTTCAGCAGTGCGCAGGGGCTGTTCCCGCCGTGGGCCTTTCCTGCCCCGCACGAACTCTGGGTTGCCGCACGTCGAATTCTGTTCGTCGGCTACGGCGGCGGTCTGTTGTACGAGCACATTCTGCAGAGCGTTCGGCTGATTCTGCTCGGTTTTCTGTTTGCCACCAGTATCGGTGTGCCGCTCGGTTTGCTGATGGGGTGGAATCGCAAGGCCGAGGCGTTGATCAACCCGGTTTTCGAGATCATCCGACCGATACCGGCGATTGCCTGGATCCCCCTGGCAATCGTCTGGCTCGGGCTGGACGATGCATCGAAGATCATGATTCTCTGGTTTGCTGCCTTCGTTCCGGCCGTGATCAACAGCTACACCGGTGTCCGTAGCATTGATCGCTCGCTGATCGAGGCCAGTCAGATGCTGGGCGTCCGTGGATTTGCGCTGTTAAAGGGCGTGATCATTCCGGGTGCGCTGCCAATGATCTTCACCGGTCTGCGATTGTCGCTGCAGGGTTGCCTGACAGCCATTGTCGCTGCCGAACTGCTTGGTGCCTATCTTGGCGTCGGCAAGGTGTTGTATCAGGGTGGGCTTGACATCTATCCCGCCATGATCCTGGTCGGCATGATCGTGGTCGGTCTTGTCGGCTTTACGCTCACTCTGGTGCTCGATGTCTGTGAGCGATTGGTCACGCCATGGCAGCGTCAGTGAGGGGCGGGCATGGGTGAGCCGTTATCGACACGACAGTTTCTGACACTGACCGGTTTGGGGTTGCTGGCCTTCTTCGGAATCTGGACGCTGGCAGCAGCGTTCGAGCTGGCACCCAGGCGGTTTCTGCCGTTGCCCTGGGAGGTGTTTTCCACAGCCTGGTCGCTGACGACTGACCCGTTTTCCGGGCAGACCATCCAGGGGCATGCGCTGTCGAGCATTCAACGCTTCGCCAGCGGGTTTGCGGTGGCTGCGCTGGTCGGCTTGCCGCTCGGGATTCTCATGGGTTGGTACCGGTGGCTGGATCACATCATCTCGCCGCTTTTCGATGCACTCAGATTTGTTGCGCCGATTGCCTGGGTCCCCTTTGCCGCGTTGTGGTTCGGCACCGGCATCGGCGGTCCGATGCTGATCATCATCGTCGGTGCACTGCCGCCCTGTCTGATCAACGCGTATCGCGGCGCCCGGCAGGTCGAACAGAAGTACATCGAGGCGGCTCGCATGCTGGGTGCATCCGGCCCGCGAACCATGCTGGAAGTGTTGCTCCCGGCTGCAACGCCGTCAGTCGTTGCTGGTCTGCGCGTCGGGGCGGGCGCCGGATTGCAGTCACTGATTGCTGCTGAACTGGTCTCGGCCAACAGTGGTATCGGTCTGATGATGATTCGCGGTCAAGGCATTCTTGACACCTCGATCGTGATGGTCGGGATGATCGTCGTCGGCCTGCTGGGCGTGATCATGGATGTCAGTCTGCGGCTGGCCGAGCGACGGATTCGACGACGACGGGGGCTGGAATCATGAGCAACATCGTTCTTGAAGGTGTGTCCAGGGTCTTCAATCGGGACGGTCAGGAGTTTCTGGCGCTTGATGCGGTTGATCTGACTGTCAACGAGCGCGAATTCGTTGCAGTTGTCGGTCCGTCCGGTTGTGGCAAGACCACGTGCCTGCGCATGGCTGCCGGGCTCGAGTTTCCGACCAGCGGCGAGGTGCGTGTCGGCGGTAAGATCGTGCGGCACCCAGGCCCGGACCGAGCAGTGGTCTTTCAGCAGTTTGCGCTGTTTCCATGGAAGACCGTGCATCAGAACATCGACTTCGGTCTGCGCAGTCTCGGTGTCGCTCGCAGCGAAGCCGATGATCGTATTCACCAATCGTTGGCGCTGATGGGGCTGGAGGGCTATGACAACGCCTACCCGCATCAGCTTTCCGGCGGCATGCAACAGCGTGTGGCGATCGCCAGAGCCTACGTGCTCGATCCGGATGTGTTGCTGATGGACGAGCCGTTCGGTGCACTCGACGCACAGACGCGGACGGTGATGCAGGAAGATCTGGTCAAGGTTGGCGCGGCGAACCCCCGCACGGTGATGTTTGTCACGCACGCCGTCGAGGAAGCCGTCTATCTGGCCGACACCGTCGTCGTGATGACCCGCAGACCAGGACGCATCAACGAAGTGATCGATGTCCGCCGCGTTCGAGAAGCCGAGCGCTGGAGAGACTACGATCGCATCGAGGATGTCATGGATCTCGAGTCATTCGTGCATCTGCGCACACGCATCTGGCGTTTGCTGCGCGAGCAATATGATACCAACGCCCGTTAGACCCGTTGATCGTTGTTGATCAACTGTTTCGGGCCGGTGAATCGCACCGGTCAGTCCAACCAGCCCCGTGAGGAGAGACACCATGAAGACACGAATGCCGCTTGCTGCCATCGGACTTGTCAGCGCAAGCCTGTTGCTGGTGGCCCCGGTGGTTCCGGCGCAGCCATTGACCGAAATCCGCATCAGTTCGCAACCCGCGTTGCTCGGCTCGATCCCGTTCCGGGTGGCTGATGAAATGGGTTGGTGGGAAGAGGTGGGGCTGTCGGTCACCTTGTCGAATTTCCCTGCTGGAGCGCCACAGATCGCCGCTTCCCGCTCGTGGGATGTCGGCTATACCGGCTCGGTACCCGCCGTGCTGGGTGCGCTACGCTTCGATCTGCATACCATCGCCCTGTCCGACGATCAGTCGGCGACCAATGCGTTGATGGTCAGCAACACGATCGCCGACGCCGTCCGCGCTGACCCGTCCAGTCTCGCTGGTCAGACCGTGTTCCTCACTGCGAACTCGACGGTGGATCTGGCTGCACGCGCCTGCTTGAACAGTTTCGGACTGAGCCCGAATGACGTGACGATCCGCAGCATGGGGCAGGCCGAAATCATCTCCGCGATGGCTTCCGGCGCGGCCACGCTTGGCGGTCTCTGGGCGCCGAATACCTACACGGTGGAAGAAAGTGCCGACAGTCAGATGCTGTGCTCCGGCAAGGATGCCGACGTGCTGGTTCCCGGCAACATGGTCGTTCGCGCCGAGTTCGGTGCCGAAAACCCGGAACTGGTGGCTCGCTTTCTTGCCGTCTATCTGCGTGCGCAGCGCTGGCTTGCCAGTGATCGTGATGCGGCAATTGCCATGATGGCGGCACATTATGAAGAGGGCGGTGTTCGCATCTCGGAGTCGGCGATGCATCAGGAGTTCGACCTGCGTCCGATGTTCTCGCTCGATGAGCAACTGGCGTTGATGGACCGTAGCTCCGGGCCATCGGCTGTCGATGTCGGGATGACCGGGATTGCCGAGTTCATTCAGGGTGTCGGCACGATCGAGACGGTCCCGGCGCCCGAGACCTACATCTTCGACGATTATCTGCGTATCATCGCTGCGGATCCGATGCTGCGTGCTTTTGCCAACAACGAAGACTGATCCACTGCAAGGCAGCGGCGATTGCCAGTCAACTCGCCGTTGCCGCTCCTGCGCTGCCCGGACAAGCAAAAACAGCCGGGTACACAACAACCGACGACGGATGACCCACGATGGACTATATCAAACAGGCTTTCCCTCCCCGTCAGGAATACGACGCCGCAACGGTCGAGACGGTGCGCAACATGCTTGCCGACATTGCGGTCGGCGGCGAGGAGTCTGTGCGCCGATATGCTCGCGAACTCGATGGCTGGGATGGCGACATCGTGGTCAGCGAGGAAGCGTTTGCTGCTGCCGAACAGCAACTGTCCGAGCGAACGCGCTCCGATCTGTGTTTTGCTCGCGATCGCGTGATGCGCTTTGCCGAGCATCAGCGTCAGTCACTGCATGAATTCGAGGTCGAACTGATGCCCGGGCTGTTTGCAGGGCAGCGCCTCATCCCCTGCAACACGGCCGGGTGTTATGTTCCTGGTGGCCGCTATGCACATGCTGCATCGGCGCTGATGAGTGTGGCCACGGCCAAAACGGCCGGGGTTGGTCAGGTGATCGCCGTTTCGCCAGCGGCCCGAGGCCAGGGAATCCATCCAGCAATTCTGTATGCGATGAAGATCAGCGGTGTTGATCATGTGCTTGCCCTGGGGGGTGTTCAGGCTGTTGCAGCGTTGGCTGATGGCTTGTTTACCGGGTTTCCGGCTGACGTCATCGTCGGTCCGGGCAATCGCTTCGTCGCCGAGGCAAAGCGGGTTCTGTTCGGAAAGGTTGGTATCGACGTGATCGCTGGTCCGACCGAGTCGGCAGTGATCGCGGATGCCTCGGCCGACCCGGAACTGGTCGCCGTTGACCTTGTCAGCCAAGCGGAGCATGGCCCCGATTCTCCAGTCTGGCTGATCACGTTGTCGCGGCCGGTCGCCGACGCGGTGGCTCGGCGCATTCCTGAGCTGATTGCCGAGTTGCCACAACCGGCGCGCGATGCCGCAACCGCTGCCTGGCGCGATTACGGTGAGATCGTGCTGGTCGACAGCGTCGAGGAGGCGGTTCAGGTCAGTGACCGCTATGCGCCCGAGCACCTGCAGATCATGGCTGCAGACCTGGACTGGTGGCTGGCAAATCTCACCAACTACGGATCGCTCTTCCTGGGCGAGGAAACCACCGTTTCCTATGGTGACAAGTGCTCTGGACCGAACCACATTCTGCCGACGCGCGGTGCTGCTCGTTATTCTGGTGGCTTGTCTGTCGGCAAGTTCATCAAGACGGTGACGTATCAGCGGATGGACCGCCCGGCCAGTCGGGCTGTCGGCGAAGTGGCTGCCCGGATTTCCAGGCTGGAAGGGATGGAAGCGCATGCCCGGAGCGGCGATGTCCGCCTGCGCAAGTATTATCCCGACGAGACGTTTGACCTGGGTGCATTGACTGACAGGCGTGGGCACGGCTGAGGAGAGATGACATGGCGCACGATGCCGGATCCCCGCTGATGCTGGCTGCCAAGCCTCCTGTCGAGAGCGCCGGTGAAACTGCTGCGCTTGCGCTGATGCGTCAGGGGCTCCTGCATCGCTACAGCGAAGCGTCCAGTGGCCACGGGCCTGCTGCCGAGCTCGAACAGGCGTTTGCCCGGTCACTGGGGGTTCCTTATTGCGTTGGGATGAACTCGTGTGGATCGACGCTGTTTGCAGCGCTGCATGCCTGTGATCTGCGTCCTGGTGAGACGGTGCTGACCAGTTGCTTTACCCTCTCTCCGGTTCCCGGCGCGATCGTTCATGCCGGAGGGCGCCCGCTGCTGGTCGATTGCACCGACGACTACACGCTCGATTTCGATGATCTGGAAAGAAAGGCAGCGAACAGCTCGGCGCGCATTCTTCTGGTCTCCCACATGCGCGGGCATCTGTGCGACATGGAGCGGTTGACCGAGATCTGCTCGCGACGGGGGCTGACGCTGGTCGAGGATTGTGCGCACACCATGGGCGCTGCATGGAACGGTCGACCCAGCGGCACCTGGGGGCTGATGGGGTGTTTCAGTCTGCAGAGTTACAAACATGTCAACGCCGGGGAGGGTGGCCTGCTTGTGACCGCTGATGCGGATTGCGCCGCTCGCGCCATCCTCCTGTCGGGTTCCTACATGTTTTTCGACACGCATCTTGCGCGACCGGATCTGACCGTGTTCGAGCGGTGGCGCCGGGTTACACCCAACTGCAGTCTGCGCCTGTCAAATCTTGCTGCTGCGGTGGCGTTGCCGCAACTTGGCGAGACGCTGGCGCATCGCATCGACGCTTGGAACACGCGTTACGAGTGGGTGGCCACGGCCTTGTCGGGCATACCGCATGTCAGGTTACCCCGCAAGGACGAGAAAGCGTTTCGAGTCGGCAGTTCGCTGCAGTTCAATTTTACCGGCCTGACACGGGCCGACATGACGGCTGTGGTGGCACATGCACAGCAACTGGGCCTGCCGTTGAAATGGTTCGGTGCCGAGCAGGCAAAAGGGTATACCAGCACCTGGCGCGACTGGTGTTTTGGCGGTCCCGACGTGCAGTTACCCACCGCCGAGCGTGTGATTGAGGGGCTTTGTGATCTGCGCATCCCGCTGACGCTGACCGAGGACGAGGCTGCAAGGATCGGGACGATCGTGCGGACATCAGTGCGCTCGGTGGTCGGTGTCTGATCGGTATTCGTGCCTGACCAACGCGGCGAGCCGTTCCACGCCTGCCTCGATGCGTCTGACCGGTATTGCTGAATACCCCATGCGAAGAACATTCGTAGGCGCCTTGTCGGCATGGCTGTAGAACACGGCGCCAGGTTCGATCACGATGCCATGCTGAAGGGCGAGCGTTGCCAGCGCAGAACTGTCCAGATCCGCTGGGGTTTCCACCCACAATGCAGAACCGCCATTGGATGCAAGATGTTTCCAGTCCGGCAAGTGCTTCGTCAACGCCTCGCGCAGGATGTCTGCACGCTCACCGTATGCAGAATTGAGACGTTTGACATAGGCTTGCTGAAACCCATGGCGGATGAACATGGCAGCTGTATGCTGGTTGTTGCTCGATGGATGCCGCATGATGAGCCGGCGTAGTCGGCGCAATTCATCGATCAGCGCAGGTGGAGCAACCAGAAATCCGAGACGGAGTCCATGAAACAGCGTCTTGGAGAGGCTGCCGATGTAAATGACTCGATCTGCCTGATCGAGGCTTTTCAACGCAGCAGTCGGTTTTCCGGCAAAGTTGAGTTCGCTTTCATGATCATCTTCAATAATCACGAAATCCTCTTTTTCGGCGCGTTGCAGCAGCGAGAGCCGTCGCTGCAGCGGCAGGGTGACGGTTGTCGGGCACTGGTGACTGGGCGTGACAAAGAGGTAGTCGCATGCCCCGAAGTCGTCATCCACCTGCAGGCCCTGACGATCGACCGCCACTGGAATGATCCGGTTGCTGCGCATGGAAAAGATGTTCCGCGCGTCGGGGTATCCCGGGTTTTCCATTGCAATGGTGGTGTCTTTCGAAAACAGCGTGTGTGCCAGCAGATAGGCAGCGTTTTGCGCACCCGCGGTGACAAGAATGTTCTCACGTGCCGTGGAGATGCCGCGAGCCGGCAGCAGTCGTTGCTGAATCTGCTCGATCAGACCTGGATCATCACCATCGATGAGGTCGGGGGCCCAGGTCTGTATGGCGGAAACCTGCAGTGACTCGCTCACGCACTGCCGCCAGTCGTTCTTCGGAAAGAGCGTCTGATCAATCTGGCCGTAAACGAATGGATAAGGGTAGTGATACCAGTCAGCAGGCTTACAGATGTTGCGTTGACCGGCGAGAGGTTGGGCGATGCGTTGCGACCAGTCGACGTCGGCAGACTGTTTGGGTTGCGCTTCTCGGCCAGCCTGTTGCAGGTTGACAATGGCTTCGACGTGCACGAAGTAACCGCTGGCGTTTTTGGGTACGAGCAGTCGCATGTCGCAAAGCCGTTGCAATGCCAGCGTGACCGTACTTCTTGAAACCCCCAGCATCGTGGCCAACTGCCGACTCGACGGTATCGGTTCGCCCGGGTTGATCAGCCCTTCCAGAATGGCATGGACCAGCATGTCCTGAAGCCTTCCCTGGAGCAACGGGCCTTCGAACTCGACAAACAGGCGTTGCCACATCAGCGCATTGTCAGAAGCCCGTCTGGCCATGCAAGTCCCTGCTCGTGATGAATGGATGGTCTGCTCGACGCCTCTGGCAGGTTGCTACGTCGCTGTCGACGTGGACGGTATCAGGATGATCTTGGCGGCCGCACTGGCCCCATCATGCAGCGCCGAAAAGGCCGCTGCGCCGTCGGTCAGTGCTCTGGTGCTGACCCAGTTCAGCGACCCGAACACCCCTGCATGCAGCAGCTTGACCGCCTGGATCAACTCGGAGTGTGTGTAGGTGTAGGCGCCGATCAGCGTGATTTCCGCCAGCGTCAGCTTGCGAAAATCGAACTCGCCGCTCGGTTGCTGTAGCCCGACATGGATAATGGTTCCACCGGGGCGCACTGACCGAATGGCACTGTGCCGAGTTGGAACGGCGCCGACCGCATCGAAGACCGCATCATACTGATCCGGTTCGGGAGGCGCTGTCGCGGGATCACGAACAGAGCCATAGCCGCTTGCCTCTGCAGTCTGTCGCCGCAGCGCATTGGTGTCGACAATGTCGATGTCCGCGCAGCCGTGATGCCGCAACAATCCGGCAATCAGCAGGCCGATTGACCCAGCCCCGATCACCAGCGCATTCCGTCCGGAATAACCCGAACCGAGCGCTTTGAAACCCAGTGACACGGCATGCAGGGCGGTCGCTGTCGGTTCGGTCAGTGCGGCAGCGACCGGATCCATGGATGCTGGAACCGGGATGAGGCAGCGTTGCGGAACGCAGAGGTAATCGGCGAAGGCGCCAGGCCGTTGCATCCCGATCATGGTCCGATCCGAGCAGAGGTTCTGACGGCCCTCAAGACAGTGGTTGCAGCGGCCGCAGAAGGCGATCGGGTTGAACGTGACACGTTCGCCGGCCCGCTCTCCCGATACGATCGTTCCGCTGGCCTCATGGCCGAGGATCATGGGAGGAACACGGCGCGCGTCATGACCATGATAGGCGTGCATGTCCGAACCGCAGATGCCGACGGCAGCAACCTGCACCAGGACTTCATCCGGCGCCGGGGTCGGTATGGCGCACGAGGAAACACGCATGTCGCACGTGCCGCTGTAGATGAGTGCCGTCATCTCCGCCGGGATGGGTGGATGGCCGACGATGTTGGTCGGGTCATGCGATGTCAACATGCGAGTTTCCTCGGTCGGGATGCCGGCAATGCGGCGTTGGTCAGCAGTGCTGACTTATTTGGCGCTGTATCCGCCATCGACGAACAAGACCTGCCCGGTGACGTAGGCTGCGGCCGGTGATGCCAGAAACACAGCGGGGCCTGCCAGGTCTTCCATGCGTCCGTTTCGGCCAATCATGGTTTTTCTTGCATTTTCGGCCGCCAGTTCCGGATTTTCAAACACTGGCGCGGTCAGCGCGGTCGGAAAGAAACCGGGGGCAATGGCATTGACAGTGATTCCGTCCTTACCCCAGGTTTCTGCCATCGCCCGCGTCAGCTGCACAATCCCCCCCTTGCCGGCGCCATACGGTGCGCCGTTCGGAAACGCTCTCAGCGATTGCAACGACGCCAGGTTGATAATGCGCCCCCAACCACGTTGTTGCATGCCTGGTGCGAGCGATTTGGCAAGAAAGAACGGCGCGGTCAAGTGCAGATCAATATGCATGTCCCAGATAGAAAAGTCGACCTCTTCAATCGGTTTGCGAAGATTGACGCCCGCAGCATTGACAAGAATATCCACCCGGCCGAATGCTGCCAGACCGCGCTCTGCGGTTTCGAGCAGCAGCGGCCGGTCGGACAGATCCGCGACCAGCGTGTGAACACGGCGTTGTGTTGTTGCGTGTACCTGTTCGGCCTCGGCTTGCAATGTGTCGTCGCGGCGCCCGATGAGGATCAGGTCTGCGCCGGCATGAGCGAGTGCTTGTGCAATCGCAAGGCCGACAC
>LFIK01001556.1_pt1 | contig 18264 bp, 18 predicted proteins | sample 643401 | NCBI WGS metagenome assembly LFIK01 (sample SAMN03777447, study PRJNA286221) | soda lake metagenome | biome: soda lake; feature: Kulunda steppe; material: water; isolation source: sample T5-Br brine of Lake Tanatar-5 | place: Russia: Kulunda steppe | collected 2010-07
CTGTTCGCCGAACGCGCCCGGGAGCTGCTGGCCCAGCACGAGGTGGATGTGGTCTTCGGCAACTGGACCTCGGTGTCACGCAAGGCGGTGCTGCCGGTCTTCGAGGAACTCAACGGTCTGCTCTTCTATCCGGTGCAGTACGAGGGGGAGGAGTCCTCCGAGAACGTCTTCTATACCGGGGCGGCGCCCAACCAGCAGGCCATTCCGGCGGTGAACTACCTGCATGACGAGGTGGGGGTTGAGCGCTGGGTGCTGGCGGGCACCGATTATGTCTACCCTCGCACCACCAACCGCATCCTCGAGGCCTACCTTCAGGAGGAGTTCGGGGTGGCCGAGGAGGACATCCTGGTCAACTACACCCCCTTCGGCCACTCGGACTGGCAGAACATCGTCGCCGAGATCCGCCGTTTCGGCACCGAGGGCAAGAAGACCGCGGTGGTCTCGACCATCAACGGCGATGCCAACGTGCCCTTCTACCGCGAACTGGCCAACCAGGGCATCGACGCCGCGGACATCCCGGTGGTGGCCTTCTCGGTTGGCGAACAGGAATTGACCGGTATCGACACCGGCCCGCTGGTCGGCCACCTGGCCGCCTGGAACTACTTCATGAGCGTCGATACCGATGCCAACTATGACTTCATCGACGCCTGGATCGAGTGGACCGGCGACGAGGAGGCGGTGACCAACGACCCCATGGAGGCCCACTACATCGGCTTCAACATGTGGGCCGAGGCGGTACGCAAGGCCGGAACCACCGATGCGGATGCCGTCAAGGACGCCATCATCGGCGTGGCGGTGCCCAACCTTACCGGCGGCTATGCGGCCATGATGCCCAACCACCACATCACCAAGCCGGTGCTGATCGGCGAGATCCAGAACAACGGCCAGTTCGATATCGTCTGGCAGACCCCGTCCACCGTGGTCGGCGATGCCTGGTCCGACTTCCTGCCGGGTTCCCGCGACCTGATCGCAGACTGGCGCGCCCCGATGCGTTGCGGCAACTTCAATGTGGCCACCGGTTCTTGTGGCGGCAGCACTGCGGCCGAAGAAGCCGAGGCTGCCCTGGCCGAGTAAATCTCCGGTTTCCGCCACCCCGAGGGGCGGCGGATCGGTACGCCAACTCTATGCATTTCAAAGGAAAAGCCCGATGAGGAATTTTCCGCGATGCTGGCCCCCGGCATGGCTGACGGGTCTGCTGGTTCTGCTGATGCTGACCCTGACGCCCGCCAGTGCCCATGCCCAGGATACCGGGCCTGATGCGGCGGCCCTCGAACTGCTCGAGGCCTTGGACGTCGACAGTTACCCCGCCAAGAGTGAGGCCATCGTCGCCATCGTCGCCAGCGAAGACGAACGGGCCCGCCACTGGCTGCAGTCGTTGCTTGACGGCCGCCTGCAGCGCGCCGATGACGGTCGCTTCGTGGTTGTCCTCGACAACACGGGCCGCGACTGGCCGGTTGAGGATGCCTTGAGCCGTGAGGCACTCGGCGAGATGTCACGCCGCGATCTGGATCGCATCGGCATCAACAATGCCTTGCGCAACCAGCTGCGCAGCGTCATCGCCGTGGTTGACCTTTACGCGGCGGACCTCGATCTGCGCCGCGCCTCTGCGGAGCGTCTGCTCGGTGAAGTCGACGCGGAGCTTGCCGAACCCATCGAGGCATTGATCGAAGAAGAAACGGACTCACGGGTTCGACAGCGCCTGACCTTGGCATTGGCCATTCATCTTCTTGAACAGGGCGATCTCGAGGCGGTGGAGACCCTTAGGGGAAGCTTGCATTCCCGGGTGCGAGTGGCGTTGAACCGTGCAGCGAACAGCGATGACCCTCTCATCGCCGCCGCGGCCCAGGAGGCAGTCAATAGCGTCGAACAGAACCTGCGCATCAACCGTGGCCTGGAGACACTCTATTTCGGGCTGAGTCTCGGCTCGGTGCTGGTGCTGGCGGCCATCGGCCTGGCGATCACCTTCGGCGTGATGGGGGTGATCAACATGGCTCATGGCGAGCTGATCATGCTCGGCGCCTACACGACCTGGATGATGCAGCAGCTGTTGCCCGGGCAACCGGGGCTGGCGCTGATCTTGTCGATCCCGGCTGGCTTTCTGGTCGCGGCACTGGCCGGCATCGCCATCGAGCGCGGCGTGATCCAGTTCCTCAAGGGTCGGCCGCTCGAGACCCTGCTGGCCACCTTCGGCATCAGCCTGATCCTCCAGCAGCTGGTGCGCACTGCCATCTCGCCACAGAACCGCAGCGTGGTGACGCCGGAGTGGATGAGCGGCTCCATCGCCATCAACGATGCGTTGTCGCTGACCCTCAATCGCATGTACGTGTTGGGCTTCACCCTGGTGGTATTTACCGCCCTGATGCTGATCATGCGCCGCACCCGGCTGGGTCTGGAGGTTCGGGCGGTGACCCAGAACCGCGCCATGGCGCGCTCCATGGGCATTCGCGCCACCCGTGTCGATATCCTCACCTTCGCCCTGGGCTCCGGGGTCGCGGGCCTGGCCGGGGTGGCGCTCTCCCAGCTCACCAACGTCGGGCCCAACCTGGGCCAGAACTACATTATCGACTCCTTCATGGTGGTGGTGTTCGGCGGGGTGGGTAACCTCTGGGGCACCCTGGTGGCGGGCCTGTCGCTGGGCGTGATCAACCAGGTGCTGGAGCCCTGGGCCGGGGCCGTGCTGGCCAAGATCATTGTGCTCGTCTTCATCATCCTGTTCATCCAGAAACGCCCCCGCGGACTCTTTCCGCAGAAGGGCCGTGCGGCGGAGGGCTGATCGCGATGTGGTTAATGCAACCGTTCAATGAACGCTCGACCCAGCTGTTTCTCGGCGTGCTGCTGGCCGCCATGACCCTGGTGACGCTGCTGCATGTGGCGGTGCCCCAGGGTCACGCGCTGCACGTCAACGCCTATACCGTCAATCTGTTCGGCAAGTACCTGAGCTATGCGCTGCTCGCCGTGGCGGTGGACCTGGTGTGGGGCTACCTGGGCATCCTGAGCCTCGGCCACGGTGCCTTCTTCGCCCTGGGCGGCTACGCCATGGGCATGTACCTGATGCGCCAGATCGGCGACCGCGGGGTCTATGGCCACCCCGAGTTGCCGGACTTCATGGTGTTCCTGAGCTGGGATAGCCTGCCCTGGTACTGGGCGGGCTTCGACATGGCCTGGTTCGCCTTCCTGATGGTGCTGCTGGCGCCGGGGGCCCTGGCGCTGGTATTCGGCTTCCTGGCCTTTCGCTCCCGGGTCACCGGGGTCTATCTGTCGATCATCACCCAGGCGATGACGTTCGCGCTGATGCTGGCCTTCTTCCGCAATGAGATGGGTTTCGGCGGCAACAATGGTCTCACCGACTTCCGCGACATCCTCGGCTTCAATCTGCGTGTCAATGAGACCCGCCTCGGGCTCTTTCTGGCCACCGGCGTGGCCTTGGGGTTGGGCTATGTGCTATGCCGGGCCATCGTCGGCAGCAAGCTCGGCAGAGTCTGCGTGGCGACCCGCGACGCCGAGGCACGCACGCGCTTCCTCGGCTACCGGGTCGAGCGCTTCCAACTGTTCGTGTTCGTTGTTTCTGCGATGCTGGCGGGCCTTGCCGGTGCCCTCTACGTGCCGCAAGTCGGCATCATCAACCCCAGTGAGTTTTCACCGATCTTCTCCATCGAGATCGTGCTGTGGGTGGCCCTGGGGGGACGCGCGACCCTCTACGGGGCGGTAATTGGCGCCATTCTGGTCAACTACGCCAAGACGGTGTTCACCGGTGTGATGCCCGACGCCTGGCTGTTCGCCCTGGGGGGGATGTTTGTGCTGGTCACTGTCTTCTTGCCCAAGGGCATCGCTGGCCTGCTGAGTTATCGCCTGCGTCGTCGACGCGGCCAGCAGGATGGTGATGAGTCAACCACCGGAAGGGAGGTCTCGGCATGAACCTGATCAAGTCATTTTCCCGCCGGGATCGGATCTTCGACTTCCTGGCACCTGTTGCTTCCCCGGTTGACGTGCGCCACGGCCCCATTCTCTATCTGGAAGACGTCACCGTGACCTTCGATGGCTTCAAGGCGATTGACAAGCTCAACCTGACCATCGATGACGGCGAACTGCGTTGCATCATCGGCCCCAACGGGGCAGGCAAGACCACCATGATGGACATCATCACCGGCAAGACCCGCCCCGACAGCGGTTCGGTGTGGTTCGGCAGCCGCCACGACCTGCTGACCATGAACGAACCCGAGATCGCCAGCCTCGGCATCGGCCGCAAGTTCCAGAAACCCACGGTATTCGAGGCGCTGTCGGTGTTCGAGAACCTGGAGCTGGCCATGGCCGCCGACAAGCGCATCCTGCCCACCTTGACGGCGCGCATGAGCGGAGAGATCCGCGATCGCATCGAAGAGGTGCTCGACACCACCGGGCTCGCCGAGCTGCGTCATGGACCGGCGGGTTTTCTTTCGCACGGGCAGAAACAGTGGCTGGAGATCGGCATGCTGCTGATGCAACGGCCGCGTTTGCTGCTGGTGGACGAACCGGTGGCCGGCATGACTGAACAGGAGATGGAGCGCACCGCCGAACTGCTGACGAGCCTAGCCGGCAAGGGCAAACAGTCGGTGGTAGTGGTCGAGCACGACATGGGCTTCGTGCGTTCCATCGCGCGTACCGTGACGGTGCTTCACCAGGGCAGCGTGCTGGCTGAGGGCAGCATGGATGAGGTCGCCAATAATCCGCGGGTCGTCGAGGTCTATCTGGGTAGCGACCCCGACGAGGAGGCCGCCTGATGTTTAACGTCGAGGGACTCAATCAATATTACGGCGAGAGCCACACCCTTTGGGATCTGGATCTCGAGGTGCCGCAGGGAGAATGCACCTGCGTGATAGGACGCAACGGGGTGGGCAAGACCACTCTGATGAAATCGATCATGGGTGAGGTGGCGATCTCGTCGGGCAGCATTCGCTATGCCGGCGATATCGACCTGACGCGCAAGCCCATCGAGGACCGCCCGCGGCTGGGCATCGGCTATGTGCCCCAGGGTCGGCAGATCTTCCCGCTGCTCACTGTGGAGGAGAACCTGCGCACCGGCCTCGCCGCCCGCAGCGACGGCCGCCGCACCATTCCCTCCCGCATCTTCGAGCTCTTCCCGGTGCTCGAGGAGATGAAGCATCGCCGTGGTGGTGACCTCTCCGGCGGCCAGCAGCAGCAGCTGGCCATCGGCCGGGCGCTGGTGATCGAGCCGCGCCTGCTGATCCTGGATGAGCCGGGGGAGGGCATCCAGCCCAATATCGTCACCCTGATCGGCGAGGTGATCCGCCGGCTGATCAAGGAGGACGGCCTGACCGTTCTGCTGGTGGAGCAGAAGCTCCCCTTCGCCCGCAAGTTCGCCGACCGCTTCGTGATCATGGATCGCGGCCGACCGGTGGCCCGGGGGCCGATCGGCGAGCTGACCGATGCGCTGATCAAGGAGCATCTGACGGTATAGGCTCTGGAGCGCGGAACGCCCAGCGCCGCGAAGCCGCTTTCAAGGCGTCCTCATCGGCGAGCAGGCGTATCTTGCACCTTAATGGCCAACCTGCCCGTTGATCTGCACTCAGGGGGTGCATTTGCCTTCGCGGTGGCGCACCTCAATAAGGCGCAGGGACTGATTTCGTTGCTTGAGAGAACATATAACTTACTGAGTAATAATAGGAAAATATCTCCTTCCCCCTTCTGGTACGCCGCTTGCTGATAGCTGTGCAGACACCCTGGATCACGAGCCGCCCATGACCGCTTTCGAGACATGCCGGGATGCCACACCGCCGACGAACTCCGGGCATCGCTTCGATGCCGCACGCCGCTGGGATGCCTCCCTGGTCCTGGGCTTCGCTTCCCGCCGGGACGTGACCCGCCTGGTTCACGCGCGACATCGCGGTCCGCTGCGGGTGCAGCGCCCCTTCTATCCGGAGGGGGGGCAGGGCGCCTGTCATGTCTATCTGCTGCACCCCCCGGGCGGGCTGGTCAGCGGCGACGCGCTGAGTATCGATGTCGGAGTGGAGGAAAGGGCCCACGCCCTCTTGACCACGCCGGCCGCCAACAAGCTCTATCGAGCCGACAGCCACGGCGTCTCCGCGCACCAGCAGGTTCGCCTGCGTGTGGAGGAGGGCGCCACTCTCGAGTGGCTCCCCCAGGAGACCATCGCCTTCGACGGGGCCCGGGGCGAGCAGGCCACTAGCCTGGCGCTTGCCGGCACTGCGCGATGCCTGGGCTGGGAGGTGCTGGCCCTGGGTCGCCCCGCCAGCGAGCTGCCCTATGTGTCGGGTCGCATCGACCAGCGTTTCCGGCTCACTCGCGACGGCAAACCGCTATGGATCGAGCGTCAGCCCCTGGACCCGTCCCATCCGCGCTTCCGCGGGCGGTGGGGGCAGGGCGGCGCCACCGTGCAGGCGACCCTGTGGGCGGTTGGCCTGCCCGATGAGCACGAGGCCGTCGAGGCCCTGCGCATGGCGCTCGGCGCCTCGACCCGCTGGGCGGTCACCGTGCGTCACGGTGTGCTGCTGGTGCGTTATCTGGGCCAGGAGTGCCGTGAGGCCTGGGGGCTGTGCGAGGACGCCTGGCGGGTCCTGCGTCCAAGACTGTTGGGCCTCGAGGCCCACGCGCCGCGCATCTGGCGGACCTGATTCCCCATCTTCCACGGAGACCCGACATGGAACTGACCCCCCGCGACAAGGACAAGCTGCTGCTCTTCATGGCGGCCCAGCTGGCCGAACGTCGCCGCGCTCGAGGGTTGAAGCTCAATTACCCCGAGGCCGTGGCGCTGATCAGCTTCGAGATCCTGGAGGGCGCTCGTGATGGACGCACGGTGGCCGATCTGATGAGCGCTGGCCGCGAGATCCTCTCCCGAGACGACGTCATGGAGGGGGTGGCCGAGATGGTCGACGAAGTGCAGGTCGAGGCCACCTTCCCCGACGGCACCAAGCTGGTCACCGTCCACACCCCCATTGTCTAAGGAGCCCGCGATGATGTCCGGTCCGATGATTCCAGGTGAGTACCAGTTGAAGGACGGCGAGATCGCGCTCTGCGAGGGGCGTGAGCGGATCACCGTCGAGGTTGCCAACACCGGCGACCGTCCGATCCAGATCGGTTCCCACTACCACTTCGCCGAGGCCAACCCGGCGCTCACCTTCGATCGTGCCAAGGCCCGTGGCCATCGTCTCGATGTGGCCGCCGGCACGGCGATCCGCTTCGAGCCGGGCCAGACCCGCGAGGTGACGCTGATCCCCTACGCCGGTCGGCGCCATGTCTACGGCTTTCGCGGTGAAGTCATGGGGAAGCTTGAAGGAGGACAGTCATGAGCTCTCCCAATACCATCAGCCGCCAGGCCTATGCCGACATGTATGGCCCCACGGTGGGCGACCGGGTTCGCCTCGGCGACACCGACCTGTGGATCGAGGTGGAGCGCGATGCCACCCACTATGGCGAGGAGGTCAAGTTCGGCGGCGGCAAGGTGATCCGCGACGGCATGGGCCAGAGCCAGCGCCACGATGCCACGGTGATGGACACGGTGATCACCAATGCCCTGATTCTCGACTGGTGGGGCATCGTCAAGGCCGACGTGGGCCTCCAGCAGGGTCGCATCGCCGCTATCGGCAAGGCGGGCAATCCCGACACCCAGCCCGACGTGGATGTCGTCATCGGCCCCGGCACCGAGATCATCGCCGGCGAGGGCAAGATCCTGACCGCCGGCGCCCTGGATGCCCATATCCACTTCGTCTGCCCCCAACTGGTGGAGGAGGCGCTGATGAGCGGCATCACCACCATGCTGGGCGGCGGCACCGGACCGGCTACCGGCACCAATGCCACCACCTGCACCCCGGGGGAGTGGCATCTTGGCAAGATGCTCCAGGCGGTGGACGATCTGCCGATGAACATCGGTTTTATGGGCAAGGGCAATGCCAGCCTGCCCGAGGCGCTTGAAGCGCAGCTCAAGGCCGGCGCCATGGGCCTCAAGCTCCACGAGGACTGGGGCACCACCCCGGCGGCCATCGACAACTGCCTCGCCGTCGCCGAGCGTTATGACGTCCAGATCGCCATTCACACCGACACCCTGAACGAGTCGGGCTTCGTGGAGGACACCCTGGCGGCCTTCAAGGAGCGCGGGATTCACACCTACCACACCGAGGGGGCAGGGGGCGGCCACGCACCCGACATCATCACCGCCTGCTCGAAGCCCTATGTGCTGCCGTCCTCTACCAACCCGACGCGGCCCTACACGGTCAACACCATCGACGAGCACCTGGACATGCTGATGGTGTGTCACCACCTCGACCCGAACATTCCCGAGGACGTGGCCTTCGCCGATTCCCGCATCCGCCGCGAGACCATCGCCGCCGAGGACATCCTCCACGACCTGGGGGTGATCTCGATGATCGCCTCCGACTCCCAGGCCATGGGCCGGGTCGGCGAGTCGATCTGCCGGACCTGGCAGACCGCTCACAAGATGAAGATGCAGCGTGGCCTGCTGCCCGAGGACGAGGCGCTCGGCGCCGACAACTTTCGGGCCAAGCGCTATATCGCCAAGGTCACCATCAACCAGGCCATCACTCATGGGATCAGCCACGAGGTGGGCTCCGTGGAGGTGGGCAAGCTGGCCGACCTGGTGCTCTGGAAGCCGGCCTTCTTCGGGACCAAGCCCGCCATGATCATCAAGGGCGGGATGATCGCCGCGGCCCCCATGGGCGACCCCAATGCCTCGATCCCCACGCCCCAGCCGGTACATTACCGCTACATGTTCGGTGCCCTGGGTCGCGCCGCCAGCCAGACGCGCCTGACCTTCGTCTGCCAGGCGGCGCTGGACGCCGGCATCAAGGAGCGGCTGGGGCTCAACAGTGAGCTCTCCGCGTGCCGCGATGTGCGCGGCGTGCGCAAGGGCGACATGAAGCTCAACGACGCCTGCCCCGAACTCACCGTGGACCCGCAGACCTACGAGGTGCACTGCGACGGCGAGCTGTTGACCTGCGAGCCTGCCACCGAGCTGCCCCTGGCTCAGCGCTACCACCTCTTCTAGGAGCCGACATGCTGACACTGACAGAACGCCTGGGGGTCATCGCCGCGGATCGGGCCACCGATAGCCTGACGCTGCCCTATGAGCGGCGCGTGCTGGGACGCCTCAAGGCGATCAGCGACAGCGGGCGCGAGCTGGGCCTTTTCCTGGATCGCGGCCCCGTGCTGCGCGATGGCGAGGGGCTGCGCGCCGAGGGGGGCGAGGTAGTGCGCATCCGTGCCGCCGTCGAGCCGGTGGTCACCGCACGCGTTGCGTCCGGCCTGCCCCTGGCGAGGCTTGCCTACCACCTGGGCAACCGCCACGTGCAGCTGGCGCTGGGGGAAGATGCGCGGGGCGGTTTCGTGCGCTTTCCGCCCGACCATGTACTGGAGGCGCTGGCCGAACGGCTGGGGGCAGTGCTCGAGCACCATGAGGCCACCTTCGACCCCGAGCCCGGTGCCTACCAGCAGGCGGGCGGCCACTCGCACCCCCGTGACCACGGCCACGAACCTCACCACCACGATCATGACCCAGGCCACCCTCATGCCCACTGAGGCCGCCATGACGGCGGCGGCGGGGCAGGGCGACGACCTGGCGCTGCTGGGGCTGCTGCAGCTGGTCAGCCCCGCGCTGCCCATCGGCGCCTTCGCCTTCTCCCAGGGGCTGGAGAGTGCCTTCGAGCTTGGCTGGGTCGCGGACGAGGCGAGCCTCGGCGACTGGCTCGAAGGGGTGCTCGAGGATGGCCTGACGCGCTGCGAGCTGCCGGCCCTTTCGCGCCTGCAGGCGGCCTGGGCGGCGGGCGACGGCGAGGCGGTGGCCGAGTGGGACCAGTGGCTTGCCGCCAACCGCGAGACCGCCGAGCTCGCCGCCGAGGACGCCCGTCTCGGGGCTTCGCTCACTCGCCTGCTGGGCAGCCTTGAGCTGCTGCCTGCCAGCACGGCGCGTGGGGCGCCGGCTCTGCCGACGGGAGCCGGCTACGTCACGGTCTTCGCCTGGACGGCCCATGTCCGCAGGGTGCCAGTGCGTCAGGCGCTGCTCGGCTTCGCCTGGGCCTGGCTGGAGAACCAGCTGGCCGTCGCCTGCAAGGCCCTGCCGCTGGGGCATACCGCTGCCCAGCGGCTGGTGGAGCGGCTGCGCCCGGCGCTGGTCTCTGCGGTGGACGAGGCGCTTGGGATGCATGACGACGACCTCGGCCCGGTGCTGCCCGGCCTGGCACTGGGCAGCGCCCTGCATGAGACACAGTATTCGCGGCTATTTCGAAGTTAGTGCGTAAAACCAGGAGGAAAGACCATGACCCATTGCCTGCGGATAGGCGTCGGTGGCCCGGTGGGCTCCGGCAAGACGGCCCTGCTCAAGCAGCTCTGCCTGGCCCTGCGTGACCACTACGATATCGCCGTGGTCACCAATGACATCTACACCCGCGAGGATGCCGACTTCCTGCTCAAGCACGAGGCGCTGGCTGCGGATCGTATCCTCGGCGTGGAGACCGGCGGTTGCCCCCACACAGCCATCCGCGAGGACGCCTCCATGAACCTGGCGGCCATCGATGAGCTTCAGGAACGCCACCCGGGACTGGAACTGGTACTGGTCGAGTCCGGCGGCGACAACCTCTCGGCCACCTTCAGCCCCGAACTCTCGGACCTGACCCTCTACGTGATCGACGTCTCCGCCGGCGACAAGATTCCGCGCAAGGGCGGGCCGGGAATCACCAAATCGGACCTGCTGATCATCAACAAGATCGATATCGCCAAGCAGGTGCACGCCTCGCTTGCGGTGATGGAGCGCGACTCGAAGATGATGCGCGGCGAGCGTCCCTTTGTCTTCACCAACCTCTACGACGGCGTGGGGCTCGAGACGATCATCCAGTTCATTCTCGACCGCGGCATGCTCCCGGAGCGCCGGCCGCCGGGGCGCCACGCCGCTGCCGTCACCGCCTGATGCCCTTGATCATTGAACCTGTCCGCCAGGAGGACGCCACCATGATGCACCCCTCAACTCTCACGTCGCGTGTCGCTCTGGCCGCCGCACCCTTGCTGCTGGTCGGAGTGGCCCACGCCCATCCCGGCCACGACGCCCCCGCGGTGCATGCCCACACCGGCAATCCGCTGCTGCTGGTGGTGCTGGCCATCTCGGTGCTCGGCCTGGCGGCGCTGGTACCCCTGGCTCGGCGGGCGCTGCGTCAACGCCGGCTGCAGCGGCAGCGCTGAGCGACGGCAGGCCCAAGGCCCGGCCCCAACGCAGATCGCCCGGCCAGTGGCCGGGCGATCTGCGTCTATCGGGTCGGTCGTTGCCTCAGGGCAGCAGGATGGTGGAGCCGGTGGTCTGGCGACCCTGCAGGGCGTCCTGGGCCTCGCCGGCCTCGCTGAGGGGATAGCGATGCGAGACGTCGACCTTGAGCTTGCCGCTCTCGAGCATGGCGAAGAGCTCGTCGGCCATGCCCTGCAGCCGCTCGGGGGTATCGGCATAGCCGTTGAGGCTGGGACGGGTGACGAACAACGAGCCCTTCTGGTTGAGGATGCCGATATTGACGCCCTCCACGGCCCCGGAGGCGTTGCCGAAGCTGACCATCAGCGAACGCGGCTTGAGGCAGTCCAGCGAGGTCTCCCAGGTGTCCTTGCCCACCGAGTCATAGACCACGTCGCACATGGCGCCATCGGTCAGCTCGCGCACCCGGGCCACCACGTCCTCCTTCGTATAGTCGATGGTGGCCCAGGCACCGTTCTTCTCGGCCAGCGCCGCCTTTTCGGGGGAACTCACGGTGCCGATCAGCTTCACGCCCAGGGCCCTGGCCCACTGGCAGGCGATGGAGCCCACGCCGCCGGCGGCGGCGTGCCAGAGGATCGTCTCGCCCCCCTTGAGCGCGAAGGTCTGGCGCATCAGATACTGCACGGTCAGGCCCTTGAGCATGCTGGCCGCGGCGGTCTCGAAGTCGACGGACTCGGGCAGCGCCACCAGCTTTTCGGCGGGCAGGGTGTGCAGCTCGGCGTAGGCGCCCAGGGGGCCCTGGGCATAGGCCACGCGGTCGCCAGGCGAGAGGTGGGTGACCCCTTCGCCCACGGCGTCGACGACGCCGGCGCCTTCGGTGCCGAGGCCGGATGGCAGAGACGGCGCCGGATAGAGCCCGGTGCGAAAATAGATGTCGATGAAGTTGAGGCCGATGGCGCGGTTGGCGACCCGCACTTCGCCCGGGCCCGGCTCGCCGGTGGAGGCCTCGACGAGTTCGAGCACCTCGGAGCCGCCGGTGCGGGCAAACTGGATACGCTTGGCCATGTCGATAAGTCCTTGTTTTAATGAAAGCTGTACGGGATGAGTGACAGTCGGCATACGGGAAACATCCAAACGCCGATCGCCCGTCCGGTCAAGCCGGCATCGCCGGCGGCGGGCTCAGACTGTGTCGAGCCCCTCGACGAAGGCGCGCTTCTCCGCCTCGAAGAAGGTGCGTTCGTGTTTGAAACGGCGCAGCACGGCCTGATCGTCGAAGGTCAGCGGTGTCGCCAGCCTGCCGGACAGCGCGGCCGGGTGCTGGAAAGCGAGACCGACCCGCTGTCCCTGGCCGTCCTCGATCCAGCGGGTGAGCCCGCACTCATGCAGGAACGCCTCGTCGAGGGTCTCGGTCGGCGTTGCGCTGAGGGGCGCGTTGAGGGCCAGATCGCGGATCAGCCGCCGCAGAGGCTCTCGGCTCTCCTCGAGGGAGGCGGCGAGCCTGAGGGCCATCCCTTCGCCGCTTTCATCCATGACCAGCAGTGCCAGCGCCAGGGGGTGGCCCCTGTCATCCAGCAGGGCCCAGAGGCGAGCGGCCTCGGCGGGAAACAGCAGGTGACGGGTGCCGCTGAAGTCGACCAGCGGAGCGAGCCCCGCCTGGGTGCCATGAACCGCCGCGCACAGTCTTGCCAGACTGGCATCGCGCCTGGCACCGGCCTCGAGACTCACCACCTTCATTGCTTCTCCCCGTTCGCATGACGTGATCGCGCGAAGCCTAGCACAATCCGGCCGCGGGCAAGACGCTGGGCGTGGCGCCACCCGGTCGTTATGCTGTTGTGCATTCGCGTCATGAAGGGCGCCGATGCCGCAATCCTTCGTCTTACCGGAGCCGAGCCCACTGCATGTCCCATCCCGCCATTGCCCTGCCACGTCTGATTGCCCACCGGGGACTGTCGGCCAGAGCCCCCGAAAACACCCTCTCGGCGGTACGCGCCGCCCATGCGGCCGATTGCCGCTGGGTCGAGCTGGACGTGCAGCTGCTCGGCGACGGTACGCCGGTGATCTGGCATGACGCCACGGTCAAGCGCTGCTCTGACAGTCGCGCACGGCTCATCGACCTGAATCTGCCCAGTGCTCGCCGGTTGGACGTGGGCGGCTGGTTCGGCGATGAGTTTCGTGGCGAGCGTATCGCCACGCTTTCCGAGATGCTCGCACTGGTTGACGCCCTGGGGCTTGGACTGAACCTGGAGCTCAAGGTGAACCGGGGTCGGAGTGCCGCGGCCCTGGTGGAAGAGGCGATACCCGCGGCGCTGGATGCGCTGCCTCCCGAGCGGCTGATTGTCTCCTCCTTCAACGCCGCGGCGCTGGCCTGCGCCCGGGATCTGGCCCTCGCCTCGCGGCTGGCCCTGGGCGCACTCTTTGAAGGCATTCCCAGCGACTGGCGGCAGCGCTGTGAGGCGCTGGAGACCTTCAGCGTTCACGCCGACTGGAAACGCCTCAGTCGACGCGGTGCCCTGGCAGTCAGAGAGGCGGGCTACCCGCTTATTTGCTACACCGCCAACGATCCGGCAGCCTTCGCTCACCAGTGGGGCTGGGGCGTGTCCAGCGTGATCAGCGACGACCCCACCTGTTTCGCGGGCCGCCTTCCTCACGACGCTTGAGCCACCGACGGTCGTCAATGCAGACGGGCCGCCCCGAGGGGCGGCCCGTCTGCTGGCTGCCGGCGTAACGCCTGGCATCAGGTCGCCGTTCAGCGGTTGGCCGGAATGACCTCGTCGCGGCCGTCATCCTGCTCGACGACCATGTCATCCTCCACGTGGATCGGTTCCTCTTCCTCGACGTCGCGCACGCTGCGTGCGCGGTGCTCGATCAGGAAGTAGAGGATCAGGCCGATGCCCAGGCCCCAGGCGGCCCCGTGGGTCGCCAGCACCACGCCCATGATGCCCGCCACGCCCATGGCGGTGGCGTTCTTGATCTGCTCCACGGCCACGGCGATACACAGGTAGCCGGTGATCAGCAGGGTGATGGAGAGCGCGATGGGCAGCACCGGACGGAAGGCGGTGACCAGCGGCAGCATGAACAGCGCGAAGAAACCGACGATCCAGAACACCGCGGTGCCGGAATAGATGCTCTCCATGGCGTTACGACCATAGCGGTAGCGTTCGGTGACAGTGGCCATGGCGCCGGTAAACAGCGGGCCGGCAAGGCCGGGGTAGGGAGCGAGCAGGGAGTGCATCAGGTTGCGCAGGCCGGTGATCAGGTGCACGCGGTCGACGTCGACCTCGATCTTCTCGTCGGGACGCAGGTGGTCGACGCGCTTGATCAGGGTCTGGCCGACGATGATGTCACCGAAGGCGATGATGTAGGCGATGATGGCGGTGGGAATCGCGGCGATCATCAGCTCGGGGCCGGGTGCGCCGATGGAAAAGGGCAGGTAGGCCCAGATGCCGCCAAAGTCGGGGATGGCGATGCCCCACTCCACCGTCGGCAGCGGATACTCGCCCACGCCCCAGCCGATGGCCATGGTGATCAGCATGCCCGGCACCATGCCATAGGCCACGATGTTGCGCGCCCAGCGATATTTCTCGGCCAGATCGCGAAAGGAGAGCGAGAACAGCACATAGAGTGTGATCAGGCCGCCGATGCCCAGCGAGATCGGAGTATTGTAGAGCCGGCCGCCTACGCTGATCTCGCCGCTGATGGCGGCGATGCCGGCGCCCAGCAGGATGCCCGCCTTGATGGAGTCGGGGACGTTGTTGACCAGCTTGGTACCCAGGCGCGTGACGGCCATGAACAGGAAGATGGCGGTGACCATCAGCTGCAGGGCGATCATCGCCTTGAGGGCGTCGGGGCCCGGTTCATACTGCCCGATGAACAGCAGTACCACGGGGATGGCCGGGGTGATCCAGCCGGCGATGAAGGGAATGCCCAGCAGCGGCGGCAGGATGAAGCCGATGCCGCAGACCACGACGAAGGCCAGCGCCACTTCATAGGGAATGCCGAGATACTGCTCCAGCAGGGGGATCATGCCAAGCGAGATGACGAACATCACCAGGGCCTGAATGGTCTCCGGTATGGCCCAGGGAAAGTGGATGAAGGGGAGGCGGACCTTGAAGGGGCCCACCGGCCAGTAGGGTTGTTCCTGACCATACTTACGTTTGAGTAGCACGTCGTTAACCTCAGCGGTTGGGGTTGTTCATGGGCATTCCTCGCTTGCTGTTGTTGTTCTTGGCTGTGGGGTTTGTACTTGGGGCGACCGGGAGGGAACATTCGACCTTGTGACGAGACGCCCCGCCCCGTGCCTGCGCCCAGTGTCGACAATGGTGGAGCTAGAATGTCGTATAATCGCGAAATTACCGGCTTATGGGGCTAAAAAGACGCGATATGTCGATATTGTTGTCGACACGCCGTGCGTTTTTTCACGCACCTTACGTCAACGTAAACTTTGGTCCAATGGGTGCTGAGCAAGGCGCAGGCCGTGGAGACATCGAGGAGGCGACGCATGTGGCCATGGATCGTGATGGCGGTGCTGGCGGCGTGGATCGCCATGGGGTTCTGGCAGCGCGGCAAACCGCTGCCGGAGGGTATCGGAGAGGCCTGGCCCGAGCACACGGTCGGGGAGGTGGAATTCCTGGCCGACGAGTCCTGGTTCGATGCGCAGGGAGGGCGTCATCTCGACCAGGCCATCTTCGACGAGATGCTGGCGCTGATCGGTGAGGCCCGGCGCCTGGTGGTGCTGGACATGTTTCTGTTCAACAATTTTGCCGGCGGCAGCGAGGCTGGCACCTTCCGGCCCCTCACGGCGGAGCTCACCGACGCTCTGATCGAGCAGAAGCGACGCCACCCCGGGCTCGAAGCGGTGTTGATCAGCGATCCGCTCAATACCCTCTACGGCGGGCTCGAACTTGACCATCTCGAGGCCCTGCGCCGTGCCGGCATCACCGTGGTACTGACCGACCTCGAGCGACTTCGCGCTTCCAATCCCCTCTGGTCGGGGCTATGGCACCTGGGGCCGCGCTGGCTTGGCAACAGCGCCCGAGCGGGCTGGCTCCCCAATGCCCTCGGGCCCGGGCGGGTGACCCTGCGCAGCTACCTGGCGCTGCTCAACTTCAATGCCAACCATCGCAAGACCCTGGTGGTGGATCGTGGCGAGGGCTGGGCGGGGCTGGTCACCTCGGCCAATCCTCATGATGCCAGTAGCCTCCACGGCAACGTCGCGCTGCGCTTCGAGGGTGCCGCGGCCCTGGACCTGCTGGCCTCCGAGCGTACGATTGCCGCCTGGTCAGGCGTCAGCCTGCCGGGCCCGCCGCCATTGCCAGGCACGTCCAACGGCGAAGGTGTCAGGCTGCAGCTGCTCACCGAGGGGGCGATCCGCGACGCCCTGCTGGCGGCCATCGAGGCGAGCGGCGAGGGCGACCGGCTCGATCTGGCGGTCTTCTATCTCGCCCATCGCGGCGTGATCGAAGCGCTCAAGCAGGCCAGGAAAAGAGGCGCCGAGGTGCGCGCGCTGCTGGACCTGAACCGTGATGCCTTCGGCCTCGAGAAGGGAGGTATTCCCAACCGGCCGGTGGGGCGCGAGCTTGTCGAGTCCGGCATCGCGGTGCGCTGGTGTGCCACCCGAGGCGAGCAGTGCCACAGCAAGCTGTTGCTGCGCCGTCCAGGGGATGGAAGCGAAGCGGAGCTGATCCTCGGCTCGGCCAACTTCACCCGGCGAAACCTCGACAACCTCAATCTGGAGACCAGCATCAGGCTGCTGGGCACGGCCGATTCTTCGGCTCTGAGCCAGGTCGGGGCCTTCTTCGAGCGGCGCTGGCACAGCTCGCCGGAGCGCACCACCAGCGAGCCTTTCACTGCCTTCGATGACACGACGGCCTGGCAGCGGCTACGCTACCGGATAATGGAAGCCAGTGGCCTTTCTACCTTTTGACGGGTGACGGCGCTCAACCTTTCTGATGCTGAATCGCTTGACAGCCGCCGGGTCGCCGGCCAGCTTTGAAATTCCAATCGAGAGGGGGACCGGGCATGGACAAGCTGTTGCTCGCCGTGAAGATGATCATCACGGCGCTGGTGCTGATTCTTATCGTGCAGAACATCACCATGGTGGAGGCTCGCTTCCTGACCTGGAGCCTGTCGCTGCCCATGGCGCTGCTTCTGGTGGTGATCTACGTGCTGGGGATGGTCAGCGGCAAGAGCCTGTGGGCCCTGATCCGAAGGCTGCGTCGAGGCAATTCGGAGACCACCCGGCGCTGATCGCTCCGGGCCTCCTCAGTCCAGTCGGGTAACCGGCTGGCGGCGGGGGTCGATGTACCACTTCAGCCCCTGGCGGGCATTGTGCTCCAGCTCGGCGATTACCTGAGCGCCAAGCAGCAGGATGATGGCGCCCACCTCAAGGCTCAGCAGCATCACGATCAAGGTAGCCAGCGACCCATAGACGGCGTTGACGAAGGAGATGTTGGCGAAGTAGTAGACCAGAAGCAGACGCACCCCCTCCCAGAGCAGGGCGGCGACCAGACCGCCGATGATCGCGCGGCGCAGCGCCACCTGCACCACCGGCAGCACCTTGTAGATGGCGCTGAACAGCAGGAAGACGCCGATGAAGCTAGCCAGGTTGAGTACCGGTTCCGAGAGTCCGGCCATCGGCAGTTCCCGGTCGAACAGCGCCAGCCACAGGTCGTTGAGGGAGCTGGCCAGGGTCACCAGCAGGGTCAGTGCCATCAGCCCCGCGCCCAGCACCACCATGAAGGCATAGGGCAGCAGCACCGAGACCCAGGCGCTGCGCCCGTGATGATGAGTGTCCGGGGCGTGGAAGATGATCGCCAGGGCGTCCTCGAGCATGCGGAAGGCGAAGGAGCTGAACAGCAGCAGCACCGGAAAGCCGAGGATGCCGATGACCTCGCGGGTGTCGAGCAGGGCGCGTACCGCCTCCAATAGCACCTCGGCATGGGCCGGGGCCAGGTGCTGGGCCTGGATGCTCAGCACTCCCAGCAGGTGCGTCTCGTCCACCACCCGGGCCAGCAACACCACCAGAAGCGCAAACAGCGGCACAATGGAAAGCAGTATGTTATAGCCTA
>LFIK01001558.1_pt1 | contig 18260 bp, 29 predicted proteins | sample 643401 | NCBI WGS metagenome assembly LFIK01 (sample SAMN03777447, study PRJNA286221) | soda lake metagenome | biome: soda lake; feature: Kulunda steppe; material: water; isolation source: sample T5-Br brine of Lake Tanatar-5 | place: Russia: Kulunda steppe | collected 2010-07
GCATCATGCTCACGCTATCTTGTTCCATTGACTCTACGCACGATTACATGACTTGAGATAGCCTGCTGGAGCATGTGCAGCCCAACCTGCCCCCTGCATGCTGCTTGACCAAGTTTAGGCACTGAGCTGGCAGTGCATGCACACATCGCACAGCTATGGCTCCAATACCACTGACCACACCCAAAGTCACTGCGTACCGTGCCCAAGCCCTGCTGCAGGGCCAACAGCTGGTGGCCTTCCATGCCATTGCCGCCCTCACCCACACCATTACTGCACGTGCCCCCTCCCTGCTGCTGCGAGCCACCAAGCATGTTTTGCAGCTCGGTAACCTCCACACTGCCGTCCCTGGTGCTGCCAGCCTTAAGTCCCTTGCCATTCTTGGGCGCGCCTCCTGACTCCTTGCCTAATATGCTGCTGAGGTGCTCCTGCACAGGGCCCATCAAAGCATTTACAAGGTGGACTTGGCAGACAGAAGGTACACACAGGACAACGTGTGGGATGTGAGGATATGGGGGAAAAGGCAGAGGGGAAAACCTGCAGGTGCTCCTGCACAGCAGTGCATTCCAAGTCTGAATTAGCTGTCTTTGAGGTCTGTCATCATTTCCAAAGCTTCAAGCCTTATGCTCGCAGCCTTGCATCATTGCACTTTACACACTCCTAACACCAGGAAACATGCACAAGGGGAGACATGCAAGGTCCACTCGCCGTCAGTTTTTTGTCCTCCATGATGTTACCAAATTCGTCCTGGTACTGGCTGATGTGGTAGTTCAATTTTGCCCTGTTTCCCCGCAGGCGAATGGCTGCTCTATCAAAGGACTTGGCAGCTTCTTCCTCCTGTAGGCACGCAATTGCGCACGAAAAGTATTGCAATCAGAGCACGTGTAAGCATGGCTAGGGTTGCAATCTACGCCTCGTGTATGCAGCTAGTTGCTTAGTCAGAAGGTAGAGCTAAAATGAGCATCCATCACACTGATGCTCCATTGAAGGACCAACAAAATCAAGGCGTCAAATGTTTTTGGCTCGGTCCTACTGTACAAGACAAACATGTTGCAGACATCACCTGGGCATGTTCAAGACGGCATGCAATCAACCAGGTGGTCCTCTCTAGGTGCGCCCTTGTGAGAGACTGCTCCTGTCTAGTCTAAACACACAGATTGAGGCTACCTAGGTAGCCATTAAAATGGAAAATAAACAGCCTCTGCTTGCATGTCAGGCTTTCTTCTTGCAGAGCATCTTCTGGATGCGAGGATCTGTGACACTCTCACCTGCACATAAGAGCCCAGGTAGATGTATTTGCCGCTGCTGTTGATGGCTGCTTGCCAACGCTTATTTTTCTTGTTCCAGCAAACACCACTGTCAGGAGCCAGAGGAGACACAACGTAATTTAATGCTTGCAAGGACTCAAGGGAGCCAAATCAGTGGACAAGGATGCAACCATCACAGACGTCAAGCATCAAGCAGGCCAGGCTCTGACTTAAGGCGCCAGCATGGTGCTGGATTCTGTGAAACGCTGACTAGTCTCAACAACTGCACTGGCACCAGCGACAGCCGGCATACCGAAATTTGGAGGTGAGAGGCTTGTCAGTGTTTGGTCCGGGGGAGCCCTCAAGATCATCTAGCCCATCCACACCCTGCACCCCAGAGGCCGCTAAGTTACAAGCATCATCGCTCGAGCCATGCGCGGCTGCAACCTGCATGCTGGCAAAGAAGTCCTCTGGCTTGAAGAGTCCCGGGTCCGCGTTCGGCCCGTGAAGACGCTGCATCAGCTGTTCAACAGCATGTGGATCCGCCTGCAGGAAACGCATTGAGCAGGGCCAAACCAGCTTAACTTAAACAAAGGGCAAGCGTGTGCGCTTGCTTGCAGTCATGTGTATGTGTATGTGTGTGCAGGTGCAGGTGCAAGTGTGTGTGTGTGTGTGTGTGTGTGTGTGTGTGTGTGCGCGCGCGCATGTGCACATGCACATGCGCATGCAAGCACGAACACAAGAGGTAACATGACTTTGAGCCATACATCAACTGTGAGGTTAATGGAAAATTGTCTATTATCAAAGAAAATGCCTGCAGGAAACTTCTCGGGCCTGATTCTTTCGGATCCATGACAACAAGGAGCAAGGAGATAGCATTACTTTGTACAGGGCCGACGAATAATGAGCCTTTCCTGCCAGCTTGAGAGTAGGACTGGGCGATAAGCACTTCCATGCCTGCACAAACAGCTTCATTTTCATAAAGGCTGCCCCCCGTAACGTACACCTGAGGGGCACTGAGCATTGCATAGCCTGGCACTTACGCGCTCAAGGTTCTGCGCTGCAGCACTGATGGTTGCCGCATCAAGTGGGAAAGATGCTTGAAGTTCCCCATGATGCTCATGTTGTGCTAGGGATGCGCCCATGTAGGCATGGTGATGCTCCATAGGGATGGCAGCTTGGGGTGCCTACAAACAAAGACAAAAATCAACGTCCAAGCTGGCGTGAGTTGGTGGATGCATGCGGCATGCAGGCTATATTCTGGAACACATATGTCATAAGCATTAAGCACGTGCAGCAGAAGAGCAAAGCAAATGGACGGGTGATGTGATGCCTTGAGTGCCAACCAAGAGTGAGACAAAAGTGTGAACCCCATCCGGGACCGGAGCTACAGCTCGCTATGACATCATTCATCCTTTTTTCCAGGAAAGCCAACAGATTAAAGACGTTGGCCAACCTGCAGTCGCCGCAGGTGGATGCTGCTTCCCCACCGCAAACTCAAATTCCACGGTGCAACAGTCAGTACTGCGTGCTGTCGGGATACGGGCAAGATATCTCTGCACAGTGACTTAACAAGTAGGCTATCCTCTACTGCTCTTCGCGGCCTGTTGACCTATGGCTAGGTCGCTCGCTAAAACCCCCTTTCTCGAAACTTCTCTCGTTGTAAAAAGTTTTTTAATTCTAGCAAATAGTTTCCACGCGTCCTTAATTCGCCTTACTGTAATTCGATGCAATTTCCACATTTTAACCCTATATATAGATTTAAATAGAAGTTAAATAGATAATATCTGGTGCTTGCACGTACGGGAACGGGGAGCTAAGAGCCAGAGATGATTAAGCTCTTTTCTGGTGAGTTGGCTTCCTGTCATCATTTTCGCAGAGAGCCCCTGTAGAGAGAACTAGGCTCTCCACACACTCTCTTGGCCCCCCAAATCTCGCCTCATGATCATTCATGCCTCTATGAGCGCCTAAACGTGTACGCTGCATTCAACCTACTCTGCAGTCAAAGATAAGGCAAAGAAGCCTGCTGAGGAGGGTGAGGGTGCAAATAAGGCCAACAAACTCTCAGCAGCTGAGCTCCGGGTACAGAAAGGTGAGCGAAGGTGGTTGCCGCATGCCTTGCACCGTACGAGGACCTGTGGGAGGCACAGAGTTTAAACTGGTCTGCGCGTCGGCATTCTCTCGCCTCTGCTCATTTTTGGCCACGCAGACTTGGTGGAGCTTTCCCTGCCAAAGAACATTAGCATCCATTTCCCTGAGGGCAAAGAAAAGACGCAGCACTTCGAGATCACTATCTGCCCTGATGAAGGCATTTACAGGTGAGTCGGTCCCACGGCGATGCGCAATGGACCGGGTGTTCCCAATAAAAGCAATGTGCCGCTTGCTATTGAGCCAGCATGCTTGCTCTTGCTATCACATCATGCCCAGGGGAGGCAAGTTCTTGTTTGATTTTACAATCCCAAATGGATACCCGCACGATGCCCCCAAAGTTGTCTGCAAAACCAAGGTAAGGAGCCGCAATTCAGCTGTTTGTTAAGTTCCTGGTCCCAATCCTCTGTTTGCACTACAAACCGTTTGAACACCTCCAAGCATCAAAAGCAGTGAGGAGCAATCGCTATGACAATACCCTACAGATTGTGCACCCATGCTCACCCTAAAATTGTACCTTGTCCCATGCGGGGCAGGCATGCTCCATGTGCAGCTCATTGCTTCACATTGGATTTCCTCTCCTTGCCGCTGCGCGACTAGGTGACACTGGACTGGGGCAGGCAGACAGCACTGAACTGAACAATTGGTTCCATGGTACACGGCTGAATTTTGTTGCGTCGCTGCAGGTGTTCCATCCAAATCTTGACTTAGAAGGGAAGATTTGCTTGAACATCTTGCGAGAGGACTGGAAGCCGGTCCTCAGCATTTCCTCAGTGATCTATGGACTCCAATTTTTGTTCCTGGTGTGTTGCCGCTGAGGCACTGAATGTGTGAGACCATGTCAGCACATGCTTCCGCTCAGGCAGGTAGCCATTGGTTGGGAACTTGCAGTCAACGAACTGGGTTTTATGCAGGCTCCATGAGCAGGCTCGCTGCAAACGAAGAAAGCAAACATGTGCACTTGCAGAGGGTGTTCATCTGTGCGCATTTGCATTCACCTGTACAGGATCCCAATCCAGAGGACCCATTGAACAAAGAGGCAGCCCAGCTCTTCCAAGATAACCCGAGGCAGTTCCAGACCTACGTGCAGGTCAGCTTCAAGGAAAGGAAATGTCTGCTTGATCAGCTTATTGGATATTAATGCTTCGAGTGGTGTTCAAGAAGACTTTTGGGGACGCCTCATAGCTTCTAAGCGCCCAACGCGTCCCATTTTACTTGGCAGTGGTTGCCTAGCACAGACTCCTGCTGGCAAGCCCTTGCGCTGTCCTTGATGCTCACAAGACTCTTGTTCCTTGTATTCTTTGATTCTTCCACAGAGAAGCATTGCCAGTGGGTGCAGCATCAATGGCAACTATTTTCCTCCATGCCAGGCGCGGTAACAGCCCCAGAGCCATGATGGGGTGTGGCACTTGTGACACTTATCTGATGGCCCTATAGTCAGTTTTGACTGCCACAGGTCAGGTGACCGCCAGCCTGGTCCGAGTTATAAGGCTGGTGGCTTTCTGACCTCAATTCAGTGCACATGTGCACCCACATGGCCCCGATTCGTGGCCTGAGCATGCAATTCAGTCTGAACAAGCAAACTGGCCAAGGCGTAGTCTAGCTTAGTGTCACCTGTGCTTGACCTTGCCTTGTTTTCTCATGTCGCAGCCAGTTTATTCAATCAAGTGGCAACTTGCGCTGTTGCATTTTAAGGGCCACCAGCATCTTATTGTTGGCTGCTTCACCACACACGTGCAAACTAAGCGTAGATTTGCTGCTTGTTTCTCTGGCTATTTGCTATGCAATCAGGGACAGTTGGGGCATTATGTAAGGGCCCCATGACAAAGCTGCCCTTGAAAGAAGGTTCAGCCTTGCACACGATCCCTCAATGCATTTAGAATGTCCTGGCATCATGAATCGTGATGCTTTGTGCAGCCAGTTGCCTTTAACATTTTCCAGCAAGCTTTTGCTCTCTCATGTCTTCTATGCATGTTCATGTTGATGATAGCCCACCAGCGTCCATGTGCGCAGCTGCATGGCTGGCCGTGACGCCCCTTGCAGCCACGCCGCCGCTCCCTACATGCACGAGCCTGCAGTCGCCCAAACATGCGGCCCTCGCGTGAGAGGTCAGGCATGGCAAGGACTTTCTTAAGTGAAATGGCTGGGGGGAAGGCATGCCTGGTATGGCACTTACGACACATCTGGTGGCCCTTAGGTCTATATGTCAGCTTGACCGTCAAAAATCAGGTGCCTGCCAGCCTGGTTCAAGTTTTTAGGCTGGTTGCTTTGTGGCTGTGCCAGAAAAGAAAATCCATAAAAGATAGGAAAGCGGACTATACGCTTTTGCTGCTCGCGTAGCTTTTCTTTCTTCTTTTATGCTCTCCCTGAGTCAGGGATAAGCCTGGTGGCAAGGGTAAAAAGGAAGGCGTGCATCCGGTACAAGCACCTGACAATCTACTTTCTTTACAATCCTCCACCATCTGAAAAGAGAACAAAGCAAAACAGTATGGATTAGATGGGTTCCAAGATAAAATAAAAGCTAGGATAGGAAAACTATGTAGGCAGTGAAACCACTCCCCACATCAATTAGTCACTAATTCCTTAGTAAGGAAAAGGAGACACATTAGCCCAAAGAGCCGTGAGTCTCCTCCACCAGGGAAAAGGAAGAACTAGTGAGGATCTGGAGGGTGAAAAGCAGCCCCCTGCTCCAGACGAAGACATTGAGAGCAATTGGATTTTCAAAGTTTACAAGTTTAGATCTGACCTTCAGCCAGGTAGTTTGACTGTTCAGGTTGCTGGTGAACACCAGCCATAGAAAAGAAAAGACTACGCTGACAAGGTAACCCCTGTTTGCGTGAATAAAGGAAGAAGTCTACATCTGGTGCAAGCACCAGGCAAACCTCCACCATCAAACGAGGAAAAAGGTCATTAGCCATACAGAAAACATTCATTAGCTCTGAAATAAAACGATAGGGATCATAAGTATTTCAAGATAGATTTTCAAAGAGCGCGTCTAGTTGTTGTCAGTTTATGCGCATAGAGCACTGAGTGAGCATGTAGTTTGAGGGCAGTCTTATAGGCTTTGTGTGCATCAAGGCCGAACTCTTTAAGGTGATTCAAAGTGTGTGAGGTATGGTAAGGTAAGGTTTTGAAGGCTGTATCCACTGAACGAGGGCAGCTTAGCTAGTTGTGAGCCTCCAGTGAGGTTTGAACCCCGAACCCACAGGTTACGAGGGTGGATTATGGACTTTCCATTGCAGGTACCCCGCCGCCTGCTCGAGTATCTGGAGCTTGTGCTGATAACCAGACTGACCAGATCAGTGTGAGATATAAATAGAGCCTCCCACACCACGAAGAATGGTGTGAAGGATGACTTTCTTGGCCTTCAGGCGCTTACAAAGAACCTCGTGTTGTTTTTTAGAGGCCTCTAATTGGTGTCCAGGCTGTGTATCTTCACAGTACTTAACCTCGACGAGGTGTATCTCCCTCATGTAGAAATTGAGCTCATGAACTGCTTACATCTCTGCTGGGTTGTCTTGGGTGAGACACCTGGTGCAAATGAGGAGTGGTTGGCGATTTGAATTTTTTAGTAGGTAAGGGAGTAAAATGGCATCAGGGCGACTAGAAGTGAGTCTATCTTTAGCAGATAACGAGCACCAAAAGGCCAGCTGGGTATAGTCCTGTTATTAGCATGCTCAGGAATTTGAAGGTTTTGTTGGGACAAACGATTAGTGCTGCCGGCATCCAAATGGACCGAACAACCTGCCAGAGAGCCTTTGCTGATGGCTTTCATGATGAGCCTGCAGGCAACATTATGGCATTCAGTGATCAAACACGAGATGATTGTTTGGCAACACCCTGAGAGAATATGGAGAGCACTATCTGCTTGCTGACAGAGTGGACATTAAAGGATGGTGGACATTTGAAAGCGAACAGCATGTTCTTGATTAAGTTAATCAACTTGAAGAAGGGTGCCTGTGCAGTAGTGGAAGATATTGCGCTTCATTTGGAGAGAAAGTTTGGACATGCTCCAAAAAGCGTTGCTTATGCCTTTGTGGACGCGTGGAAGCAGATTTTGATAATAAGAGTAATACCCTGTTTTTGAGTTGGCATAAGCCAGTTAATGGTTTGATTGCATGTGTAATTTTAGTGCGGCTTGGAGATTTGGAAGGTAAGTCAATCTAGGGCCGTGTTGGGGAGCTTCAGTGCCAGATTCTTGTTCTACTCCTCCAATAGCTAACCAGCTAATATCGTAGAAGGGATTGCCACCAGGGCCTGCAGTGCGGATGGTTGTTTCAGCTGGGAGGCTGTTTCCATGGCATGCTTGGTATTTTGCAAAGGCATCTGCACATTCATTTCTGGCGATTCCGGCATGCAATTTTACTCTATAAAGGAAGATGTGGGATTGAGAGCTTTGGATTGTATCAGAAAGAATTTTAAGTAGATCTCTTTGGATATGGTGACGGTGCTTCTCTGGGTACAACAATTGTTTCCTAATTTGGTGGAGTGAGGTAAGGCTGTCTGTGGCAATATGAATATGATCGTGTGTAATATCAGCAGCTGTAGCTGCCAGTTCTTCTCTCCCTAGGGTGTTGGTTATACCAGCACCATTTGGTTCAACCAGGTTAGAGTTGCCCGACCTGGGGTGGTAGAACCCTGCCCCGATAACTATTTTACCTTGGATATGGCTGCTACCATCTGTGTAGGTCCAGGATTTCCAGTCTGAAACTTTACGTGTGAGTCCCGGTTTGAATTCATGGGAAAGGGGGGCCATTTAACTCGAAGCAGGTCGGTGGGAGCACCTGGCAGTTTGCAATTTATCTGAGTGAAGTTTTTCGAATTTTTTACCCCATATGGGGTGGCTAGCAATGTTGTTGAGCTGCCAATTTGCTTCAGGGATGTTGCAAGCAAGATTTTGCAGCGAAGTAGGATTGTGTGTATCAAGGAAGGAAGCCATGCAGCTGTATTCCAGACAGCTATGACATGGGAGCAGATTCCAAGAGGCCTGGGGTGAGAGATTCTTAATAAAAGCTAAACAAAGCGCAAGCTCTGCGGCTATGCTTTTGATTTTCTAAGGAAAGGTCTCATGCTCGTGTTAAAAATTCATGATATGGAAAAAAATAAACACCATGTAGGCGGTGGAACACCATCTACATTAATTAAGGAAAAGGAGACACATTGGTCCAAGTACCGGAAAAAAAAGCAAAAGGAGAGATTACATAGGTAAGCATTAAAAACACTCCCCACATCATTTAAGGAAAAGGGGCCACCCGGTGCCTTATTTCTGTATTTCTCATGCCGGATCAGGTCAGACACATCCACCCAAGAATTGGAAACAACAAAATTCAACTTGTATTATGTGAAAAACCTGTATGAAGATGCCACCACGCGACCTGCGGCAGGTCAGGCTACCCTCTGGGGGAAGCACCCAGAAAACACCAGTTGAAAGAGGCACCATCTAAGATGATACACTCTCTTCTTTCCTCTTCCTCCTTAACATGGAACCTCGTCTACAATGGTTCCATGTAGGAGGACACGGCTACAGACACATGTGCATCCCGTATCAAAATGCTACAGACACCCACCCAACCAACATCCATAGCAGCGCTGCTTTTGCCGATGACCTAGCTGCCCCACAAGACCTAACAATCCGAGCTGCCCCACAAGACCTAACAATCCGAGCTAGGAAGCTCACCCTCTACTCTGGTTGGGCTGCCCTGATTATCTCAGGTAGCAAGATCAAAGCCACTGGCATCCTAAACAATCACCCCCTAAGGACAAAAATGGTTTGACGCCATCTCAAACCCTCAGTCATCAACTAAAACAAATAAATAGAAGTACAGCAATAAAAAGCTCATTTCATATCCTCCGATGAAAATTTTTTAGATGTATAACTTGGAGTGGAACTCACCATGGACCTCATCTGAAAAACCAAATCCAACGCTTTTCTAGGGTTCAACTTAGAAATAAGCTGGAAGCTCTTGGTACCTCTTATGCCCCCCCACGCCAGACGCTGAACATCATTTGCACTCCCATCGTTCCCAGCCTTGCCTGCGCTTATTCCCCCTGCACCCTAGCAGACTTGATCATTTAGGACACCATGATAAGTAGAACAATCAAACACAAATTTAAGATTTGGGAAAGCACTGCGACAGCCCTTGTTTGAGAAGATGCTTTTAAAGTTGGCCTTGGACCACCTCTAACTGTGTTATGTTAAATACCACAGACACGTAGCCGTTAGTCCTCACGTCCAGCCTAGAGCCTCTCTGAGGATCCATCAGCTAGACACAGCAATGTCACCCTCAATCTTCACACCAAGCAAGCTTCCCATCTCACTGATCTCTCTTATACTGTCCTCAACATCAGAGAAGGCATCAACCTACGCATAAGGCATCAGCTCGACTACTTCATGCGAGCCTGCCAACTGCTGAGCACTCACTCCAGCAAGCTACTCCTTATAAAGCATGGAGAAAAATGCTCCATAACAGTCTCATGAATATTTGTGAAGCTCTCTCCTTCTGCAAATCAGCTCCGTGCACCCTTTCTACTCTCGTCACCTGTATTACTCAACCTCTCATGAGCCTTGATTTTAATAAGCTTCATGATCTTAATCCTCACAACAAAACCCACATTTACACAGTGGCTCAATTAAAAGTGAAATTCTCCAAAGTCACCACAAAAAGCAGAATACCACTCAGCAGACTGGCAGCCCTTGTGAACTTACCCGATACAGAAGATCTCGTCATCAGGGAATTTCACAAGCTTTTGGCATACAAACAGCTGACGCCAGCACCCTTGCCGTGTTTCCGCAAATAACACACACATTAGTGGACTGGTTGACACCCACTTCACCGCAACACTCCCATCCACAACCACTGATAAATTTTAAGAGCAAAAGCATACCACCCACACAAGTAAGAGGGGGCACCCCCTCCTCAGCCTTGCTTAGCAACGCATTACAGGCATAGAGTCCCTGGACGCCATACCCCTTGTGTTACGGTGTACCTTCATTCATTTGTGGTACTGCCCATGACATTGCAGAATTTGTGCAGACTGAATGCACACGACAACACCAAATAAACCAATCTGAATCTCTCCACCCAGAACCCACAGGTACAGCAGATGTTTAACACCACAAAGATGGACCCCCTGTAAGAGGATTAACTCAAAATGTCACTTAAAATATCATACCCTTAGCCAACAATCTAAACCTATCACTCTGGGACACACCTGACGCAGCAGCTGCCCCATACTGTTCCTTCCACAACCCAATCAGCCCATATTGACAACCAAAGCATGCATAAAAAAGGCATACCATCATGACGGCCCCCCCAGCTTTAGGAAACTACACATAATTCCAATTGCAAAACCTATCCCAATAATGTGACCCCCCACTAAACTCCTTTCACACCCCCTACGCATCAACTACCTCTCTCTGCTCCTGTTTACCAACTAACACTGAGCTGTATCAGTACCCCAAAGCAAAAAGGGAGAGGATTTCTCCATCTCAACACTAGCCTGGAATGCCCAGGCCCTTGCACTCGACCATTAGACCCGGCATCCATGGCCCATGCAATTTAATAAAACAAGAAAAGCAAAGCTTGTTCTCTCAGTGCTGTTAACACCATCTACTTCTATGACTTGGAAGCAATCTCCATGAATAACTGGAGTTACACAACCTAACCTAATTACAAATTCGACCAGGAATCCCACCAAAAACAATAACATGTCTACTTCGCGCCCATGACCATAGAAAAATGGGCACTCCCTATCTTCAAAAAGGCTGGTTTCACAACTAAGAAATCCACCCTATAGCCCGCTCTGCCGTTGAGTGTGCATGCTGTGAAATTTGCTTCTGTACTTTTGGCCTCCAACCTGAAACAAACATGCCCCCCTTTGATGACATGTGCATCTATGAGGTCTGCAACCAGACTTACCACGGGGCGTGCCTTAAGAACACTGGCTGCTACGTTGAGAGGCAGAGAGAGAGAGGATGTTGACAAGAATGACAACTGGGCCTGCCTGGGCTTTAATATCCTTAATGATGAACAAAAGCAAAAAAAGACAATCTGAATCCACTTACAAAGAACTCATGCACGTGACCTGGGAACCCACCTGGGAAACGGAAGAGCTAAAATCCGCGTGGCCCACCCTCTGAGGTTCCTTGAGTGTATCCTCCACCTCTTATTCTCCCAAATGTCTACTCATCAAGAGTGGCTTGTATCTAAAAATGCCAGGGCATGATATCACCTGAGCGCCTCAACATCTTTCATACAGCTATCCACACAGCCAAGCTTAAAGGGTTGCTTCTGAACTTCTTAAACTGCTTGCTAGGATTACAAAGCTAGAAAGGAAACACCACGGCAAGAAGATCAAAGATTCATACTTGCAAACTTTGCCAATTCATGACATACTGCCCTCCAAAAATGGACCAAAAATGGACTTGCCCTCCAAAAATGGACAAAAATGGACTTGGTTACTTAAAAAAAGGCCTCCCCGCTATACTACCCCCTACCCTAGCTAACCCCATTATTGGAGTGCAGACTCACGAGATGCACTCTTTGGTGCCCAACTGACTCCCTTTTGTCCCAATTCACATCTTGGAATAGAGCCATGATCACCAACCCTTACTCAAGTCTCCTGACAGCCTATCCCCACTTCTGTTATAATCTTGGAGCTATCCCAGCTAATAAGATCGCCTACGCTTTCCCTCAATCCTGGATATGTCAAGAGATTCCCCTACCCCAGGCCTCTGGGATTCTTCATACCATATCAGTCTGGAACACAGCTGTGCAGCTCCACCTGAATTGACACAATCCCAAATAGCTGCACATTTTTGCTTGTGACAATTCCTGAAGCAAATTGGCACCTCAACAAAATTGCTAGCCCCATATGTAATGCTAGGCACGCAGAGACAGCGCCTCAGGCCGGTCTCAAAAAATTTGAGAAACTTCACGCAGACAAAATGCAAACTACCAAATGCTCCCAAAGACCTGCTTCGGGTGAAGTGGCCACTCTTTCCCATCATTCCAAACCAGGACTCACAATTAAGTTTACTGATTCGAAATCCTGGATCTACACAGATGGTAGCTACCGTATCCTACAAGGCAAAACAGTTTTTGGGGCACGTGTATACCACCCCAGCTCGGGCAACTCTAGCTTGGTTGAACCAAATGGTGCTGGCATAACCAACACCATTGGGAAAGCTGTACTGGCAGCTATAGCTTCTGCTGTTACACACAATCATATTCATACTGCCACAGACAGCCTTATCTCACTTCATCCTGTTAGGAAGCAATAGTTTCACTCAGAGAAGCAGTGTCACCATGTCCAGAGAGACCTCCTCAAAATTCTTTCTAGTTCTATCCGTTATTTCAATCCCACATCTTCCTTTATAAAGTAAAATCGCATGCCAGAATTGCCAGAAATGAATGTGCAGATGCCCTTGCAAAATAGCAAGCCTGCCATAGAAACAGCCTCCCAGCTGAAACAACCATCTGCACCGCGGGTCCTGCCAGGCCACCAGTGGTGGCAGTCCCTTCTTTGATAATAGCTGGGTAGCTGTTGAAGAAGTTCAGCAAGGATATGGCACTCAAGCTTCCCAACATGGCCCCAGATTGACTTACCTTCCAGATCTCCAAGCCACACTTAAATCCCACATGCACTCAAACCATAAACTGGGTTTTACCAACTCAAAAACAGGCACAAATCTTATTACCAGAGTCTGCTTCCACATGTCCGCAAAGGCATTAGCAACGCTTTTTGGAACATGTCCAAACCCTCTCTCCAAATGAAGCGCAATATCTTCCACTAACGCGCAGGCACCCTTCTCAGTCAGAAACTCGCTGTCCGCTTTAAAATGTAAATTGTCCACAAGCCTTCATTGTCCAATCTGTCAGCAAGCAGATAGTGCTCTCCATATTCTCTCAGGGTGTCAGCATACAATCATCTCGGGTATGATCACCGAACGCGATAACGTTGCCTGCAGGCTCATCATGAAAGCCATCAGCAAAGGCTTTCTGGCAGGTTATTTGGTCCATTTGGATGCCGGCAGCACTAACCATTTGGCCAAACAAAATCTTTAAATTCCTGATCATGCTTATGATAGGACACTACCCAGCTGTTTTTTTGGTGCTCGTTCATGAAATTCATTCATGAAAAACTGCCTGAGATAGACTCACCTCTAGTCGCCCTGATGCCATTTTGGCCCGTACCAAAGAAAAGAAAATTTACGCAAGCAGCAAAAAGGTCCTCACATGAATGAAGGAAAATGGGCCACTTGGGAAGAAGCCCCTTCACCAGAAAAGAAGAAAGCAGTCAGTGCGGATCAGGAGGGTTGTGGGCAGACAAGCCAGCAGACCTCTCCTGATTGGTTTGAAGGTGTGGAGAATGCTCAAGAGAACGTCTGGTCTAAACAAGCTTTATGAGCATAGTGCACAGAATGAGCATGGAGCTGAAAACAAGTTTCTTGACTCTTTGTGAATCAAGGCCAAGACTCTTCAGAGGAACCAAAGTGTGAGGAATGTAAATAACACCCCCTACACTTAAGAGAATGACATGAAAAACATGGTTTCCTGCAATGCTGTGTCTAAGGTGACCATGCTGAGCATGGTCAGCTTGGAGCTGCTGCTCAGGGCGAGTGTTCACAGTACTTGATTTAATGAGTCCTCCCTTACCTACTAAAAAATTTAAATTGTCGACCACTCCTCATTTGCACCAGGTGTCACGCCCAAGACGTGGAGATGTACGCAGAGCTCACGAGCTCAATGTCAGCAAGAGGGAAAAACACCTCGTTGAGGTTGAGTAATGTTAAGATACACGGCACGGACACCAACTTGAATTGAATTGGAGGCCTCTGAAAACAACAAAAGATTTTCAGCAAGCGCTTGAAGGCCAAGAAAGTTATCTCTCACACCATCCAATGTGGAGGAGTCGTACTTGGTGTGGGAGGCTCTATCTCTACCTCTTATACATCAAATCAGCTTAAAGAGCTCGGCCTTGATGCACAAAAAAGCCCATAAGACTGCTCTTAAATTACATGCTCACTCTGTCCCTTATGCACACAGACAGACAACAACTTAACACGCTCTTGAAAAACCCAGTTGCTCTCAAGGTCTTGGTATGGAGTGGGGGGCGGCTTGTCACCCTCCAGATTCTCACTTGTTCTGTTTTCTCTTGTGGAGGCCAATGTGTCTCACTTTCCTTAATTGATGTAGGGAGTGGTTTCACTGCTTATGTAGGTTTTCTGAAAAGGCCGTCAGTCAAGACGTGCGACTGCTAGCCTTGGCTGACTGGCTGATTGAATGGGGAACAGCCTGTTCTGCTGTCCTGAGGAAGGTGACTAATAGCTAGTAGCAGTGCCCCACTCCTGGCCTTGATGATGAGAAGTGGCACAAGTTTTCTCTTGACCACATTTAGTACCATCAAATTTATGAGCATGCTGAATCGAATGAGCCTGAACACAAGGGAAGGAACAAACCTACATATCAAGCAACAATTGAATTACTGTATGCGCCTTCTGCACTCATGAGCATTCACTCTAGAAGACTCCACCTTACGGAATGCGCTGTACTAGAAGAAATAAAAACCATAAATGAAGCCTTCTCACTCCACAAGCCACCGCCCCATACACTCTCCATCTTCATCACCTGCATTACTAAACCTCTCTTAAACCTTGGCAAGGTATCAGCCAAAAGCAAGGTAGTGCTCAATAGACTAGCAACTTAAACCTTGGCAAGGTATCAGCCGAAAGCAAGGTAGTGCTCAATAGACTATAGGCTTTTGTGAATCTCCCTCCTAACACGGATCTCACTGCAACTGTGTTCTCAGAAATAAAAAATCAATTCAACACCCTTTCTGCTAGCCATAAAATCAACAATGCACACATTAGCAGACTTGTACACACCCACTTCAGATGCCCACCCAATTCTACCTTCACCACTGACACAGGGCCAGCTTATCCACTGACAAGCATCTTTTGAGCACCCTAAACACAAGTGATTCCCTGCCCCCACCTCCCTCTACGACCCATATACACACTCACTCACTAGACACCGCTTACCCTATCCACCATCCCAGCCAGCTGCAATTTACATAGTCCCAATGGACTCCTCGCCGGATCATAACATTTCCCCACAAACAAAGAGCAAAAGTCAAGCACTTCCTTTGACCAACACAAAGCAAGTCCGACCAGATGCTATGGAGGCACCAGATAATCTATCTGCCGATGCTGATTTGCTTAGTGAAAGACTGAGCTCCAATTATAGACAAAGTACCACAACAGCCACCCACATAAACGGCCTACTTACTCTGCCATAAACCCACTCCAGCACCCCACCCAGTCAACACACCCAGAGTCTAAACGACCAGAGACAAATGAGGAGGAGACTCTTACGCATAGAAATGGACCTTCCCTGCAATTTAATCAACCCCCTGAGTCCCTCATGCCAAAGCGCAGAGCTTTGGAATTACAAGAGAGACGAAATCTTACAAATAGCAAAAGAGACAACACCCAATAATACCATCAACACAATGTACCACCATGACCTAGATATCACACACATTTACTCGTGGAGGATTGTTTCAGACAGGAAAAAAGGGACAGGCATGACAAAATGCCTCTTCAGCAGAAACAGTACCTCACTATGCGCCCATGTTTATAGAAAGGTGGGCGATCCCCGTCTTCAAGAAGGCTGGTTTTACGCCTGAGAACACCCATCCTATAGCTCGGTCTGCCATTGAGTGTGCATGCTGTGAGGTTTGCTTCCTCTTCTATGGCCTTGAACCTAGAAAAACTGAGCTTCCCTTTGGTGATATGTACATCTGTGACTTTTGCAACAAAACTTACCACTGGATAGGATGCCTTAAGAACACCGGCTGCTTTACCGAAAGACAGAGAGAGGAAGTTGACAAAACCGATGATTGGGCATGCCCAGCTTGTGCTGACCTAATCTTGAAACAAAAGCAAAAAAGGAGCTATGAGTCCTCTGACAAAGAGTTTATCAAAGTAACGTGGGGGCATACCTGGGAACCAGAAGAATCAAATAATAAATGGCCCACATTCCAGAAACACATTCTGGATTTTCAGGCACGTAAGGATGAATCTGACCTCAATGTGCCCCCAGCTGATAAAACTATGAGCAACCTTGAGCGACACAGCTTTGCTTTAAAAATTACAGAAAAGACTTGGAAATACAAACTTGACACTCAACTCAAGAACAGTCAGCTCTGACATCACAAACCCGCAAGCTGAAATCAAGGCTACAGAATGCTGCAAGTTTTGGGTAATAAACGTTGACCTTATTAAATTCTTAAGACACCCCCCTCCCATGTACTCTTACCCAAAGAGACACATTGCTCCCTACAACGCCCTTACCCATGGTACTCCCTGAAGTATACACCTGTAAGATGGCATGCATCTGTGGCGTGACGGGAAAATGAAAGGCATACTTATTCCAGAGCGTTTTAACATCCTTTACAAAGCATTCAATGATGCCAAACTTGCTAAAATCCATGACAATATCATACCTACCCCTTAAAGCTTTGCCTCTGAGCCTCTGAGCTTTTAGGCCTCCTCTCCCGCTCTGCCTTGCAAGACAACAAGGCACCCATGAATACCAAGGTTAAATACTCCTACATGCGTGCTCTCTCTCCCATTCTCACTCTGCCCTTCAAAAACGGGAAGTAGTGACCAAAGAAATATGGCCTCCCCTCTGGACCACAACCCCAAGTGCCTCAATTTCTGGAGCAAGGACCCTCGCGACAATGTCTTTGGAGCCACTCCTTATGCTTTTTCATCCAAATTTGCTGGCTTCTCTGTCTGCCATCCTGTATACAATGATCAATTCATGCTTCATGCACTAAGACATGCTATTAATTCTGCCATAGCAAACAACACTGAAACAGCCACCTTTATGTTCCTTCCATGTTGGGGAGAAAGATGAGCACAAACCCATACCCAAAACTCCTCAACGCCTACCCCCACTTGTGCAGCACTCTAGGCACTGTACCCTCTTCTGAACTTAAGTATACCAACACCTCTTTTTGGGTTTACAAAGATCCAGCTCCCCCACCACAGCTGGAATATGCACATACTTGCTCTCTGGAACGCAGCAGCACGCCTGTATCTGAATACCTGCAATCCCACCTGGATCAGGGACCTGGCTTGTGACATTCCTGAAGCTAATTAAAAGCATAAAAACATCAGTAATGACCCAATCCTCAATGCCCGCCACTCAAGAATTGGAATTGCAATTCTTATATAATATAAAAGCCAATTGGCTTTTAAAGTTTGCAAAACTTTCTCTTGATTACCGACGTACACACACTTTTAACCACGATCAAGAATTATGCTTCCCTACACAATCTAGCCCACACATAGTCTAAAAGGTGCCTGATTGGAAGGAGCGGGCATACACAGATGGCAGGTGTCAGATAATATCAAGGAAAACAAGCAGTGTTTTTTTAGTGGCGACGCGTCGTATTTTAAGCAATTTGCGTCGCATTTTGGTACTACACAGCGACGCCCGGCAGGGCGTCGCTGACCACCCTGTGTAGCCAAGTGGCGACGGATTAAATTGCTGGGGACTACCCCGCGTAGCCAAAATTTTATATGTTATTTTACCCAGGATGGTGAAAGTGAGGAAGGTAAGTAATTTCCCAAACTGGGGACAGCCCCCTCCTAACTCTAGGGATCCGGCAGCATCAGCTACAGAAAGGGCAACAGCTCCAGCAGCAGCTCCAGCAGCACCAGCAGGTGCAGCAGCAGCAACTTCAAGTCCTCAGTCCCATGCAAGCATGCCGCCCCATGCAAGCGTGCAGTCCCAAGGCACAGAGACAGCAGCAGGAGCAGCAGCAAGCCCTCCTCCTCCTCCATCATCATCATCA
>LFIK01001559.1_pt1 | contig 18256 bp, 12 predicted proteins | sample 643401 | NCBI WGS metagenome assembly LFIK01 (sample SAMN03777447, study PRJNA286221) | soda lake metagenome | biome: soda lake; feature: Kulunda steppe; material: water; isolation source: sample T5-Br brine of Lake Tanatar-5 | place: Russia: Kulunda steppe | collected 2010-07
CCGAGTTCGCTTCCAGGCGCAAGGCGCCATGCAGCCCGGTCTCCTGCAGTGGCACACAGGCCGCCTTCAGACGTTCGCGGACAGCGGCCTCCAGACCGCGCCCGCGCCCATCGGTACTCGCCCAGGCGATGCGCGGCGGCGCATCCACCAGCCAGCCCCGGCTCAAGCTGCCCGTGCCAGCCCCGCGCGGCAGCACCAGAAGATCACTGGCACGCGCGTCCGGCACATCACGCATCAGCACTGCCTCGCCCAGTCCTCCGAGCCCGCCTGTCAGCAGCAGACGGACGCCACCGGCCGTCTCCACCGCCAGCACGCAGGAGGCCGAGGCGCTGCCATCCCATCCGGGCGGCGGGTGCAGCACTTCGAATCGCACCGCGTCCCATTCCCAGCGCTCTCCGACCTCGCACGCCCGCTCATCGGCCTCTGCCGGCACCCGTCGCAGGGTCTCGACCACGGGTATGGAATCCCGGACCCCGGCGCTGCCTCCGGCGTGCGCGGCGTGTTCGTGGCTGAGGATCATGCGATCCAGCCGGCGCACCCCTTCGGCCCGAAGGGTCGGGACCACAATCTGCTCACCCGCGCTGTAGCCACCCGCACGCCCGGGACCCGCATCGAACAACAGGTTGTGGTTACGCGTCTGCAGCAAGGCCGACTGCCCGTTACCGACATCCATCAGGAGGACGTGCACGGCACCCGGCTCTATATCCGGTCGCATGGGCAAGGCCAGCGCCATGCCTGCGAGCACGACCCAAACGGCACCCAGACGCAGCCGCGGCTGCAAGGCCACGAGCACCGCGAGCCCGCCCAGCAAGCTCGCAGCCAGCGGGACCCGCCGCTCGTCCACCAGCACGGGCAATCCGGACAGGAGATCCAGCAACCCGACGAGCAGAGCCAGTACGCCGTCGCCCGCGTGCAGGAACGGCTGACCCAAAGGGGCCCACAAGGCGGCCAGCCCTGCCCCGACCAGCAACACCGGCAGCACCAGCAGGCTGATCACGGGCACTGCCACCAGGTTGGCCACCGGCGCGACCCACGAACCCAACTGGAACCAGGCGAGACTGAGCGGAAGCATCGCCAGTGCCAGCATCACCTGGATACTCCCCGCCTCGCGCCAGCCCGGACGCCCCGAGCGCCCCTGCAACAGCAGAAGAATGACCGCGACCGCGCCAAACGAAAACCAGAAACCGGGGGCCAGTACACTCGTCGGCTGCCACAGCACGACCGCGATCGCGGCCAGCATCAGACCTCGCCAGGCGAACGCCTCGCGGCGCCACAACAGGGCCGCCATGAAGGCCGCGAGCATGATCAACGCCCGCTGGGTCGGGATGCTGAAGCCGGCCAACGCGGCATACACCGCAGCCCCCGCCAGACCGGCCAGCGCCATGAAGGCCGCCTTCCGCAGACCCCGTTGCAGCGGCAACAAACCGCTCCAGACCAACCCCGACAGCAACCCGACAAAACCGGCAACCAGCCCCACATGCAACCCGGAGATCGCCATCAGGTGGTTGGTTCCGGTGCGCAGAAAGGCCTGCCATTCCGGCGCGGTCATCCCCTGACGGTCGCCAATCACCAGGGCCTGCACCAGCCCCGGATGGCGGAGCTCCGGGGCCGCGACTTCCAGCCGCCCGCGCAGCCAGCCGCGGACGCGGTGCAAGTCGGCCCGCCAGGGCCGTGCCGGTGCGGCCGGCACTGCGTTCCCGATCGACTCCAGATCAAGCAACGTCGCGGAGCCATGCAGGCCCTCGCGGTAAAACCACCCCGCGCGATCGAATCCGCCAGGATTCGCGGGCCCTTCGGCCGGGCGCAGGCGCAGGATCATCTGGCCGCGTGTGCCTGCCTCGACCTCAGGCCGCGCCGGATACGCCGTCACCAGGAGCTCACGGGCAGCGAATGCCTCCGGCCCCGCGATGACCGCCTCCACCGTGACCCGGAACCGGCTGCGATGCCCGGCGTGTTCCGGCAAACTGGTGACCGTGGCAAGAACGGTGACCTCTTCTCCCGCAAGCGAAGGCGCCAAGGCCTCCTCGAGCCAGATGTTCGCGGTCATGGAGACGCTCCCCCAGGCGACCACCCCACCCAGCGCCATCGCCCATGGCACAGTGGCCCGGTAGCCGTAGCGTCGCAGGCCGGCGCTGGCGCCCGCGGTGACCACGAGCAGCGCGAGCAGCAGACCCGGGGCCATCGGAAGCGGCTCCGGTACCCGGTGCAGCCACCACGCCGTGACCAGAAGCCCGAGGGTGAAAGCGGTCACGTTGAGGCCCTGAACGCCCGGCCCACTGCGTGGCCCAAGACCCACGTGCCGGGCGACACGGGCATTCGCCGGCCCAAATCAGCGAGAATGGAACCCACATGCGCGGTCGCGAGCCCGCGCCAGGCGCACCATCGGCAACCCGGAACATGGCAAGACACATCATCAAGAAGATGTTTCCCGGCATGGAGCGCATGCGTGGGCACAAGGCGCTCGCCCCGCTGGGGCCGCGTCTGGGGTCGCCGGATCTGTGGCATCTAAACCGCCGCTCCGTGGCTGGTGCGTTTGCCGTGGGGCTCTTCGTGACCTTCCTGCCACTGCCCATGCAGATGCTGATCGCGGCGGCCGTGGCCATTATCGTCCGCGTCAATCTGCCGATTTCGGTGATCCTGGTCTGGATCTCCAACCCGATCACCATGCCGCCCATGTTGTATACGGCCTACACGATCGGGCGCAAGCTTCTGGACGAACCCCGTCGCGATATCCGCCTGGACTGGAGCTGGGAGTGGTTCAGCACGGAGTTACTGACCATCTGGCAGCCCCTGCTCCTGGGGAGCGTCCTGCTGGGCTCGGTCGCGAGCCTGTCGGGTTATTTGCTCGTGCGCTTCCTGTGGCGGCTGAACGTGGTCCAGCGCGTGCGCAGCCGCCGTTATCTGCGGCGGTTGCGCAAGGAACTGGCGGAGCGCGAAGCCGCGGAACGCAGCGAAGAGGAAAAATCGAACAAGAAGCAACCGCCGTTGGACTGATCAACCGAGCCCGTTCAGGGTCCGATGCTGCCAGGCGCGCGGATGCGCGCTGCACGGGGCCTATTCGTGGACCGCCGCCAATTGGCCGTCGAAGACCTCCGGCTCGAGGTGTCCCTTGACCAGCTGCACCGAGCGGTCCAGCTCGCGCGCCAGGGTGATGTCGTGGGTCACCAGGGCCAGCGCGGTGCCGGTGGAGCGATTCATCGCGCGCAGCAGCTCGAACACCTGCGCTGCCCGCTCCTGGTCCAGGTTCCCGGTCGGCTCATCCGCCAGGATGGCCGAGGGTCGGGTGACCAACGCACGGGCGATCGCGACCCGCTGACGCTCGCCACCGGAGAGCTCCGAAGGCTTGTGCTCCAGGCGGTGACCCAGATCCACCTGCTGCAGCCAGTGGCGTGCCTCCTCCCGCGCCTTGCGGTTGGACATCCGCCGGATCAGCAGTGGCAGGGCCACATTCTCGGCGGCCGTCAGTTCCGGCAACAGGTGGTGGAACTGATAAACGAACCCCAGATGCTGGTTGCGCAGGTGCCCGCGCCGCGCCTCGCTCATGCGGGTCCAGTCCGTGCCCAGCAAGCGCACCTCGCCGGCCGTCGGCCGGTCCAGACCACCGAGCAGGTGCAGCAGGGTGCTCTTGCCGCTGCCCGAGGCACCGATGATCGCGGTCTGGTCCCCCGGCTGCAGGGCGAAATCGACCCCGGTCAGCACGGCCACATCCAGCTTGCCGTCGCGGAAACGGCGTTCCACGCCCAAGGCCTCGAGGACCGGAGTCTCGTGGTCAGTCATAGCGCAGCGCCTCCGCCGGCTGGGTACGGGCCGCGCGCCAGGCCGGGAACAGTGTGGCCACGACCGTCAGCAGGAAGCCCAGAATGCCGACCCGTAGAACATCCGACAGTTTAAGTTCAGATGGCAAGTCACTGATATAATAGACTTCGGCGGAAAGGAATTCGACGCCCACCAGCCGCTCGATAAAGGGCACGACGACATCGATATTGGACGCCAGCGCGACCCCGGCCGCGGTACCCAGGAGGATGCCGATCGCCCCGATCACGACCCCCTGGACCATGAAGATCACCATGATGCCTGCGGGCGACAACCCGAGCGTTCGCAGGATCGCGATATCCCCCTGCTTGTCGGTCACCAGCATGATCAGGGTCGAGACGATATTGAAGGCTGCGACCGCCACAATCAGCGAGAGGATGATGAACATCACCATCTTCTCCATCTGGATGGCGCGGAACAGATTCGCGTGCTGACGGGTCCAGTCGGACACCCGGAAAAGCCCGTCCAGCTGCGCCGCGACGTCGCGTGCAATCACCCCGGCCTGCATCATGTCGGTCAGCCGCAGCCGCAGCCCGGTCACCTGATCGCCCATCTGGAACACCGCCTGGGCATCCTCCAGATGGATGAAGGCAGTCCCCCGGTCGTATTCATACATGCCGACCTCGAACAGGCCGGACACCTCGAAGCGCCGCATGCGCGGCATCACCCCGGCCGGCGACACCGAGGCCTGGGGAGCCATCAGGATGATCGAATCGCCAACCTGCACACGCAGTTCCGCCGCCAGTTCGCGCCCAAGCACGACGCGGTAGCGACCGCCCTCCAGGCTCCCCAGCTCGCCCCGGATCATGTGTTCACCGATGCGCGCCACCCGTTCCTCCGCCTCCGGCTCCACACCGCGGATCAGCGCCCCGGAGATGTTCCCGCGCGCACTCAGCATCGCTTCGCCCTGAACATAAGGGGCCGCGGCCACCACCCGGTCATCGATGTCCGGCGCCTCGCGCTGCAGGCGCTCCCAGTCACGCAGCCCTCCGTTGGCCTCACCGATGGTCGCATGCGAGGCCATCCCCAGGATGCGCTCGCGCAATTCGCGCTCGAACCCGTTCATCACCGACAACACGGTGATCAGCGCCATCACGCCGAGCACCAGCCCGATGATCGACACCACCGAGATGAACGAGATGAAGTGGTTACGCCGCTTGGCACGCGTATAGCGCAGGCCGATGGCAAGGGTCAGGGGGCGAAACATCGCGAAAGCATGCCAGAGATACCGGGTCGCGCCTATAGGGGAAGCGTCGGGGGAGGCATGGCGTCGCGGTTGACGCTACCATGGAGCCATCCAGCAAACGGAGAGTTGGCCATGCCAGGGAAATGCAACGCAGCGAACCCCACCTTGAAGTCCGGCGCACGCCGGGGCAGCACCGTGCGCACCGCGGCCAGCGCCCTTGTACTGGCGCTTTTCGCCGGGGCCATGGCCACCGCCTCGGCCGACATCCTGCGCAGCCCCGAAGGGGGGTTCACGGTAAAGGAACGTGAAGGGGCCCCAACCCGTGGTCAGAGCCAGTCAGCGGTCATTCGCCAGCACGGCGAGCCGGAACAACGCCACGCCACCGTGGGCGATCCGCCGATCACACGCTGGGACTATGCCGACTTCTCCGTGTTCTTCGAGGGCGAGTACGTCCTGCACAGCGCAGTGCGCAACGGATCCCGCTCCGACCGTCCATGAGTACCGGGGACGCCACCCCGGTGCCGCCCAAACGCCGCCTCCCCGCCGAGTGGGAGCCCCAGGGTGCGATCCAGCTGACCTGGCCGCATGACGCCACGGACTGGGCACCGGTCCTGGATCAGGTGCACCCGGTATTTGCCACCATTGCCGCGAGCATCAGCCAGTACGAGCCGGTCATCATCGTCGCGCGCGATCCCGAGCACATCGAGGAGATCTCCGGCTTCCTGACCGAGACCGCCATCCGGCCCGACCGGCTGTGGTTTGCCCTGGCCTCGAGTAACGACACCTGGGCGCGCGACCATGGCGCCATCACGGTATTCGACGGCAATCAGCCACGCCTGCTGGACTTTACCTTCAACGGCTGGGGCGGCAAATACCCCGCCGACCTGGACAATGCCATCACTCGGGCCCTGGCCAGCCAGGGCGTATTCGGTAGCTGTGTACCGGAACCCACCGGGCTGATCCTCGAAGGCGGGTCGATCGAATCCGACGGCGCCGGCACACTGCTCACTACAACGCGCTGCCTGCTCTCCAGCACCCGCAACCCCGATCTGGATCGCACCGGGCTGGAACAGCGCCTCGGCGAATGGCTGGGTGCCGAGCGGATCCTCTGGCTGGAACACGGGCAGCTGGAGGGCGACGACACGGATGCCCATATCGACACGCTGGCCCGCTTCTGCGCCCGCGATACGATCGCCTACGTCCAGTGCGACGATCCGCAGGACCCCCATCACCCCGAACTGCAGGCGATGGAACAGGAACTCCGGGCCCTTCGCCAGGCCTCCGGAGAGCCCTACCGCCTGATTCCGCTCCCTTGGCCGGCCCCCATCGTCGAGGACGACCGACGGCTGGCCGCCACCTATGCGAACTTCCTGATTCTGAACGGTGCGGTACTCCTGCCGGTCTACGACGACCCCGCCGATGCCGTCGCCCGCGACCGGCTCGCCGAGGCCTTTCCGGGACGCGAGATCGTGGAGATCGACTGCAGGGCGATCATTCGCCAGGGGGGCAGCCTGCACTGCCTGACCATGCAATACCCTGCGGCCGCCCTCGGCATCCCGCAGGAATAACCTTCTGCACCGAGCACCCGCCATGCCCAACGCCCCATTGTCCGTCGCCCTGATCCAGCACCGCGATGCCGGGAGCGTCGAGGCCAATCTCGACGCCACCGCGGCCGCGGTCGCCGAGGCCGCCGCGAATGGTGCCCGCCTGGTCGTATTGGCCGAGTTGCACACCGGCCCCTACTTCTGCCAGACCGAGGACCTCGCCACCTTCGATCGCGCCGAGGCGATCCCCGGCCCGAGCTGCGAGCGCCTGGGCGCAATGGCACGGGACAACGGCGTGGTCCTGGTCGGCTCCCTGTTCGAGCGTCGCGCCCCGGGCCTCTATCACAACACCGCAGTGGTCTTCGAAACCGACGGCCGCCCGGTCGGCACCTACCGCAAGATGCACATCCCGGACGATCCCGGCTATTACGAGAAGTACTATTTCACCCCGGGGGACACCGGCTTCGTCCCCATCGACACATCGGTCGGTCGCCTCGGGGTCCTGGTTTGCTGGGACCAGTGGTACCCGGAGGCCGCCCGCATCATGGCGTTGTCCGGCGCCGAGCTACTGATCTATCCCACCGCCATTGGCTGGGACCCGCAGGACACGCCCGAGGAACAGGCCCGGCAGCAGGATGCATGGATGACCGTCCAGCGCGGCCACGCCGTTGCCAACAACCTGCCGGTGATCGCCTGCAACCGCACGGGGCACGAACCGGACCCCTCCGGACACGCGCCCGGGGCGAACTTCTGGGGCACAAGCTTCGTCGCGGGGCCCCAGGGCGAGATCCTGGCCCGCGCCGGCGAGGCGCAGCCGGAGATCCTCACCATCGAGCTGGATCGCGGCCGGACCGAGGCCGTACGCCGCCAGTGGCCTTTTCTCCGCGATCGCCGCATCGATGCCTACGGCCCGATCCTGCAACGCTACATCGATCCCACCTGAGGTGATCAACACCCACTAGCGCGATCCGCCCCAGGTAATCCCCGGCCTTCTCCGTGATCTCCATGCCATCCGCCGCAAAAACACCCTTGACCCGCACACGGCACAAACCGATTCGTCAGGGCGGCCTCTGGCTCACGCGCACCCATCAGGCGGAATCCGTATAATCGCGGCCCTTTCCGCCCCCCGACCGAACAACAGGCCCATGTCCGAACAACGGCGCAATCCGCTCCATCCCGGCCGCCTCCCCGGCTCCGGATTCGAGGTGTGGTCGGGGCTCAATGCCTCGGCGGCGACGCTCGCACTTTCGCGGAACGCCGGCGAGTTCGCCCGGCCACTTCTGGTGATCACGGAATCCAACGAGGCGGCCGACCGCTGGCAGGAAGAGTGGGAGTTCTTCGCCGGCGACCACGACCTGCCGCTGCTGCGCCTGCCGGACTGGGAGACCCTGCCGTTCGATGTCTTCTCCCCGCACGAGGACATCATCTCCGAACGCCTGCGCACGCTGTACCACCTGCCGGGGCTGGAACGCGGGATCGTGTTGATGCCGGTCTCGACCCTGATGCAGCGCCTGCCGCCGCGCGACTGGCTGACCACCCAGGGCCTTTCGCTGCAAACCGGCCAGCGCCTGGACCGCATGACCCTACGCGAGAACCTCACCGAGGCCGGGTACAGCGCCGTTCAGCAGGTCATCAGCCATGGCGAATTCGCCGCCCGCGGGGAGATCCTCGACCTGTTTCCGATGGGCGCGGACGAACCCGTGCGCATCGAGTTTCTGGATGACGAGATCGACTCCCTGCGCCGCTTCGACCCCGAGTCGCAGCGCTCCACCGAAAAGGTCGAGCGACTGGAGATCCTGCCCAGCCACGAATTCCCGCTGAACGATACCTCCATCAGCGAATTCCGCACCCGCTACCGGGCGCATTTCTCAGGCGATCCCGCCAAGCACCCGATCTACCGCGACATCAGCGAGGGCCTGGTCCCGCCGGGTATCGAGGCCTACCTGCCGCTGTTCTTCGAGGGCATGGACACGGTGTTCGACTACTGCCCCGAGGTCCAGATGGTGCAGGTCGGCAACATCGCCGGGGCGGCCGAGGAGTTCGCCCAGGAGATCCATGACCGCTTCGAACAGCTCAGCCATCAGTATGATCGACCGCTGCTGCCGCCCGAACGGCTCTACCTGGACGTCGACGGCCTGTCCGGCGCACTGCGCGAGCACTCCGGCATTGCCTTGGGCGACCCGGCCGCCCCGCTCCCCGCGGGACGCGGCGCGGATATCGCATTTGCCTGCGACGCGCTGCCGGAACTCGGCATGCAGCAGGGCCGCGACGATCCAGCCCAGCCCCTGAAGGTCTTTGTCGAGGGGCAACAGCGCGTGCTCCTGACCGCGGAATCCGCCGGTCGCCGCGAGGCCCTGCTGACGCTGTTGCGGGACCAGGCCGTACCCCATCATGCCGTGGACGGCTGGGACGCCTTCCTCACCGCCGAACCCGGCCTGTACGTCACCGTGGCCGCGCTCGGCGAGGGCTTCGTGCTGCCCGAGGGTGTGGCCGTCGCCCCCGAGGCCGCCCTGCTCGGAGAACGCGCGCGCCAGACCCGCGGACGCAACCGCACCACGCGGGACGCAGACGCGGTCATCCAGAACCTCAGCGACCTGACCATCGGTGCACCGGTGGTCCACGAGGAACAGGGCGTCGGCCGTTATCTCGGGCTGCAGACCCTGGACTTCAACGGCCAGCCTTCGGAGTTCCTGACGCTCGAGTACGCCGACGAGGCCAAGCTCTATGTCCCCGTGTCCTCGCTGCACCTCATCAGCCGGTATACCGGCGCGGATGCCGAGCACGCCCCCCTGCACCGGCTCGGCAGCGAGCAATGGGGCAAGGCGCGCAAGAAGGCGGCGGAAAAGGCGCGGGACGTGGCCGTCGAACTGCTCGATATTCATGCCCGGCGCGCGGCGAAACAGGGCACGGTCTTCGCTACCGACACCGCCGAGTATCACGCCTTCGCCGCCGGGTTCCCGTTCGAGGAGACCCTGGATCAGCAACAGGCCATCGACGCCGTGCTCGCGGACATGGCCGACACCCGACCCATGGATCGCGTGATCTGTGGCGACGTGGGCTTCGGCAAGACCGAGGTCGCGATGCGCGCCGCCTTCGTCGCGGTGCAGAACAACAAGCAGGTCGTGGTCCTAGTCCCGACCACCCTGCTCGCCCAGCAGCACCACCAGAACTTCACCGACCGCTTCGCCGACTGGCCGGTCCACATCGAGTCGCTGTCACGCTTTCGCAGCGCCAAGCAGCAGGCCGCCGTACTGGAGGGCCTGAAAGACGGCAAGGTCGACATCGTGATCGGCACCCACAAGCTGCTGCAGGCCAACCTGGACTTCTCCAACCTCGGCCTGGTGATCGTCGACGAGGAACAGCGCTTTGGCGTGCGCCACAAGGAGGCGCTGAAGAAGATGCGCGCCGAGGTCGACATGCTCACGCTGACCGCCACACCGATCCCGCGCACCCTGAACATGGCCCTGGCCGGCCTGCGCGACCTGTCGGTGATCACCACACCACCGCGCGACCGCCTGGCGATCAAGACCTTCGTCAACGAATGGAACGACGCCATCATCCAGGAGGCCTGCCTGCGCGAGATCCGGCGCGGGGGCCAGGTGTACTTCGTGCACAACGAGGTCAACACCATCGAACGCACTGCCCAGGGCCTGCAGGAGCTGTTGCCCGGGGCGCGGGTCGGCATTGCCCACGGGCAGATGCGTGAGCGCGAACTGGAACAGGTGATGCTCGACTTCTATCACCGGCGCTACAACATCCTGGTGTGCACCACCATCATCGAGACCGGCATCGACGTCCCCACCGCGAACACCATCATAATGAACCGTGCGGACAAGCTGGGCCTGGCACAGATGCACCAGTTGCGTGGCCGCGTCGGGCGTTCACACCACCGCGCTTACGCCTACCTGATCACGCCGCCTGAGAAGGCCATGTCCGCCGATGCCAAAAAACGGCTGGAGGCCATCTCATCGCTGGAAGACCTGGGCGTGGGCTTCACCCTGGCCAGCCACGACCTGGAGATTCGGGGTGCCGGCGAGCTGCTCGGCGACGAGCAGAGCGGGCAGATCCACGAGGTCGGATTCTCGATGTACAACGACCTGCTCAACCGCGCCGTGAATGCCCTGCGCTCCGGCAATATGCCGGAACTCGAAGGGCCCGCGGCTACCGGGACCGAGGTGGAACTGGGCCTGCCCGCCCTGCTCCCGGGCGACTACGTACCCGACGTGCACACCCGGCTGATCCTCTACAAGCGCATCAGCAGCGCACCGACCTCCGATGCCCTTCGCGAGCTTGAAGTCGAACTGGTGGACCGTTTCGGCCTGCTTCCGGACCCGGCCAAGGCCCTGTTCGAGGCCGCCCGTCTGCGGCTGAAGCTGACCCCGCTCGGGATACGCAAGCTGGAACTGGGCCCTGCTGGCGGACGCCTGGTTTTTGGCCCGAGTCCCAATCTGGACATCGCGGCCCTGATCCAGCTGGTGCAATCCGATCCGCAAATGTACAAACTGGATGGCCAGAAGGCCTTCCGCTTCTTTGCGCCGATGGAGACACTGGAGGCTCGGGCGCAGGCCGTCCTGCGCCTCTTGAACACCATCAGCCCCGAACAACAGGCCGCCTGAATGCGCAACGACCCATCCGAACCCCACAACCCCCTTCGACGCCGCCTGCTGGGCGGGCTGGCCGCCCTGCCCCTGGCTGGCGCCACGGGGCCGGCCCTGGCACAGGCCGGACGCCAGTATCGCATCGAACTGGTGATCTTCGAGCATCGCACGGACGAGAGCCGTCGGCTGCAGATGGAGCTCGCCGCGCCGCGCGAGGCCATGCTCGGCGAATCCGAACTGGGCGGGCGGATCTATCGCGACTCACGCAGGGGCTTTGAACTGCAGCGCGTGGTACGCCGGGTGGAGGACTCCGGCGCCGGGCGCATCCTGGCGAGCCTGGCCTGGGATCAGACTGGACGCGACCACGCCTCCGCCCCCTGGCTGCGCGTGCAGCAGGGACGGCGAATCGGTACGCGTGATCTTCTGCGCGACGAGGCCGACCGGATGCCGCGTCCGCTCATGGAGGAACAGGACGAACGCTTCGAGCTGGAGGGCCGGCTGCGTATCTGGGTGGGGCGATTCCTGCACCTGGAGACCGACCTGATCTACCACGTCGAGGAACCGCAGGGGGACCAGCCGCCGCGCGCGATAACGGTACGCGGCAGCCAGCGCATGAACTCCGGCGACGAACTGTTCTACCTGGACCATCCGGTGATCGGCATGATCGCCCGCGTCACCCGCATCGATCGCAGCTGAACCGCAGGCTGGGAGGCCGCGCAGCGCGCCTCAGCGCCACTGCGGCGTGGTCTCCCAGCTCATCCATTGCTGGAAGGCCGCCATGCCGAGGTCTTCGAACAGCAACTGCAGCGCGCTGCGCCGCGGCTTGAACTCCACCATCTTCTCCACACCGATCACGTCGCGCGCCACGCTGCGGTCCGTGCCGATGCCATCGATCAGGCCGAGCTCCACCGATCGATCGCCCGTCCAGATCAGGCCGTTGAACAGATCGTCGTGTTCGACCAGGCGATCGCCACGACCGGCACGCACCACCTCCACGAACTGCTCGTGCACGCCCTGCAGCACCCCGTCGAGGTGATTCACATGGTCATCGTCCAACGGCAGGAACGGGTCCAGGAACCCCTTGTTCTCGCCGGCGGTAAACAGCCGTCGTTCCACACCGATATTGTCGATCAGATCCACGAGCCCGAAGCTGTCCATGCGCACGCCGATCGAACCCACCATGCTGGCCTGGCTGGCATAGATCTCGTCCGCCGCCACCGCGATGTAATAGGCCGCCGAGGCGCCCACATCCCCAATGACCGCATACACGGGGATATCCGCGTGCTTCTCCTTTAGCCGCAGGATCTCGTCGTGCACGTTGGCGGCCTGCACCGGGCTTCCGCCCCCGCTGTTGATACGCAGCATTACCGCCTGGGTGCCATCCGCCTCGAAGGCCTCTTTCAGCACCTTGGAGATGTCCTCGGCATTGGCCGCCGCGCTGGAGGCAATCAGCCCCTCGACTTCGACCACGGCAACGTGTTCGGCGGGCTCGCGTTCGCTCTCGAACATCCCCGAAAGCCCCAGATCGCCGCCGCGCACCAGGATCAGCAGCGCGACCAGGTAGAAGAAGAACAACAGCTTGAAGAAGATGCCCCAGCGTCGGGCCCGGCGTTGCTCGATCACCTGTGCCTGGACCAGGTTCTCCAGGGCTTCGCGTTCCCAGCCCGGTTTGTTCTCGTTCGCCCAGCCCATCGTGATTCCTTTTCTAAGTTGTACCTTCAGCCCGCCGGAACGCCTCAAGCAGCGATTCCAGATCCGGCTGCAAGGCCAGGGGGGATTCGTCACTCAGGCGTTCCGGCGAATGCACCCCGTGGGTGACAGCCACGGCCGGTACTCCTGCATGCCGCGCCATTTCGAGATCATAAACGCTATCACCGACCATGCGCGTCCGGGCCGGTTCCACCCCCGCGCGTCCCATCACGGACTGGAGCATCGTCGGATTCGGCTTCGACGGGTATTCGTCGCCCGTGGCAGTTGCCACGAAGTACCTGCCCAGACTGGTCGCCTCCAGGGCCTCGTCCAGTCCCCGTCGCGATTTGCTGGTCGCCACGGCCAGCAGGATCTCGCGCGCATCCAGCCAGTCGAGCAGATCGCTCACGCCGGCGAACAGCGGGGTCTCCGGGGCATCGTCAGCCGCCAGATAACACTCGCGATAGGTGTCGGAAAAGTGCTGCACGAAGGCATCATCGGCGTCCGGGTAGAGCTCGCGGACCGCTGCCTGAACCCCGAGCCCGATAATATTGCGCAGCGTCGCCTCGTCCCGCACCGGGGCACCGGTATCCTTCGCCGCACGCTGCAGGCAGTGCACGATCCGGCGAGGCGAGTCCATCAGCGTTCCATCCCAGTCAAACACAACCAGGCGCAGGTCGCCCTCCTCCGGTGGCAGCAACGGGGTCATCATGCGTCGTCCTCGCCTCCGGCATCCAGGCTCGCGAGCACCGCGGTCAGCTCGTCCGGCAACGGGGCGGAGAAGATATGTCGCTCGCCGTCCGCCGACTGGTATGCCAGTGCCTGTGCGTGCAGGAACAGCCGTGTCAGCCCATGGCGCCGCAGGCTGCGATTGGCATCCGGCAAGCCGTAGTCGTGATCGCCCCCCACCGGATGGCCGATCGACTGACCGTGGACGCGAATCTGGTGCGTGCGTCCGGTCCCGATCTTCACCTCCGCCAACTGGAAGGCACCGTGCGCCTCCAGCGGCACAAAGACGCTCCGGGCTTCCCGTGCCCGCGGTCCGTCGCTGTCGGTCTCGCCCGCACGCATCCGGCGGCGGCCGTCTTCCTGTCGGCCACTGGCGACCGGGGCATCGCATTCGATGGTCTGTCCGCCCGCGAACTGCCCCACCAGCAGCGCCAGGTAGCGCTTCTCGACCCGCCCTTCACGCAACGCGGCATGGAACTCTTGCAGCGCCGAGCGGCGCTTGGCCAGCAGCAGGCAGCCACTGGTCTCGCGATCCAGGCGGTGCCCCAGTTCCAGCTCGATATCCGGCCGTAACTGGCGCATCGCCTCGATAATGCCAAACGCCAGCCCGCTCCCGCCGTGCACCGCCAGGCCGGATGGCTTGTCCAGCACCAGCACATCGTCATCCTCGTGGATAATCGCCCGCCGCAACCGGTCCAGTACCTTCGGCGGGATCTCGCTGCTGGCCGCCTCCGGTCGATCCAGATCCGGCACCCGGACCTCGTTGCCGACCGCCAGGCGCTTGTGTGCCTTGGCCCGGCGCCCATCCACCCGCACGGCACCCTGACGGACCAGGCGGTAGATCAGGCCCTTGGGCACGCCCTTCAGTTCGCGGAGCAGGAAGTTGTCGAGCCGCTGACCGTCACCACGCTCGGTGACCTGGAAGGTACGTGGGCCGGAGGGTTCGCGCGTTGCTTTCATGGCGCGGGATGCTACCGGAGCCGCGCTCACCGGGCTACTGCACCCATCCCCCTTGCGGGCGGAAAAACTTGCCCGGACGGGGGGTTATGCCCTACATTGGCCCACGGTACGTTGCTGTGCTACGCCTGCAACGCGCCTCGAATCACCCGCCGCTTCGATCCACAGGCTGAACGCAGCCTCCGGTCGAAGGGCCATCGCCACAAAGCGACACTGTGACGCTATTTCTTCTAACCCAGTCCTGTCTCCCCGGCTACGCCTCCCGCAGGCGACTGATCCCGTGGTTGCTGGTGAACACCTGGCTGGCGCGTTGGCTTGTGCTACGCGCCGCCGCTGCGAGCACGCGTGCGCAAGCGTTGCCGTGCCGCCGCTCGATCGCCGCACCCCGGACCCCGATCTTCCCCGCCGGACGCCAGGACGCCCTACCGAGTCCAATGCATGAAACGCATCCTGATCAATGCCACGCAGCCGGAAGAGTTGCGGGTCGCCATGGTCGACGGCCAGCGGCTGTACGACCTGGATATCGAACTGCCTTCGCGCGAACGCAAAAAGGCGAACATCTACAAGGCCAAGATCACCCGCGTCGAACCGAGCCTGGAGGCCGCGTTCGTCAACTTTGGTGCTGATCGCCACGGCTTCCTCCCGTTCAAGGAAATCGCCCATTCCGCGGTTGGCGCCCCTGCCGACAGCGACAAGCCAATCCGCGACTTCCTGAAGGAAGGCACGGAACTCCTCGTCCAGGTAGAAAAGGAAGAACGCGGCAACAAGGGTGCCGCGCTGACTACCTACATCAGCCTGGCCGGCCGCTATCTGGTCCTGATGCCCAACAACCCGAAAGCCGGCGGAGTCTCGCGCCGCATCGAGGGCGAAGACCGCGCCTCCCTGCGTGACGCACTCTCCGGACTGACGATGCCGGACGGCATGGGCGTAATCGCCCGGACCGCGGGCGTCGGGCGTACCACCGAAGAGCTCCAGTGGGATCTGGATTACATGACTGCCCTGTGGGCGGCGGTCACCGAAGCGGCGGAAAAGGCCAAGACCCCGGCGCTGATCCACCAGGAAAGCAACGTCATCATCCGCGCCCTGCGCGACCACATGCGCAACGACGTCGGCGAGGTCATCATCGATGACAACGACGTGTACCAGCAGGCCGAGGAATTCGTTCGTCTGGTCATGCCCAACAGCCTGCGCAAGCTCAAGCGCTACGACGACCCGGTCCCGCTGTTCAATCGTTACCAGATCGAGAGCCAGATCGAGAGCGCATTCGATCGCGACGTCACCCTGCCCTCCGGCGGTGCGCTGGTCATCGACCACACCGAAGCCCTGATCTCCATCGACGTCAACTCTGCGCGCTCGACCAAGGGTGGCGACATCGAGGAGACCGCCTTCCACACCAACCTGGAGGCGGCGGAAGAAGTCGCGCGCCAGTTGCGCATCCGCGACCTGGGCGGCCTGATCGTGATCGATTTCATCGACATGAACGCCAACAAGCACCAGCGGGAGGTCGAAAACCGCCTGCGCGAAGCGCTGGAGATGGATCGTGCCCGGGTCCAGGTCGGGCGCATCAGCCGCTTCGGCCTGCTGGAGATGTCGCGCCAGCGCCTGCGTTCGTCGCTGGGGGAATCCAGCCAGAACACCTGCCCGCGCTGCCAGGGTCACGGCCAGATCCGTAGCGTGGAATCCCTCGCCCTGTCGATCCTGCGATTGATCGAGGAAGAGGCGATGAAGGACCGCACTGGTCTGGTGATGGGTCAGGTCCCGGTCGACGTGGGCACCTTCCTGCTGAACGAGAAACGCGAATCGATCAACGACATAGAGGATCGCCACAAGGTCGACATCAGCATCATCCCCAATCCGCAGTACCTCACCCCACGCTTCGAGGTCCGCCGCGTGCGCGGCGACGAACGCGAAGAGACGATCAGCGACCGCGGCTCGCACGAACTGGTGGAGACCACCGAGGACGAGAGCGATCCGCATCAGGAGCGCCGCAGCAAGGTCGAGAAGCCGCTGGTCCAGGGCGTCAAGATGACCGGGCCGGCCCCGGTCAGCGACAGCGCGCCCTCCGCACCGGAGACGTCACAGCCGGTAGCGAAGCCCGGATTCTTCACACGCATCTGGTCCTCGCTGTTCCCCAACGCGCGTCCGGCGGACGGACCGGAAGATGATCAGGAAGACAGCCGCAAGGGCGGAGGTCGCGGGCGCGCCGGCGAAAGCAACCGCGGCGGCAAGGGCAGCGGCCGCGGGGGCAGTCGGAAAAAGGCCGACAACGGCGGCCGCAATACCGGCGACAAGCGTGACGACACCGACAAGGGCAAGAAGGGCGCACCCGACAAGACGGATAGTGCCAAGGGCAATGGCACCAAGCCCGATGGTGCCAAGGGCCGTTCCCGTCGTGGCGGCAAGAAAGATGCCGATGCCGCGAAGGGCACGAGCAACGAATCGCCGAAACAAGCCGCCGAAGGCCGGACGCCTGACAACAGGGGACCCGAGAAGTCCGCAGACTCGAAACCGGCCGAAAAGCCGGCCGAGAAGCCAGCACGGGACAAGGACGAGACCGCCACGAGCGTAGCCGCGGACACTCCTGCGGGTAACGGACCGGAGAAGTCGGACGAGGATGACGGCAGCAAGGGTCGCAGCACCCGTTCCCGCCGTTCCCGTCGCGGCGGCCGGCGTCGTGGCGGTCGTGGACGTTCTGGCGAGAACGCCGGCGAAGCCGGCACCGACGGTGCGCAGAACACTGCAAACGAGGGTTCCGCTCCGGAATCCGGCAGTGATACGGCCGCCCCGGACTCAGCCCCCGCGGCCGACACCGGAAAGACGCACGCTGAGACCCCCAAAGAAGTTCAGAACGCCGAGCCCTCGGCCCCAACCAGGGACGGTGGCGAGAGCACCTCGCCACCGGAAAAGGCCAGCCCCGACGATGGCGCCCCCAAGGACGCCGCACCCGCCAAGGGGCGTAGCCGTGGTGGTCGCGGCCGCAAGCCGGCCCCGGCCTCCGCAGATACCTCCACGGGCGAAGTGACTTCGGGCTCCAGCGAGCCGAACACCCCGACGGAAAGCCAGCCGGCCGTTTCCGATTCCCGGGATCCGGCCCCAAAAGCGGAGCCAGCTGCGAAGCAGGACATGGCGGACACCACAGGCCAAAGCGACAAGGCCCCGGCCAAGCGCCCGGCCCGGGCCAAGAAGGCCGCAGCCGATGCCGGGGATGCCGCGAGCAAGACCGATGCGGCCTCGACGGACCAGCCGGACACCGCTCCCAAGCCAAGAACCCGGCGGCCAAAAGCGACCAAGGCGGAGACCACCCCCACCGATGAAGGGGCCGCTGCTTCAAGGCCGGACGAAGTGAAAGCAGAAAAGCCTGCGGAGGCGAAAGACGACAAACCTGCCGCGCCCAGGCCCACTGCCGAGCCAGCGGAACCGGCCGCGGAAAGCCCGAACCGAAAAGGCGACGACTGACAGGACGAGGTCCCTCGTCCAACCAAAAAGGGCCCGCCTGTTGGCGGGCCCTTTGTCGTTCTGGCCTCGGGATTCCGAATGGATGATCTTCCAGAAGGGTCAGACCGACGCCTTTGGCGCGGCTTGAACGCGACCTTGCGCCAGTCGACTCCGGCATCGACTCCTGCGCCCGGTCCGCCACTCGCCCGGCAGTGCTGTCAGGAGGCCTTCAACGTGTGGCGATCGCGGATATGTTCCAGCAACCCATCCGCTGCCGCTTCCACCAGGTCCATGACGTGCACGAA
>LFIK01001560.1_pt1 | contig 18251 bp, 10 predicted proteins | sample 643401 | NCBI WGS metagenome assembly LFIK01 (sample SAMN03777447, study PRJNA286221) | soda lake metagenome | biome: soda lake; feature: Kulunda steppe; material: water; isolation source: sample T5-Br brine of Lake Tanatar-5 | place: Russia: Kulunda steppe | collected 2010-07
CGATGGTCGAATCGCCGCTGGTCATCCGCCCGTATCTGCGGCTGATGAGCAGAAGCGAGCTGTTTGCGTTGATGACCGTCGGCATGGCGACGCTCGCCGGAACCATGCTGGTGCTGTATGCAACGGTGATCGGTATGGTGCTCGACGACGCGCTCGGGCATCTGATCATTGCATCGTTGATCAGCTTGCCGGCAGCATTGCTGATCGCCACGGTGATGATCCCACCGACTGCGGCGCCGACGCCGGGCGAACAGCTGCACGACGCCGACGCGCCGACCAGTGCGATGGACGCGATCACCCGCGGCACGTTGCGCGGGCTCGATCTGCTGTTGCAGATCATTGCGCTGCTGGTGGTCGTGATCGCGCTGGTTGCGCTTGCCAATGCGGGTCTCGCTGCCTTGCCGTCGATTGCCGGGTCGGCGCTCAGTCTCGAGCGCATGCTCGGCTGGGTCTTCGCGCCGCTTGCCTGGTTGATGGGGATTCCCTGGGCGGAGGCTGCCACCGCCGGGTCGCTGCTCGGCGTCAAGACCGTGCTCAACGAAATGGTTGCCTACTTCCAGCTGGCAGCACTCGACGAGGCGGTGCTGTCAGCGCGCAGCGAGCGCATTCTGGTCTATGCGTTGAGCGGCTTTGCCAACCTCGGCAGTCTGGGCATTCTGATCGGCGGACTGGGCGCACTGATGCCCGAGCGGCGCAGCGAGATCGTCAGTCTTGGCCTGCGCGCGGTTATCGCCGGCACGCTGGCAACGCTGATGACCGGCGCGGTGGTCGGGTTGGTTGGCGGTATCTGATGTGGATACTGCCGTCGTGCGGCGCTGCTAGACTGCGTCTTCGCTTGCAACGTGTCGAGGAGCAGGATGCAGACGGTCGATGTGCTGATCATTGGTGCCGGGATTGTTGGTGTGACCACGGCGCTTGCGCTGAAACGCCGTTCGCCCGGCCTGCGCATCGTGCTGCTCGAAAAGGAGCCGGCGACCGGGCGGCATTCGAGTGGTCGCAACAGCGGGGTGTTGCACAGTGGCATCTACTACCCGCCCGGCAGTCTGAAGGCGGCGGTCTGCCATCAGGGTGCGATCGAGATGGCGGCGTTTCATCGCGAGCACGGGCTGCGGCTGCGCGAATGCGGCAAGTTGCTGGTGACGGCACGCGATGCCGATCAGCCGCAGCTCGAGTTGCTCGCCGCGCGTGCCGTCGAGCACGGGATTCCAGTCGAGCGGCTCGATGCGCAGCAGCTCGGTGACGCCGAGCCTGACGCGCGCTCGGCAAGCGGTGAAGCGCTTTATGTGCCGATGACGTCGGTCGGTGATCCGGCAGCGGTGATGCAGGTGCTGACCGCACAGCTCACCGATGCCGGCATTGCGCTGCGCCTCGGCACCGCGCTGCAGTCGGTCGACACCGCGCGGCGGGTTGCGACGCTGACCGATGGCGATCGGGTTGCGTACGGCCATGCGGTCAACACCGCCGGTCTGTATGCCGATCGGGTTGCACAGCAGTTCGGCTGCGCCGAGCGCTATACCTTGCTCCCGTTCAAGGGGCTGTACTGGAAGCTCGACCCACGCTCTGGCCTCCGCTTCCGGCATCTGGTCTACCCGGTGCCGGATCTTCGGGTGCCGTTTCTCGGCATCCACACCACGACGACCGTTGACGGTGCCACCTATCTTGGCCCGTCGGCCGTCCCTGCCTTAGGTCGCGAGAACTACCATGGACTGTGTGGTGTGGTTCCCGGCGACGCTCTCTCGCTCACCGCCCGCCTGACCCGGCAATTCCTCGCCAATCACGACGGCTTTCGCCGTCTCGCCTGGCAGGAAGGCCGACGCCTCTTCAAACCCTGGTTTGCCGACGCAGCCCGCGCCATCGTGCCGCGGCTGCGCACCGAGCATCTGCTCCCGACCGACAAGGTCGGCATGCGCGCACAGCTGGTCGATCTGACCACGCAGACGCTGGTGACCGATTTTCTGGTCGAGCAGGGCGCCGACTCGACGCATGTGCTGAACGCGATCTCGCCAGCCTGGACCAGCGCGTTCCCGTTGGCGCGGCATCTCTGTGATCGGTACCTGCCGGCTTGAGTCGTTGTCTTGCGCGCAAGCCGCGATCAGCATGATGACGTCTTCAGGTCCAGATCAACCGCCCCTGCCGCGCGGTGCGACGGTGAATCGCCTGTTCCAGCACGGTGTCGCTCGCGCTCAGCAGCGTGAATGCTGATCGGGCGCGGGTGATGGCGGTGTAGAGGAGTTCGCGGGTCAGCACCGGTGACGTGGTGTCTGGCATGACCAGTGCGGTGTGGACGAACTCCGAGCCCTGCGATTTGTGGACGGTCATGGCGTAGACGGTTTCGACGCGGGTAAGCCGGCTCGGCAGCACCCAACGGATGCGGCGGCCGGTGTCGGCGTTGTCGTCGCCGCGCGGGAAGGCGACGCGCAGCGTGCTGCCTTGGCTCGGATCACCGAAGACACGCGGTGCTTGCAGCGTGATGCCGATGTCACCGTTCATCAACGCGAGCGCGTAATCGTTGGTGGTGACCAGCACCGGACGGCCTTCGTACCACTGCGTGGTGTCGTTGGGGCGGTCGATCAGCCCGGCGGTGGCGAGTGCCTGTTCGATGCGCTGGTTGAGCGCGTCGACGCCATCCAGGCCCTGCCGCAGCGGGGTGAGCAACTGGAACCGGGTGTGGGCGTCGAGGATGTGGCTGGCCCAGTCGTCCCAGGCGGATTGCTCGGCGTCGAGCGGTGGGCGGGTCGGGGCGCTGTCGGCGTTGTCGCGGATGGCGCTCAGGTAGTGCCGATAACCGGTGGCGGGTTCGGCGTCAGCCGTCTGGCGGCCGTTGATGACCAGTCTGTCGAGTGGCTGCTTGTTGCTGTTGGTGCTGCCGATGCGGATGTGGTGGATGTCGGTGAAGTCGGTGTTGTCGAGGAGGCTCAGCGCCTGTTGGGCATGACCGGCGTTGACGGCGCGGGCGAGTTCACCAATACCGCTCTGGCCGTCGAAGCGGTACGAGTGGCGGAGCATGGCAATCGCCTGGTCGAGTGGTTGGCCGGCGGGGTCGCGCAGTGCGTCCGGTATCTGACGGCCGCTTGCCTGTTCCAGCCAGTCGACGACGTCGAGGCGGTAGTGACCGTCGGCAGCACGCGCGCAGAGGTTGCCGAGCACAGCACCGGCTTCCACCGATGCCAGCTGGTCCTTGTCGCCGAGCAGCACCAGCCGGGCGTGCGCCGGCAGCGCGTCGAGCAGTGCGGCCATCATGTCGAGGTCGATCATCGACGCTTCGTCGACTGCGACCAGGTCGAGCGGCAGCGGGTTATGGCGGTGGTGGACAAAGCGCCGGGTGTGCGGGCGTGCGCCGAGCAGCCGGTGCAGTGTGCTGACCTCGCGGGGAATGGCGGCGCGGACCGCAGCCGCCTGCGGCAGCGGCAGCTGCTCGAGCGCGTCGATCTGGCTGCGGATTGATGCGCTCAGCCGTGCTGCGGCCTTGCCGGTTGGCGCGGCAAGGCGGATCTCGAGCGGCTTGCCGGTGGTGGTGAGTGCCTGCACCTGCAGCAGCGCGAGCAGCCGGATCACTGTTGTGGTCTTGCCGGTGCCGGGGCCGCCGGTGATCACGCAGAGCGGCATGCGGGCGCCGAGCGCGCAGGCGAGAACCTGAGAGGCGCTGGTGTCGGTCTGGTCGGGCTTGTCAGGAAACAGCGTGTCGAGCACCGGGCGCAGCGCGGCCGGGTCGGTGGCAAGCGGTTGCAGCCGGGCGGTGATCGCCGCGGCAACCTGCTGCTCATGCCGCCAGTAGCGGCGCAGGTAAAGCCGGTGGCTGTCGAGCACCAGCGGTGTGTTGCCGTCCTGGGGCTCGCCGACCGCTGACCAGCGGCCGAGTGCGGCCGTCCAGTCGTCGACCGACGGCAGCGCCCGTAGCAGGACGTGCGGTGGTGGTGGTGGGGCCGCGTCGAGCTGCTTGTCAGGCGTGGCGGTGATCAGCGACGCCGGGTTGCCGCGCGCCAGTTGCAGGTCGAGCAGCACATGCCCCTGTCCGGCCTGCTGGCTGACCAGCATCGCCGCGAGCAGGCACACCGCCGAGTCGCTCGGCGCCAGCGCGTGCAGCTGGTCGGCGAACGCGGCGTCGAGATCGCGAATCCAGCGCCTGTCGGCCCAGCCGTTCAACACCCGCAGCAGCGCAGTCGGCGAGGCGAGCGCCTGCTCGGCGGTGGGCCAGTCTGGTGCGGTCATGGCGTTCATGCGGGCACCTCGATCGTGGTCTGTCCGCGGATGGCGTGTCGGTTCATGGCGCCACCGTGACCTGGTCGCCGAGCAGGCAACGGTCGAGTTGCTCGATGAAATGTCGCGGCGGCTTGACGTGACAGACGCCACGCGACGGCGCGTCGATGCCGCGCAGGAACACCAGCATCGCGCCGCCGACATGGCGGTCGTAGTCGTACTCGGGCAGCGTTTCTGCCAGATGCCGATGCAGCGCGATCAGATACAACGCGAGCTGCACGTCGTAGCGCTTGGCAAGCATGGCGTCGCGCAGTGCGCTGCTGCGGTAATAGGTGTCATCGGCGCCGAGCCAGTTCGACTTCCAGTCGATCACCAGATACTGCCCGTTGTGTTCGACGATCAGGTCGATAAAGCCCTTGAGCAGCCCGTTCAGCCGGTGTTCGGCGAGCTGCGGCCGCGCGACGCCGGGGAAGAACGCCGCTCGGGTCAGTGCGTCGATGCGGTCGGTGCTGGCATGGCGGGTGGCAAACCAGAAATCGGGTTCGGCGCGGTAGTGCGTCAGCTCGCTCAGCACCGGACCCGACGTGTCGTCGGCGCTGAGCGGCGTGTCGAGCCAGCGCGGCATGGCAGCACGCAGCACCGGGATTTGCGCATCCCAGCCACGTCGCGCACAGCGCTGCGCCAGCCGATCGCGCAGCGTGTTGTCGTGACGTGCGGCGGTAAAGCCGTGTTCGGCGAGCGCTTCGAGCACGCCGTGCAGAAACGTCCCGGGGCCGGGGCCGCGCGGGAAGTCGTGCAGCGTGCCGGTTTCGGGTTTTTCCACTGCTGATGCGGCCGCGGGGGCATCGTCGCTGTCTTCGTTGTGGATGTCCGCTGCCAGCGTCTCCGGTGCCGCCATGCCGCGCTGTTGCAGTGACGAATAGCTGGCAATCCACCACGACTCGAACGGCGGGTGAGCGGGTGTGTGCGCCTGCTTCCAGTCGACCGCTGTGGCGGCCGCGGCTGTCGGCTGCTCGGGAGTCGCGGGCGTCTCGTCGAGGTGGATGGCGTCGCAGCCGTCGGCGAGCGTCTGCCAATGCGCGCGTAGCGCGGCACGGTCGACAATCGTGTCGCCGCCGGCGAGCAGATAGCCGAGCGCTGACTTGTGCAGCGTTGCGACCTGCCCCCTGCCGACGCAGAGCGGCGCCAGACCGACAAACGTGGCATGCCGCGCGCGGGTCAGCGCCACGTAGAGTAGCCGCACGTCCTCCGACAAGCGCTCGTCGTCGGCTGCCTTGTAACTCGCTGGCGCGTTATTGTTGCTTGCGAGTTCGAGAATTGCCTGGTCTTCGACGTGGTAAAGCGGTGTGCCGAGTCTGCCGTTGATTTCGCGGTAGGTGCAGAGAAACGGCAGGCAGACCAGCGGGTATTCGAGCCCCTTCGACTTGAAGATCGTCACCACCTGGATCAGCGCGGCGTCGCTTTCGAGGCGGAGGATCTGCTCGGCGTCGCTCGGCGACTGCACGTGCTCGGCGAGCTGGCGGATCAGCGCGTGATCGCCGTCGAGCGTGTCGCTCGCCTCTTGCGCCCACTCGGCGAGGTGGAGCAGATTGGTCAGCCGGCGCTGCCCCTGTTCGCTGCCGAGTAACTGCTGCGGGACATGGAAGTCGTGCAGCAGCCGCCGCAGCGCCGGGAGTACGCCGTCGCGCGACCAGCGCTGGCGGTAGTCGATGAAGCGCTCCTGCAGTTGCTCCCACGCGCCTTCGTCGTGCTGCAGACGGCCGAGTTCGGCAAGCGGCTGGCCGAGCGAGCCGGTGGCAAGCGCGGTGCGCAGCGCCGAGACCGACTCGGGGTTCGCCATGGCGCGCAGCCAGAGCAGCACATCGCGTGCTTCGGTGGTGGCGAACACGCTGTCGCGGTCGGAGAGGTAGACGCTGTCGAGCCCACGCTCGGCGAGCGCGGTGCGGATCGCGGCGGCTTCGGTGCGGTCGCGAACCAGGATGGCGATGTCGTTCGCCTGCAGCGGTTGCACGGTGTCCGAGGCCGGGCCGACGAACCCGGCGCCACCCGGCGCGGCGCTCGCCTGATCAAGCCAGCGCTGGATGCGGTTGGCGCAGTGCGCGGCGGCAAGGCGCAGATAGGTCTTGCGGTTCGGTCGCGCGGTGTCATCACTGTCACCGATCAGCCACCCGACCAGCCCACTGACCGGCTTGCCGTCGAGGTGCAGCGTCTGCTGCACGCCGTTGGCTGCGACCGGCGTGTATGGCAGCGGATTGTCGACGGGCGCGTCGTCGGCGCTGGCAAAGCGGAACGCACGTCGCGGATGCGTTGTTTCGGCAACGCCGAACACGTGATTGACCGCGGCGACCGCGGCTGCGGACGAGCGGAAGTTGGTGCCGAGCGTGTGGTGGTTGCCGGCGGTGGCGCGGCGGGCGTCGAGGTAGGTGTGGATATCGCCGCCACGAAAGCCATAGATCGCCTGCTTCGGATCGCCGATCAGGATCAGCGACGTCGGCTCGGTGGGCTCGGTGGTAGCTGCAGCGTCGGCGTCGCCATCGCCATCGGCGCCGACGCGGTAGATGCGCGCGAAGATGCGGTACTGCGCAGCGTCGGTGTCCTGGAACTCGTCGATCATCGCGACCGGGAACTGCGTGCGAATGCGCGTGGCGAGCGTCTCGCCACCGGCGCCGGCGAGCGCGCTGTCGAGGCCGCGGATCATGTCGTTGAAGCTGATCTGCGCGCGGCTGCGTAACTGCTCGGCGAGTCGTGCCGCCACCCAGTTGCGCGCGTCAGCAATCACTTGCGGCTGCAGCGCGTCGTTGGCGCTGGTCAGCGCTTCGACACCGGCATGCCAGGCGTCGAGCGCAGCAAACAGTGGCAGCTGCGGGCAGGGTGGGCTACCTTTGTTGAGCTTCAAGGTGCTGCGTGCCAGCTTCTGGACGAATTTGGCGTCGGTCAGATCGAGATCGCCGTTCGCCCAGTTGCTCAGCTCGGTCAGCCAGTCGTCAAACGTCTGGTCATCCAGTTTTTTCTTGAACGTGGAGCCGTTCATGTGCGGCCGTAGCTCTTGCAGCGTCGCCTTGATCGTGTCGAGCTCACCGAGGCAGGCCTGTCTGGCGGTGGCTTCGGCGTCTGTCAGCGCCCGACTTGCCGTCAGCGCGTCATCGAGCAGCGCGGTGAGGTCATCCGCTGCGACCAGCGGCTTGCCGGCGCAGGCGAGGGTCAGATCATCGCGGTCGAGCAGCGGGCGGAGTCGGCGCTGCAGCGCGTCGGGCGATTCGAGCGCGGTGATCAGCAGCGCTGCCTGCGCCGCGGTCAATGGATAGACGCGGGTACGCCAGTAGTCGTTGATCGCCTCGCGGGTGGCGTCGTTCAGGTCCTTGACCAGTTCCTGGTGAAACAGGTTGCCGCTGTCGAACGCATGCTCGCGCAGCATGCGCTGGCACCAGCTGTGGATGGTCGAGATGGCGGCGTCGTCCATCCAGTCGGCGGCAAGCGTCAGCCGGTGCGCGCACGCCGGCCAGGCGTCTGGGGTGAAGCGGTGGCGCAGCGCGGCGAGCAGCGGGTCGCGCTCGGCGAGACCGTCGTTGGCGTCGGCGGCGCGAAACGCGTTGGCCGCCTGCACCAGGCGGTCGCGGATGCGGTCGCGCAGCTCTTGGCTTGCGGCATCGGTGAACGTGACGACGAGGATCTCCGGCGGGATCAACGGCGTGTCGATGTTGTTTGCTGGAGACGCGGCGCTGAGCGCATCCGACTGGTCGGAAGGGGTCGCAGCAATCGGCTCACGGCAGCCGAGCACCAGCCGCACGTAGAGCAGCGCAATGGTGAAGGTCTTGCCGGTGCCGGCGCTTGCTTCGATCAGTTGGGTGCCGTGCAGCGGCAGTGTCAGTGACAGGCTCATGCCGAGGCCTCCGGTGCGGTGCTGCCGTCGATGGCGTCACGGACGTGCTTGATGGCAGGTGCGTACAGTGCACGGCTGACGCTGTCGAAACCGTCGGCGGCAAGCAGCGCGTCGAGCGTCGCAAACTGGCGCAGTGTCAACGGCCGTTCGGCAATGCGCTGCTCCCAGGCCCTGCTGCACTGCGCGTAGAGCGTGCTGTTGGTCTCGAGCAGTGTCGGCAATGGCGTCCCGGGCGCTTCGCGCGCGTCCTTGCTGTCGAGCAGCGGACAGGCGATTTCGAGCTGCGTCGGCTGGACGGTGTGCATGGTGGCGAGCCACTGTTGCAGCAAGTTGATCAGCGCTTCACGCGCGGCGTCGGCAGGTAGCCCGGGCAGCGTGAGCGGGCCAGACGGCGAGACCAGGTGGCTGACCGTCTCGGGGTAGGCACATTGCAGCAGCAGGTGCGCCGGCCAGTGGCGGAACACATGCCGCCACGACAGCGACTTGCCCGAGTGCAGACGACTTGCGAGCAGCAGGATGCGGGTGCGGCTGGTGTCGGTGGCGTCGCTGTCTGCGCTGTCAGCAAACAGATCGCCCACCGTGTCGACAAGTTGCAGCGTGCCGCTGCCGTCGGCGAAGGCAATGCCGCTATCGATGGTGATGGTGGGCGGCGATTCGCAGCGGTGCGGGTAGTTGCCGAGCAGTTCGCGCGCGGACTTCAGCAGTTCGGTCAGGTCGTTGCGTACCTGTTCGCCGATCAGCGTGCCGACCGGTGCCGGCGGGTAGTGGCCGGCGCGCTGGTCGCGATCCAGCGCAGCCGCGAGCGCGGCGTCGATGTCGACGCCAGGAGCGCCGGGTTGGGTGATTTCGGCAACGAGCTGCCGTGCAACCGGCTGCAGCAGTGCGTCGCGACGGTGCCACTGCGCGAGTCCGTCGAGGACGAACGGCTCGTCATCGTCGGTCTGGCTGTCCTCGGCGGCCATGCGCGTGCCGAGCCGGTACTCGAACAGCGCCTTGATCGGGTCGTGCAGCAAGGCGACCAGATCGGCAAGGCGGACCGGCCGCTCTGGCCGCCAGGCGGGCAGCTGTTCGGCGGCTGCTGTCGCCGTCTTTGCAGCACAGTCGTGTAACGACTGCCACTCACGGGCATAGGTGGTGAGTGGCGAATCAGCGCGGAAGTACGCATCGCTGAACGGTTGCAGCGGATGCGTGGTGGTGAGTGCGTCGAGCAGCGCCTTGCCGGCGGTGGTCGCGTCGGTCGTTGCGTCAGAGTTGGCATCGGCACGGGCATCGGCGCGTCGCCAGCCTTGACGGATGTGGTCGCGCAGCTGCCCGACCAGCACGCTCGGCGGGCGTTCGGCGTTGTCGCGCGGGCTGTTACCGCACCAGCTGATGGTGAGTTGTTCGCGTGCCGAGAGCAGCGCTTCAAGAAACAGGTAGCGGTCGTCGTCGCGGCGTGAGCGGTCACCGGCGCGGTACGCTGTGCGCAGCGCCATCAGGTCGAAGTCGACGGCATCGACGCGGCGCGGGTAATCGCCGTCGTTCATGCCGAGCAGCACGACGTGGCGGTAGGGAATGGCGCGCATCGGCATCAGCGTAGCGAAGGTGACGCTGCCGAGCAGGAAGCGTTGCGAGAGCTGCGGCGCGTCGACGCGCTCGAGCAGGCTGTCGCGCACCACGCCGAGCGGTAGGGCAAGGTCGGATGCCGCGGCGTTGACCGCGTCCTGCCAGTCGTCAAGCGCGACCCGGACGCGTTCGAGCAGCGCTGTCTCGTCGCTGCCGTCGGGGTGCAGCATGGCGGCAATCAGCGCGTTCAGCGTCTGCGCCCAGTCGCTTGCGGTGCGGCGGGTGTCGAGCCGCTGCCGCCAGTCGGCAAGGGTGGTGATCAGCCGGTACAACGGGCCCACCAGTGCGGCGTCGAGCCCGGCCACTTCGTCATACGCGACGATGCCTTCCCAGTCGTCGTGCGCGTCGTGCTCACCGATCGCGTAGCCGAGCAGCATGCGTTCGAGGCCGAAGCGCCAGGTGTGCAGCGCGTCGTGCGCCGGCAGCCCAAGCGCGCGGCGCTGCTCGGCGTCGATCCCCCAGCGGATGTTGGCGGCGTTGATCCAGCGTTGCAGCGTCGGGAGGTCGGACTCGGCGATGCCGAAGCGGCGCCGCAGCGGCGCGATGTCGAGCAGGTCGTTGATGTCGCTGACGCGTGCACGCAGCGTCGGCAGGTTCAACAGCGTGTCGAGCGCGACCAGCAGTGGCGCGCGGTGCCGCGCCTGCTGATCGGCGATGTGGTAGGGGATGTGGCGCTTGTCACGCGGTGAAAACTGCCCGAACACGGCGTCGATGAACGGCGCGTAGGTGTTGATGTCCGGCACCATGACGATGATGTCGCGCGGCTGTAGCGGCGTGTCGGTGGTGGCGGCGTCGGCGAACGCGGCGAGCAGTTGGTCGTGGAGCACCTCGAGTTCGCGCTGCGGGCTGTGGCAGCGCACGAAGCGGATCGAGTGGTCGTGGCGCGGGTCGACCGCCGGCCACTGCGCCTGCGTTTCGTGCAGCGGGCGCAACTCGAGGATGTCGTCCTGCAGCTGGCCGAGCAGCGTGTCGGTCTGCGGCGGCAGGAATAGATCGACCGAGCCGTCGAGCAGCTTGTTCATCGTGTCGATGTCGGTCTGGTCGTGCGCGCTCAGCAATTGCAGGTAGTCGCGGCCCTGCTTGCCCCAGGCGGCGAGCAACGGGTGCGCGTGCGTGTGCAGGTGTTCCGGCGTGAGGTGCAGGTCAGGCGGCATGCCGTTGCGGCGCCGGTGCCGGGCATGCCGGCGCAGCACTTCCTGCGTTGCGATGATCTCGCCCCAGTAGTAGCGGCAGGGGTTGTGCAGCGCGAGCACCACTTCGCAGACGTTGGAGAGTGTGGCGAGCACCTCGAGCGTCTGCTGCGGCAGCGAACAGATGCCGACGATGACCACCCGCTCGGGCAGGCCGGGCGGGCGCTGCTCGAGCCGTGCGGCGGCGTCCAGAAAGCGCCGATGCACCGCGCCGCGGTGGTTTGCGCGTTGATCTTCAGACAGGGTGTCGAGGATCTGCCGCCACAGCACCGGCTGCCAGCGCTGATCCGCCGGTAGCGCGCGCTGCTGATCGCCGACCTGCGTCAGCACGTCATTGCCGGCTTCCCAGGCGTTCAGCCAGTCGGCGCGGTAGACCTGGTACTGGTCGAACAGGTCGGCGAGGCGCTCGGCGAGCTGGTCATGTTTCTGCAGTGTGGGGTCGTCGCCGAGATAGCGCGCCAGCGGTTCGAACAACGGATCGTGCAGTGGAGTCGATTGCGGGTCGATGAGCAGCGCAAGCAGCCGCCAGCGCAGCTGGGCCTTGTCGAACGGCGAGGTGACGGGCAACCGCCCGCGGCCTTCGACCGCGTCGATCACCGCGCGATACGCCTGCCACTGGAAGCGCGCCGGCAGCAGCACGTCGGCGCCGAAGCAGATGCCGTTGCTCGCGATCGACGTTTTCAGCCATTGCGCGATGCCGTTGCTTTGCACCAGAAACAGCGTACGCGCGAGCGGGTGCAGCGGCTGCATGCCGAGCCACTGCAAGGTCAGATCGCGCAGATCCTCCATGCGGTTGCCCTGCAGGACGATCAGCCCTTGTCGCGATGGCGACGGGGTGTCTGCCATGTCTGCCTCCGTGCGTCGGGCTGTGGGGTATAGCCCTGTGATTGTAACGGATAAGTGCAGCTTATCACTGTGCGCGTCCCGTTGCAGGGTACAGCTGATCGTTTGACATAGTCATTGCAACATGTGTGGTTGACACAGTTTGTGGATTGCGCCACGTTATGAAAAAGAAGAAAAATTTTTGCCTTGTTGCAGTGTGTTGCCTGCTGTGGATTCTGGAGGAGTCAAGCATGTCGATCAATCTGCGTATCCAATCATTTGTCTGCGTCGGTCTGGCCGCTGCGCTGTCGTTGGGCGTTGCAACCAGTGTGCCGGCGAGCACCTACCCCAGTGGCACGATCAGCTGGGTGATCCCGTTTGGTGCCGGTGGCGGGTCGGATCGGCTGTCGCGGATGTTTGCCAACGCTGCCGAGCATCACTTTGACGGTGCCCGGTTGTCGGTGGCGAACCATCCCGGCGCCGGTGCGGTCGCTGGCTGGCAGCATGTGCTGAGCCAGCCGGCTGATGGCATGACCGTGTTCAATGCCACGCCAACGCCGATCCTGACGTTGTTGAGCGAGGACGATGCGCCGGTCGATCCGAACGCGATCGAAATCCTCGGTTATCTGGCCGCATTTGCCTCGGTGCTGGTCGTGCGCGAGGGCGAATTCCCCGACTGGGAGAGCTTTGTCGACGCCGTCCGCGAACGCCCGGTGACCATCGGCGGCACCAATGCGCTGCTACTTGGTGCTGCGACTGTGATCGATCAGGCTGGCGGTGACGCGATCTACGTGCCGTATGGCAGCACCGGCGAGTCGGTCACCGACTTTCTCGGCGGGCATATCGATGTGGCGGCGGTCACCGAGTCGACGGCGATGACGATCGTGCCGGAAAACGGCCTGGCATTGATCAATACCTCGAGCATTGCGCTGCCGGAGGCGGTGAACGCTGCACTCGGCAATCCGCCGATGGCGAGCGATCTGGGTTTTTCCGGGTTGGCGTTTCCGCGCTGGGTGGGCATGCATCCTGACACGCCGGAGCCCATTCTTGCGCGGTTTGCCGAGATGTTCGAGGCTGCCGCAACCGACCCGGCGGTGCAGGCGGAGTTCGAGGCGGCCGGCGAGCCGATCATCTTCCTCGATCGGGAAGCAGCAGCTGCCGATTACCAGTCGATGATCGGGACGATGCGCAACGCACTGCCGTTGCTGCAATAATGCCGAGTTGATGGTTGTCGGATCACGGCGCCGCGCCGGCATGAAGCCCGCAGACGCGCAGCGCTGGCGCAGCAACCGGGCGATCGGTCTGTACCTGACGATCGTGCTTGTCGCGCTCGCTGCCTATCTGTTGTTACAGCCGTGGACGCATCGGGTGATGCGCGATGGGTTCCTGCTCGGGATGATGCCGATGATCGGCGTCGGTCTGATGCTGCTCTGCGCGATCGGGTTGATGATCGACCCACTGCGCCGCGACGTGCCGGAAGGCCTGCAGGCGCTGCACCGCAATGATGCCTGGTTGCCGCTGGTGATGCTGCTCGGCGTTGCCGGCTGTTTCTGGGCAATGCAGCGGCTCGGCTTTCTGCTCGCGACGCCGCCATTCCTGTTCGTGTGCATGCTGTGGTTCGGTCTGCGGCCAGCGCGTCTCGCTGCGCTGCTGGCGATGGCTGTCCCCGCGGTGGTGTTCGGCTTTTTCACCGCGCTCGGTGTGCGGCTGCCGGCTGGCCTGCTGTCGGCATGGTTCTGACGCGGCTGCAACGACGAGGCGACACGGATGCAAGTTGACGCCTTTTACGACGCGCTGGTGCTGGTGTTCTCGGTGCAGACACTGCTCTGGCTGATAGTCGGTGTCTTTTTGGGCGTCGGGCTTGGGGCCATCCCCGGGCTGACTGCGTCGACCGGCATTGCGCTGATGCTGCCGCTCAGCTTCACGCTCGACATCACCGGGGCGCTCGGGCTGTTGATCGGGTTGTACAAGGGGGCGGTGTTCGGCGGGTCGATCTCGGCGATCAGTTTCGCGACACCGGGTGCACCGGACAGTGCCGCAACCGTCTACGACGGCTACAAGTTGACGCGCCAGGGCAAGGGGCGAAAGGCGATCCTGACCTCGCTGTATGCGTCGGTCACCGCCGATACCGCGAGCGACATCGTGGTGATTCTGATCGCCCCGACCATTGCTCTGCTGGCGCTGCAGTTCGGCCCCACCGAGCGGTTGTGGCTGATGGTCGTTGCGATCACGCTGCTCGGTACCTTGTCGGGGAAGCATCTGGCAAAGGGCATGTTGAGTGCGGGGATCGGCCTCTTTCTCGGTACCATCGGCGCCGACCCGGTCAGCAACGTCGCGCGCAACACGTTTGATCAGAGCTGGCTGCGCGACGGTATCCATCTGGTGCCGCTGGTGATCGGGATCTTCGCGATGAGCCAGATGCTCGATCAGGGGTTGACGCTGCTGCGACGCTCCGATGCCGGCAAACGGGTCGAGCAGTCGGCGAAGGAGCTGTTCGGCAAGCGCTCGGAGGGGTTGACCTTTCGCGAGTATCTCTCGTGCTGGCGCGAGATGGGCATCGGCATCGGAGTCGGCACGTTTGTCGGCGCCTTGCCCGGGCTCGGCGCCACGGTGGCGTCGTTCATGTCGTACGGCATTGCCCGTCAGGCGTTTCCCGAAAAGCGCATCGGCGAGGGGTCGATCCACGGCATTGCCGCTGCCGAGTCCGGCAACAACGCCACGGTCGGGCCGACGCTGATCCCGCTGCTGGCGTTCGGCATCCCCGGCAGCGCAACCGCAGCGTTGATCGGTGCGGCGTTGATCCTGCAGGGCGTCACGCCGTCGCCGCGCATGTTCTCGCTGCACGCCGACATCATCTATGCGCTGTTCATCATTCTGATCCTCGGCAATCTGTTCAATCTCGGCATCGGCAGGATGTTTGCATTCGTCTACGCGCGACTTGGCCAGGTGCCGGGGCATGTACTGGTTCCGGTGATCATGATCATGGCGGTCATCGGCGCGTTTGCTGCGCGCGGCGATCCGAGCGACGTCTACATGATGCTCGGGCTGGGATTTCTCGGTTTTCTGATGCGCCGGGTCGGCATTCCCGAAGCGCCGCTGGTGATCACCTTCCTGATCGCGCCGCTGCTTGAAGAGAATCTCCGCCGTGCGCTGCTGATCAACCGTGGCGACTGGGGTGGTGCGTTGTTCGGCTCGCCGCTCGGGATCACGCTGGCGGCGATCGCCGTGCTGGTGCTGGTGGTGACGTTCCGGATGAACGTCGGCAAGCGATTGGCACGCATCGGCCACGCAGATGACGAGACAGCCCGCCGCGACTGAGCGCCTGTGTTGTGTCGGCAAGTGCCGTCACGGGTCGAAGCGCAGCTCGCGTTGCACCCACACACCGCTCGGTTCGGCGACGGCGTCGATCGGCACCAGCGCGCTGACGCGCACGCCGAGCAGCCGCAGTGCGCGCGGTAGCGGAACGCGGCGCAGGCAATCACGGCTCGCGGCGAGCAGCGCGTCGGCGTCGCCGATCGGTCTTGCCAGCGTCTGGTCGCGGGTGACGGTGCGGAAGTCGTCGTAGCGCAGCTTGATGCCGACGGTGCGGCCGCGCAGGCCGAGTCGATCGAGGTCGGCGGCGACGCGCTCGCACAGCGAGACCAGGATTGCCGTCAGTTCGCTGCGGTCGCGCCGGGGGTGCAGGTCGCGCTCGAAGGTGGTTTCGCGGCTGACCGATTTGCGTTCGGCTTCGGTGACCACCGGCCGGTCGTCACGGCCGTGCGCGACGGCGTGCAGCCAGGCGGCGGTGTTGGCGCCGAAGTGTGTCTGCAGCCAACCCGGGTCGGCGGCCGCCAGTTCGCCGACGTGATGGATGCCGAGTTCGCCGAGGCGTTGTGCCGATTTCGGCCCGATACCGTTGATCTTGCCGACCGGCAGCGGCCAGATCCGCTCGGTCAGCTCGGACGGCTGCAGCAGCGTCAGCCCGTCGGGCTTGTCGAATTCGGAGACCAGTTTGGCGAGCAGCTTGTTGGCAGCGATGCCGATCGAGCAGGTGAGCCCGGTGGCCTCAAGGACGGCCTGCTTGATCGTGGTGGCGATCGGCAACGGGTCGGCGCGGTCTGCGCTCAAGTCGATATAGATCTCGTCGATGCCGCGATCCTCGATCAGCGGCGCGATCTCGGCAACCGCGTGTTTGAACTGCATGGATGCCTGCCGATAGGCGACAAAGTCAGCCGGCAGCAACACCGCGTTGGGGGCGAGGCGGGCTGCGGTCATCAGCCCCATCCCCGAATGCACACCGAGCGCGCGGGCAGCATAGGTGGCGGTGGTGATCACACCGCGACCGCGGTAATTGCGCAGCCGGGTGACGGTGAGCGTGCCATCGTCGCCGATCGTCGGCGCCGGCACGCGTCGGCCACCGACCACCACCGGCAGCTCGCGCAGTTGCGGATAGCGCAGCAGCTCGACCGACGCATAAAAGGCATCCATGTCGAGGTGGGCGATGCAGCGCTCGGCAAACACTGTCACAGGCTCTCTCGGCGGTTGATTCTGCAGATTTGACATCATAGCAAGCTGTAGAGTGGGCGCGGCAGCGTTGTGGCGCGGCGTTTCTCTCTGTGCCTTGACGGTGTCTTCAACGCATTTATCCAACACATTCTGCAACAGAAGGACAGATCAACATGCTGAAAGGGTACTGGGTGGCGCGGGTCGATGTGCATGATGAGGCGGCGTATGCCGAGTATGTGGCGGCGAATGCTGCCGCCTTCGCACGGTTTGGCGGGCGGTTCATCGTCCGTGGTGGGCGTTTCGAGACGGTGCTCGGATCGAGTCGGGCGCGCAATGTGGTGATCGAGTTTCCCAGTTTCGACGCCGCCATGGCGTGCTGGGAGTCACCCGAGTATCAGGCGGCGCGGGCGCTGCAGGCGGGTGGCGCGGAGATCGATGCGATCGTGATCGAGGGGTACGGCGGGCCGCAGCCGGGGGAGTGAGCGCGCGTCGACGCTGCGCGGCGTGTTGCCCGCATGCTCAGTGAAACGGGAATACCCACGGCGTCAGCAGGCTATGCAGCCGGTTCTGCGCAATGCTTCTGCCCACCATGGCCGAATCCGGCTGACCTTCAGCAGCAAGAAAGTCGGCAAGTTATTGCTCGATGGCGTCCTGACGTTGATCGGGCAAGCTTGCCGCGCCCCACAGCACGACACCCAGCGCCAAGCGCGACCGGAACGCCGATCAGCGCGAACGTGAAGTTGTGTCGACAAGTCCGAACACCAGATACGCGGCTGCCAGCGTGCCGAAGGCGATCGCTGGCCGTGCACGACCGGTGAACAGCACCAGCAGCAAGCCAGCAATCGAGCGAGAACAGCCCATGCAGCCATGGTGATGCAACGTCCTGTCTGGCGATCGGGTGAAATGCCTTGCCCAAAGCCTAGTGCAGCTTTTATGCTGAGGTCCATGATGACTGTCAACAGCAAGATAAATTCTATTTTAAATTAATTTTAATCAATTGTTTATATGAATCATGATTGCTAAGGATTTATCGCCTGAACATCTGAGTGAACGCCGTCTTGAAGCGGTGCGTCTGCGTCTCGACGGGCGGACGATTGCCGAAACGGTATCGCGGACCGGTTTGTCGGCGCCGACGGTGTCGGCGGCGTGGAAGGCATTCCGTGACGGCGGTTGGGAGGCGGTTCCGCTGCGCGTGCGCGGTCGCAAGGCCGGGCAGGGGGCGAGCATCGATGCCGCTGCCGAGCGGGCGCTGGTGACGCGCCTCACCACCTTTCCACCTGATGGTGCGCCGGCGTGGAGTCCACGCGCGCTCGCCGATGCGCTCGAGACGGCTGGCCATGCGGTCTCGCCGCGGGCGATCGATCGCTGGCTGGCGGCGCACGACCTGCAGCCTGCACCGCTGGCGCTCGATGCGCTGGCGAAGCAGCGCGGCGGTGCCGGTCGCTGGTACCGGCAGCAGGTACAGCCGCTGCTGGCTGCGGTGCGCAAAGCGGGTGGTGCGGTCTGGCAGGGCGGCGTGCGCTGTGCGCAGCCGGTCGATCGAACTGCCGATCGCGCCGTGCCGCGGTATCAGTTTTTCCTGCACGGCAAGCGCGGTGTGCTGCTGACCGTCTGCAGCGCGACGCCGCCGAAGGCAGACGCCTATGTGCAATTGTTTTCGCGCCTGAACGACGCGCTGCCGGCGCGGCGAGTCGTGCTGCTGTTGCATGGCGCCTGGGTGCAGGCGAGTCCTGAGCTGCAGGCGTGGCTGGCGGCGCATGCGGATTTTCACCTGATCACCGTGCCGCCTGACGCCGCCGGACGATCACCTGTCGACAGGGAACCACGATGACTGTCTCACTGACGCATTTGCAGCAGCTTGAATCCGAGAGCATGCATATCTTTCGCGAAGTCGTTGCCGAGGCCGAGAACCCGGTCATGCTGTATTCGGTCGGCAAGGACAGTGCGGTCATGCTGCATCTGGCGCGCAAGGCCTTTGCGCCCGCGCCGCCGCCGTTTCCGCTGCTGCATATCGACACGCGCTGGAAGTTTCGCGCGATGTATGCGTTTCGCGACCGCATGGCGCGCGA
>LFIK01001561.1_pt1 | contig 18248 bp, 21 predicted proteins | sample 643401 | NCBI WGS metagenome assembly LFIK01 (sample SAMN03777447, study PRJNA286221) | soda lake metagenome | biome: soda lake; feature: Kulunda steppe; material: water; isolation source: sample T5-Br brine of Lake Tanatar-5 | place: Russia: Kulunda steppe | collected 2010-07
CACACACACACACACACACACACACACACACACACACACACACACACACACACACACACAGTTGCATGCCAGGTATCTGTGCTTACACCAGTGCATGCTGTGCTGGATTGCATTAAAATACCAGAAGTTTTCAGTATCATGTTTCAGCTGCTTGATGGGCGCTACGTGAAGACTTTTTACTGATGACTGCTGCCTGACATGCAGACAGGACTGAACAAGCTCCCCCTCACCTGGGGCGAGGGCAATACAAGAAATTGGGTGTTTGCTCGCTTTAAAAGACGATCGCACGGCCCCCGTCTGCACGTCCAGCGCGCAGATGCGACAGTCGGCGCCGGTGGCGTAAACCAGCCCGTCCTTACTCGAGAAGGCCAGGGAGGTGACACCCCTGTGTCCAATGAGTGTGCGCATACTTGTGTTACAGTTACATGCTCACAGCAACATGGGGGTACAGGACTTGCTGTCTCATAACAAACACATGGGAGCTAAGCAGTGGCAGAGCAGTGCAGGAGAGAGAGAGAGCAACACTGCTGATGCATGCGGGCGGGGGGACAAACGGGGATGCGTTCAGCGAGATGCTGCCTGTCTCACCCTTCTATACAGCTGGAGGCCCGCCACACCAGCTCTCCTAGTTGCGTGTTGTACGCCTTGACATCTCCGGCAGCAGTGCCCGCAATGGCCAGCAGACTTGCAACTTTCTTCTTTTTGTCCTGCGCTTATGAAAGCAAGAGTTGCTGTTAGCGGGATCCAGACAAACCCATGCATGCAGCAAACAATTTCATTGTAACAGGGATGATCACTGCTCGCACACATCCCTGCCCAGGCATGCTCTGACCTTCTTCCCCCCTCCTTGTGCCCAGGCCAAGCAGGTGTGCCTCTCTGTCAGATGCCCGTTTGCAAGTCCAGACGTGCTAGTTCCGGCAGCCTCCTTGCTCTCGCCCAGGGTGGCACGCAGGCGGCCCGTGCCTGGCAAGGAGAGGTCAGCAGCAGCAACGGTGGGGTTGAGAGGGCAGGTGCCGGCGCAGCAACTGCCTGACGCTACTCGGAGAGCAGTCTCCGACTCCAGACGAGCAGAGCGTCCACACGAATTACATGATCAGCGAGCCAACAACGGGAGCTGCTTACCCGAGTCGTAGGTGCGCAGCCTGCCATCCGCAGTGCTCAACAGCAGCTCACCCCCGCCGAAGGGAGAGAACTGCGCAAGGGTGAGCTGCGCCATACTTTTATGAACAAATATTTCATCGCTTGCCAGAAAGCCGCCATCAAATAAGATCCAGCAGTAGACGAGCCGTTTAGTTTCCCAAAATTCATTGGGGAGGCATTGTTACGTATTTACTAACAAACAAGATGAGTTTCTAGTCCATCCACTGCTGCACTGCTAAGCAGGGATGGTGTACCTGTCTGAGAGGGCCCTGCAGGGCTTAAAGGAATACAAGTACAAGCCTGGCGGTGAGGATGCAGCGTTATGTGCATTGCAGGCTCCAGACCACAGAGCACCGCACACATTAAACAAGCATTATATCAGCCATCGCTTGTACTGGCACTGCGTGCATCGTGCACACATGTTAACTTTACCTGCATCATCGACTGCTCAGACAACGTGCAGAAAGAAACTATTGGTGCAGTATTGCACAGGGTATCCCTGTTTGGTCTCACCACAGCTGAGCGCGCAGCCGGCTCCTGAGCTGGCGCGCACACTAGGCCCACCTCACCACTGTGCTCAGCCGCCAGTTGCCTACGCTGCCTACACAGGCTACACTATCCTGGACGTCCTACACAACCCCTTTTGGGAATGGTTGACAAATCGGTTGCCTATGTGGTTGGCGCCCAACCTCATCACCCTCATTGGCCTGCTGGGCATCATGCTGTCCTACCTAGGGCACGCGCTGTACTTTCCGGACTTTACAGGTTTGTGTGTGCAGCTTAAGCATACAGTCCATCGCTTTTTCAGTTATCACATGAGTCGGCAAAATTTGCGAATGAAGATGAGCATGACTCCTGTCATCTGATCTGTCCCGTGTTTGTGACTGTGAACGGTGGCAGTCGTACCATAATGCCTTTGTATCATTTCACTGTTGCGGACTTAAATCATTAACTGAGTAAAGAGGATTCTTTCCTTGAAGCGACCTGTCGCCAACATTTGTACTGAGTGCCAAGCAACCCCTTAAGAAAAAGTCTCTTGCCCGGAGGCCCTTGAGCTCGCCCACTCTCATAGCATGCAATCAATCCATAGAAGATTTGCTTTGATGTGCTCCCCCTTGCGAGCTTAAGCCTATGCCCCAGCCATACTCCCACAAGGTCCAATCGAAGAGAAGCAGGGCAGACGGGGTGTTGCATATATGAGACACACGCCATGGGCCTTGACGGCGGCACACCCTTTTGCCCTTACATATCCGTCAGACGTGTCCTGAATGCTCCAAATACGCTGCAAGCAGCCTGAATAGAGGCAAGGAAAGCTTTGCACTCACGGGCACCTCCAGTAAACCCTATATCTCCTGCTTGTACTATGCTTGCATGCCGCATGTGCAAGGACAGATGCAAGTCCCCACCCAATCCCTCACCATCTCACCCAATGTCAAAACAATACTGATGGCCAGCTCTACCTAAAAGTTCACTTTTTAAAAATTCTTACGCGTAAACTCGATGGCTCTTGAGCCCAAGGCTTGAAAATGCCAGACTAAGGAAGAAAAGGGACAAGTCAATGTTCCTATGGTTCCTACACCCTCCTGGCCGTCCTGTCTATATCCAGATGTCTCAGCCTTGCCTGCCTGCCGGCAAAGTAAATGGATCATCAACTGGCACTTGAAATATCTATTAAATAGCTGCACCCTGCCCCTTATCCCGGCCTTATGAACACAGTACGATATGTCTGCAGCTGAATCCTCTGGCGTGAGTATAGCTCCTGACTTTGAATGCCAATGAATCTTCTGGTTTTGCAGACGAGCAGAGTGGACCTAGATGGCTGCATTTACTCAATGCTGTGGCAGTGGTTGTTTATGTCAATTTAGACTGCGTTGATGGGAAGCAGGTGCGCATGTTTGTTTGTTAATGCGTAAGTATGTGTGTTTTCACTCTCACTCCATATCCTCTTGGAGAATTGTTACGTTGAACAGGAGAATTGTTGGTATATGCATGAGCCTCTCCTGCGTGTACTGCACATGCGTACTCTCCCGCATGTTAATTGGTATACATATACCAATTTACATGCGTGTGTTTTAGCAGATGTGCTTGACTGTATTCCAAAATCATGGACAAGGAAAACTGCATCATTAACATCAGGATGATTGCCACAGCCATGGTTCATGAATTCGATTAAAGAAGATGTGCACCTGCTCCCAAGGCACCAATGTGGCAGCAAGTTGAATTCAACTGTTATTACTGTTGTCTGCCGTCCAATGAATCTTCACTTTTTCCTCACACCAAACATAGCATACAGACACATCCTGAGCAGATGGCAAGCAGGCGGCGGCATTCGTGCTGCACGTATACTGGATCGCTACGAGGGCAAAGATATTGATGCATATGCACAAACGCATGCATTGCAGTGCGCACCACAGATATTCAAGCAATCAAAGTTTGGAACTGTGGAGACCACAGCGTGGACTGAAATTTGACATTGCCTTCAGGCACGGCGCACCAAGAGCTCATCACCCCTTGGACAACTGTTTGACCATGGTTGCGATGCCCTGAGCGTGCACCTGTTGATAAGCAATGCCCAGGTATATTCACAGCTGTCTCATTGTTAGCTGTGCCTTCTCTCTTTGGTGGTATCCCACACAAATTTGGGTCTGATAAGCAAGAGAAGGCCCTGCTTACCAGGCATTCAATGCCTGATTGGTTGGCAATGCAATGCTGCTGGCACGATTGTCCATTGTCCAAATCTGCAAAGCCAATGCAATAACAAAATGCATGCATTTTTCTAGGTTTCAAGCCCATTCACATCTGCCTCCATTTGCTTGGTACAACTGCTTCATATTGCTCCTCTCCTTGACCTCATCCCTGCTTGTTCACACAAATATCACAAGCGTAGCCACCTACATGTCCATAAGCAGACATTATGCCGTGCCCTGGTTACAGAGCAAGCCTGATGCTGTTACCAGTGCACGGCAGCAGCTATAGCCTCCCTCTGATGGCTGTTGGTGTCATGGGTGGCACACTTCACAGGAGAGCAGAAGCGCAGAGCTTGGGCCACGAACATAAATATCATTAATGCATTTGCTGGATGGATGAGTCAGGGGTTCCTTGTTAAGTCTACCGAGTCCGCTGACATTTGTTTCAAAGAGATGGATAGGTCCTTAAATAGCATTGCTAATTTGCCCGTTGCAGGTGGCCCTTGCCAGCCCTTGTGGGCAGTCCTCATCAATTCTATCTGCACTAGTGAGTGTTTACCTATCTGCATGCTTGCGTGTCTATCTGCACCATTGCCAGCCCATGTGGACAGTCCTCACCAACTCTATCTGCACAAGTGAGTGTGTGAGGAGAAGATGATACAATGCAAATGCAAGGACACGTAAGACAACATCATGCATGTTCATGTGAAGCAGGCAAGCACATCCCGCATGTGCTCATCCTTTGTGAAAGCTGCCGAGCAGGTGCAGCTAAGCAGACGCCGGTCCTGATTGGGCTTTGGTCTGACCTACAACCCTGACTGAGCTTGGGTTAAAGCTATGTCTTTGCAGCTGCTGTGTGTTTGAGCATGCACTGAGAACATGCATGAGAAGTGCCGACCTGCGTCGCGAAAGGTTTTGCAAAAGCTGCAGTTTGACCCGCGACTTGCTCCCGGAAGCTGCCCCTCGGCAGATGCCAGCCTGACCTTGGCTCACGCTGGGTGCGCATGCTTGCAGGTTATGATGACATGGCTGCTGGCACACTTGGAAGAGTACCACACAGGACAGCTGATGTACAGCAATGGGTGGCTGGGGGTGCTTGAGGCCAACTACTCACTTGCCCTCCTGTCGTTCTCCAGCTTCCTTATGGGGGAGCAGGTGCGCGGATGTGGTGGGGCCTGGGCCCTTACCATGGGGTCGTAATCAAAGTGTTGCGTGCAACAAGTCAGGTCGCCAGCTTGGCTCTCCACAGGCAAAGCGTGCAATTACAGGCGCCTTGTGCCACAGCAGTGTGGCGCAGCATCGCCCCTGCGTGCAGGGGTGCAGACAGGCACTTGTTTTGTACGCTCTTACCAGAGCCATTTGGACTTGCACCACACCATGCCGCAGGCCTAGAGCACGTGCCTCTGGGCACATAAGCATTTGCACCACACCATGCAGCAGGATTGGAGCATGTGTTTTTGGACACATCAGCACTTGCGCCACCATGCTGCAGACCTGGAGCATGTATGTGCCTTGCCTGAACACAGCAACAAGCGCTCGTGATGCTTTGCTGTAGGCCTGGAGCATGTGCCTTGCCTGAACACAGCAACAATCGCTCATGCTGCCTTGCTGTAGGCCTGGAACACGCCACTGCACACGGTGTTGCCTATGCTGCCAGAGGGCGTCCTTGAAGGATACGGTGCGTGGGCCCAGCTCATGCCTGCTTTGCATCATCCTGCTCATGTTTGTTTGTTTTTTACTACCATAAATGTTTTGCACCGTCATGAATGCTTTGCACCATCATGATTATATTGTACCACGGGGCGCAGCCCCTACTCATGCCTGGTTTGCACCATCCTGGCCTGGAACAGCCCAGCAAGCCTGGCTGCCCCTCGGCCACGCACACCGTGTTGGACTGCCCACCACAGCCACTCCAAGCACGCACGACTGCACGACAAACGCACGCGTACAGATGCAAATGCGCAGGAAGCTTGCATCCTTGCATGCTTGCACACATGTGCACACACACACACACATACATAGTATTTGTTTAACTCGCGCACACACACACACACACGTGCGCGCATGCGCACTCAAGCAGAATACACACGCTGGCCACCGGCCCGTTCCTGCTGCAGTGCTGCGCCACGTGTTCTTCCTGGCCTCTTACATCGGCTGCGTGGCGCTCATGTGGCCTCAGACACTGCGTATCCTTGCGGGGCCCGCACCCTCACCGCTGCTGACAATTGCTGAGCGTGGGCACAAGGTGAGGAGGATGAGTGCATGCAAGGGTGTGTGTGTGTGTGTGTGTGAGCGTGGGCACAAGGTGAGGAGGATGAGTGCATGCAAGGGTGTGTGTGTGCTTGTATGTGAGCGTATATGTGTGCGCACGCGGATGCGGCAGGGCATTCTCCCTGCCGTCCATGCCCTAGCTAGCACGGCCCACTGCGCGTTGCTTGCGCACGCTCGCACGCGTTCACCTTGTGCGCATTGTGCGTGCGCGTGCATGTGTGCCACACGGAGAAAGCATGTGTGGGGAAGCACAGCTCAGGGCCAGGGCCCGATGCAGCAGAAAGCCTGTTGGCGAAGCTTATGGACAAGGTTGATGTAGCACCTGGAAAGCAGGCACAATCCACATGCAACCGCTGAGCTCTTGCCTGGTCGCATGCAAAAGGACAACCTAGAGCGCAACTTCAAGTGCATGCATGCAGCACACACGCACACACGCACAGATCCGCCTCCCGCACATGGATTGCTGCTGTACCATCTCACAGGGCTACTCTGTGCGTGCTGTGTGATGCGCAGGACATTGCCCGCAGCGCGCGCGTGCAGCAGCTGCTGTCCCTGGTTGTGCTGCTGGTGTTGGGTGCCTGGTGGCTCGCGGAGGATCGCAGCCAGATGGCGCTGGGTCAGTGCAGGTGCGCGTGTGTGTGTGTGTCCGTGTGTTCCGTGTGCCCATCTGTAAAGGCGTGTGCGCATGTGCTTTGTGTGTGTGTGTGTGCTTGTGCGCTTGGCGGCGGGGCACTCTTGCATTGTGTGGCTGCATTGCTGTGATGTGAGGCCTGGTCCAGGTGCGGGCCGTGGCTCTCGAGTGGATCATGTCCAGCTGGTGCACTTGGGAGAAACCGGACCTGAGCATCAAAACATGTTGGTGAGTCCAAAGGCCACCCTTCGTGCCGTCCGCTTTCATCTCATATGGCTTGTCATCCCCTGCCCTGCCCCCAGCAGCACATGATCCAAGCAGCCAGCTTGTCGAAAGCGCCGGTGCATTCCACAAAGTCGAGTACTTCTCTTACAATGAGTCATGTAGGTCACGCCACTTCCTGAACAGACGATCTGCCTCTCCAGGCGTGCGCCTTTCCGATAAATAGCCGTACAGGCCATTGTACCTCTTGGGCAGGCTATTGCATCTTTTGGGCAGGCCTCAATGCGTCTAATGCAGGCGGTCATACTGTGCGTAGGCGGCAGGCAGGAAGCAACATGAAATGCGCGCGCACCCCAGCTTGCTGACCAGTGATCTGTGATTCCTACAGCCCTCCCCAGCAAGTGAGCCGCCGCACAAGTGCCCCACTGCCAGCACTCCACTCTGCAAACGTCGCGCAGGATGGCGTCCAACACGTTTGGCATCTCGTACTCCCTTGTGGCATCGCAGCTCATCATGACCCACATGGTGAGCCCGCTTGTGCTGCTGGCATTGCTGTGCACGCTTGGTGAAAGCCTGCTTGTGCTGCAGGCATTGCTGTGCGCGCTTGGTGAAAGCCTGCTTGTGCTGCAGGCATTGCTTTGCACGCTCGGTGGAAGCCTGCACCTCTGTGTACAGCTGCTCATCCTCATGATCACCCTTTTCCTGTGCATTGCCGCAAGGATGGACGGGCATTTTGCATGTCATGCCCATGCCCACGGTCACACACTGTGGCAGTGATGCATTTGATGTTGGGCCTTGCACACTTGTTCTCTAGTTGCAGCATGCTTGCTCATCTTGCCACCTCCCTCAAATAGGCCTTGCTCGTGGAATACTGGGGTCCAGCATCTGCAGTTTACAGGGCGCTGCCGGGGCGGGCCTGTCCTGGCGCACACCAGTCCTGTCCCCTCGCTTTGTGCATTTGTCGGGTTGGGCCCATGCTACTATGATTTGGCGGCAGCCGTGGGGCATACACTTCTGAGCAGGGCCCAAACTGCTGTGGTTGATGCTTTGGCAACTGTGGGGCCCGCACCGCGGCAGTGGGCTGGCCTGCCTGGGGTTGTAAAGCCATGCATGCTGTGGAGCCTGGCAACGAGCAGCAGCGCAGCTTGCTGCACAGGACCAGAGGCCGCCCGCGCTGCAGCCTGCTGTGCTGACATTGCCAGCCCTGCTCTCTTCCGTGCACACCCTCACCCTCTATCCCTCTCTCTCTGTCTCTCTCCCCCCACCCCTCTCTCTCTCTCTCTCTCTCTCTCTCTCTCCCTCTCTCTCTCACACACCCTCCCCCGTGCTCTGCTGGCAGACCGCATGCGTGCCTTGTCAAGCTGCGAGCAGTGCTGGTGACTCCCACTGGGCCTGTGAGGAGTGTCATTGCCTCTGTACTGTGCCCTGCACATGCAGGCCAAGGAGCCGTTTTTCCCCTTCCCATGGACCTACTTGCTAGTGGGGCTGGGGGCACTGAACAGCAGCCTACACCTGGTGGATGGCTGGGCGTGCGCAGCTGTGCTGTGCACAATCACGGTGGCAATGTACCTGCACTATGTCACCACTGTGGTCGTGCAGGTCAGTCTGCCTCAATGGCTTCTGTGCGTGTATGTGCGTGCGCGTGTGTGTTTGCTTACGCGTGCGTGCATGGGATCACAGGGGCATTGAACTGAACCATTGGCACAACCATGGTCATACTGTTCAGTGCTCCTACAGGGGGGCACATGAATCTGTGCGACCGAGTACTTGCGGGGCTGAGGGGAGGCTGCTCAACATGAGCAATCATGCAACGAGCAGCGGTGCCGTGGCTTGGAGAGTTGCAAGGGAAGGGAGGGAGGGGCAAAGGAGGTGACCCATCCAGGAGGCCTCAACCAAGACATGGCACCTGCTCCGCAGGCTTCAGCTAGTGTCACGCACCACGTGTCTGATTTCTTGCACGCGCCACCGAAGGTGCACCTCACAAAGCCTGCCGTGCCCTCCTTTGGAGCACACCACACCCACAGCCGCAACCTGCATCCAGTGTGCTCCTGGTGCATTATTGAGCCACTGGTGCATTATTGGGCCCCTGCATGCCGCTTCCCTGGTTGCCACAGGTGTGCGAGTACCTAAACATAAAGTGCTTCGTCATCAAGCCCTACCATCAGGCCAGCAGCTGACAATTGGAGTGCTGTGACAACGATTTGTCATCTAATGTGCTGTGTCAATGAAGCCCGAGCCTGCTGTGGTTGGGAGGGCACAGGCATGTTGTAGGGAGTAGCACTGGCGCGGGCAAGCAACTCGTCAGTTAGTTCTTTCTGTGCTACTCTGTCTCAGTGAACACTCGCCATCTCTACGGACCTGCTTATGTTTGTGCTCGTGCATTTGGCTGTGTGCTTGTGTGCGTGCAATAAATGTGTGTGTTCGTGCATATGTTTGTGTATATGTATATGCGTGCGTGCGCGCCTGCAGGCGCATGCTCACATTCGTACTTGGGCGGGCACATGTACTTGAGGTTGCTCACGCATGTGTGCCAGCACTCAATGATCAGCTCCAGCGATTGTGTCATGTCATGCATGAAGATATATATCATTCTCGGACTAGATCTGATACTGGATCTGTCATACTGCCATTGTTTGCACATGCTCACACCCAATCAGGGGATCAGCATGATCCGTTTGCAGAGCTGCATATGAAGACTTTTTTTACCTCTGCTCAGATGTGATTGAATGTAAGTGTCGTCCTTGGCAAGATGTGGTTTGAGCATGACAGCTTGAGGCATGCGAGGACTTGGTGATTCCTCGCCGAGACTCCCTTGATGCCCTCTTTTCTACATGTTATGCATGTGCTGTTTGTGGAGACATCTACCAACTTGATTGCTTTGGAGCCACTTCCCATTTTGATATTAATTTAGAAAAAGAATAGTTACGCAGGCGGTTGAACACTCATTGCATCAATTAAGGAAAGGGAGACACGTTGGTTCGAGGTACCGTATGCCAAACCCCCACCAGAGACATGGAAATAAGATCTACACCTGGAAAAACCCACCCAAACTTCCACACAAGAGCAGGGGCAAAAAAACAGACATACCCACCCACTAAAGCAGATCCCAAGCACGCACACAGCTCAGGTCTATCTCCCTGCCCACCAGACCAAGAGGAAGAGCAAGCACAGAAGAGTCTAACAGAGGTCAATACCAACTTTAGGCCCACCCCTAAGTCTTAGAGTTCCTCTCCTAACTCCTCAGCACAGAACCCCCACTGCACACGGGCCCGCGGGAGCCCCCGCACACACAGGGCCCTCTCAACGGGAGGATGAGCATGAAGTTATGCAGGCCCAAAACCGAGACACTCCACCTAAAAAATGCCGTCCGCCAGCGACTTCTGTATTTAGGTTAGGTTAACTTAGGTTACATTACATGAGGGAGATGCACCTCGTTGAGGTTACCGTGAAGATACAAGGCCTGGACACAGAGGCCTCTAGAAAACAGCACGAGATTCTTTGTGCTTGAAGGCCAAAAAAGTTATCCACACCATTCTTCTTGGTGGAGGCTGTATCTACACTCACTAACTGCAAATCATCTTAAAGAGCTTGGCCATGATACACAAAAAGCCCATACAACTTAGTAAGACTGCCCTCAAATTACATGCTCATTCTCTGCTCTATGCGCACAAACTGACAACAACGTGCTCTCAAAAAATCCAGTAGCTCTCAAGGTCTAAGTCTGGAGCAGGGGGCGGCTTGTCAGTGACACAAGTTGTCACCCTCCAGATCCTCACTATTTCTTCCTTTTCCCTGGTGGAGGAGACTGACGGCTCTTTGGGCCAATGTGTCCCCTTTTCCTAAATTGATGTAGGGAGTGGTTTCACTGCGCAGTGAAACCATATGGTATGCATGCATGCATGCCAACATAGTTGATCTTTCTTTTACTACACAGTCCAGGAGGGTAGCTTTGCTGAGACCTGAAAGGCAACCTGAATCAAAACTGGTAAGGCACTCATATCAGAAGAAAGGTAGTGTCTAAAAGCTATAGGTTTTTGGAGAAAAGCTGGCGAGCGTTTGAAAGATCTTGATTTTATCGTTAGTAGTCTTTTAGAGGTTTAGAGGTTTGAGGCGCGTAGTCTGCTCCTTTGAGGTTTGCAGCTAAATCCAAATAAGTTTCCATTCCCCAAAGTATATTTTGAATTCTAAGAACAAGTAGAAGTTAGCACGATGCTGTCCCGCCTGGTGTCCAGCAAAAAGGAGTCGTCCACCGCGGAGATTCCTCCAGAGGGAGAGGTTCCTGTGAGTGCTCAAGGCGGCTTTGTGAATGGTGGCAATGTGGGGGGCATCTCTTTCAGCCAGCGTGGATGTTTCGTGGCTGTGCTAGCCTGAGTGGAAAACTTGATTCTGAGCCTGAGCGATAACTTGATTGACTGAGCAATGTGTACTACAGCCAAGGAACGTTAATGACGCATTCTCATGGTGTGCAGCCATTGGTGGCTTAGCTATACTTCACTTTTTACGCCGAGTCCGCACGCTGAGTGTGGACTCACTACTGGAATTTGTCATGCACATTTCACTGTCTTGCATCACATACTATGCAGATGCATGCAATGGATTTTATTCGCTGCATCAAGAAGTGCAGTGTCATGGATCAAAACCACCCGGGCCTTCTTGCCACAGTGCTGCAATTGTAACCCTGCAACTTTTCATCATGTAAACCCAGGTGGCCAAGCTTCCTGGCACCCCTTCTCCAGGCACTTTCCCAATCAAAGAAAAGAGACTCATCGAGATTGCCAAGGAACTCTTCGACAAGGGTGTGGGACTAGAGGACCCAGATGCTCTGGTGGGGCTCACACGAACTGCTGGAGCATGCGCACACTTTCCAGCTGGGTTGCATCGCGTGAACCGCCCCTTGAAAGCTTAAGCCCACCAAACTGTTGTAATCATCTCTGAGTCAATTCCCATCACCTCGTGCCCAGGCACGCTGCTCTTAAACCTCAGCTGAAGGTAATGAGCTTGCAGGGCTGGTATCCCTTTAACCAGTCAAGTCAGCCCAAACAAACTGTCTCATTCATCGTGAACGTGGCTAATCGTACCAAGATTGTCCTGTATGCCTTGATGGACTATGTAGGACCCCAACTTCCGCTTTGAGTTCCCAGTGGTGTCGCTGCCCAAGGACAAGTACCTGGAGGCTGTCAGGTGAGTTGAAAGCATGCCCATGTTGTGCACTCAGTGAGCTCTTATCTCAACAAGGCACTTAATAATGCACTCTTGCCAAGCGACCACACGTGAAGCGATCACACTGCACACGGCCTCACTTGCTGCAATATTAGTCAGGTGCTGCACCTTCAAAACCTGTGGCTGCTGCGACCAAGATCAGTTTTGCACTCCTTTTTTGAGGATGCAAGCAGGCGCCGCGGCCACTCCAGCTCAGGACAGCGTTGCCAATAGCTCTTGTGCCAACTGCTGAGTAGGGTCTATTCAGCCATATTGCCAAGCCTGTCATCGTTCGATTCCCAGGAGTTCAAACCTCAGCAGTCCTTTTCCAGTGCCTTTTAAGGCCCTTTACATACATATGGGCTGCATGCATGCTCTTGAGCCTCTGAGCATGGCAGGTGCCCCCGCGCTTTTGAAGCTTTGTGCTTAAAGTATGCAGAAAATGCGGTGTTGATGCCTTCTTGCAGGTCTTTCAAGCTCAAGGAGGCCTTTCCCAACATGTCTCCGCACCCCTACGATTTCCGTGTCGACCCTTACGAACAGAACAGGGTCTGGTTCACCGTGAGGAATACTGCCACGCATACAGGGTGCGTACTGTCAGGCTGCATAATGCTGCTTTTTTGTCCTTACTTCAGCAGATGTCCTGGTGCACAGGGTGATGAAGCATGAGCTGGATCTTGTGGAATCAATTACTTTTGGGGGGGGGTCGGACATTCTTTAAAGATGAAGCATTTTGATGGGACATGTCTGAACTTGGCAGCCGCAGAAAGCAAGAGAGCAGGAATTGTGCACAGACATTCTAAAGGCTCTGGAATGATGTAGAGCATAGTGACGCAGACAAGTTGAATTACACGTAACACTTTTGGGAGTGGTGCAGACAATCCACTGCATGTTTGCTCTGTGACCTTTTTAGTGTTTTGGCTGACTGAATTGAGCTAGCTGGATCAAAAAAGAAGGGATTAAAAGGATGGCTGGCAGGGATGAGGGCAAGGGACAAAGCTCAAGGGCAAGCACCCAGTGCAGTACCTGTCGCAGCTCAAGGCCTTGAACGCATCAGGTAGTCAAGCTGCCCTCTGTACCCTCGGCCAGGGTCAAGAGCGCTTGCAATGTTGTCAAAGCAAGTTCACATCCATTAGCAGCTTACAGTCTTGTCAAAGCAAGTTCACGTCTATCAGTAGTTTCACAGTGTTGCCAAACCAAGTTCACTTGTACCAGCAGCTTGTTCCTACCAGCCTTACCTCTTGCTTGATCTCTTCACCTCTCAGTCTAGCATGTCCCTTGACCCTTTCACTTCTCAGTCTCGCCTGAACTTTTCACCTCTTAATCTTGCTTTGACCTTTTCACCTCTCAGTCTCGCCTTGTTATTTTCACCTTTCAGTCTAGCATGTCCCTTTGCTCAGTGCATGACCTTGGGAATGTTTGCGCTCACAAATTTGGAACAAGTCCACAACATGCTCATTACTATGGCGCAGATTCATGACGTTGCAAGTATTCAATAGCCTAAGTGGAAACGCCCATGTATGCTTCTTGTACAGTAATCACTTATTGCACGTGCACACTCGCGCATGCGCATGCAAACTGATTTGGGCAAGACCAACAGCCTGGCAACAGGGTAGCAGCACTTTCCCACAAGGCATCAGTACAAAACAAATGCCTGCAGGCCACTCAAGTTCCTGACCACTTACAAGCCAACAGGAAAGGTGCGCTCAGGCAACCGGGACACCTCACTGCTCTTTTCAGACATGTGCTGCTCTGCAGTATGCTCGCGCATGTTGGTAATTCAGCAAATGCTTCAGTTAGTTGTTATACTTGGAGCCTAGAGGAATACTATTGGTTCCTAAAGAAATAACATGTGAGCAGTGACATTGTATTCTCTGGCAAAAGCAGCCTTAGCAATTGACATGCGGCAAATGCCACCCAACACGGGTGAAAATAATTGCTTGAGGTATGTGCGTTACTCTGCTGCATGCTGATGCACTGGCAGTTTAGTTGAGTGTAGCCGTACTCTTGATACTTAAGAAATCCTGCTGTGCCTGTGCTCATGCACGCAGGTTGTCCAAGGAGCTCCTGAATGCATGTCCCTGGTGTTCAATGCTGAAGGGAAGTGCACATCCTACACTGGAGGGTACGTGCTCATTTATGTCCATGGAATGTCTGTGCTTTACAGCTGCGGGTGCGTACTGTATGTTCTTCATACCAGCAGTGCATAACACAGCAATAGTCACAACACAATAGTGTCAATACTCGACATTGGATTGGCAAGGTTCAGCCATTTACTAACCTACTTGCTTTTCATGCACAAGTCATGGCTTCCAAGGGCCAAAGCAAGTCTTGAAGCTCACAGCCCAGTTATAAGCAGCTCGTGCCCGTGCAGTTTCACCTGAAAAACAATTACCCGCTTTGCTTGACGCTGTGGCTGTATCATCCTCTTGGTTCTGTTGGGTCTACTTCTATCAGCTGTGCTGTGTTGTACCCATGTTTCTCGCCTAGTCTCGCGCCAGCATAGGCATCCAATAAGCCTGAAGCCTCAAGCAAATGGAAAATGCCTTACTTCCAGTGGTAGTGCTGTGACTGGTTTATTGAGCGACTCGTGTCTGTGACTCATGCGTCGTGGCACGTGCTGCATCTGTTCCATCCCTTCAGGTACGTGATGGACCGTCGTGTGGGCAACACGCACGGCCTTGGTGCCATGTTTGGTAAGAAATACTCACCCTGCTTTTGTGAATTGTGGGAAGTATTTGCTGTGCGCTTATGGATGAATGTAGGCAGATTGATTCAATACGGAGACTTGTAGGGTTGGGTCTCGCAAACATTGTCCCCAACGCATGCAGGAAAATTGGGCCAACAGCGCATTTGAAAACAAGGGTTGAATTATTAGAATTTTATCGCATTATTATTCCATCGCATTTATGCGTTGCAAAAAAAGTATGAAGTTCAAGCGCTGAAAGATCCCTATCTTTCCAATGCGGATCCTTCCCAAGGGCGCTCTCCGTGTTCCTGCTCAGCCTTGCTCACTGCTCCCCTGCACTCTTGGGCGTTGCTCACAGCTGCTGCTGTACGTCTGTCAAGCTGCTGCTACTGCTGCTGCTGCTACCTTGCTCTGAGCATTAACAGGTCTCATCTCATCCAGAACAGGCTCCAGGACTGCTTCATCCGCTGTGCACTTCACTACCCCACAAGCTGGAAGTGCATGCAATGCTCCCTGATGCAGGAAGTACCAACTACAAAGGCATGCTTGCAGGACTTGCACGCCACCTTGTGCTCATACTATTTGTCTTTCAGCTCAATAACCTTGACATGATTTCGCTCCTACTCATTCTTTCTTGGCATTATAAATATGTACACATTAAAGAATGTATTGGGGTGGTAATAGGTAGCAGTTGGGGCTCACAGCCCCCCCCCCTTATCCCCCCAATCTCTACCCTCAAAACGAACCCTTAATATGGACAAATTGAAGTTAGATACGCGCCTTGTTTGTATCATACGCGTAGTGGTCTGGAATAAGGGACGCGTGACCCAACCCTGAAAAACGCATCAATGCCTTCAATCGCCCCTCGGCGCCTCACCGCTTGGGCCCCCTCTTTGCACTGAGCCTTGCTGCTGCTCTCCTGCTCTTGTGTTTCTTCAGGCTTCAGTGCAGTGCTGGCTTGATAAGGGTACAGCTTTAGACAATGCTGCACCCCTGTCAAGCTTGTGCTGCACTGAAGCCTACTGTTGCTGCCAACGCGCCTTCTCCTTGCGATTGCTCACATGTGCACCTGCCTTCCCAGGGCTGGCTGAGGGATGCTTCTTTCGCTCACTTAGATACATTTCAGCAGGTGCCATGCGTGCGGATTTATTAATATGCAGGTGGCATCCCTACAACAATCCCTACGACGTGTGCTCACATTGTGCACATGCGTGAATCATGTGCAGATGGTATTCTGCCTGCACTATGTCATGACATGGTCGCACTCGGCAAAAACCTCTAAACCAACTTGATAGATGGATATTAAGGGGTGGTTGGGAAGCTTGTTAGAGGCCTACTGGTCCCCCTCCTACCTCTATTTCCTGTGTCTCATAGTAGCCCATATGATAGTGGCAAGCGATGATGCCCAAATCATCTGCTTATTTGCGCGTGCGGGCCCGGCAAATAGGGCCACGCTTGATCTTACTCAGGTGCTTGTCTCCAAAAAAGTCGCAATGCATAGTTGTCTACTTGTGAGCATGGTTCCCCACTCCGCACAAGCTAACACGCGAGCACATGAAATTGGGCTTTGCTGCTGCTGCTGCTGCTGCTGCTGCTGCTGCTGCTGCTGCTGCTGCTGCTGCTGCGAATGAACGCCATGTCCAAGTAAAGCCTGGAGCTCTGATCAATTTGCAGCAGTGGTGCATATTGGGCAAAGACAATTAATGTCAAAGGAGTCTGGTCAGATATGTATGAATGTTCTCATGTTGTGCTCACATCTTGTTTACCTGCATGTTGCGTACTTGTTTTACATAAGGGCTGCCAATTTCCAATTTAAGGTCCTCGGCTTGCCATTATTGCCTTATGCTCATATCCCTGCTCCCAGCTTGCCTCCATTCAACTTCCTGCTTAATCTACAGGCATCCTGGCGGCAATTGGGGGGCCGATTCTGAAGCCAGGAAGCCCAACCTACATCTTTGCCCTTGTCAAGAATGTGTGCAAACGGGCTGGTGCAGGTGTGTCCTCGGCGAGCACTGCTCGCGCTGTTCAAGTGTTCAGTAGATGTGCATAGGTGCATGCACGCTTGAACAATTGTGTTCAAAATGCACTTGCATGTGTGCACCTGCTTGTATGTGCCAGTGCACCTGCCCCCTGAGTTGCAGCTTGTACGTTATCGCAATGGATGCACAATATGGTAACCTGAGACCCAGCAGCCTTTGAAGAGGGTTGTCCTCAAGCAGTTGTGCATAATTATGTTAATAAAATGCTTGGCTAGGCAACCTCCTGACCATGACATGCACAAATGAATTTTTAAAACACGGAAATATTCTCAAACTCCCATTTTCACAAGCATGCCCTTCCATTTTTGGTTGCAGCTGTATTCAACACGATGACCTTCGGCCTCTTCAAGAAACGCAAGGCAGCTTAGGCCTATTTGCAAGCATCAATTTCAACATTCTTTATTACAAAGCACGTTTTGTACACTAGGTTTCATTTTGAACACCAAGCTTATCTCTTTCATTGACAGGTTCAAGCATTGGTTTTGGCCGTAGGATTGTCAAGAGCACAAGCTGTGCAGTTGGTGCAATGTGCAGCTTGAGCTCATCATGCAAGCACATGTTGCATACTTAGTTGATGCACTTGCTCATGGCAGGCTCGTTTATTTGTGGGATTATGGGTATGTTAATGCATCATGTGGCTGGGAAATGTTAGCATACATCATACCGTTGGATGCATCTGGAAATAGGGCAGTCCGCTGCTGCCTTAGAGAGGTATTTCCCCATCTGATGTACGGTGATGTCTTAAAGATCATGATGCAGTATAATTTTGGCCGTTATTGTATTGTCGGTTGGAACGTTATTGTTTGTCAGACTTCATCATCCTCAGTCCAGAAGGCTGGCAGCACTAAGCTGATGTGAGCAGCACTACCCTGCCAGGCAACTTGCTTATTGAACAGCAACTTAACAGCAACCTTTGATCGGCCCTGAGCTGCAGAGCAGGAGTACTTGCATTGTAGGCAAGCCAGAACCAAAAATGATCCGCTGGCAGTTAATCTGGCACTGGGTTAGATTAGGGTACAAAGCTGTACCTGCCGAATGAGGGCAGCGTAGCTGGCGCTTGCGCTGATGGTACTCTTTACTCAAGAACAGGTATTGGTAACATAGCAGAACCGAGTAACTTGTCAAGAATGGCTGGCCGGAAGGCTTTCAGGTAGTCAATCTCTTCCTGGCACAGATAAAAAAAGACTTATGACATGTGTTTAGTTAGGAATACAAGGATTGCAAGGATAAGGCCTTTAGGGGTTTAGGTTAGGTTAGGTTACATAGCTGTATCCGCCGAACGAGGGCAGCTTAGCTGAAGCCTAAAAGGCCTGCAACCCTAAGCCAAAACTAAAGCGCTCAAATCAGGAGAAAGGTAGTGTCTGGAAGCC
>LFIK01001563.1_pt1 | contig 18245 bp, 16 predicted proteins | sample 643401 | NCBI WGS metagenome assembly LFIK01 (sample SAMN03777447, study PRJNA286221) | soda lake metagenome | biome: soda lake; feature: Kulunda steppe; material: water; isolation source: sample T5-Br brine of Lake Tanatar-5 | place: Russia: Kulunda steppe | collected 2010-07
GAACTCGATGTGGAGCCCTGCGCCGCCGATGTCGAGGTGGGTGAGGACGTAGTCGTCTGCGGCGAAGTCCCCGGCGGTGACTTGGAGCTGACCGAGTGGGGGTAGGTCGAGGTTGGGTTGCGTCGTCACGAACTTCTCCAGCGGTTGGGTTCTCGATGGGGGCGTGGTTGTAGTCGCGCGGCGAGCCGACGGGGCGCATCTACTGGCCGGCGTCGTCGTGGACAGTGTCGGTGAGGACACGGCTGAGGATCGCCTCGTCCTCGAGCCTCGCGTCACCCGCGGACCGGGTTTCGGAGGCAGCTCTCACTCATCGAGTAGCACGCGTCGACGTGTGCGCACACCTCACCGGTCAGTGGACATCTGGGGTGCGACGTATCTGGCTGCACGTCACTCGGGACCGCGTGAGAAGTAGGTCTCCCGGAGCGTCGAGATGGTTTCACCATCCACGATCACAGGTGGCTTGGTCGCTTCCGCGAGCCGGGCCGAGCGGTAGTACAGGGCGCCGGTAGCGCTGTTGTCTGAGCGGCGCGCGAGAGCATTTGCGGTAGCGAGTGGAACCCCGTTCTCTGCCAAAATGACGGTCTGCGCAGCCCGCATCCCGTGGGAGGTCAGGCGCTCACCGAAGCCGGCTTCGATGCCCGCGTCGGTGGCGCACTTCACGTAGATGTCACCGATGGCGTCACCGGAGAGACCAGACAGCGGCTGGGCTAGCTCGTCGTTCTTCAAGATATGCGGGAACGCAGGCCAGGTCGGATCGAGCAGCGACCCTGGTACGCGTCCCGCTGCGAGCGTTGCTTCGGCTTCTACGGCTGTCGTCAACCCCATCGCGATCTCGTACGCGGTGAACCACGAGACCAGCACGTTGATGACCGACAGGCCCGGGCCGTAGAACCCGTGCCCGACGGGGGTGACCTCACCCTTGCGGGCCTGATCCGTCTTCGACTTCTCCACAAAGAAGTTGACGGTCTGGTCGCGCTCAGCCGCAGCGAGGTTGAAGTCGAGGTCGCCTACCCGCAGGTTGCCGACCTCGCTGCGGCGCAGACCCGCCCACGTCGCGGTGAGGAGCACAGCGACGTTGCGACGACCGGCCAGCGGCACGCCTTCGAACGTGCGCACGAACTCCTGCCGGACGCGCAGGCTCCACCCGGATGCGTTCCACTCGGCTCCCTCGACGCGCTCGAAAACCCCGCGGACGTTCTTGACGATGCCCTGGCGGGAGATGGGTGCACCGGAGGCGTTGGGGAGCATCGGTGCGTTACTGCCCTCGATGCGACGCAGCATCACCGCGGCGTGCAGCTGCCGGACGGGACAGATCGCGGGGTGGTCGGGAGCGGGGTAGACGGTCACCTCGTGACGGCTGCCGTTCTCCAGGTTGTGGAGCGTCAGGTACGCGCAGCCGGATGCGGGGTCTTCAGGCTTCTCGAACCGGACGGCATCGGCCGTGGCCTGGGCCAGCAGACCGAGCTGCGGCTGGGAGATGGTGGTGGTGGGGGAGCCGATGAGGAGGCCTGCGAGCAGCGTGCTGGCGTGCACCGCCTGGCGAGGGGTCAGTGCGGTGACGACCATACGTCCCAGGTCCTCCGCTGTGGGGACGTAGGCGGGCTTGCGGCCAGGCGCATCGGTGCGGGTGTAGCCCTCGATGATGCGGCGGACCATCGGGTGATCGCCGGGAGGTGGCGGTGCGTCCTTCTCCCCGGCGTAGAAGTTCGCGTGCTCGAGGTTGAGCGCGGACAGCAATGTGCGGAAAGTGCTCTCCGACAACGGCTGACCGTCGTCAACGCGACCTCGCTGCATCAACCACGCCAGGTAGGCCGCGACCATCCTCGGGTCTGCCGGTAGGGGCGGCTGGTTGTACTGCTCGCAGAAGGTCCGCCAGTGGCGCAACGCGGAGGTGTAGTTGTCAAACGTGTCCTTGGCCTTGCTGCGGTTGGCGTAGCTCTCGTACGGCACCATCAGCGCAGCCAGCTCTTCGCGCTTGTCCTCGGGCGCGGCCTGGATCAGCTCGTTCCACTTGGCTCTCGCCGCACCGATGCCCGCGAGGTCGATGTCGGGAGTGTCGTCACCCATCACGCCGCCTTTGCTAGCATCCTCGAATGTTAGCAAGTTAGCAGATGAGTTGGATAGCAGTCTTTCGACGTCCGAGAAGAAGGCGAGCGCTTCGACATCGACGACGATGGGTTCCTCGCCTGCCAGCAGAGAGTGCAGCTCGTGGTGCTTAGCGCAGAACTCGGAGTTCGGAACCACGTCAGCCCGACACGGGCGAGCCTCGCCGTTCACCTGGTCTCGCACCTGTGCTTGGCAGAGGGGACCACGTGGTACGAGCGCGTCGTGGTACAGGCAGTAGCGCACCCCGTCCCGTTCAGTTCGTGGTGAAGCCGACGCCCGTACCCCGCAGTCCTCCACTGGGCACGCGACATCCTGCGGACGGACGCGATGGTTCGTGCAGAGGTTCCACTCCGGCCCGGTCGGTCGGATGCACCTTCCGGGTTCTTGGTCTGGTCCGCGCCAGAGCAGGGCCCCGCAAGCCGGTGAACGTCGCTGCCACGTCATCGGTGGTCCTCCACGAAGCGCATCGCGGAACGCCACAGCCAGGGCGGATCCGCTTGCCGGGTGTAGGTGGACACCAGTCCGCTATCGCCGTGGCGTAGCCAGCGCTGTAGCTCGGGCTGAGTCGCACCGTTCTCGGCCAGTTCCCTCAGACGCCCGAGGCGGTAGCTGGAGGTCGGTAGATGTGGCAGACCGAGCATCGCTGCGTGGTCTTTGAGCGTGTCAACCAGAAAGTCCGGCTTGACCGGTCGCTCCACCTGCTTGTTCGTCGGCGCCATCAACCAGTCGGACTGAACCTCGTGTTTGCGGCGCAGATCGAGCAGCAACGCCAGATGCTCACGCAGGTCCAGCTCGTCATCTCGGTCCGGGATGAGGAGTACGTCCCGCGGGCACGGTGCTCCACGCCCGCCCTTGCTCGTCCCGAGGAGCGCGACTGTTCCGAGTCCCTCCAGGTGGAACATCGTCGAGTGCCGAACTTGGCAGACGTCGCTGATGCGGCCAGCGCTGCCCCACATCAGCGCGTGAGCCACGTTGGACCTGGCTTGTGCGACCTGCTGGTGGTGTTGGCCGGCAGGGACGGCGATGATCCGTGCGCGAACGTCCTCAGCCGTTATGGCTACGGCCTCCTTCTGCGGCTTCTCGCGCCCACGCATCGCGCCCGCAACCACCTGGCGCGACCGCGAGAAGCTCACCTCCGGTCGGCTGTGCAGGAGGATCAGACTTACAACCGCTCCGACTGTGCGCGGGTCGCTGCTGTACGCGGTTCTGCCCTCCAACCGGGCGGTCGCCCACAGCGCCACGATGAGGTCCGCGGAAGGCGAGTCCAAGTCGATTTCGTGGCCGAACATCTCAACGCACCACTCGTTGAGTTGTCCTAGCTTCCGCTTGGCCTTCGTGACGGTCGACTGCGCGAGGTTCCCTCGACGTGCAGCCGTGTGGTTGGCCAACAGCTCCGTAGCTTGAACTCGGAGAGCGTCGGTGTCTCGGGTGCTGGCTGCCACCGCTGCCAACTTCCGCTCTGGGTTACTGGCGGTACCGGTTGGCAGTGCGCTGCTACCCGTCCCATCCGGCGGGTTCTGGTCGAGGAGCACCTGGACGCTTCGGGTTGTGTCGTAGCCGTACGCCCACAGCGCGTCGATGTAGCGGGTGGTCGTCACTTGAGCTTCGTGGCGCAGTAGCCACGCCAGCATCTCGAGGGAGGACCCGCAGAGCAGGAGGTGTGTCGCTCGGCTTCGGCGGAGGGATCGGACAGCCCACTCGTGTAGCCCCACCGCTTCAGCAGCCAGGCGGATGTTCCTGAACACACTGCTGGGGGCGCTGACGATCTTGCCGCCTTGCTGTTCAACCAGTGCGGTCCAAGCAGTGCCGGCATCCAGGGCGGTGCCGTCACCCCACCCGCCGCGTAGTCGGGGAATCTGCAACACCTCGCCGATTGCGGGGTTCTTCTTCGTGCGGGCTACGTGCCCGGTGAGCGCATCCTCATCGACTTGGACCGATGCGGGGTCGAACCGGAGCGTCTCGATCGGGCGGAGTGCTCGGGCGTAGCCGGCCGCGATCACCCACCAGCCCTCGATGTCCCCGGCGTCTCGAAGGTGCGTGGCCAGTGCGGCGATGTGACCCAGGGGTAGCACCGGGGGGCGCTTGCGGTGCTTCTCCTGGCCGCTACGAGCCCAGGCTTGCGTGAGTGCGCACGCCGGGCCGGCGGGGGTCACGCTGCTCTTGGTCTCCGGCCCGATGCCGTAGACCATCCGCACGATGGAACGCAGGTAGTCACGGACGGTCTTGGTGGCGTATCCGTTCTCGAGCATCGCCATCGCGAACGCCAATAGGGTGCTGTCATCAGCGTCTTGGCGAGGGTCAAGATCGCGGCTGGTGGCGAAGAACACCCAGGCCGTCCAGTGACGGGTGTCCGTCATACTCCACGGGGTACCCCCGACCTCGAGGTAGTACGCGATGGTGGAGACGATCTCGCGGACCGCCAGCTCCGTGCCGTCCCACTCCGCGTAGCGGGCGAGGTCCGTGCCGCGGAGCGTCGGGTCGTGGGTGCCGCGCATCTCGCGCAGCTCGTCGATGGAGAGGAGGCTGCAACCTTCGCTCCGCTCAGCCTGCAACCGTTGCCCCGGTTGAACGCGATTAGAGGGGGGTAACGGTTGCAGCCCCTCATCAACGGGGGTGACGGTTACAGGGTCATCTTCCTGCACCTTCTCGCTCACGCAGATTCCTTACGTCGTCTCGGTCCCTACCGTTAGTGGCAGGCCGTTACGACGTGCGCCCACCGTCGTCGACGGTGGGCGTTGTCCGGTGTCGCGCCAGGAGGTGCAGGGCGCCTATCGGTTGTTGAGAGCAGCTTTGAGCGCATCAGCGACCCATTCCTGCACGCTGCGGCCATCCAACGCCGCAGCTGCGCGCACCTCCCGTGCAAGCTGGTCCGGGATACGTGTTCCGAACGCGACCAGATCGTCGCTGCCCTTCTGTGCGGACTTGGCTGGAGCTGGGCCAGGAGCAGCAGTGTTGCTCTTCCTCGACGCGGATCTCGGTGTGCGGTCACGCGATGCCATTAGCGGGCTTTCGTGCGGGGCTTCGGGTGATCAGATGGTCGAGGAGTTGATCGATTTCGTAACGGATGCCGTGCGCCTTCGACGGCTTGAAGCCGATGTGTGAACATCCGAACTTGCGAAGATGTTAGCACTGCCCCCAGCGCTCTTGGAGAGGGCTCGCACAAGGCACGAACACTCACGGACTGAGACGGCTTGAATCGTGACCCTTTGGGCAGAAGTGGCAGAAAGGGCAGAACCCCCCAACAGGCGATCTCCTGCTTCAGCCTCGTCGCTTCCTCAGGTGCTGGGTTCCATCAGCCTGCAGCTTGTCGGTGGGGTTGGCTCCTGAAGGAGACAGTCCGTGTTCGGTAGAAGATGCACCCAACCGTCTCGGGGGCGAGCCTCTCAGAGCCGCTCTACGGCGCGATGAGGACCCACCCCGCTACCCAGGTATCCCCTAGGTTGCCCTGGGGTCGACTCCCCGAGTGATGGCGCTCACCGGCGCTCTCACGCGAGCTCGCGTCCGGGCCTGTAGTAGCTCAGCGTCCCGCACGATCTGCTCGATGTTCGATGGCTCGGACCGAGTGAAGATTTCGCGACGCTCAGCCGCACGCTCAAGGCGCGCCGTCAGTTCAGCAGCTCTCTGCGGCGACACGTGAGGCCTCCTGACGCGTGTCACAGCCGATCGTAGCTTCACCCCCGCTGCAGTCTCCCGACCGTCCGCGGCGGACCGCGGACGAAGGCTGCTCGTCGGCGACCACAGTCAGCGAGAGCCCGCCCCTCTCCCACTGCCCCGACCTGGCGCAGCTGCACATTTGCTTCTCACAGCAGAGGAGCAACCGTGGAGAGCGTTCTTGTCACGATCGTGACCGATGAGGGCGAGACCCTCTTCGAGATGAGCTACGGCGCCGATGTCACCGAGGACCCCGCGCAGCGGGACCGTCTCCTGCGTGACGTTGCTGAGGCGCTGCAGTAGCCCGAGCGCCGTTCAGTCTCTGCTGGCGCGAGGGTGCTTCTTCGCGCCAGCGGCGTGGTCGAAATCGACACCTACTACCCACGTTGGGATTGGCACGTCAGGACCGAGCCGCTCGTAGACCGAGCGGGTGTTCTCGAAGTTCACCGTGCCAGTGGAGATGTGCTTGCTCAGGCAGCCGTCGAGGACGACAACGACGAAGAGGTTGATTGGTGTGTCGCGGAAGGTCCCTCGCACTGCCAGGAGACGCCCGACGTCCCGGTAGGCGAGTGCCCAGTTCCCTAGCTGAACCTCCCCCAAGATCAAGGAGTGCTCCGGCTCCTGAACCTGGATCCGAGGTAGCGGGTCGCTGTTCTCGATGTAGTGCTCCAAAGGGTCGTCGGTCAGCGTCTTCGGTAGTGCCGGGGACGATGCAGCAGTCTTGACTCGGTCGTACACACAACTGCACGAAGCCTTCGGCGACGTCGGACCGTCCCAGTGGGCTCGAACCAGGCGGCTGCTGTACTCGAAGAGCAACGCGCGGTCGGCCTCATCGCGAACAGCCCCGGAGGCGATGATGTTCCAGAGCTTCTGTGCGTTGCGACACTGATCGAGCCGCGCGAAATCGAACCTGTCTGTGGCCTTGAAGCCGCCGACCTTGGTCAGCTTCGGCTGCGCGAACAGCCACAACGGCTCGGGCAGTTCTGTTGACCACGCGACCTCCGAAAGGAACCCGGAGTGCTTGCCGATCAGGTTCGTCCGGAACCGGGTGTTGAACCCATCGTTTTTGTTGGTCTTCAGCCCATATCGGTCCCCCGCTGTGCGTCCGAAGACAAGCTGCTTCGTCGCGGCAACCGCCGCGTGAACCCTCTGCTCCACCGCCTTCTCGGTCTGGAGAACCTCACGGGCGTAGTGGTAGTGCTCCACACGAGACACCATCAGGTCGACCTGGTGGTCCCCGTCGCCGAGGTCTTCGTCCTTGTTGTGCGGGCACGTCATCAGCTTCCCTCCACACTGCACGGTCCCTCACCGAGATGCCCGATGCCACCTACTGAGCCAATGACCTCCCAACGGGACCTCACCACGCGTCTGGATGAACTGTACGGGCCCGCACTACGCGATCCGCTGCCACTCGGCAACAAGGCGGACCCCGTCGACGAGCTGGTCTACATCCTCCTCACCCTGATGACCCGGTCGCAGCCCCGCATCGACCGTGCCTACGACAGGCTTCGGAAGCTCGCCCGTGGCCGCTGGCCGCAGCTGCTGGAGCGCGACCGTTCTGAGATCACGGCGGTGCTGCGGCCGCTCGGCTTCGTTGAGCGCCGAACCGACCAGCTCCTCGGGATGCTCGAGGACCCCCTGATCTCCTCGGTCGACGCCAGTCAGCAGCTGGCTGCCCTCGACGATGAGGAACTGCTCGCCACGCTCACGTCCCTCCCAGGCATCGGCGTGAAGTCCGCCAAGTGCGTGATGATGTACTCGCTGGACCGCCAGGTCCTCCCCGTCGACGTGCACGTCGCCCGGGTAGCACGGCGCCTGGGTTACCTCCCTGACGGCCTGACGTTGCTCCAAGCAGACCGGGAACTCGACCCGCAGGTACCGCCCGAGCTCCGCTTCGACGTGCACGTCCAGTTCGTGCGGCACGGACGTGCCGTCTGCCAACAACCCACTCCACGCTGCACGGCCTGCCCGCTGGCTGATTGCTGCCCGAGTTCCCTGGCGTGAGGAAGACCGTCCCGTACGGTCCGACCCTCAGCCGGCATCACGGGGCCCGATGGACTTCCGCACACACTCGTACCGGTGGGGTGTCGAACACCTCCACCACACCAACCCGGCCTGGGTCGAACTGCAGGGTGTGCTGCGCGCCATCAGCCGCCAGGACGTGATCGACACCCAGGCTGCCCACATCGCGAAGTGGATGGCGGGGGCCAAGAAGAACCCGCCGACCGGTGGTCAGACGGCGATGAATGAGCTTCTCGACGCAAGGCTCGAGGCTCTGGGCTGGGAGACGCAGGTGATGGTCATCCCACGTGAAGACGGCAAGGCAGGCCTGCCGTACTGGTCGATGGACTTCCTCCGCGACCAGATCGGCATCGAGGTCTCCTTCAACAACGCCGGTGTCCTCGCGCAGAACCTGTTGAGGATGTCCGTCAAGGCCGAGAGCCACCTCCTTGCCCCCGACCAGATGATCCGGCTCGGCATCCTCATCACCGCGTCCACCCAGCTCAAAGCCTGGTCCGCGATGGACAGCACCGTGCTCACCTTCGAACAGGTCAAGCGCGTGCTCGGATACGTGACCTTCTCCGTACCGACCCCGATCGTCGTCGTCGGCCTCAACTGCTCGACCGACGGGGAGCCGTGGGAAGAGACCGGGATGTTCCCGGGTAAGAAGCCCGACAAGTTCTCCGGACTGCCCGAGGCGGCACAACAGGAGTGGCGCGACAGGTTCACCCAGGAGACCGGTCAGACCCCGACGTGAACCTCGCCCAGGGTCGGCCGGCCGGCTGCGACGTCCGCCGACAGCTGGTCGCCCATCAGCTTCACGAGACCGACGACCAGTGCGTTGCCCATAAAGAACGCCCGTCGTCCGTCACTCGTTGGCCGGTCCTTCCCCGCCTTCTCCGTCCAGTCGTCCGGGAACCCCTGTAGACGCTCCAACTCGACGGGTGTGAGCCGGCGCAGACGGCCGCTGGAGCCACGGATGACGTGCTTGAACCGGGAGGGAGAGACCCCTCCCTCGCCGGTCAGGATCGTCCGTGACGGGCGGTCCAACGGGTCCGGGAAAGCCATCCCGCCCTCGCTGTAGTAGTACTGGTGACCGGTCACCTTGTCTGTGCGCGGCTCACGCTTCGCCCCCTTGAGGTACTCCCACTCTCGGACCCGGTTCTCAGGGACGAAGAAGTTCTCGGGGATGCGCTCATCAGGCAGGATGATGTCGCCCAAGGTCACCCGCTGGTCGTCGTAGTCCGGGACGACATCTGCGGTGAAGACCTGGTGGTCGACCATCACCCCGGCGTTGCCCCACACGCTGGTGCGTGCACCCTGCCCGAAGGTGTTGGAGACGTCGTAGGGGTCCTCAGCAAGCTCGCGGTGACGCAACGACAGCTCGCCTCCCTCGACAGCCAGGGCACGTGCCAGGGTCCCCGTCTCGGTGATGATGCTGCGGGCCCGAGCCTCATCGAGCTCGATGGGGTCGGTCAGCTCCGCGAGGATGAACACCCGACGGCGACGCTGAGGGAAGCCGTAGTACGCGGCGTTGATGACGCGCCACTGCACCGAGTAGCCCAACCTGGCGAAGCTGGCCAGCATCACCGCGAAGTCACGGCCCCGCTGGTTCGACGGCGACTTCAGCAGCCGGTCGACGTTCTCCAGCAGCACGTACTTCGGTCGCCTCCACTCGAGGATGCGGTTGATCTCCCACCACAGGACACCCTTCCGGCCGGCGATGCCCTCCGCCTTGGAGAGGGGCTTCGCAACGGAGTAGTCCTGGCACGGGAACCCGCCGACGAGCAGGTCGATGCTCTGCGGCATCGCGACCTTGGACTCGTCAGCGATGGCGTCCTCGTCGCCCTCGATGGCCCAGTCCAGGTAGGCGGCGATGTCCTCACAGACGTGGCCAGCTTCGCCGAAACGGTGGATGTAGCAGTCCGATGCGGGCTGGGCCTTGGTCGAGGGTTCCCACTGGTTGGACCAGGTGACCTCCCACTTCTCGCGCCGCTTCGGGTCAGACGGCAGGCCCTCGAGGCCGAGGCGGAACCCGCCAACGCCCGCGAAGAGTTCGACCACAGCGCCCGGCTGCGACGGGATGGATTGCGTCATCGTGTCCTCCAGGTGGGCACATCTTGCGGCAGGGCCACCAGCTGGCCACTACCCGCCCCCCACCGTGCAGCCGTGTTCGGATCGATCAACCAGGTGGGGGACCTGACCCCACCGTGGGCGCAGGAGCACCACAACCCAGAGCCACGGACCCTCCGGAGCGGGGTCATCGGGCGAGCTTCTGCAGCACCGCGGAGGTCATCCACTCGTTGATCGTGACGTCCTCCTCCAGGGCTGCGCGCTTGATCGCCTTGCGCAGCTGCTTCTCCACCCGGACGTTCACCTGGACCAGCTCCTCGGGGTCGCAGGACCGCTCCTGGTCCAACACCTCAGCAGCGCCCTGATAGAGGCCTCTCGGGCTGGCCCCGTCGTCTGGCGTCAACCCGGCAAGAGGCGGGCGTTCCTGCGGTCCCATCTACCTACCTCTCCGACGTCCGGTCACGAGAATGCTAGCAGTGTAGTTACATACAAAGCTATCAACACGGCGTGGAGATCGTGGCAAGGAGCGCAACGAGAAGGCCCCGTCACGCATCGAGTGCGTGACGGGGCCGTGCTGCCTCACGGGGGAGAGAGGCAGACTCTCACCTCGCTGTCGGCCAGATGCTGGGCGGCCTTGAGAGAATGCCGGTAGGGGACCCCACCGGTCAGCAGTTCAGGCCGCTCTCTCGAACTGGTCGAGCTGCCGCTCGAGGTCTCCGACCACCCGGGTGAGCTTGTCGACGCGGTCACCGAGGTCGGTGAGTATCGACACGAGGCCAGACGGGCACGTAGCATCGCCTTGTTGAGCCATACGCGGATCCTTCCGTAGTTGGCGTAACGGAGGTGGCCCTCGGCGTTCCAGCGCCGGGGGCCCGTTACGTTCAACGGGTCCCTGCAGGGCCGCCACGAACCGTACACGGCACTGTGGACACAGATTCAACAGGCAACGCTCCCAACACCGGGCAAGACCCGCGTGCAGGTCGCCGAGCGGGGCCAGACGGTGGCTGGCGCAACGCCACACGGGCAAGACCTCTCTGCGCGCGTCGTAGAGGTTGTGGTGGTAGCGACGACGGAAATCTTCGAACTGGTCGGGAAGCTGATTGTCGAGCGGGCGACCGTTGTGGGCAACCGCGCTCGGAGATCCGCCGATGTTGTCCATCACCACCCTGCTCGTCACCGCGACCACCGCGCTGCTGCTCGCCAGCCAGATGGTCAACGGCGGGAACGGCCGCCTCATCGTCCTCGTGCTGTTCGGCTGGCTGATGCCGCGCTGGGCGAGGGATGGCCTGTACCAGGCCGAGATCCAGAGGCAGTCAGGCACGCCCAGCTGTTGCTGCGGGCCAGGCTGGCGACGAAGACCCCGTTGCGTCCCCCCAGTGGAGGATGATTCGTGAGTGTCCCCCCTCGGAGAGCCCCTCCCCGGTGCTAGCTACTACTGCGGCTGTGCTGCCTGGCTAGCCGCACGGCGGAGGATCTCGACCACCCCACCGTCGTAGACCGCCAGCCGACCTGCAGTCTCCGCCAGCAGCTCCTCAGCGACCCTCACCGCCGGATGCTCTCCAGCCGCATCCCGCTCGGCCGGATACACCCACTCGGCGGTCGCGTCCGGCACCGGCACGCCAGTGAAGAAACGGCGGCGGAACCCGTCGAAGACGACGACCCGCCCGCTCTCCCGGTCGGTCAGCTCCAGCACACCCGTGCGCCCCACCTCGGCCTGCCAGACAGGTTCCGGCCCACCGGCAGCCCGCCTACGCGTCTCAACCTGCGTGTAGCCGCCCGCAGCCAGCCACGCCCGAGACACGTCAGCAGCCCGGTCGACCACGATCGCGCCCGCCGCATACCCGTGGTCCGCCGAGCCCTCCGCCATACCGTCCAACACCCCGACGGCCGCACCGACCAGCTTCTCCTGCCGTTCGGTCAACTCACCTCCAACGCCTACCCGGACACGTTCGCCGCGACGACGGCGCGCCTCCTGGAGCAGCGGCCCCGTCAGCCGCTCGCTGTACATCTCCGCCACCGGCCCGGCAGTCAGCGCTACCTCGACGACAAGCACGTGCAGGTCCTCGTAGCCGATCGCACGCACACGCCTGGACACCTCCGGGTTCTTCCCGCCCCTGCCTGAGATGCCCGCAGGCAGGTCCTTCGCCCAGCTCGCGTACCGCTCGAGCCCCGCATCAGGCGCTGCGAGAGTGAGCGGCTCGGTGAGCAGCTCCCGAGTCAGCGGACGAGCGGTGTCGAAGCCGCCATCGGCGTCCCGAACGAGATCATCGAGCATCGTGAGGACCGCGACCGTCTGGACCCTGCTGCGGATGTCACGCGCCGCTTCCCGCAGCGTGTTCGTGGACACCGGCGGGGTTTGCCACTCCCCCGGCGGCCCCCAGGAGAGCTGCTCGAGCAGCCACGCCCGCCCACCTCCTGGGTAGTAGCTCACTGGAGCTCCCTCCCGCGCGCGAGCCACCGCTCCTCGTTCGCCGCCAGCCACCTGGCGACCGCCTCGTTCACGATGGCCTCGGCGGTGATGGCACGACGACCCTGGCTGTCGCGCACCCGACTCGCCTCAGAGCTGAGCGCCGTCAACCTCGCCCACGTCGTCTCAGCCAACCGCACCCACGGCACCCGCGGCGCGTCCGGATGCGGTTCACCATCCGCGTGGGTGCCGACGGTGAGGATCCCGGAGACGTCGATGGACTCTCGCCCAGCAGCACGGGCGAGCTCGAGGAGCTCCTCGCCGTGAGCGGCCAGCAGCGCATCGGTCGCCACGCTCGCCAGTTTCCCCGGGGAGACGAGCTTCTCCCGGGGACTCCGCGGGTCACGCAGATCGCCGAAGGGGTCGGCGAGGCGGGTGAGGCGCACGTGGAGCTCCGGTTGGAGCTTCACACGGCGGGTCGAACCGGAGGCGACCTTCGCCGAGGGGATGGCAGCGAGGAGTTCGTCACCGGCACCAGCGAGATCGATCGTCTCGGTCTGCTTCTTCGTCGTCTTCTTGCCGGTCGTCTTCGCCGAGGCCTTCCGCGCTGCGGTCTTCTTGGCCGCCGTCTTCTTCGCTGTCCTCTTGGCCGCCGTCTTCTTCGCGGTGGTCTTCTTCGCAGGGGTCGGGGCCTTCTCGCCGGCGGCCTCGGTGCGTTTCCTCGCCCCCAAAACGTTCGCCGCCGCACTGCTACCCAGCACGTCCTTCGGCATCAGCTCTCCCCCTTCGCTGCGAGCACCCGTTCGACCTCGCGGGCGACCGCCGTCAGCTCGGTCGACGCCTGGCTGTTCGGGTCGGCGAGCGGTGCAGGCAGGTCCGCGTACGACGCGTCCTGGATCGCGACCCGGTTGACCACCGTCGGGCCGACCGGCCAACCATCGTCGGTCAGGCGCTCACGGACCTGGCGTGCGACGACGCTGCCCTCGGTGACGCGGGTCGGCACCAGGAGATCGACGCCCTGGAGCGGCGAGGTCGCCGGTAGCCAGCCCTGCTCCACCGCCTCGAGGATGAAGGTGTTGGCGTTGACGATGCTCTGCAGATCGGTCAGCGCCATCCCGGTCGGCACCACCACCGCGTCCGCGGCGACCAGGGCGACCGCCAGCTCGACGTCGAGCCGGCCCGGGGTGTCCATCACCACCACGTCGTACCGCTCCTCCGCACCCCAGGCGTCGAGCAGGTCCCGCAGGGCGGTGAACGCCGCAGGAGGCTCCCGGTCCAACTCACGGAGCCGAGCGAGCTGGCTGAGCGCCGGATGACCTGCCGCGAGCATCAGCCCGTCCACCGCCGTCTCGGTGACGACCGCATCGTGTGCGAGGTCCCCGACCGCGAGCGGGTCGTCGTCCACCTCAGCGAAGACCGCGGCGAGCAGCGCCGCCGCCAGCGCGGTCGTCGGCTCCGCCTGCAGCAGCCTGGTGGCGGCGTGGCGCGGGTCGAGGTCGACGACGAGCACGCTGCGGCCTGCGGCCGCCCAGACGCTCGCGATGCCGACCGCGAGCGTGGACTTGCCCACGCCTCCGGCCTCTCCCGCGAGCACCACTCGGGAACCCATCAGAGACACCACGCTTCACATTGGCTGGGCGCACGGAACCTTTGTAGGTTCGTAGGTTCGAGGTTGCAGGTTCCATACCTCGAACCTACAACCCACGAACCCTCTACCAGCAAGGTTGTCGCCCGCATCTGCACGCCCATCAGGTTGCCGGGTTCACAGTGTAGAGGCCGGGGTTGACCTCGAACTTCTGGCTCGGTCGGCCCGGGCCGCCGTCGGCAGGCAGCGCCCGGACCCAGCCGGCTTCCACGAGAAGCGCCAGGGGCTGGTCGACCGTCTCGGCGTACGGGAAGGACGCGCGGTTGGCCGGGGCGTTGTAGGCGTCCCGCCGGGAGAACACCGCCACGCGGGTCGCCCGCAGCCAGTCCAGCAGACGCATCGCCCCAGAGACCACCGGCGAGAGTGCCCCCAGGGTCGCCAGCGCCTGGCGGTGCGAGAGGAAGCACTCGATGAGCTCGACCGCGCGGGCGACGTGGGTCGCCTGAAGCTTCGACGTCGGCGTGCCGGGGTCGTCTGCCACGGCGAGGAGCCCAGCGAGGCGCCAGACGTACGCCTCGGCCTTGCTCAGCCAGGGCGACAGCGAGGCGAGATCCTCGCCGGGACCTCGACGAGCCTCGATGCCCTCCCACCAGGCGTGGTAGGTGTCGTAGGCCTCGGTGGTCGCTTCGAGGATGAGCGGCTCCTCGAGGGCGAGGAATCTGTCAGCGAGCCGGTTCAGCCCGTCGTCCCACAGCACCGCGTGGCCCGGGTCGATGCTCGGCGGCCGGCCGGTACGTCTCCCCACCATCGAGGGCGGCACGACCGGGAGGAAGCGGTGGGTGAGTCCGCGGGTGTCCAGCTCGGCGTCGGTGAAGGCGCGCAGCAGCGGCTCCGGCTGGGTTGCGATCGCCACCGTCAGCCGGGGGTCGCGCACCACCGCCGAGGCGGGGATGTCGTGGGTGGAGCGGCGCAGCCCGCCACGGTCGACGCGGAGCGTGTCCCCGGACCAGGCTTTGAGGTAGCTGTCGAGGTTGACGCCCCCGGAGCCGGAGTAGACCCGCCCACCGACCAGGTCGAAGAGCAGCCCCTCGGAGCTGGCGATCGCCAGCGCACCACGCTGCTCGTAGAGCATCCGGGTCAAGGCTTCCGGTGACGAGTCATCGACGAGCATCTTCGGTAGCGGGCGGCACGCTTCTGCCGCTTCCTCCCGCCGCATCACCGCCGCCTCGAGCTCGGCGACCAGTGCGTCGTCATCCCGGCCCGTGCTCGCGTGCAGCGCCGCCTCGGCGTCTTTGACGCGCTTCTCCGCGATCGCAAGCAACGACTGCAGGGTGATGATCTCCTTCTTCGCTTCCCGCTGGCGGTCCTCCTCGATGCGCTCCACGGGGCGGAACACGGCGTTGAAGACCGGGCTCTTTTTCTCACCGCTCTGGGCGCCGACGACGACGTAGACGTTGGTGCCCTCCTGCCAGCTGGGTGTGACCTGCACCCGACAGCGGGGTGCGACCACCGTGGCGAGCGCCCCGAGGGCGAAGGCGGCGGGCATCGTGGCGTCGACCTCCATCGCCGCGGCAACGGAGTTGACGTGGTCGGCGACCCAGGCAGGCAGCGCGGCGACCGGGAACGGGGCGGCGTCTGCGGAGGCGTCCACCAGCTCGACCGGCTCGGGCCACTCCGACCCGCCGCCGCGGCTGACGGGCGGCGACTTCATCGCGGCGACCTGCAGGGTCTTGAGACCCTCGGCGCTGCGGGCGATGGCCAGCAGCGGCTCCTCGAGGCGGACGACGGTCGTCGTCGTCGCGGTCGCGGTCACCAGCGGCACCCGGGGGTCGTGGGCGACACCCGGGTTGAGGGGGACGACGCATCGGGCGGCGGCGAGGTCGGAGGGGCTGGCGACTTGCTCCAGGGCGATGCCCGCAGCGAGCAGGGGGCTTGGGGCCAGGACCGTCGCGGTCAGGCCGAGCGCGGTGAGGGCGTCGGCCTCGAGCTCGGTGTGGCAGACCCACACGAACTGCTGGCCGCGCTCGATCGACGCGGTGACCTCGTCTGCCCGGTACAGCGGGTAACGGCGCACCGCGGCGGTGGCGTCGACCGGCTCAGCTTCGAGGCCCTCAGGGTCGGAGGGACGCAGCAGGCGGGTGGCTCCACTCGCGTCGGTCTCCACGACCGCCAGGGCGACGCCCTGGGAGCGGTAGACCGCACGGGCTACGTGACCCTCCTCCCGTGAGGATGTAGGCTTTGGCACAAGCGTTCCGTTCGTTGTCGCAATCGGCGAACACCCGAGGCCCCGGCTGCCACCGGGGCCTCTCGCGTGGAGAGGCACTCTCAGGCGTTCAGATGGTCAGGCGCTCTGGCGCTCCTCTGCCGCGTGCGCGGCGGTGTCGGTCTCCTCGTCGAGCAGCTTCTTGACCGCCGTCCGGACGACGCTGGCCAAGGAGCGATCGTGACGCTCGGCGTACTCGCGCAGCTGCTCGTGCTGTGGGCGCGGTATCCGCACCAGGAACGAAGCCACGTCCTCGTTCGCCATCCTCGATCCCCTGCTCTGGTCGCGCGTAGTGATACCACTCCGGAAGCACCAGATTGCGGAGGCGGAACCGGACTGTGGACAACGCCACCCCCAGAACCTTCGACGTTGCGGCTGCCCCAACCGAAACGGGCACTGTTTCCGGCCTGGGTTCTTAGGTTCTAGGTTCACGGTTCTAAGTTGTAGGTTTGGGGTCGCGAGGTTCTCCGACGCGTCGCCACCTCGAACCCACAACCTGCAACCAGTGAGACGGTGGAGGGCAAGCTCCCGCACCAGCTGTCCGCGCCGCCGGACGTGTACGGGTTCTGCCCTTTCTGCCACTTCTGCCCTCCCGGTCACGACGGTGCCCGCCGCCGCGCCTCCGGGTCACGCTCGTCGTAGAGACGCTTGACCGCGTCCTCGGAGGGGTGGAGGTAGCGCTGGAGGCTGCGGATCGACCGGTGCCCACTGACCGCCTGGAGCAGGTGTGCGGGCACGCCCTCGTCGCCGAGGTGGCTCAGCCGTGTGTGCCGCAGCTGGTGCAGCGTCCAGCGGCCGTCGGTGGCGGCGACGAAGAGTTCGTGCGCCCGGGTGTAGGACAGCCGGGATTGGCCGGTGTGCGGACACAGGTCGACCGCAGCGACGTCGCCGGTGGGGCGGCGGCTGGCGAGGAACAGCGGGCCGGTCCGTCGGTCGGCGATCAGCTCCCGTAACAGCCTGTTCGTTCCCGTCTGCCAGCGCACCCGGCGCACCCCGCCGCCCTTGCCGGTCACCGGGGCGGAGCGGTCGTCGAGGTCGAGGTCCTCGATGTTGAGGTTGAGCAGCTCGTCGGCACGGGCGGCGGTGTCGTAGGCCAGCCGCCAGAAGGTCCGCTCGCGTAGCGGGTGGATGGTGTGGCCGGCACCTCGGTTGCTCCACAGCTTCTCGAGCGTGGCGGTGGGGATGGTGCGCTGGCGCTGCTCGCCGCGTCGGGTCGTCACCTCACGTCGACGCTCGACGCTCCGCACGACGTCGGTCGCCCACCCTTGACGCTGCCCGAAGGCGAAGAGGCTGCCGAGTGCGGCACGGTGACGGTTCCAGGTCTGGCCGGTCGCCTCACCGGCCAGGTCCTCGAGCAGGACGGTGAGCTCGGTCGCACCGATCGCGGAGACGGGCTCGTCGCCGTGGGCGGTGACGAGCGCCCCGAGGGTGTGGCGGTACTTGGCGACGGTGGTGTCCGCCAGCTCGACGCGCTCGAAGTAGGTCGCGACCGCCTCGGCGACGGTGGGGGCTCCGGTGGCAGGTAGGCGGTGGATCGAGGCCGTGGACATCGGCTCACCCCTCGTCGTCGTAGGGAACGTGCACGGTTCGGCACCGCGAACGGTGGTCTGGACGGGTCCTGGAGAGGCTGTTGCCCTAGGGAACTGGCCGTTCCCTACGGCTCGGGCTGGCTGCAGTGCGGCCAACCTTGGAACCTCTCTGTTCAGTCATCGTCACTGGCATCTCCGGTTGTTGCTGTTGATGGGTTGTAGGGTTGCTGGGTTGGAGGGTTCTAACCCACAATCTAGAACTTACAACCTATGAACCTCTCTATCTTCTTCAAATCCTGAAACTGTTGTCGTTCTCTGGCGTGATGGGTTCCAGCAGCGGCACGCGGGAGATCGCTGGCGTGCCAGCTGCGGCCCGCCGCACGTCCGGGTCCATCGCCTGTGTCCTCCATCCTCCCTGTGCCGTCTCTCGAGATGCGTGTGCCGGGCTACTACCGACCGACCGGGTCGCTGAAGACGAGCCAGTGCTTGCCGGCCCACTCCAGGGTCGACGGGTCGTAGTTGTCGTTGGCGGCCAGGATCTTGTCGGTCCGGCTCTGAGCGGCGGGGTCTTTGGTGCCGGTGACCCGGCCCAGCTCGTTGGTGGTGACGGCGATGAACTCGATGTGGAGC
>LFIK01001564.1_pt1 | contig 18241 bp, 27 predicted proteins | sample 643401 | NCBI WGS metagenome assembly LFIK01 (sample SAMN03777447, study PRJNA286221) | soda lake metagenome | biome: soda lake; feature: Kulunda steppe; material: water; isolation source: sample T5-Br brine of Lake Tanatar-5 | place: Russia: Kulunda steppe | collected 2010-07
ATCCACCAGCACAGGGCATCCACCAGCACAGGGCATCCACCAGCACAGGGCATCCACCAGCACAGGGCATCCACCAGCACAGGGCATCCACCAGCACAGGGCATCCACTAGCACAGGGCATCAACAAGCGCAGGGCTGGCACCATGGCCATGGCTGTGCAACAGCCGGGATCAGCCCAAGGACCAAAACCTGAACGCTTGTGCGATCACCCACCTGGATATTTGTGCGAGCCTTGGATGCTTCCCTGGTGCGTATGGCCTCTGCACAGGTGCCACGGTGCAGCGTCACAGGTGCCCCAACAGTGATCTGGGCTGCGACGGGAGAGGAAAGCTGCTGCAAAGGCCTGCAGCAGGTAGAGGACTTGAAGGGGAGAGTGCGGCGCCATGCCACCAGAAGCTAACGCATGCCAGGCCTCAAAAGGCTTCTGCTTCAGGAGTAGGCCATCCATTGCAAGCATTTGGCCTCATAAAGCTTTTGCTTCAGGAGCGGGCCATTCATCGTCAGCGCTTGGCCTCAAGAAGCTTTTGCTTAAGAGGCAGGTCATCAATTGTCAGCACTCCGCCACGTTTCATGCGCCAGGGAGAGGCTCCTTGTAAATGAAGAACCATATACGCTCTGAAGCGTGTATATGTGCTCTGAAGCGTGTATGCCAGGTCACTTGCAGTGCACACCCCAGCCAAGCCGTCCTCTTGTCAGCAGGGCGCGCTTTTGATGGGTGATGAGTGAGTGCTGCTCGATCGTAAGCGGCATTGGGCAGCAAGCAGCTAATTAATGGGTGGCAAGCACCTCACTTTTACAGGCTGGCTCTATTAACCCAACTGGTCTATTGGTCTATTCACCTAAGTGCAAGGCCTGCCTCTAGAGTGTCTAGTCACCCAACTGCGAGGCCTGCCTCGGGTTGATTGTCTATTTACCCAACTGTGAGGTATCTTTACACCCAATTGTGAGGCCTGCCTTAAAGTGTCTAGTCATTGGTCTGTTCACATAGCCGTGAGGCCTATTCACCCAACTGTGAGGCCAGCCTCGGTGAGTCCACCACACGTGAGCCACCACACTCACCCTCCTCCCTCTGCAGCTTTGCAGCCTGCGCAGCCAGATGCTCATGCTTGGCTTGGTGCCTCTTCTGCTCCTCCAGCTTGGCCTGCAACAACACAGATGTATAGCCACAGCGACCTTTGCTGAGCTCGGTGCCATTGCTACCAAGACAGCTAAAACAATTGGCCACCTGTTGAAGTCCGGGTTTGCTTTGTGTGGCTGTGGCTTGGCAGCCCAACCCCAGTTTTTCAAGTTTGTGCATACTGCAAAGAGCTCTGCGATCAGCCCCGTCAGCAGGGTATCAATTTCCCTACTCCATGATGCAATCAAGAAGAGGGTCTAATCCTGAAATCATCCCAGCCCATTCCAGGGCGAGGGGCAAGAGAGGGGTGACATAACTAGCTGTCCGTGCCTGCGGCAACCACCCACCTGCAGCTGCTTCAGCCGCACCCTGTCCAGCAGTGTTTGTGTGGGGGGCACGATGCCGTACGCATGCCGCCGCTCCGTGGCGTCAGCGTCCCTTATCCCCGCCACAGCTGCTGCCCCCTGCAGACCCGCCTGTGTTTGCTGCAGGATTGGCCAGCTTCCCTCAGGGCCACCAACTTGAGGGGAGGTGGCCGCCACCGCCGCAGCAGCAGGTGTGGTGAGGGAGGTGGTTGTGGTGGAGGACAGCTGATCCACAGTGTGCATGCTGCTGGGCCAGATGCTCCTTTGGGGCTCGATGGCATGAACAGCGGGCACGTGGGCATCTAGCGGGGCGGCGGCGGCGGCGGCCAGGGCGGCGGCGGGGGCAGTCGAGGGCTGTGGGTCGCTATGGTGGGCAAGCAGGCGCTTGACTGTGAGGGCGCACGATAGGAAGGGAAGGGGGGGAGTAATGTAAGGGAAGCCTAGGCCTTTTGTTCTATTTGTTCAAAGGTGCACAGCTAAAGACATGCAGGCCCTGTCCGTTATACTCAACCCTCTGTTGCGACATCCAGGTCCACCAAGCAGGTACCATGCTGCAGCCCACCACACTTCCTCCTTAATTCCAGTGGGCGCATCTAGTGAGCTGTGAGCCCGCATGCTGACTGTGCTCTGCTTCACCCTCTATTTCTGCACGCTCAGCGCTCACGGCAAGCCCAACCCACCATACTCGTCCCTCTGCTGCTGCGTGAGTAGTGCGCCGCCATCACCCTCCAGCTGCGTTTTCAGGAGGGAAGTCCTGGCCAGCGCAGCCTCCACAGCCTGGGGGTAGGCAAGCAGCAGGCAGCACGGGCGCGGGGATGGTGCTTGGGCGAGCAACGGGCAGAAAGTATGCGGCAAACTTACTGGCACTGTACACGGACAGGCAGGGGCGGGTACAGGCGCAGGCATGTTATTTAGAACATGTCGGTGTGAGGCCTTTCCCCAAAGAGGGCGCTCTATTAAAACCTCCTGATTCAGAAAACATAGGCCAGAGGGAGCCTGTGCATGCCTGTGGCCAGTTAACACCTTGCCAGCCGCAGAATGTACTTTTTCCCATAAGCAGGATGCTCGCACCACAAATACACATTCTGGGGTCCCTTGGGTGTGGGATCCCATAAGTGCTGCCCTGCATCTCCAGCTGTGCATCACTGTGCACTCAGTACAATGCAGCTGCTGCCCAGTTTCAAAGCAGGCCATGTACGAAAGCCTGTTGGACTTAAATCTTAGGCAACCCAGCGAGACTGCTTCAGTGCTGCTTTGCTGTGCCGCACTGCGCCCCTCTTAGAAATCTACATACAATTGTATGTGAAGGTGGAGGAGGACCAGAATCAGCATGGTCGAGATCTGAGTAGGCATGATGAAGGAAAAACATGTGCAAGAACTACGCGCGCTACGCCCCCCCTTTCGTCAATGCCAGCTGACAACAATGCGTGGGCCCGGCCTGAGCTCATGTAAGAAGATTGCAGTTTTTGTGGGCCCATTGCTTGCCCCATGTGCTCTCATGTTCGTTTATGCACTTCTTTTTTCAAAGCAAGCCAGCAGCCAGGCAGCTGGAGCAAGCACACAGTGTTATTGTGTGATCTAAAGCAACATGTCCCTACCTGTGCATGGCGTTTCTTATCTGCCTCGAGCTTTTGCACTGGCTTCATGCTATCAGGCTCTCTATGCCAGCTTCCCTTCCATCAGTCTCACATCTTAAAATTGCACAATCTGCCGTATGCAACGTTTTGCACGTCAAAGTTGACTCACTTTGCACTCTTGACAATAACATAATTATATGTAAATAGAAACTCTGACGAAACGTGTATAACGTGTATTTATTAGCGCGTTCAACAACTCTGCCTCACAACAATGCAAGGCCTGTATGCTCAGTGCAATGGGCCAACTGTCTTGATTCCATCTAAGAAAGCATGTCCATCCTTTGTGTCATTGTCAGCGAGACATTGTACATGTATTGGTTCTAGCTTGCACAGCAACGTGAAGTCAGGGAAGCGTGCGAGGACCGGTTCCCTGGTAAGGACTTACTCAGCTGCACAGCAACAAGCACAGCAGCAAGCCCCCCCACCTTTAAGAACACTTCATCCACCCCCAGAGCCCCAAGGAGCTTATGACATGGGCCAGCTGCAGGTTGGTGTATGTGGTTCTGATGTGTGGCATGTATGGGTTCTGTAGATATTGTGGCTCACACGCATACCAGTTATGAAATACATATAGCCAACTATTTATTGTATGCTTGACACCTGTGAGGCCAGACATTGCAATGGATGGTTCAGTGCTGACCTGTTCAGTCCCTAGGACATACTTGTGGCTTCCTCGGGCATTAGCCTTCCAATTGTTCCCATTAGTAGGAGTTATTGTGTAGGCAACGGTTCAGTGCCGCTCCCTTTCCGACGGTATTGCTCAAATCTAATCTGTGACAGAGCCAAGTCTTCCCAACTGCACGAGCGCTAGATGCATTGTGGCTTTCATGAACTTGATAAACTAAATTGTGACCTATGCTCATTTAGGATTACTACACTCAGAAGGACAGGAAGTTTGAAAGGTGGCCGCCGTAGTCCATGCGCCACCACCTGGATAACCCTGTCTGTCCGGGGCCTTCAAGGCTGGAGCTAAAAAACCCACTCACACGCTTGCAACCCTTGCTGCTACTGCTGCTACTGCTGTCCAGGTATCTGACCTGCACACAATCCACTACTACCAGTACGGAAACCCCCAAGGCCTGCCTGCTGTATTCCTGCATGGGGGCCCGGGCGCGGCAGCATGGCCCAACCACGCGTGAGTGGATGCTCTGCCAGAGTTTGCTGTGCAGTAAGTCTGCGTAGAGCCACTGTCTAAAAATTGCACAGTTTAGTGTCCAACTTATGGGCCGAGAGGTGTTCATAGGATGCAGGCCTCTAAACAAAAGCAGAACGACGCAGTCAGCTCCATGCTTTCGTGGTGGAGCAGCATGATGCTCTGGCGCAGCAGCAGCAGCGTGGGTTGTATCCTGGTGACACCCACTTTGGAGCTGCTTTGTGCCTGCCAGGGATGTGGGCTCAGTCCTCTTGGACGTCAGGGGCTGCCACCTAGTGCTTACAAAACTACTTACTCTCCTCCGTTCCAGAATCTTATACAAAATGGGGTTGTGAGGACAGCACAATTTGTGACTTCTCCTTGCAGGCGGTTCTTTGACTTGAGGGTGTGGCGGGTGGTGCTGCTTGACCAAAGGGGGTGCGGAGCGTCAACCCCTCGAGGATGCCTGGTGTGTGTAGGTGATTTCAACCATGACACTTTCAAGGCATGATAGTGTCTGCCCACTCAAGTGTGTGGATGCATGTGTGTTACGTACATAGCCTGCAGCCTGCAAACCCTAATCTTGGAAAATCCTTTGGGAGGGGTCTGCCAGTGCAGAGTTGCACAACTGCACACGGCGAAGTGTGCGTCAAGTTACTTGACTCATGTATACCTATCTTGTTGAGCCTGAGGTTCGGATGAACCCTCGGAAAGTACACATATGACTGGCAGGCTCCTTGTGTAGCCCCCTGAGCTTGTCCATCTTCTGAACATAGCAAAGGCTTTTGGCCTGGCATCAATGGGCGTTGCCGGAGAAGCCTAAGAAGTCTGGAGTTCGAACTTAGACCTAAGGACAGGCACAACTACATGTAGGCTTCAACAAACAAGTTGCTGCCCAAGAAGAGCTGGAAACATCTCACTGCTGATGCATGCCTCTTGTGCTCCCCCCCCCCACCCATGTGCTGCCCGCACCCTGTGTGCTTTGACCTGTTGCCCTGGGTCATGTGCTGCACAGTTCTCAGCTACAGCTGTGATCATCCTGTGATTATATAAGTGTGTGTGTGTGTGTGCCTGGGTGGGTGAATGTGTCTCTAGGTGTGCGCACACACATGTGAATATTGGCTGATGAGCACATGTGTGCACTCTGTGTGACAATGCTCCCTCGGTCCGCTCTTGTGCAGCTGCCCAGTGCCGATGGACGTCATCAGAAAGACCCTCGAGCCCTCATAGCAGCTTCACAGCTGATGCATGCACGATTGCATGTGTGTTGGAAACAACTTCTTGCTTCGCATATCCGCGCACTGCTCTTGTAATACACAGGTAGACAACACCACAGAATCCCTGGTGGGCGACTTGGAGGTTCTCCGCGAGCATCTGGGCATTGCCAGCTGGCTTGTGCTGGGCGGCAGCTGGGGTGTGGCCCTTGGCCTGGCATATGCGTCTGCTCACCCCAGCAGGTGATCTTGAATTCAGGGGGTTGCAAGCCTGGCACTCTTGCCCAAGCGCCTGTGCAGTTTTTAATTCGAGTTTGGGTATTGTGTGTGCCTGTGCTTGTGCGTGTGTTTGGTTGTGTGTGTATGTGCGTGCTCTCTTTCAGCAGGTGTAAGAGCTCATTCACTGCTGCAGCGAAACACTCCTTTGCACTGATGATCACGCTCAGACACCGAACACTCAGGGCACTAAAATCCAAGCAGAACCGAGTACAAGGGTTTGACTGGAAGCCTCTGCAGCTGTGCAGCCCATAAAACATCTGCTCTGATCTCATTTCTCTCCAGTATGTACTAGCAGTGTGGTGTGACCCTCAAGCTTCATTCCTTGTGTTTGACCTTTTGTTTGCTGCCGCTCTGTCCTGTGGCAACTTTGACGGAGTTCAGGCAGCAGAATGGAGGCTGCACAGAAGTTAATGTCAATGATGGTGTTGATAGTGTCAGTGATGTTGGTGATGGCAATGATAAACACTTTCAATGCCCATGCTGCGCACCATGCTGCGCAGGGTAACCGGGCTAGTGCTGCGCGGCATCTGCCTCATGCGCCCGCAAGAGATTGACTGGATGTACCGGCCTGGCGGCGCCTCGCTGCTGAAGCCGGTGGCATGGGCGAATTTTGTGGAGGGTCTGCCCACAGACCTACGCCAGGGTGATGTGCTGAGCAGCTACCTGCAGCTGCTGACGTCGCCAGATGCAGCCACTAGAGACAGGGCGGTGCGTGGGTTGCCTGGCTGCCAGTGGCGGGCTGTGAAGGCAGGCAGGAGGATGTGTGGAGCAGCACCTCCGTGACCCACCATTTGAGCAGCTCGGCTTGAATCGCCGGCACAACATGTCTGGCGGTTGACATCAAATGTCCCTGCGCATGGCACCTGGCGCTGGCTCATGGCAGCTCAGCACTTTTCAGCAGACAGTTTTATTGGCTTGCCTGTACGGCCCTGCTGCAAGTTGCCTGCCGGTCGATTGACATGCCTAGCTAGCATGGTGCACAGTGCACATCTTGCTGTGCTGCGCTGCCCCTGTGTTACAGCTTCTGTGTTGCCACCCATATGTTGCAGGCGCGCAGCTGGATGGACTGGGGGTTCTCTGTCGGTGGTGGGAGTAGCAAGGCGGCCCTGATCTGGGACGGCAGCAGCTGGTCCTGGAACCAGCATCCCCTGGTGAACAGGTGGGTGCGCAGACTCAAGGGGCAACAAGGGATTGTGTAGCTCTGGGTTAGTGGGTCAGCAAGTCAACAGACCAGCACCCCCTGCTGAACAGTGGGTGCACGGGCAAGGTTCAGCAGATCATAGACCTGCCTCTTCAACTGGCTGGAGTGAGAGCGCGTTGGGTCCCAAACGCAGCTGGCTTTGGGTCGAGCATCTACGAGCACCCCTGTGTGTGAGCGTGTGTGTGTTTGCGCGCGCTCATGTGTGTCCGTGTCATGCTCAGCTGCGCTCAGCAAACTGCCACCTAAGCTGTGGCAAAGAGATCCCAGGGCAGTTGTCCCCCAGGAGCGTCAGCACCTGCGATGTGCTGTGCATGCCGTGCACTGTCACGTGCCCGCATGCCGCGCATGCCGTGCACGGTCACGTGCCCACGTGCCACGCATGTCGCGCACTGTCACATGCCTCCGTGCCATGCATGCAGCTTGCCCAGCTGCGCAGCTTGCCTGGCAATCGATCCCAGCAGCAGCACCTGATGCCGCACACTGCTGGCCGCACTGGATTGTGCTTGCAGCCTACCCGGCTGGGGCAGGCGGCCGCAGACTGATGCACGGCCCCAGCAGCAGCTGATGCAGCAGCAGCAGCAGCAGGAGCAGCAGCAGCAGCAGCGGCAGCGGCAAAGCGCAGGGTCGGTTGGCAGCCGCAGTCAGCCGCAGCGCCTGCGCCCCGTGCCGCCTACCGCTAGAAGCGCAGCGCAGGCAAAGGAGAGCGCGGGCACAGGGCTGCAGAGGGGCACCCTCGGGTCTCAGACGCCGCTGCCACCACGGCGGGGAAGGAGTGGCAGCGGCGGCGGCAGCAGCAACAAGAGCGGGCCTGCCTCAGGGCTCCAGGGGGACAGCAGCCCTATCAGCAGCACTAGCAGCCAGAGTACTGGGCAGCAGGCCCAAAGGCCGGAAGTGCAAGCCAGCAGTTCCCTCGACAGTGCAGGCAATGGCATGACCAGCGGTAGCAGCGGTGACACCAGCAGCAGCAGCAGCAGCAGCAGCAGCAGCAGCAGCAGCGACGGTGGCTACCTGAAAGGGAATGTGGATGAAGGTGTAAGGCAGGCAGTGCTAGCGCGGGCGCTGACATTCCTGGGGGACAACCGCATGCCCTCCGCCACTGCTCAGGTTAGCATGACTGTGCATGGCACCTGGCACAGACACACACAGACGCGTGCACGCAAGCACACATGCGTGCACGCACGCGCACACGCACAAACTTGCATATATCATTACTTGCATGCACGCAAATTGGCGGCTGTGCATCAGCAGTGCAGGACAGACAGAGTCTCCTGAGGAACAGCAGCACTGCTTTGCAACACAGAACGCAAGCGTGGTGCTGTTGCTGTGATTTCCTGTTCAGACACAGGGTTTAGGCTAGACCCTGACAGCTATTTAGGTTTGACAGGTAGGTTGGCTCGCTACTGGACACATGCAGGCGCCCACGCCTGCGCGCGCGCACGCACGATCACTATGCTTGTAACAAAGTAGGGGCCTGGGAAGAAGGGGGGAAGGGATGCACGCATTCCCGATGCGAGCACGGCGCATCGCTGGACTACGTGCGTGCTTGCGTTGGGAGGCGGGCACCTTGACCATGCCCTGGCCCGCTGGTGCTGCTGCCCCGCCCCCTCCCCTGCACACCATTACCAATGGCATTAGTACGTTCTTCTTGTTGCACGCAATACGAGGCGCGCTGTACCATGGGGGTGCCTGCACGCAGCAGCACAGGGGGGGCGCCAGGTCCGCAGCGTGTGCAAGCATGCGTCAGAACAGCGCGCCCGCCCCCTCCCACGCCCGTCCTTGTCACCCAAACACCACCATACAAAATTGGCGCCACATCGTTTGCGAGGGGTGCAGGAGAGGAGACATGGCATGGCGCTTACAGGGCAGGACACAGCACACCTGACTGCACTGTTCGTCAAGCCGCGATCACTGGCAGAGCGCCCGCAAAATGCTCCGACCAGCCATCATTGCCTTGTTGCACAGATGTGCCTGCACATAGATCTGGCTGGTGCAGACGGTGAGAATACCTGGACAGAGGGGTTTTAACCAAATGGTGCAAGCAGGCGCCAACAAGGCGTCAATACCCCAACAAGGCATCGGCGCAAAACACCTAACTGCAGGCGCTCCTGGAGTGTGCATACAGCGCAGCCTATGCGTTTGGGCTGCAGCGTCACCCGCTCCTGGCGCCGGACAGGATAGCGTCCCTGCAGGTGAGTTGCCCGGTGGAGCCAGCAGGCAGTGCTCATGGAGGTCATGCAGGCACTTGAGTGCAGCTGGTGCGCTTGGGCAGTGGCCTCGCCCGCTGCTCGTGTCCGACTGGATAGCACCCCAAGCACAGGTGTGTGCATGCCCTCACCCGTGTGGAGGCGCCTATGCTGCAACCCATGCATGGGCGCAGCGCATCAGGGTTCATTTGAAGCGTGCAAGCATTGCATGGGATGGGTGCACTTCGAGACAGCAGAGAGCAAGGCAGCCTTTTGAGGCCCAGTGTGGCCTGCTTTAATGTGTTCCAGCCTCTGTTTTGATGTGGTCCAGCCTCTGCTTTAATGTGGTCCAGCCTCTGCTTTAATGTGGTCCAGCCTCTGCTTTAATGTGGTCCAGCCCCTGTTTTAATGTGGTCCAGCCTCTGTTTTGATGCGGTCCAGCCTCACTTCAGCCACAACATGAACCACCTGAAGCAGGTCGACTGCGCCCCCTGTGAGTTTAGCCTCAGGGGAATAACACTCGTCCCCCTGGGCCCCCAGGAATGCTTGTGCTGTTCTGCTTGACAGGCAGCATAGGCTTTTCCACACAGGCCTGCGGCACGCGCGGCACAGCGATCTAGCAGAGGCTCTTCCTTGCATGATGGCCTGGCAGAGACTCTTCCGTTCAGGCCCACAGCATGCGCTGCTTAGCTATCCAGCGTAGGCAGGCCCACCCCTGGTGCTCCTCCATGCAGGCCCATGGCGTGCGCTGCATAGCTATCCAGGGGGAGGCGGACCTCATCTGCCCACCTGCCAATGTGTGGGACCTGCACCGTGCATGGCCCCAGATGCAGGTGCGCGGGGGGGGTGGATTTACGCAGCGAACGGGCCTTGGGGGCTAGATCCTAGGGGAACCTGGGCCTTGCAACTAACCACTAACCCAAACCCTAAAATCTAAACAATACCCCAGATGCAGAAGTGCCCTAATCTAAGTGGCGAGCATTTGTGAGATCTTTGGCATGCCCGACGGGCATCCAGTATTTAGAGCGTAAAACATGATGACCCTGGAACCAAGTGCTGCGCAAGTGTGCACTTGTGGCATCACTGCATTCTCGACCCCGCCAGATTAGTGCATCGTCGATCCTTCCATCTTGTGCACGAGCTTAGTGCCTATCCTCCCTGTGCGCGCAGTTGGTGATCGTGCCAGAGGCTGGTCACTCTCAGTATGACCCACGCATCACACACGAGCTCGTGTGCGCAGTGGAGAGCATGCAGCGCGACATGCTGGGTTACTGATGCAGCGTGATAGCGGGCAAGTAGAAGAAGACGAGGGAAACATAGACGATTCCATTGACATTCTCAAAACCCAACCCGAACTCAATCCTAGGGGGAGGAGTTATTTTTATCTATTGCGATTATTTTTTGGTCTATTTGCTAGATTTGTAGATTAAAGAATGGATACGCCCGTGAAAGATTAACGGCATACTTCTAATAAAATCGCAAGCGACTTAATCAATGAAAAGAGCCATGGAGTGCGTTGTCGAGCAATCGGGGCTTTTCTCGTCCCTTGGAGATGCCCACCCCCTGTGGTCCGTCACCGTAAATGCTTACCAAAATAGGCCGTCAGCAGCCTCGCATGGACACGAGGATTGGAGTTCATCTGATGAGGAGGGGATTGAGGACGTTTCGCAACGTGCGCAAAATGAGAAGCCAGCCAATCCACTAGTGAGTGAATGGCACCCACACATCTTTCTTACTCTCTTGCAGTCTTTGCTCAGCCAGGAAGCACAGGACCGAGGCAACGTGCGGAGCATGCCCATCACGCAGCGCACAGCGGGTGCAAGTCCTGCAGCCTCCTCCTTTTGCTCTTGATCCTTTTCCTGCTTTTTCCCTAAATTCGAAGTTTGTGGTCTGAGAGCCTGTCCACGCTTCTCCATTTGCTGTCAAATCAGGCAGGCCTTCCTGCCTCGGGAGTGGCAGGCTACCTCTGCAAGGAGCTCAACGAGCCAAACTTGAAGAAGCTTTTTGAAAAGAAAGCAGAGAGCCTTGGCGCAAATGTATGTGCAGGGTGATAAAGTACACTTATCAAGTTGTCTGCATCTGCAGTACAGATTCTGCACCTGTTAGCTCATGGGCAAAAACGAAATTGTATGCCATGTGTTGTGCAGCATGTTCGGAGCTTGCTTATATCCTCCCAGTGCATGCGGGATTATGGCTTTCAAACCATCCACAGACAATGTGGTATGTTCAGCAAGAAAGGACAAGCTGCATTGAAGGGATCGCACCTACACTCCAGCCTCTATAATGCGCATTATTCCATCGTGGCACAAAGACAAGATTGCTCACTGCGCAGTGCGGGCCTGAACAAGCACATCAAATTTTGCGCGCTTGATCCTCGCATGCACGTGCTCTTCTGGGCCAGGGAAAGTGTATCGCATTGCATTATGTTGTCTGCTTCATCATGTCTTCCGAATGCAGGAACTTTGGAACGTGTTTTTGTCCGCTGGAAAGGCCATACGCGATAAGGCTCCTGAAGTGACCGATGCTCATGGAAAAGGGCGCACAGCGGGTGGAGTGTTTTTGCACCTCTTGAGACGGATGTGGGTGGAGTGCCACTGTGGGAGTATTCGTGACAATGGCTTGTTGGTTTGGCCCTGTGTATGTATTTGTGTGTATGAACCTTCAGAACAAATACAGGGGTTTCCAGCTCCATGTCGATGCCTGAACGACACCTGGTCAATGCAAACTACTGGGCACAAGACCATGCACCTGAGAAAAGGTTGGCTGTGCACTCACCTCACATGCTGATCAGCAACGGCGGCGGCTATTTCTGCGCTGCACACATAGCCGGTCAGTGCATCCCTAAATTGTACAAATCATGAAGTCCAACTGGTCTTAGCCGGGACCTCGTCAATACAAGTTGCTCTTTGAGCCCAAGCGACTGTTCACAGCTTGCCCACTGATACAAGAATGATAAGCCCATGCAACAGCAGGTATGATTGACTTGACAAAGGGTGGACATTTCTTCACTTGCGTGCAACCTCTGTATGTAGAGAGACTGAGGCCAAGCACGCGAGGCTAGCAGCAGCCTCAGCACCCCACCAAGAGGATGGCAGTTCCATGGAGCTGCGCTCCTACCAGGCGCAGGTGATAACACGAACACGTACTCGCATGGGGGTGAAGCGAATTGTCCTGGATATGCAGCTTGCAAGCCCCTGAAGATGCTCATGGTGTAAGTTCTCCAAGCTGCGCAGGAGCAAGCTTTCCTAACGGTGCTGTTTGCGTTTGAGCCCAATTTGCCCTGTGCGGCTACCCTCGCACACCCACAACGACACGCATGCTAGCTTGTTGTCTTGTCAGGACATTGTTCATCAATGCATGGCAGCGCTTGGTCAGGTTCGCTCGTAGGCCGTTAGTCTTATCATTTTGATCCGTGATACAGGCTCTGCACTCCCACGCCCTGACTCAGGCCCCACTCATCCCATAGATGCCCGGCCCTCATTACGAGCCGTGATTTCCAGTAATTGAGCACTTCACGTCCCTGACTGTAAAATGTAATGGCCCACATTGCAGGCTGTGAAGGCCATCCAGAGCAGCCCCCGGACCAACTGGGTGGTTGCTGCGCCAACCAACAGCGGCAAGTCGCTGATTTTTTGCACTGTGGCCAGGTGGGCTTGGATAAGGGCGCAGGTGCATGCTTGTGGCTGCGTTGCTTAGGGGGCGTAGGAAGGTTGCCGATCCTGTTTCAGCCTGGTGTATGGTGTACTGAGGATTTCATAGGCCCATCCTGCACCAAATGATTAAAGATACCACCTGACTACGGAGCATGCACCTCCTGTATGCAGGCATGTCCAGCTGTGCCGGCTGTGCCATAAAATGCGTCCTGATAACAGCTTTGCTGCCTGTGTTGGCTGTCATGTGGAGTGGTGGCTGCAGGGACATGATCGCCTCAAAGCCTGATGCCAAGGTGGTGGTTGTGGTGCCAACAATTGCACTCCTCTCACAGCAGGTAGATCAGTGTAATGATAATTGCAATGGCACAGGTATTGCTCTTTCTGGCAGACTGCCTGCTATTGTGGCATCTGCAGCCTGCAAAGACATGCAGGCTTGATTCCAGGCTGTCATGTAGGACAGTTTCTCAGGCAAGGAGAACCCCCGAGGATGCAATTGCTTGGAATGCGTGGTCCAACAACTTGCCTCCCGCCTTCAAGACTCATCTATCTGCCTCCACTTCAGAGCATGGTGTTTTTTTTCTGTTGTATATCTTGTATCCACAGGCCGCTGCTTTCGAGAACATGAAGGGCTTTCGCTTGGCCTCTAACTCTAAGTCAAGCGACCACGGTATGCTGCTGGTTCATCAGCAATGGCTGTACTTTAAGCCCATGCCTCGGTCCCCATTTACGATACAAACAAGACTGCCTGTTCCATCAGGATCTGGCAAAGGAGCATCAGAAAGTGTTCTTTGTCTTGTCAGCATCCGGAGCACCCCAAACCGCTCAGAGGCGGGTACCTTTTGGCTTTGTATGAGAATGTAAAGCAGACCCGCCCGCTGCTTGGTGTACGATGCAGACCAGCCCGCCACTTGATATACAATGCAGAACTGCCCGCTGCTTGATGTACGATGCAGGTCTGCCTGTCGTGGACTATTTTTGTGGAGGCAAGCCATTTCCTTCTGGTCCTAAGGCCTGGAAGAAAGAGCTGGAGAACCTGGCTGTCCTTGTGTTTGAAGCCAACACATTCTTGAATCTCTTGGTGCCCAATTGTGCTGCCGGCGCACGCGCTAATATGCAGGACATTGATCTGCTGGTGAGGCTGTGTTCATTTGAGCTAAGCTTTGGGCAGAGCTTGTGTGATGCTTGTGGGCATGCCTGGGTGTGCTGGGCAAGCTATTCAAGCAGTCATGCATGCATAGCTTTCTTGATCACCGGCATGCATGCACAAATACAACTGTAGGAGGAGGCAAATTGATGAGTTTTCCAGAAACCTGGTTACACTGTTTTTGAAGAATTTCTCAGTATCTAGTAATCCCTTGCAGATTCTGGATGAATGCCACCATTGCGGAAAGGAGCACCCGTATGCAAGCATTATGACCCGCTACCATCAATCTTCCCTGAGGCCACAGGTTAGTGGAGATTTGGGAGACTTGTTGTACCTGTAATTGCACTTGCTCTGCTGACGACCTGAAGGTTGTGGATATTCACGTCCATTGAAAGGGTGGCAGTTCTACGGATTTCTTGCTGCTGTAGACTTTAATCACTCCGTTGGTGGTCCTGGCCTTGGGCTTGCAGTGATGTAACTTCTTATGCAAAAGGACCATCTCCAGCTTGGCGAGCGTATAAGGACCTCTCAGCCTTGCATTGGCCAGTTGCATGGCTCACTTGCAGTTGCAGTTGCAGTAGCAACAGTTGCATGACAGCTCAGGGAAGACTTGAGGAGCCTTCGGCCCCTGTTCGCCTCACACCTAAGTTTGCTGTGTGTATACAGAAGCAAGCGCATGTTTGCACCCATCTGCCTTGGTTTGGTATTGAATCAAGTTTGGTATTGAATCATGCACTCTGCTCCCAGGTGCTAGGCTTCTCAGCCTCTCCAGCCAATGCACGGACAGAAGTGAGTTTTCAAACATGTGTACTGTGAAATTCTGATTGGTCTTCAATACTATTCACCTTGGGGGTGTGCACGTGCAATGCCCTGCAATGCACATGGAGATGTGTGGGGGGGTGCGCCCATGTGCATCCTATGTGGGTAGCACCTATGGGGTCGCACCGCATGTGCACCTATGGGGTTGATTCCATCATGGAAGTGGCACCTATGGGGTTGCACCCCATGTGCATCCTATGTGGGTAGATTCCATCATATGGAAGGTCTGCATTCCTCCAATTACCGCGTGCAACTGGAATGGGATGGTGCCCAACTTTCTGCTCAAGACTCCACAAATGAAGCATGTCGAGGCTGACTCCTTTTGTCGGGCAGTAAAGCTTCCTTTTTTGTCAACAGCAATTTTTGCACAGGCAGTAGCTCTAATAAATTCCTGCTTCATGAGCAAACGCTCGGTCTAGCCTGTGGACGTACCTTGCCTTGTTTGCACCCACCTTCCCATGAGCCTGACCTCTGGCTGTTTAGAGAAAAGAGGGACCTTTTAGACAGCCTACATCAATTAAGGAAAGTGAGGCATCAAGCTCCAAAGTAATGTGTCTCTCTCCTGCGAGCCAGAGGGCTGCAGTTCAACAACTCAGCTCTGCCATTCTTGGTCATGGATGTCCATGCTTACCTGGTGTGTTGCGCAAAGTCCGTGTCTCGCAGCAGCCACTTCTTATCACTCTCAACATACCACAGGGCAAATTCAACGAGAGTCTTGCGAGGATGCAGCAGATGATGGGCAATGCCCAGCTGTTTGTGGTTGATGAGGATGATGAGGAGGTGAAAAAGGTGCGTTTACAGAGCGTAGAACACTACATGAGCTGGTATGGCTGATGAGGATGATGAGGTGAAAAAGGTGCGGTGACAGCGCGCAGAACACCAGCGGTTACAGAGTGCAGAATACTACATGAACTTGCGCTGTCAAGGTGTTCCACATATGTCATCAGAGAAATGAAGTCCTTGTTGCACAGGTGCTGCAGATGTGATCCAGTGGAACGTGGCCTATGTTCCTTAGGGTGCAACAGGTAGCACGCATGACAGGCACAGGGAGCACAGGCACAGGTAGCAGGCATGACAGGCGAGCTGCACAGACTGATCAAGTAAGACGTCAAACGTGAAGCCTGCATTGATGAGCTTCAAGCTTGGATCAAGTATGGAGCTGGCACACTTTGCGGTGGGACAATGCTTGCAAGAAGCAAGAATCGCTCATTGCATTCTCCTTGTCTGCCTGCAAGCCACCAGAATCGCGGGGAGTCCAGACCCTCCACAGTCTCAGGCCACGGCGAGCCCCATGCTGCCTGCTGGGGCGCACAACTAAAGCATGCACCCCTGCTCTCTTCAGGATAACCGCTGCACTGCCTCCCCCACCCCCCCAAGGGATCCATTGGCGTGCATGGTGGTCCATCTTTCACGTGCAGGCTCCCCCCATTTGCATCAATCATGGGTGTCTGTTCAAGCGCCTGTTGGTATGACTGCAGCACTCGTGATGAGGAAGACTGTAGCACAAATGATTGGTATCACTGTTTGCTTTGAGCTATTGGTATGACTGTTACCTTCTGACTGGCGTGTCTATTTCACTTGAAGGCTGCCCCAGCCCCAAAGGAGCACACCACATACTGCCATGTGCGGTCAACGGACGAGGCAGTTGCCTCTTTCATCAGGATTCAGATGTACGAGCTTGCCAAGGACCTCGGTGAGTGCATGCCAAAGCGTGACAGGTGTCTGTTGTTTCTCTCATGAGCAAGTGTGTGTGCTGCGAGGCTGGACCTCATCGGTCGAGCTCCGGACTGTGTAATGCCTGCCTGTCCTTTTGATGAGTTTCGCATGAGCTGGCCCTGTACTACGGTGAGCATACCCTGGGCTGCGCAATCAATGTGCTGGCCCTGGGTGGGCACAGGGCGTGGACCCTTTGTGCCTCATGATCATGCATGGGCAACATTCATGTCGGGTCTGGATCAATCATTCATGCCGGGTCTGGATCAATCATTCATGTCGGGTCTGAATCGATCATTCATGTCGGGTCGGGTCTGAACATTCATGCCAGGTCTGAATCAATGTGCTGGCCCTTGGCATTATCCCTCTGTACCTCAGCATGAGGTTGATCTGCAACAATCAGCATTGCCAGTTGTTTGTTGAATGGGCCTCTGTACAAATTTCACGGCGTTATGGTATCACGCAGGAGGTGTTATCTTCTTCATTTCTCCCTTGAAACTTCCTTAATCCTCACACCGCTGCTTTCAGTGCATGCTTGGTGCCAGTTGCTGGCATGCTTGGTTCAATTAGCTTCATGCAAATAACGCACTGCCTCTCAGAGCAGCAAGCTCTGCTCAATGGAAATCAAGTGTAGACATTGCCATGTGTTGCCTCCTACTTGCCTTAGAAAAGCAAGTGACGGGGGACTTTGGCCTGATCTGAAAACGGCTGCATCGCCACCAAGGGCAATGCGCACTTAATACTCTGAGGAACAAGATGGCCGCATGGGAAAATCAGACCCACGTAATGCTCCCTCAGACTCATGATGCTCCCTCAAGCCGCTTCTGGTTCATGTGCTCTTTGTTGCAAGTGTGGAATTGTTTTGCATGTGTGCGTATGCTTGATCCCCAGGGGACAAAGGGAGCATTTCTCTGAAACACGACCGACATATGTGCGGGTGCATCCATTGCAGTTTACCGGTGTGAACCTCACATGCACATGTACCTCACATGCACATGTACCTCACATGCACATGTGACTGCAGGCGACGCACTGCGTGCAGCAGCCCAAAGCAGCAGCGCATCGGCTAGGGCTGTGGATGGGCTTGTGGCAATGATACCCACTGCTGGGATGATCCTGCAAAACCATATCCATGCCTACAATCTACTGTGCTAGTGGGTGCGCTCTGTGCTGTTGAAGGTCCAATATGCTTCACAGGGCTATCTTCACTCATGAGTGCTCACTGTGCTTGTGATTGCCAAAGGCTGCTAGTGTTTGCTGTTGACCCTTTGTCATGCCACGTGTGTCGATCCTGGGTCCAAGAGTTGTTTCTGTGGATGCTTGTGCTGTATAAAATGTATGTGTGCGTGAATACATTCAGGCGGGAGACCCAGCACTGGCTCCTGTGCGTGGGGATGTCTAGCACCATTCGATATGCGCAACCACGCTTCCTTATATCCCTCAAACACTGTTGGCACTACACAAACACACAAATCGAGGCTGTTTGGAACCCTCCTGCGCACTTTTGCCTGTGTAGCTGGCTGCGCATGGCCATCCAGCTGGCCACCACCAAGCGGCTGCTCCAGTTTGGGGTGGGCATTGAGCTGCTGGATGTAAGTGCATGCCTGTGCATGTCTGTGTGTGTGTGAGAGAGAGAGGGAGAGGGAGAGGGAGAGAGTGGACGTGCATAAGCAGCACTTACTCTCAGCAGGCACTGGGTCTTAGTTGTGCAGCTGCCTTGGATAAAAGCCATGCGCGGGGGGCTCTGCGCATGAATGCTTGTGTGCTGCTCGAGACAAAGATTA
>LFIK01001565.1_pt1 | contig 18240 bp, 11 predicted proteins | sample 643401 | NCBI WGS metagenome assembly LFIK01 (sample SAMN03777447, study PRJNA286221) | soda lake metagenome | biome: soda lake; feature: Kulunda steppe; material: water; isolation source: sample T5-Br brine of Lake Tanatar-5 | place: Russia: Kulunda steppe | collected 2010-07
CGGATCCGCGCCTGACGCTGCGGATCGTAGCGCCGCCATGTCTCGAAGGCGGTGGACATGCGCGCCGCGGTCTGCGGGTTCAGCGGATCGAGCCGCATGAGCCAGTCGGCGACAAGGCGATACCCGGCGCCCGACGGGTCGTGAAACCCCGCCGGGTTCGCGGGCAGCGCGCCGATGACGGCGCGAAACCGGTTCGGATTGCGCCAGTCGAAATCGGCATGTTCGCTCAGCCGCCGGGCGACATCGACCGCGTCCTGCGGCGCGGCATACAGGATCTGCAGTGAAAACCACTTGTCCAGAACCAGCCGGTCGTCGCGCCATTGCCGATAGAACGCCTCGGCCGCGGCCGCGCCCGCCCCGATATCCAGCAGCGCGGCCAGCGCGCCGATCTGTTCGGTCATGTTGTCGGCCGTGGCAAACAGGCGGCGCGCCCTGTCGCCATCGTCGCGCAGGCTGAGCAGCGCCAGCGCGGCCATGCGCGCCGCCCGGCATCCCGCCGCTTCGGGGGCGGGGCTGAACGGTCCGGGGCGCGCCATGCTGTCATACAGCTTGGCCAGCTGCGGCTCCAGTCGCTCGGCGATCGCCATGCGCAACGTGCGGCGGGCGTCGTGGATGGCCAGCGGGTCAGGGGTGGTGCCGGCGTCATGCAGCGCCTGCGCCAACCCGTCCTGATCGGGCAATTGCAGCGCGAGGGCGCGGAAGGCGGGGTCGAGCGAGGTATCGTCGATCAGGGCGGCCAACGCCTCGGAATAGTCGCTGTCCGGCGCCGCCTCTTGTGTGATCATCCGGATCAGCAGGTCGCGCGCCAGCGCGCGCCCGGCTTCCCAGCGGTTGAACGGGTCGGTGTCATGCGCCAGCAGCACCAGGCGTTCGGCGGTCGTGGTCTCGCGCTGCACGATGACCGGCGCCGAGAAGCCGCGCAGCAGCGACGGCACCGGGCGCTCGGGCAGGTCATGGAAATCGAAGTTCTGTTCGGGGTCGGTGAGTTCCAGAACGGCAGTGGGCAGCAGTTCCCGCCCGTCCCGGCCCAGCAGCCCGATCGCGACCGGGATCGGCACCGGCTCCTTGAGGGGCTGGCCGGGGGTCGGCGGGGTGTGCTGACGCAGCGTCAGCCGGTAGCGGCGCCCGTCCCAGTCCTCATCGACGTCGATGCGGGGTGTTCCGGCCTGGGTGTACCAGCGCTTGAATTGCGACAGATCGCGCAGCGTGACATCCTCGAACACCGCGATCCAGTCCTCGATCGTGCAGGCCTGCCCGTCATGGCGCGCGAAATAGAGGTCGAGTGCCGCGCCATAAGCCGCATCGCCGACCATGAGCCTGAGCATGCGGATCAGCTCGGCGCCCTTCTCATACACGGTGGCGGTGTAGAAATTGTTGATCTCGACATAGGATTCGGGACGCACATTATGCGCCAGCGGCCCGCCATCCTCGCGAAACTGGCGCGCGCGCAGGGCCAGCACGTCGTGAATGCGCTTGACGGCGTGGCTGCGCATGTCGCCGGTGAACTGCTGGTCGCGAAAGACCGTCAGCCCTTCCTTGAGCGAAAGCTGGAACCAGTCGCGGCAGGTGATGCGGTTTCCGGTCCAGTTGTGGAAATATTCATGCGCGATGATCGCCTCGATACGCTCGAAATCGGCATCGGTCGCGGTTTCGGGCGAGGCCAGCACGTAGCGCGCGTTGAAGATGTTCAGCCCCTTGTTCTCCATCGCGCCCATGTTGAAGTCATCGACGGCGACGATGTTGAAGATGTCGAGATCGTATTCGCGCCCGTAAACCTCCTCGTCCCAGCGCATCGACCGCTTGAGCGCCTCCATGGCGAAGGCGCAGCGTACCTCGTCGCCGGGCCGCACCCAGATATTGAGCGCCACCTCGCGCCCGGAGCGCGTCGTGAAACGGTCGCGATGCGCCACCAGATCCCCGGCCACCAGCGCGAACAGATAGGACGGCTTGGGGTGCGGGTCGTCCCATTCGGTCCAGCCCGCATCGACCGGGTTGCCGTTCGACATCAGCACCGGCAAATCCGACTCGATACGCACCCGAAACGGCGCCATCACATCCGGGCGGTCAGGGTAGAAGGTGATGCGGCGAAAGCCCTCGGCCTCGCATTGCGTGCAATACATGCCGTTCGACATGTAGAGCCCTTCAAGCGCGGTGTTGCCCTGCGGGTCGATCTCGACCTCGCATTGCCATTCGAAGCTGCCTTCCGGAAGTGCTGCGGCAGGCACGGTCAACCCGCTCGCATCGGGTGTCACGTCGATCGGGGTGCCGTCGATCGCGGCATGGATCAGCGTCAGCCCCTCGCCGTCGAGGCGCAGATCCTCGGGGCCGGGATGGTCGGGGTTGCGCGCAAGGCGGATGCGCGACGCCACGCGGGTGGCCTGCGGGTCCAGCCGGAAGGTCAGGGCGACCGTTTCGACGATGAAGGCGGGCGGCGTGTAGTCGCTCAGATAAATGGCTTGCGGGGCGGCATCGTTCATGGGGGCTCCTTTCGCTGCGCCGAGACTAGGGCGCGGGCGCGCCGGCTTCAACGGGCTGGTCCTTTGCGCCGGACTGGACCATAAGGGGAACATCGGCGCGGTTTGACCTCGGGGTGGGGGCGGTTATCTGCATGCAGATGCGAGGGGCGAGCATCCTGTGGTTCAAGCGTGATCTGCGCGTCGCCGATCACCCGGCGCTGGCGGTTGCGGCCGAAGCCGGGCCCGTGCTGCCGCTCTATATCGTCGAGCCGGACTACTGGGCGCTGCCCGATACAGCGGCGCGGCAATGGGCCTTCACCGCCGAGTGCCTCGTGGATCTGCGCGCGGATCTGGCCGCGCTCGGCCAGCCGCTGGTGGTGCGCGTGGGCGATGCCGTCGCGGTGCTGCGCGGTCTGGCGCAGGCGCACGGCATCACGCGGATCGTTTCGCATGAGGAGACCGGCAATCTGTGGAGCTTTGCCCGCGACCGGCGCGTCGCGGCCTGGGCGCGCGAGGCCGGGATCGATTGGCAGGAGCTTCCGCAATCGGGCGTGGTGCGCGGCCTGCGCGGCCGCGATGGCTGGGCGGCGCGGCGCGATGCCTTCGTTGCCGCGGCGCCCGCCGCGACCCCGGCGGCGCTGCCGCCGATCGCCGGCATCGAACCCGGCCTGATTCCCACCGCCGCGCAGCTGCGCCTCGCGCCCGATCCGTGCCCGCACCGGCAGGCGGGCGGGCGCGCTTGGGCGGGCGAGACGCTCGAGAGCTTCCTCGCCATCCGCGGGCGCGCGTACCGGCGCGAGATGTCTTCGCCGCTCAGCGCCGAGCGCGGCTGCTCGCGGCTGTCGCCGCATCTCGCGCTCGGCACGCTGTCGGGGCGCGAGGCGGCGCAGGCCGCCGAGGCCGCGAAAGCGGCGCATCGCGGCGAGACGGGCTGGGGCGCGAGCCTGAAGAGTTTCGAGAGCCGCCTCGCCTGGCGCGACCATTTCATGCAGAAGCTGGAGGATGCGCCGCATATCGAGACGCATTGCCTGCACAGCGCCTTCGAGGATCTGCGCCCGCGCACGCCGGATGCCGCGCGGCTCGCGGCGTGGACGCGCGGCGAGACGGGGCTGCCCTTCCTGGATGCCTGCATGCGCTACCTGCGCGCTACGGGCTGGCTCAACTTCCGCATGCGCTCGATGCTGACGGCGGTCGCCTCCTATCACCTCTGGCTCGATTGGCGCGTGACGGGGCGGCATCTGGCGCGGGTGTTCACCGATTACGAGCCCGGCATCCACTGGAGCCAGATGCAGATGCAGTCGGGCACCACGGGGATGAACGCGCTGCGCATCTACAACCCTGTCAAGCAGGGGCACGATCAGGACCCCGAGGGCGCCTTCACCCGCCGCTGGGTGCCCGAGCTCGCCGACCTGCCCGATCATGTCCTGCACGAGCCGTGGAAATGGGAGCGCGCGGGCACACTCCTCGGCCGGGCCTATCCCGAGCCTATCGTGGATGTGGCCGCCGCCGCCCGTGCGGCACGCGCGGCGTTCAAGCAGGCCCGGGCCGGCGCCGATTACCGCGGCGAGTCGCGCCGCCTCGTCACCCGCCACGGCAGCCGCAAGCGTCGCACTCCGCGCCGGCGCGGCCATCGCGACCAGATGAGTCTCGATCTGTGATGGCGCGGATGCGGCGCACATCCGACCTGCCCACCCGGACCTGCGCGACCTGTGACCGGCCCTTCAGGTGGCGTCGCAAATGGGCGCGCGTCTGGGACGAGGTGCGGTATTGTTCCCGCCGGTGTCGGCAAGGGCGCGGTCGGGCGGAGAAGGGCCTCGCGGCACGGACAAATTGGTAATATTTTATTACCAGATGAGTTGCCTCTGAAGGGCGTTTGCGCTAACCGAACCGGGGTGCGACATTCAGGCGCCGCACAACAGGGAGTGTTTCGATGAACGACAGGGTGAACCGGCAGGGGCTGGCCGTGGATGCGCAGCTCGCAGCCTTCATCGAAGAGGCGGCACTGCCGGAAACCGGCGTGAACGCGGCGGATTTCTGGACGGGCTTTTCGGATCTCGTGCATGATCTGGGCCCGCGCAACCGCGCCCTCTTGCAGGAGCGCAGCGCGATGCAGGACCGCATCGACGCCTGGCACCGCGACCGGCGCGGTCAGCCGCATGACGCCGCCGCGTACCGCGCCTTCCTCGAAGAGATCGGTTATCTGCTGCCCGAAGGGCCGGATTTCGAGATCGAGACCACCGGCACCGACCCCGAGATCGCGCAGGTAGCCGGGCCGCAGCTCGTCGTGCCGATCACCAATGCGCGCTATGCGCTGAACGCCGCGAACGCGCGCTGGGGCTCGCTGTATGATGCACTTTACGGCACCGATGCGCTGGGCGACATGCCGGAGGGGACGGGCTACGATCCGGCGCGGGGCGCGCGGGTCATCGACCATGCGGGCGGCTTTCTCGACGAGGCGGTGCCGCTGGCCAGCGGGTCGCACCGCGATGCCGGCGGATACCGGGTCGTGGACGGGGCGTTGCAGCCGGCGCTGCGCGATCCGGCGCAATTTGTCGGCACCATCGGCGCGCCACAGGCGCCGCAGGGAATCGTACTGCGCAACAATGGGCTGCACATCATCATCGACATCGAACCGGATCATTTCATCGGGCGCCACGATCCCGCGCATGTGGCGGATGTGCGTGTCGAATCCGCGCTCTCCTCGATCATGGACTGCGAAGACAGCGTGGCCACGGTGGACGGGGCCGACAAGGTCGTGGCCTATCGCAACTGGCTCGGGCTCATGCGCGGCGATCTGACCGAGGAGGTCGCCAAGGGGGACCGGGTCATCACCCGGCGGCTGGCGCCGGATCTTTCGGTCACCGCCCCGGATGGCGGCGAGATCACGCTCAAGGGGCGCGCGCTGATGCTGGTGCGCAATGTCGGACATCTGATGACCACCCCCGCGATTCTGGACCGCGACGGCCGCGAGATCGGCGAGGGGTTGATGGATGCCATGGTGACCACGCTCATCGCCATGCATGATCTAGCCAAGCAGGGCAGGCCGCGCAACTCGGTGACCGGGTCGGTCTATGTCGTCAAGCCCAAGATGCACGGCCCCGCCGAGGTCGCCTTCTCCGACGAGATGTTTACCCGCGTCGAGACCGTGCTGGGGCTGCCTGCGAACACCGTCAAGCTGGGCATCATGGACGAGGAACGGCGCACCTCCGTCAACCTCAGGGAATGCATCCGTGCCGCGCGTCGCCGCGTCGCCTTCATCAATACCGGCTTTCTCGACCGCACCGGCGACGAGATCCACACCTCGATGGAAGCCGGACCCATGATCCGCAAGGGCGAGATGAAAAACGCCGCCTGGATCAAGGCCTATGAGGACCGCAACGTCGATATCGGCCTCGCCTGCGGGCTGCGCGGGCGCGCACAGATCGGCAAGGGCATGTGGGCGATGCCCGACCGCATGGCCGACATGATGGAGGCCAAGATCGGCCATCCGCGCGCCGGGGCGAACACCGCCTGGGTGCCCAGCCCGACCGCCGCGACGCTGCACGCGCTGCATTATCACAAGGTCGATGTGGGCGCGGTGCAGGCCGAGCTCGCGGCCGGAGGACCGCGCGCGTCGCTGGACGCGCTGCTCACGATCCCGGTTGCGCATGGCGTCAACTGGTCCGACGCCGAGATCCGCGCCGAGATCGAGAACAACGCGCAGGGCATCCTTGGCTATGTGGTGCGCTGGATCGATCAGGGGATCGGCTGCTCGAAGGTGCCGGATATCGACGATGTCGGGTTGATGGAAGACCGCGCGACCTGCCGCATCTCCTCGCAGGCGCTGGCCAACTGGCTGCATCACGGCGTCGTCTCGCACGATCAGGTGATGGACGTCATGAAGAAGATGGCCGCCGTGGTGGACCGGCAGAATGCCGACGACCCTGCCTATCGGCCGATGGCGCCCGGTTTCGACGGCGTCGCCTTCAAGGCAGCCTGCGATCTGGTGTTCGAGGGACGCATTCAGCCCTCGGGCTATACCGAGCCGGTGCTGCATGCCCGCCGCCGGGAGCTGAAGGCACAGCGCGGCTGACAGAGCGCGCAGGAAGGGCGCGCGGGACACGCGTCTCACAACAACCGCGACAGGGAGCTGACGGATGACGACACTCGGACTGGATACGGCGCGCGAGATCATCCGCGCCACACGCGCGACGGGCCGCGAGATGGGGCGCAAGCCGCTGTCGGTGGTGGTGCTGGATTCGGGCGGGCATGTGCTCGCGTTCGAGCGCGAGGACGGCGCCGCCCCGGGGCGCTTCGAGATCGCGCGCGGCAAGGCATATGGGTGCGTGATGCTGGGGATGGGCGGGCAGGCGCAGATGGCGCGTGCCGAGGCGCAGGCCTATTTCATGGCGGCGGTCAATGGTGTCTATGACGGCAAGGTCGTGCCGGTGCCCGGTGGCGTGCTCCTGCGCGATGCGCAGGGGGCTCTGGTCGGCGCGGTCGGCGTGACCGGTGACAGCAGCGAGAACGATGCCCAGGCCGCCGTGGCCGGGGTGCAGGCCGCCGGGCTGACGCCCGAGCCCTGATCACGGGCTGTCGGCCGGACGCGGTTTCGCTTTTTTGCGCTGTACGGAGGTTTTCATTCCTTTCGCGTGTCTGTAACACTTTTGCGACGGTCCATCCGCACCGACAGTGGGGGCGGGCCATGAGCGGAGTGGCGTGGCATGTCGGGCGCAGTGATCTTCCTCAATCTGGCCGGAGCCGTCGCGCTGCTGCTCTGGGCGACGCGGATGGTGCGCACCGGGGTCGAGCGCGCCTTCGGTGCTGCGCTCAATGTCCGGCTGCGGCGCACCTTCTCCAGCGCCCCGCGCGCCATCGTGGCCGGGGGCGGGCTGGCCATCGCGTTTCAGAGCGCGACGGCCGTGGCGCTGCTGGTGGCGGCCTTCTCGGCGGGCGGGTTCATGCCGGCGGCGCGCGCCATCGCGGCGGTGGCGGGGGCGGATCTGGGCTCGGCGCTGGTGACGCGGATCCTGCGCCTCGACCTGGCGCTATTGGTCCCGGTGCTGCTGGTGGCCGGCACGGTTGTGTTTCGCAGCGCTGAAAGCGGGCGGCGCAAGCAGATCGGACGTATCCTGCTGGGTGTCGGGCTCCTGCTGCTGTCGCTGCGGCTGATCGGCGAGGCGACCGAGCCGTTGCGCGACGGCGAGGTGCTGCCGATCCTGCTGGGCTATCTGTCGCGGGACTGGGTCAGCGCGTTCCTGCTCGCGGCGCTGATGACCTGGCTCTTTCACAGCTCCATCGCGGCGGTGCTGCTGGTCGCCACGCTGGCCGATCGCGGGGTGATCCCGCCGGTGCTGCTGGTGCCGCTGGTGCTGGGCATCAATTTCGGCGCGGCATTGGTGGCGGCCTATCTGGGGCGCGGGATGGCGCATCTGGGCCGGGTCGTGCTGCATGGCAATCTGGCGCTGCGCGGTCTGGGCGCGGCGGCAGTGCTGGGCCTGCATGCGGTGGTCGCGCTGGACGGCCCGCTTTCGCAGGCCTTCGCGCCGGGCGATGCGGTGGTCGCGGCGCATGTGGCCTTCAACGCGCTGATCGCGCTGTCGGGCGGTCTGCTGGCGGGGCCGCTGGCGGCGCTGGTGCAGCGTCTGACCCCGGCGCCGCAATCGGCCAGCGGGCTGGAGCAGGCGCGCGCCAGCGCGCTCACCGAGGCGGATCTGGCGACTCCGTCGCGTGCGCTCGCCAATGCGGGGCGCGAGCTTCTGACCATGTGCGAGCGGGTCGAGCTGATGCTGCAACGCGTGTTCGAGCTTCTGGATGCGCCGCAATCGGGGGATCTGGAGGCGCTGCAGCGCCTCGACGACGAGGTCGATGAAACGCATACCCGCATCAAGCTCTATCTTGCCCGCATCCCCGACGAGGCGCTGACCCGCGAACAGCGCGCCGAGCTCAACGACATCCTCACCGCAACGATCCGGCTGGAACAGATCGCCGACATCATCTCGCAGAACATGGGCGCCAAGGTGCGCAAGAAGCTCAAGCGGCAGGTGACCTTCTCGCCCGAGGGCTGGCGCGAGCTGCGCGCAATCCATGACGAGGTGCAGCAGAACGCGCGCACCGCCTTCAACCTGCTGATGACCCGCGACCTCGATTCCGCGTGCGAGCTGGCCGAAAGCAAGGAGACGATCCGCCGGATGGAAGCGCAGAGCGAGGAAAGCCACCTCGACCGCCTGCGCAGCGGCATCGAGCAAAGCCGCGACACCAGCGCGCTGCATATCGACACCATCCGCGACCTCAAGGAGGTGAACTCGCTGCTGGTGTCGCTGACCTACCCGGTGCTCGAACGCGAAGGCATGCTGCGCGATTCCCGCCTGCGGTGAACGCGGCGCAATCCTGTCGCGGAGCCGTTTGCCAATGGGTCATCATTCGGCTATCGAATGCGCGCAACCCGGTCCGATGCGCATGATGCCCGGCCGGTGCCGAGGCCGTATCGCGCAGGCGGTGGAAAGTGACGGAAAACAGGATCGAGCCGAGCGCGCTGCCCTGACCCGCTTTGCGCCGGACCTCCTCTAGCGCGCCCGGCGCCGCCCGCGCTCAGTCCTCGGGCGCCGCCGATGCCCCCGGCAACGCCCCGGCCTTGCCTGCCCGCGCGCACTCGCCTACACCGCGCGGGCAACGCAATCCTGCCCGAGGGGTCACACGCATGCGCCTGTCCCGCTATTTCCTGCCCGTTCTGAAGGAAACGCCCGCCGAGGCGCAGATCGTCAGCCACCGGCTGATGCTGCGCGCGGGGATGATCCGCCAGCAGGCCGCCGGCATCTATTCCTGGCTGCCGCTGGGCTACCGGGTGCTGCGCCGGATCGAGCAGATCGTGCATGAGGAACAGGCGCGCGCCGGGCATATCCCGATGCTGATGCCGACGCTGCAGCCTGCCGATCTGTGGCGCGAGAGCGGCCGTTACGACGATTACGGCGAGGAGATGCTGCGCATCACCGACCGCCACAAGCGCGACCTGCTCTACGGCCCTACCAATGAGGAGATGATCACCGACATCTTCCGCACCCATGTCGGCAGCTACAAGGATCTGCCGCTGACGCTCTATCACATCCAGTGGAAGTTCCGCGACGAGATCCGGCCGCGCTTCGGCGTCATGCGCGGGCGCGAGTTCCTGATGAAGGACGGCTACAATTTCGACATCGACAAGGACGCTGCCGTGCATGCCTACAACCGCCACATGGTCAGCTATCTGCGCACTTATGAGCGCATGGGGCTGCAGGCGATCCCGATGCGCGCGGACACCGGCCCCATCGGCGGCGACCTGAGCCATGAATTCCTGGTGCTGGCCGACACCGGCGAATCCGAGGTGTTCTATGACGCCGCCATCGCCGATCTGAAGTTCGGCGACCGTGTGGTGGATTACGACAGCCGCGCGGAATGCGCGGCCATCGTGAAGGAATGGACCACCCCCTATGCGCGCACCGACGAGACGCATGACGCGGCGGTCTTCAACGAGGTGCCCGAGGCGCGCCGGCGGTCTCGCCGCGGAATCGAGGTGGGGCAGATCTTCTATTTCGGGACCAAGTATTCCGAACCGATGGGGGCGACCGTGAGCGACGGGCAGGGCGGGCGTGTGCCGGTGCATATGGGCAGCCACGGTATCGGCGTGTCGCGGCTTCTGGGCGCCATCATCGAGGCCAGCCATGACGAGGCCGGCATCGTCTGGCCGGAAGGGGTGACGCCGTTTCATTGCGGCATCGTCAATCTGCGCCAGGGCGACGCCGAAGCCGACGCGGCCTGCGACGCGCTGGATGCCGAGCTGCGCGCGCGCGGGCTTGAGCCGCTCTATGACGACCGCGACGAGCGCGCCGGCGCGAAATTCGCCACCATGGATCTGATCGGGCTGCCCTGGCGGATCACGGTCGGGCCGCGCGGGCTGAAAAAGGGCGTGGTGGAGCTGACCTGCCGGCGCACCGGCGAGAGCGAAGAGCTGAGCCCCGACGCCGCGGTGGACCGTGTGGCGGCCATCTATGCCGGGCTCTAGGGCCAACAGCCCCGGCGCCGCCGCCATCGGCATGGCGGGGCCGCCGCGTCGTCCGGTCGCGGCTGTTGCGATGGCCGGCCGGGCTGCGTGGCGCCGCGCGCGCTTGACCATGGTGGCGGCGCAAGTCAACGTCGCGTCCCGAATCTGCAGGAGCGCACAGTGAGCCGCACCCGTCCCTTCGCCGCCTTCGAGTGGATGATCGCCTGGCGCTATCTGCGCGCCCGCCGCGCCGAGGGCGGCGTGAGCGCGATGACCTGGATCAGCCTGATCGGCATCACCCTTGCAGTGTTCGCCTTGATTGCCACGCTGGCGGTGCGGTCGGGCTTTCGGGCGGAATTCATCGATACCATTCTGGGCGTCAACGCCCATGTGACCGTGTATTCGAGCACCTATGTCTCCGAGACCGGACAGACCACGCGGTCCATCGACGACTACGAGGCGATGGCCGAGCGCATCGCCGCCGTGCCCGGGGTGACGCGGGTCGCGCCGCTGATCCGGGGGCAGGTCATGGCGACGCATGACGGTCGAAACGCCGGGGTCGAGGTGTTCGGCATCTCGCAGGCCGATCTGCGCACCATCCCCCGCATCATCGACCCGCTGGAATCGCGTGGCGACATCGACCGGTTCGAGGAGGGCATCGCCATCGGATCGGGCGTCGCGCGCGAGCTGAACCTGCAGGTGGGGGATTCGCTGCGGCTGATCTCGCCCGACGGGGTGCGCACCGCCTTCGGCACGAGCCCGCGGGTGAATGCCTACGAAGTGACCTACATCTTCACCGCCGGGCGCTATGACGTGGACCGAACGCGCATCTACATGCCGTTCGCCGAGGCGCAGAGCTACTTCAACCGCGAAGGTGTCGCCGACGAGCTGGAGGTGATGGTCGCCGAGCCCGAGCGAATCGGCGCGATGGAGCGCGATCTGCTGCGCGCGGGCGGCGAGCGGGTGATGCTGTGGACCTGGCGCGACAGTGCGGGCAGCTTTCTGCGCGCGCTCGACGTCGAGGACAACGTGATGTTCGTCATCCTGTCGATCCTGGTTCTTATCGCGGCCATGAACATCATTTCGGGGCTGATCATGCTGGTCAAGAACAAGGGGCGCGATATCGGCATCCTGCGCACGATGGGGCTGACCGAAGGCGCGGTGATGCGCGTGTTCTTCATCTGCGGGGCTGCGGTGGGGGTGCTGGGAACCACCTTCGGCGTCATACTGGGCAGCCTGTTCGCAATCTATATCGATCCCATCTTCTCCTTCGTGAATGCGGTAATGGGGGGCGGTGTGTGGGATCCGTCCATCCGGGGCATCTATGCGCTGCCCGCCGAGCTGCAGCTATGGGACGTTCTGCGCGCCGTGGGGCTGTCGCTGGGGCTGTCCTTCGTCGTCACGCTGTTTCCGGCGCGGCGCGCTGCGCGGATGAACCCGGTGGAGGCGCTGCGCTATGAGTGATCCGGTGCTCGAACTCGACGGGGTCGAGAAGACCTACAACAAGGGGCGCCGCGGCGAGGTGCAGGTCCTGCGCGGCGTCACGCTGACCATCGAGCGCGGCGAGGTCGTCGCGCTGGTGGCGCCCTCGGGGGCGGGGAAATCGACATTGCTGCATATCGCCGGGCTGCTGGACACGCCGGATTCGGGGCGCGTGACGATCGACGGCATGGACATGACACGCCAGCCCGACGCCACGCGCACCGCGGCACGGCGCAGCGCCATCGGCTTCATCTATCAGTTCCATCACCTTCTGCCCGAATTCAGCGCCGCCGAGAACATCGTGCTGCCGCAGCTGGTCAATGGCGTGCCGACCGGCGATGCGCAGGCGCGGGCGCGCATGCTGCTCGAACGGGTCGGTCTTGGTGCGCGCGCGACCCACCGCCCGGCGGCGCTGTCGGGCGGCGAACAGCAGCGCGTCGCCTTCTGCCGCGCGCTGGCCAACAGCCCGGCGCTGTTGCTGGCCGATGAGCCCACCGGCAATCTCGATCCGGAAACGTCGGATCAGGTGTTCAATGTCCTCATGGATCTGGTGCGCGAGACCGGCCTCGCCGCGGTGATCGCCACGCATAACCAGGCGCTGGCCGCGCGCATGGACCGCGTTTTGCAGCTGGATGCCGGGCGCCTCGGCTGAGCTGGTGTGCAATCCGACCGGAGGGAAGCGAGGGTCGCAGAATTGCGCGACGACGCAAGGTCCGGATTCCGCAGGTCGCTCCAACGTGATCGGCGCCGACTCCAGGATGCGACCGGATGAGGGCGCGCGGCATCATGCCGGATGGGCCTCCTGCAGGAAGGCGCGGATCGCCGCCATCAGGCGCGGCCCGTGCGGCGCCGTCAACTGCGTGTTGACGTAGCGATCCGCCAGCTCCACCCCCACGAAAAACGGCAGCAGCGCGTCGCGCTCGGCCGGGCGCAGGTCGATGGGGGCCAGCAGCGCATCGCGGTCGGCGGCGGACAGCCCCAGCCAGTCGGCCCCGTTGCGCGGCGCGGTCATGTGCTGGGTGACCAGCAGTCGCGCCGGATCCTTGATAATGGGCAGGAAATGCGCGTTCTCGCTGTCGATGCCCCAGAGCGTGTCCCCGTCGATCAGCAGGTTGCGGGTGTGCAGATCGCCATGGCCGCGCACCTGTGTCACCGGCAATCCCTTGAGCGCGGGCACGAATGCCTTGAGCCGCGTCGCGAGGGCACGCGCCAGCGCCGGGTCACCGCCCGTCTTGTCGGCGCCCGCGACGCGCTCGAGGCCGGTCTCGCGCTGGCGCGCCCAGAACTGCGCCTGAAACTGTCCGCGCCGATGCCGGTCCGTCGGGCGCACAAGATGGGCGTACCACGCCCCCGCCGCGTGCAGGAGGTGGTCGCGCTCGGCGGGGTCGGCCTCGGCGATGGCGTCCGCCACCGGGCGCCCGGGGATGTCCTCGGTGACCACGGCACCTGCTGCCGGCACCGCGCCCAGAAGTTTCGGGACGCGGTAGCGTCCCTCATGCATGTGGCGCGCCAGCTCGCTGAGCAGGTCGCGATGGCGCTCGGCGCGCTCGGCCATGCGCGGGCCGAAATAGAGCTTCAGGATAACCTTGCGACCGTCATGGATGCCGCGAAAGACGGCCGATCGGGGATCGGCGCTGAGCATTTCGGTAACGTCGATGCCTGCGATGTCGGGATGTGCGGTGGCGGCCTCGTGCAGCGCTTCTGTGGCGGCGAGGCCGGAATCGAGCTGTTCGTGTATCGGTCTTGCCATGGTGCCGGGATCTGTGCTGCTGTGCTATACTGGAATCTTGAAGCGTGATGCCCTCGGATTTGGGCGCGGATATGACCGATTTGGTTCGTTTGAAAGAGGGAGAATACCATGGCCGACAAGCCGTCTTATGAAAAGAAGCTCGAGGCCCAGCTCGACGAATGGAAGGCCGATATCGCGCGGCTGGAGGCGAAGGCCCGCAAGGCCGGCGCCGATGCGCAGGCCGATTACGAATCCGAAATCAAGCGCTTGCGCAAGATGCAGGACGACGCGAACGAGGAACTCAAGAAGCTGCAGAATGCCTCGAGCGCGGCGTGGGAGGATGTGCGCAAGGGCGCCGAGCAGTCGATGGAAGCGATGCAGAAAGCAATGCGCGATGCGTGGTCGCGGTTTGGCTGACAGGCGGGGCGTGGCGGTGCGCGGCCTGCTTCTGGCTGCCGTCGCGCTGCTCGCGGCGTGCAACACCGTCGAAGGGATCGGGCGCGATCTGTCACTGGCCGGCGGCGCCGTTCAGCGCGAGGCCTCCGCCGCCGGCGGCTGATCGGCGGAGGGTCGCCTGCTTTGAAGGGCACGGCAGCAGCGTTTCGGCGCTGCCGCTGTCTGATGGCAGATGCGACTCGCTCAGTGCGGCGCGCCGGTGAAGATCGGGGCGTCGAGAACACCGAACCCGACCAGCGCGGCCAGCAGCAGCAGATAGGCCGAAAAGATCTTGAGCTGAGCGTGGTAGAGCGCCGCCAGCACCAGCCGCAGCGCCACCGTTCCCACCAGCGCAGCGGTGACGAAGCCTACCAGCAGCGCCCCGGCGCCGACGCCGTCCAGCCCGTCGCCGCGCCACACATCGAGGCTTTGCACCAGGCTTGCGGCCAGGATCGTGGGGATCGCGACCAGAAAGCTGTATTCCGCCGCCCAGCGGCGCTTGAGACCGGAAAACAGCCCGGCGATGATGGTCATGCCGCTGCGGCTGATGCCGGGGATCAGCGCCAGCGTCTGAGCGATGCCGATGACGACGGCGATGCGCAGCCCGATCGCCTTGACGCCCAGCGGGCGCCGGCTCAGCCGGTCGGTGAGGAACAGAAGCAGCGCCGTGACGCTCAGCGTGAGCACCAGCATCTGCGGGGTGGCAAAGACCAGCTCGAAATAGCGGCGCAGCGACAGCCCCAATACCCCGGTCACCGCCACGGTGACGCCCCCCATCAGGATCAGCCACAGAAAGGGCCGACTGGCGCGCAGACCGGTTCGGGCGGCGGGTCCGTCCGGCGCCGGGCGCAGCGCCGCGACGACCTCGCGTCCCGCCGCGCGGATCAGCGCCAGCAGGCTGCGGCGAAACACCAGCGCGATGGAGACCAGCGTGCCGACATGCACCACCAGATCGAACAGGATCATCTGCGGGCTTTCGGGCGCCGGCAGATCCGATCCCATGCCGATCATGAGGTGTTGTGTCAGCACCAGATGCGCGGTCGAACTGACCGGCACGAACATGAACACGCCCTGGACGATGCCCAGGATCAGGGCCTCTAGATAGCTCATGCACGCGCCTCCGGCCGCATCCCCGCCTTGTCGTGCAGGCTGTAGCGGGGCGCGCCGCGGGCCTCAAACGAAAACTTGCGGCGCGGTCAGAACCGGCCGACCTCGCCGCCGGGGCGCGCCGAACGTGCGAGCAGATCGAAGACATACTGCGCGACCGAGCGAAAGCAGAGCAGCCGAAAGTGCCCCGGCGCCTCCATCCACAGCGCGGCGGCCACCTGCGCGCAGCGGGTGCGCCGGATCTCGCCGGGGCTGAGTTCGGCGAAGTCCACCGGACACAGCTTGGCCAGCACGGCATGCGCCTGTGGCCCCTCCACGGCAAACAGCGCGCGTGCATCCGACATCTCCACCGCCAGCGCGAAGTGTCCCTCCAGCGCGCTCTGCAGCCGGTCGGTCAGGGCGGTGGCCTCGCCATGCGGCACCAGCAACATCAGCTCGTCGGGGGCCATCCATGCGATTGCGCGGCCGTCGCTGCCGTGCAAGATGGCGCGCTGCGCGGGCACCTCGAGCCCGGTCTCGCGCCGCAGCGTCTCGCGCAGCGCCGCGTCGGCGGGATCGCCGCGCAGCGTGATCATGCCCTGGGGCGGCGCCTCGGTGACGGTGGCAAAGCCCTCATACTGCGCGCCGCCCAGCGCGCTGACCGCAGTGTCAGCCATGCTGCGTCTCCTGCTCGCTGTCCAGAAAGGCGGGATCAACGATCCGCGCCGCGATGGTGGTGCCCTTCGTGGTGGCGAATTCGATCACCTCGCCCATCCGTTCGGGGCCGCGCCGCACCAGCCCGAAGGCGATGCCGCGCCCCAGCGTGGGCGAATGATAGGTCGAGGTGACGCGCCCCTGAACATTGCGCTGGCCGGCGGCGTTGCGGCCTTCGGCCACGGCGTAGGCGCCGTCGGGCAGCACGCTGCCATCAAGGGTCTGCAGCCCGACCAGCTTCCAGCGATCCGGGGCGGTCAGATGGCTGCGCGCCATCCCGCGCTTGCCGAGGAAGTCCGCCTTCTTCTTCGAGATCGCCCAGTCCATGTTGAGGTCACGCGGGGTGACCGTGCCGTCGGTCTCGTCGCCGATCATGATGAAGCCCTTCTCGGCGCGCATCACATGCAGCGCCTCGGTGCCGTAGGGCATGACGCCGAAATCCGCCCCGGTCGCAAGCAGGCGGTCCCACAGCGCGCGCCCCTGCGAGGCGGGCACCGCGATCTCGTAGCTCAGCTCGCCGGAGAAGGAGATGCGGAAAACCCGCGCGCGAAACCCGCCCAGCGTGCCTTCGGCAAAGCCCATGAAGGGCAGCGCCTCATCGGACAGATCCATGCCGCCCAGCGCCTGCAGCGCGTCGCGGGCCTGCGGTCCGACCACGGCGATCTGCGCGAACTGCTCGGTCAGATTGACGACATGCACGCGCCAGTCCCACCATTCGCATTGCAGCCAGTCCTCCATCCAGCCATGCACCGTCTCGGCGCCGCCCGATGTGGTGTGGCACAGGAAGCTGCGGGCATCGAGGCGGGCGGCCACGCCGTCATCCATCAGGAAGCCGTCCTCGTTGCACATCAGCCCGTAGCGGCACTTGCCCGGTTTCAGGGTGCTCATCTTGCCGGTGTAGAGCATGTCCACGAACCGTTCGGCATCCGGACCGCTGACCAGCAGCTTGCCCAGCGTCGAGGCATCGAGCAGGCCAAGCCCGCCGCGCGCGTTGCGCACCTCGCGCTGCACGGCGTCATGGGCCGTCTCGCCGGGGCGCGGATAGCAGTAGGGGCGCCGCCAATGGCCCACCGGCTCGAAGCGCGCGCCCTGCGCTTCGTGATAGGCGTGGATGGGGGTGCGGCGCAGCGGCTGAAAGGTGTCACCGCGCGCATCGCCGGCAATCGCCCCGAAGGAGATCGGCGTGTAGGGCGGGCGGAAGGTGGTGGTGCCGACGTCGGGGATGGCCGCGCCGCGGGCTTCGGCCAGCACGGCGAGCCCGTTGATGTTGCTCAGCTTGCCCTGATCGGTCGCCATGCCCAGCGTGGTGTAGCGCTTGGCGTGCTCGACGCTTTCATAGCCTTCCTGCGCGGCCAGTTGCACATCCGAGACCTTGACGTCGTTCTGATAGTCCAGCCACATCTTGCTGCGCAGCTTCGCTCCGGCATTGCGCGGCATGATCCAGACCGGCGCGAGCGGTTCCTCGGCGGGGGCCGTCGCCTGCGCCGCGACCGGCGCGTCGCCGGGCGCCGGCGCCCCGGCCTGCCGCGCCGCCGCGCAGCCCGCATCATGCGCGTCCTGCAGCCCCTCGGCCGCCGTCAGGACGCCATTGGCGGCGCCCGCCGCCAGAACGAAGGGCGCGCCGTCATGCCCGGTCGGGGCGTGCCCGGGGTCGGGGCGAAACAGCGCCTGCGCGTCGTCCCATTGCAGCTTGCCGCCGCTGTGCGAGTACAGATGCACCACGGGCGACCAGCCGCCCGACATCGCGACCGCGTCGCAGGCGATCGTCTCCTCGACGGCGCCATCGCCCGCCTGGGCACAGACCTCGACCCCGGTGACGCGCCGGCCGCCCTTGACCGACGCGATGGCGCGGCCCGTGGCGATGCGGATGCCGGCCGCGCGCGCCTGCTGCGGCAGTGCGCCGGAGGCGGTGTCGCGCGCATCCAGAATGGCCGGCACTTCGAGCCCGGCGCCGTGCAGCGCCAGCGCCGTGCGATAGGCGTCGTCATTGTTGGTCACGACGACCGTGCGCGCGCCGGGGCTGACGGCCCAGTTGACGACATAGTCGCGCATCGCCGAGGCCAGCATAACGCCGGGCCGGTCGTTGCCGGCAAACGACAGCGGCCGCTCGATCGCGCCGGTGGCGGTGACGATGCGGCGCGCGCGGATGCGCCAGAGCCGGTGGCGCGGCGCGTCCTGCCCCGGCGCGTGATCGGTCAGCCGCTCATAGCCCAGCGCGTAGCCGTGATCATGCACGCCTGCCGCCATGCAGCGCGGCCGCAGCGTCACATTGTCCATGGCCTCCAGCGTGCGCAGAGTGGCGGCGATCCAGTCATCGGCGGGCCTGCCATCGATGTCCACGC
>LFIK01001566.1_pt1 | contig 18235 bp, 25 predicted proteins | sample 643401 | NCBI WGS metagenome assembly LFIK01 (sample SAMN03777447, study PRJNA286221) | soda lake metagenome | biome: soda lake; feature: Kulunda steppe; material: water; isolation source: sample T5-Br brine of Lake Tanatar-5 | place: Russia: Kulunda steppe | collected 2010-07
CCTGCAAGTGTGTGTGTGTGTATTCACGTGTGTTGTGCAAGGCGGAGGGCCAAGGAGGGAAGATGGCCCCTGCAAGTGTGTGTGTGTATTCACGTGTGTTGTGCAAGGCGGAGGGCCAAGGAGGGAAGATGGCCCCTGCAGCGGTGGAAGGCTTCATGAAAGTAGCTGTGTGTATGTGTGCATGTGTATGCATTGGTAAGCGGCCAGGGGCGGTGGAGAACTGGGAGTTCCTGCAGGTGTGTGTATGTGCATGTATGTATATTTTCAAGTGTGTGTGTTTGTGATTGTGCACGGCTCACGGCTCAAGGACAAGAAGGATGAATAGCTCCAACATCAGTTGACCCTTCGCGTACCTGCGCACATGAATGTGTGTGTGTGTGAGGGTAATTTGTGCATATGTATGAAAGTGGGGGCCTCGGAGGAGCCTCTGAAATGGTGCCTAGTGGGAGCACGTGCACCTCTTTGCTCATGTGTAAGAAAGGGGACAAAAGGGAGATAGCAAACCTCTTCCCCTCCCAGCACCGTGCTTTGAGCTGCTGGGCACCTTATATGTCCAGGTTACTGGAGGGAAGGCTCTGCAGGCTTGAAGAGTGATAGAAGCACATTCCATTAAATCCAGGGCCACCCTTTCTTGCATAGGCCACATCAAAGCATTTTCCGACCGCAGCTGCCGCAGGCTGCTGGGGACGTGCACACCTGCACATCCGGCAATGCCTGCCATAACCTCCGCACCTGGGGAGTGGCAGCAGCTTGTAAGGGGCAAATGCGTCCGCCTGGTAAGCAGCGGGGTAGGGCACCAGCCTAGGGACGGATCTGAGCCCGCCTCCGCCCACAACGCTGCCGTACACGTCCGCCAGAGGGTGTCCGCCGTCCTCCTCACTTCTCACAGTAGCTTGGCTGCTACTACTGAAGGCCAGGCAGCAGGAGGCTGCAGTGCTGAGGCATTCCCCTGGCTGTGCGCCGCGGGCCACCGCGTCTGCCTGCATGCTCACGACAGACGCCGCGCAGCCCTCCTGTGCTGCTGTCCTCAACAGCCCGTGCAGTGTGGCCGTGTCAGGCCCTCCAGCCCCCCTGGACCTCAGCTGCAGCCTGCTGCTGGCGCTGCCGGTAGAGGGGCTCTGCTGGATGGCGGACAGGAGGGTGGCGACAGGCACAGCAGGGGCTGCGGCCGGGGCGCCTGCACACAGCCATCCAACCGTGAAGGCAAACATCCTTGATTAGGTCCTAGTCAAAGGCAGGTGCTCTTTTGTTAAGGTGTCTGCAAACAGCCATTCAACGGTGGTAGCAACACATCCTCCCTGCCTGCCCATGATCCTTTTGCTGCATTTGCTTGACTCAGGACAGCCCCTGGAAGTGTTGGGTAACACATGCAGGCAAGATTGGCTCCTTGCCTTCACGTGCAAAATTCAATGCCAAAGGCAACGAAGCCTAAAGGCAGGAGTGCTGCCGCAGCGTGGAGCAGACGGCAGGGCAGATCATTGCATGCTTGGATTCCCTCATCCATGAGGGATCTTATCAGTGCAGGTATCGCCACAAAACATAATTATCTGGTTGATGAGCAGTAGCTTGCAGAGACAAGGACGTTAGGAATATGTGCTCTGTGATGATCCAAATATAACTCCTTGTGGTGTTACCCTGAAATATCTCCTTGGCTTTTCCTGCACAAGTACTGAGGAATACTCTTGCAAATTCAAGTTTGTAACAAGCCATGCAAATGTATAGATGCTGCATGCAAACTTTCTTGCTATCAATCTTCCCCTGCAACAAAATCCCAGCTTGGTGATTGGAGCTTCTTTAGGTGCATAGATTGATTGCTGCAAGCAGTCCACTTTAATGATAAAAAGCAGCTGCAGCAATGCGCAGCAACCTCTGCTTGCAAATCCACGCATACATAATGGAGGCCTTCTGCTGATGAGAGTTGAAGTGCAAGTGGAAAGGAAGGGCAAAAAACGCTCCGCACCTGCTCCCCCACAGCGTCTTGGAACAATCTGTAGAGCAGCAGTTTGTGCCTCAAGGACAAGGATCTCATCCCTGTCATGGTGATCCATCACATCTTCCACTTGCCACGTCACAGCGTAGCCCACATCCCTAGCGTTTGCATCCCCTGCGGCTGCCAGAGACTCCTTGGCAGCATGGCTTGCGGCTACCGTAGCTGAGGGTTCCCTTGATGGCACAATGCTTTTGGCCTGCATGCCTGCATGTGCATCAAGAGCAAGCACGGGTGAGTCCTGTGCACTCGTGCTAGTGCTCAGTCCATGTCTGCCAGAACAAATATAATTCTTATTCATTCCTGTCTTTGAACGGAGGCAGCACACCTACCCCTGATGTCAAATGCCAGGCCCCTTGCTGCTGCCCCCGCATCTTCCCTGGGGACTGCCAGCAGGTAGTCACTGCTGATTGCAAGGGGAGGCTTGTCAGGGTGTTTTCCAGAGTGACTCTGAGGCGGCCTGAGGGTCCAGTATGCATGAAAGCTGCTGTTGTGTTGGTGATATCCGGACATCAAAAGGACTGCTTGGGGGCTTGTTTAGCGGGTTGGTTGGGCATCTGAAGGAGCTAGGGATGATTGGCGTCAATATCAGCCAGCACACGCAGCTATCAACGGTGTCTCAATGTGTGGTGGACATAAATCGGGCACCACCTCAAAAGTGGCAGCCAGGCTGCGCAGTGTGCAGTGCGCCAAAGGAGCCGCGGGTGATTATGCACCTGTGTCAACGTGTTTGCAGGCGCAATGATTACTGTGATCAATGTGCCCCAGTGCCTTCTGCCCCCCAGTGGACGCCCATGCATGCAAACATGGATAAAATTGCTACGGTTTGGAGAAGGCATGGTCAGCAGACAGAGGTCAGCTGAGGCAGATGCACGCATACTTCTCTCCTTCAGCAGTGCTGTAGGTAGCAAACTTGTGGATGTGATGAAAATGACAATTCTGCACTGGCAGGATGCCTGCAATACTTGCTGTGCAGATCTCGACACTTCTCACAAGCTACTCAATAGTGCCACAGCCTGTGACACTGTCTGACAAAACCAGACTACATGGAAAACAGAGGGGGCTTTTGTGGCCAGGCGCTCCGCCAAAGCACACAAAGCGAGTGTGCATCTCTAATGATATGAACAAGTGCAAGCCAGGATGGTGGCAGCAGGTAATGAGGAAATTGCACTCAAATTCAAGCCCCCAGCACATTATGCATCCTTTTTGTATGTGAGCCCGTGGAAAGCTGTTTTTGCTGTTAGCAAGTGTGTCTTTTGCGCATCACACTGCATTTCCTGCCATACAATGATAGTATGATTATTATGTATTATTGATAGAACAATAATAATACAATGCCAGACACAATGCTGCTTTGCATGAAGGTCAAAAGACCTGCACCCTTGCTAAAGCATCCCTGTGTGTGAGTGTGTGGGTGTGTGGTTTCTTTCTTGCAGGCAGTAGCATCATGCAAAATTTAGGATGTATTTCATTTTACATCTGCTGGCTATGGCAAGTCTGTCTCGGTCACTCCTCTAAGAAGAATCAGAGCGTACAACACTGTGTCGTGTGGCTACCCTCATCGCACCTTGGGCGAGGCTTTGTACAAGCTTTGTATCCGCTTCTGCCCTGGCTCCCTGCTGCAGATGTGCTTGCTGCTGGGCTCAGCAGGACCGCCGACTCAAAGCCAGTTGGCACGTAAGTTGTGTCCGTGCCTGAACAACGAGTCGAATGCAGATCATAATACTGTAAGCAAATGGCAAGCTTAGATCCTCATGGGGGGGGCTACACTTGACAGCTGGCTGCGCTCCAAGCTGTGACACCATTTATATCAACAATAAAAATACATTACATCAATAATATGTTATATATATCTCTTGCTTACAGATTACATTACAGATATTATATTATTATTTATTATTATATTTATATATAATGATATAATTACATGATATAATTGCTAATTTCGTGTATATCTATTTCATGTTTATTATAGATTTATTATAGATTTATTATAGATTTATTATCTACAAGTATATAAATATTTATTATAGATTTATTATCTACAAGTATATAAATATTATATATTGTATAAAGATTTACAATTATATATCTACAAAATTATATATATCATATCTGATTAAAATTAAAATTATATCATATGATAAAAATATCAAAATCTATTATTATATTTATATAATGATCTACAAAATTATATATATCATTATATCTGATTAAAATTATATCATATGATAAGAATTATATCATATAATGTGGCAGGCTCAGAATAGGAAGGCTGACAGGTAGGTGGATACCCCAGCAAAGCATGCACCTGTCTCTGCTTCAGAGCGTGGTAATGCCTGACTGGTTGGCTGCATTTAGAGCATGCAACCCAGCAACCAGATTGGGCATGCGCTTATTTGGGTGGGTGAGAGGCCCTGCTGGGTGCGCACCTGCTGCACTGTCACCAGCCTGCTTCTGGGAATCAGGCAGTGCCGCAGCAGGCAGGAAGACCTGGCCCAGCTGTAAGAAGCTGTCTACGACGCCAGGCCCCAGCCCACCTGCAGTCCGTCCACCACCGCAAGATGTAGGTGCTCAGCAAAGTCACTACATTCATCTGTTGCAATGAAAGGGTTGGCACACAACTGGCACAGAGCACAGTCTTTAGATGGCACAGAGGACAGTCTTTAGATAGCTGCGCATGCATGCTCCACAGCCTGGGGAAGGACAGCGCCGCTCACAGCCTCGCACCCTCCTTCAGCCCCTGCCCGCCTGTGCTGCTGCTGCTAAGCTTGCCCACCTCTGCCCACCATCACCATGTGCCTCCTTGGGGTAAGCCCACCTGTGCTGCTGCTGGGGCTGTCGGAGGCAGCCAGGCAGCTGGGCTCAAACTCCGAGCACACCCACGCACACGCAGGCGCAGGTCCTGCCCCTGCACGCGCACCCCCGGGCTTGTCATGGGCAAGCGCAGTGCCTGTTGCCTGCTTGTCAGGGGCAAGCGCGGTGCCTGGTGCCTGCTTGTCAGGGGCAAGCGCGGTGCCTGGTGCCTGCTTGTCAGGGGCAAGCGCGGTGCCTGGTGCCTGGGCTGGGTGGAGGGCCTGCAGCTGCGCTGGGCCCGCTTTGCCCGCTGCCGCATTGCATGGGGGGCCGGCAGGCGTACCCAAGCCCATGAGACCTGCCAGGAGTGCCACTGCAGGTGAGGGCCGTGGGGCAGGGACGCCCGGCTGCGCGCGCGCTGCAGCGACAATGCCCTTGTGGGCCTCCACCACGTCCACAGCCCTGACCTGGGCTGCAAGGTGCGTGCTTGGCTGTGGCGCGGAGCGGCGGGCCCCGCGCGCCCTGCGCGTTGGCATGGAGCGCTGCTGCCCGGCGTGCAAAGCAGCCTCCTCTTGCACCCCAGGGGCGAGTGAGTACACACGCAGCTGCGGGGGCAGCGCAGCAGCATGCACGTGAGTGAGCGCTCACAGGAGAGTGCTGGACACAGGCAGGGCGTCTTTGCATCCAAGCCAGCAACCACACGCGCATCACTCTAATATGCCTGACTGGGTATGCGGGCACAAGCAGCTGTACCCACCACGCCGGTATGCATGTCCAAGGAGCAGCACAGGGAGGGCAGCATCTCTGGGCTGGATGTCAAGGGGGGCAGCACGAGGGGGCCGGGGATGCTGCCCTCCGCCAGCTGCAGGGCAGGCTGGTCAGCCAGCAGCTGCGAGGCCGCGGCTTGGGCCATGAGCATCATGGCTGCCCCTGGAAGGATTGCCTGTTCAACACAGGCATAGCCGCACAGCAGCCAAGTTGTGTACAGATTGGCAGTGCGAGGCACCAGATTTGTGGGGCCAGAGGCACATCTCCTCTTTAGCACTGCAGGTCAGAAGCGAGGCTTCAAGGTCTTTAGAATTCCAGCACTGCCAGCAGCGAGGCTGTGAGGGGAATCCACGGTGAGCCCGTGTGCACAGCAGGATAAATACGCAAGCATAGACAATTGTGACCTCAAGGTGCCTCCAAGATGAAGGAGTTGATGCTCCTGAGCCATGGACGGCAGGCCACTGATTAAAGCTGTGACCAGGCCACAAGTCTGGATGAGGTGGCATGGGCATCTGCTCTAGCTGCAATCAACCTGATTAAGTCAGCAAGCAGAGTACAACAAGAGAGCTGCAGTGGGGGGAGTAAGGCCAATGTGGATGTGGCTACATTTGGGCCAGGTCTGGCAGAGAGACTACTGCGTGAAGTTGCTGCCCCTTACAAACTAGATACAAATGGGACTGTATGAGACCCACACCCCTGACTCTGCGCTCTGATCTCAAGCTTGTTACTGACTCATGCCATATACCTCCCCATCCAGCCTCCCCACCCGGCCAAACTTGTTGTAGGATATGTTCTGCCGTGGATGTCACGGGACTCTCCGCCTAGCATTACCACCCAGCCGCTCACTTCATGGTCATACCAGCAAGGCTCCTCACCTGGCCCTTCACTGGGTGATCTCACGAGGCTCCTCACCTGGCCCTTCACTTGGAGATCTAACGAGGCTCCTCACCTGGCCCTTCACTTGGTGATCTCACGAGGCTCCTCACCTGGCTCTTCACTTGGTGATCTCACGAGCCTCCTCACCTGGCCCATCGCTTGGTGATCTCACGAGGCTCCTCACCTGGCCCTTCACTTGGTGATCCCAGAGTGTGGCCAGCCTGGGGTGAGCCAAGGCTGCTGACATCACCACCACGCCACCCCTGCTACTGGCCGGCGCACTGGGACTGCGGGGAATGCTGGTGGAGGGAACCACAGACACGCGTCGTGCCAGCAGGCTTGAACAAGGCGCCGCCCACAGGTGCTTGCGACACCAGTGCGACTGCAGGCTACCTGGAGTAGTGGGCAAGCATGGAGCGGCGCAGGTGAGGGCAGCGCGCGTGTAAACAGTAGCAGTGGGGTGAAAAGATGGACAATGGGCAGGATGGACGCCTGCACACCTGCTTTGGCAGCATCAGGTGCTGCAGATGTGATTACTAGAATGACGCCTGGTGGGAAGTTGCGATGGCTGTGCGATGGACAAGGGGCGCCTGTAAAGTTAGCTGATGACAGTTGGACAGGCTGAGCAATCCGGGTCTAGCGCGTGATGTAAAGGAAAAGCAGGTGTGCAGCAGAGCCAGGAAGTACCTGCGTGCCTTTGATGAGGCCTGTGGCAAGCACACCTGCATTTGAGGCTTGATCTGCATGGCCAAATGCACACTTGGTTACGGGTGAGATGGCGCACCTTTGCAGAAGACCTGGGTTGTGGTCATCCGGCCCTTCTGTGCGGAAACAACAGCCGGTGCCGGGCCACTCTGCACTTCTGCAGCTTGCACGATCCTGCAGCGGCCAGGTTGTGGTCCCATGCATGACCCACATCATGTGCATCATCTTTTGCAGCAAGTTTAAGCGGAAACTCTCACAAGCATCTCTAATGGTCCCATGCATGACCCACGTGCACCATCTTGCAGCAAGTTTAAGCGGAAACTCTCACAAGCATCTCTGATGAGTGTCGCCTCTCTGAAGTCAGGGAATGCCAATGCCCTGCATCCGTGGTGAACAGCAAGCCTTGCCCCGACTTCCAACATGTCCAGCCTTACCGAGACACCACATGAGCATTGGTGCCCATGAATGCAAAGGAGCTGGTGCCCACACGCAAGCCCCGGTTCTGCTGCTGCTGCTGCTGCTGCTGCTGCTGCTGCTGCTGCTGCTGCTGCTGCTGCTGCAGTTGTGCCCTCCCATGGGCCCCCCTCGGCCCGCCACTGGCACTGCTGCCTGCAGAGGGCCATGGGGTTGGCCTTGGCGCCGGCTGGCGGGCCACACTGAGGCCAACCTGGCCCCTGGCCTCCAGGACATGGGCGCAGTGGGGGTTGACAGTGCGCAGGTGCAGCATGTGGGGTTGTATGGCGTGGGCAGCGCCGTTGGCGGCATGGGATAAGGCCACTAGGCCTGCCTCCGGTTCGGTGTGACCAAACCTGTGGATGTGGCAGCGTATGGATGCATGCAGCCGTCAGCAGTGTGCACCTGTGCGCTTGGTGCCCAGTCCATTGATCGCCTGGCCATGAAAGCGGGGCTCATGGAGCGGCTTGCGGTCCTCAGCCCATGCTTTGTAGTTGCAGCAGCCTTGCAGATCTGTGATCGCTTGCTGAAAACTGGTTTTGTGCTCCCCAGAATGGCGTGACCTGTGTTATGTCCAGCACTAGCTAGATGATGGGCCGATGCGTGGTAGCAACAGCACTGGGACCGTCTGCACGCGGTGATCGACAGCAGGAATGATAGGATCGTGGCCCAACTCCCCAGGATGCTTTTATTGCATTTTACACAATGCAACATACCAGGTTTTGGAGGCCAGCAAGCCCAGAGGAGCAACAGAAGGATGGTGTTGTTGGGATGAAGACCCCTGCCGGCAAGTGCACATCATACATATCAGGCTATTCCAATCAAACGGTGACGCAGGCACGCGCAGCAGATGCTTGGAATTAAGCAAGTCCGATCAAGCACAACTGCAAATTCTGGGCATAGCCTAGATATGCCCAGACTCTCTGGGCATACAAGTTGAGCTCCAGGTCTGTGGACGCCTGTTTGTGTGGCTCCCTGGCATGAGCACGAAGGGATGGGACGGAAAAGCTTGAACAAAAAACTGGATCACCCTTTTGGCTGCACTCCACCTTTGATGATCACCAAAGCATTAAACACTCCCTTTCCAGAGCACTGTCATTGCGATGTTTGATGACATGTCCAGAGCGTTGTGCTTACCTGGGCTGCCTCATCCTCTTGTCCTGCTTGCCTGCCTCTCCTTATAAAGTCCACAGATGGCATGATACAGGATCCAATGCTAGATCAATAAGCGCTAGGTGGAGCACAGTGTAGAGATGAGGGGTGTAGAGATGAGGGCGCTCTATTGGGCACGCCCCGGCCACTCCCTTGCGATCGTCTCTAGTATATGACGAATATCGGGGCAAACAAAAAAGCTTTACATTATCTTTTACTGAAGATTTCTTGCTGGTCCCTGTGCTGCAGGTCTGATCGACTCTTGGATTGGTCATATCAACGGCATCCTCAAAAGAAAATCGATAGCATTATTTTTGTTTCATGTATTTAAAGAGTAACTGTTAGGTCGTAAGCACCTGTACAGACATGTCTGGTGCCGAATCGGTTAAGAACACGCGTCAGAAAATCATGACGATACAAAATTCCTAATTCACCCAGTGAAACAATTTCAACAACAACAAAAATTTCAAAAGGTAGAGCCAAGAGCTGTGAGACAGTACATGGAATGGCCACCGTTGTGCTACTTAGTCAAATTGAGTATGTCATCCACTGTGTTTCAAAAATGAATTGCATCATGTTTTCTTACATTCATCAACAAGATTGTGGTAGGACAGAAGCCTGCCTGCACAGTTCCACCTCATGAGAGATTGATCAAGGAGCTCGTTTGCATGTGCCATTTGGTGCAAGGCCTTGCACGCTGATGCCTCGTGTAGCAGTGCTGATGCCCATAGGCATCAGCACTTCACACAAGACATCAGCACTTTCGATATGGGATATCCCAAGGCATCAGTACAAGACATGTGCGTGCCTGCACAGCAACCTTTGTTCCCTTCATGCAAGTTCAGGGCCAAGTCATGCTGCATTTCACCACTCCAATGCTTCCTTGTCCTGATCAAAATGCTTTGAAGTAAAGTCGAGTCCTCCTTCCAGGCTCAGGCGCACCAGCCAGTTCAACGATTCGGCACCTGTGCATACAGCATATTGATGAGATCCCAAATCAGAAAGCAATTTTGGGAATATTCGTCTTCATTGGTACCCAACTCTTTAAGGGAACTGTGTAGCTCCTGCTCTGTAAGCCCTTGCAAGCATCATGGTCAGTCTTACCCTCCTCAACAGTCTTGTCAGCTCCAGGTGCCATGCGAGTGTCTGTTGTTCCTGGGTTGCCCGCGTTTATAAGGATGCCGCGTTGAACAAGCAGTGGGTCTTCGGCGAGCAGTTCAACGCCACGGTTCAACATAACCTTATGTGATGTGCATGCAGTGAACAGTGCAAAAATCTTGCTTGGTTGTGGCCTCTTGAGCATTCCTTGCACTCTTTTGCATGTTCAGTCGTTTGTGTGTGTAGAGAGAGATGAATGCGCGTATTGTTTGCAGAGGTGCATGCTCCTGGCCTGCAACTGGCAGCTGATCAGGTTTGGGACCCACCTTGGAAATTTTGTACGCTGGGCCAGTCTCATTGGCCATGGCGCTCTCTGGCTTAAAAACCTTGCAACCACTCCAAAGCTCAGTCAGTGTGGTAGAGTTCAGGCAATCCAGGTAAAATGGGTCTACGAGGAACCTCCTGCATAGCACCACACACTTCCGGCTTTGTGTCAACACGTCTGCGAGTGAGTCTTAGTTGCAGGCCTGGGCTTGTGAGCGACCAAGGATTGCTGTCTTGGCCACCCCCCCCCCCCCCCTTCCTGGCGTCAAATAGGAAATGCATACCATCGCAACCTTTGTGGCAGGCAGACTCACACTTGCTCATGATCTGATTTTTGAGTTTAAAGGAGCACATTGTGCATTCAGCTACACCAGAACATTAATGAGCTCATACATTGGCAATTGTGTTTTCTGCCTCCTCATAGACAACAACATCTGGTCCTGAATGCACGCACCTCCTTGAAAAGCCAGAACTAACCATAAGCACTGAGCTGTTTTGTGCAAGGTAGGGCGCCAGTGCCACGGTGACATGCACAGCACCTGTCCAGATTGGAACACATGTTTGTTAGTCAGGTCCACCCTGCGTTTCAGACTGCACTCTTTCATGTAGCTTGCATGTTACGCAGTGCCTGGTTAGCTTGTTGTCGTTGAGCATCCCACCTTTAAAGTTTGTTGAGAGTGTGGCATTGAAGTCCTCTTCTGTCCATTCAGATCTATTCTCGTAACGCTCAATAAAAATGCCAGCGTTGTTGACCTGCACCGACACCGATCACCATCGCAAGGCGGCTGCATGTAAATGTCTTGCTTTTGGCCCTTGAACAGAGGCATCATCAACGTGCTATCACTTTGTTAATTTAGCCTGATCCCTTCAATTTGCTCGTGGGCCATGTCCAACTTTGGGCCGTCTTGGGCGTACCAAAACGTCAATCTCATCAAGGTAATTTTCCATCACGGTGTTCAATGCAGAGGCAATGCTATCCTCCTTTGTTACGTCAAGGATGAGCATCTCTATGTCGCCTCCTGTTTCTTCTCGGACTTCATCGACTGCTGCTTTGCCTGCACATTGACGCGACAAATTCAAAGATCAGGCTTGCTTGATATCGAAAATCATTCAGGAGCAAATTTGAGAGGTATTCCTCTCTGTCTGCTTTGAGAAATGGGTCTTGGGAGAGACTTAGGGCATTCAAAACAGGCACAGGCGTGTACGACTTATCTGAGCGGCAATCGTCCTTTGACAGCAGGTACTCACATAAGTGTGGGTTGCGGCAGCTCATTATTACTTGGTGACCTTCAGAGGCAAGAGCAGAGCTCATTGCTCTTCCTATCCCACGGTTGGCGCCAGTGATCAAAATCGCCGCATTCGTGGACGATGAGTACGTGGCCAGGCCAATCACTAATGCCAGCGAAGAAGCTCGTGATACAAACATTTTTAAAAGTTCATGACGGCTTGTCGTCAAAAAATCTTGAGGTTGTCATTCACGCTTGGCAAATTTTCCAACATTGATGAGTTTAATTTTAGCATATAATGAAGCCACATTAAGTTGGTGTATCGTCCCCCTTCTACTTTAGAAGAATGTAGTCATCCAAATCTCACAGCTGTGGCCGCACAAAATTTTGATATCCCTTGATGCATTGTGCACTATCATGGATGATTGGATGATTTATGAAAATCATGAGATGCGCCCTCTCACCCAGACCTGGTGCCTGTGCCCGTTCCCCAAGGACTGGGTACCAGGCCAAGATTGCGTGATGGGGAATGCAGTTGAATGTGGGTCGATCCTAGATTGATGGGTCTGCCATTAAAATGCCAGCAGTGCTTGTGTAAGCTTCCATGTCGTTGAAAGTGAAAGGAACTTCATGATTTTGAAATCAAATGATCAACGGCAATTGTAAACCGCATGCTTTGTTCTGTCTCTCAAATTCTCACACAAATCTGTCCTTCACGTCTAGCTCCAGCTTGATATAAAAGCCTTTGCACAACAGATCTGGAACTGGCCATGCCTCTAAGCCTGCTGCAATATACTCAGTAAAGTTGCCCTAGTAATATACTAGGACAGGTCATAGTAGGGTTCAGAATTCTGCGCTAGCCTTGCATTGCTAACGGCGGACATAAATACAAATGACTTCAAACATCCTTGCCCTCATGCTCAGCATCCTCCTTTGTCTTCATGTCCACAGTCCCAGCTACTGGCGTTCCACCTGCACAAAAGAACAACTCCCTTATCTAGTCAGGTGCATTATATAAAATGTGAAGGGAAAGGCAACAAAAAAGGGCTGGAGACGTGTCGTGCAGGATTGACTAGTATTGCCAAACATCAAATTCGTCATCTTGGATGGCCCCGCAAAATTCAGTGGAAAGGGAGGGAGCACTCAGCAATTATGGTGTCTAAGTCCAACAACAGGCAAGCAAACTACAGACATGTGCTTGCTCTTGAAGAGCACAAAGCACCATCTCTTTAGGCATGCCATCGGAAGGGTCCAGAAAAGTGCTGTTTTTTTCCCACGGATGGGAGAAAAACTTTTCTGGACTGGTGTTAGTTGCTTGTAAATTGTTTTATACATGACGGAGTTTGGACTGTGCTGGCACACTTGTCACAAGATTTGAAACACTTCTCAGGCTCAAGCTACAACGTGCCTTCGTTCAAGCACATGCGTGCACGCATACAGAAACGTACACATGTACACGCATGTACGCATAGACATACGCACGCACAAGAGGGTTATACATTGGCGCAATTTTTTCTTCTCCACCACCATGCATGCATACAGACATACGCACATACAGGAGGGGGAATACATGCCTTGGTGCAATTTCTTCTCCACCGCCATGCATGCATACAGACATGAGCTCATTTACGAGAGGGATACATGCCTTGGTGCAATTTACTCTCCACCGCCATGCATGCACGCAGGCTGGCTTTGCTGTATACGGGGTACTGAGGCTGCACGCTCCGAAGGCTGAGGCGAGTCCACACGGGCACAATGCTGCCCTTCTTGATGGGCTCGAGCTCCTGCGGGGGGAGCAATTGAATGTTGTCTGAGTAAGAAATGAGCACCCGTTGCTGCACAATTACGCATGCACTCAAACATGAGCCTTCATACATAGGGGCAAGGCTGTAGATATGAGGTGCACTCTGAAAAGTGGATCCAGGAGGCTGCACGTAGCAATTCAACGCAACACGTCTAAATGCGAATGTGCAATCAGCAAATTCCTGCACACTGGCACCTGTTGGGACCTTCAGCGCCAACAGCTCCAAGGCCACAGCCTTAGAGTTGAAGGGCTCACATTGCATTGGACAAGGTATGGATGTATAATGCATCCAACCAAACAGCACTGCGCAGATTTGCAAACGCTGCACGCTTGCACGCCCTCATTGGAGCAATGAGCACAACAAGGAGATGGTGTTACACTTCAGCAGCATGAACCCCTGAGTTTGACACGCTTCTACAAGAAGGGCAAGCCTCCGGCCATAACAAGAGGCAGGATTGTACAACTATTGGCTCATGCAAACAGCTATGGATTGCTTTTTACCTTAGACTTGAAGTCGGCACTTGCAGCCAACTCGATGAGGTTGTCAATGGCAGCATCCCTCTCAGCAGATCGATACGCACCCTTGGCCAGCTGCAAGGTGGTTGGAAGGGGCGGGTAGGCTTCAGGCGTTGCAAGCATGCGGGCAACCCCTCAATGAGAAAACAAGGGCGTGCAAGATGCCTCAAGCAGCTGAGGTTGGAAAGCTGATTCCGATTTGCCTGCTTCTTCTCGATCATCTTGTCCCACAGAGGAGCATGCAAGTCAGCGCAGTTCGCACTCAGACCCAACCCTTCCGCTATGAGCCAAGCCAGCTCACTCGCTTCTCCAATTTATCCTGCTACACTGATCCTTTACTCTCCACCCTCCCTACCTTCTCCTCCACTTCATCCTGCTCCTGCTTCAGCCGGGCCAAAGCATCCTCATAGTGCGTCCGCATGGGTGTGTTGTACCAGGGATGCTCCATGATGCCCTGGATTGAGATACTGCGCGCACACAGGCCCATCCATAGTGGCTCAAGGGACTTCACCTCAGCAGGTGCACCTAGACGATGGTGGTTCCCCCCGCACGTGAAGCAATAATACGTGGATTGAGCACGGACGAATCTCTGCTTTTGTCTGCTGGCCACTGATCCCCTGTATTCAACCTTCTCCAGTTTGAAACTTACATGGACTGCTCTCATACAACAAACAGCCTTTTAATTCAGGTCCAAAACTGCTTCCACTCACCGGTTCTTCTCATCCAGATCAAACATCTTGTCCAGCAGGTCACGCGCATTGGGGCTAAGGTACTTGAGCTGGCTCGTCAGCATGCTATTCTCGTCCCACTTGTTTCGGTGCTGCTGAACCCAAACCTTCTTCATGGGGTCTGTCACGCCCATTGAGCTCACATTGTCTCCCTGTAAATGCGTGTAATGTGGGTGCGCATGCTCATTTCTTTGGGTGTAGATGTGTACGAGCGCAAGCGCACTTGCCCTGCGCATGTGCATGTCTGTGCATGTGTGTACATGTCTGTGCATTTGTCGTGCGTTGCGAACATGTGTCTGCATATGCTCACGGGTGAAAATGGTAGCATGTGCACACATGTCCCATTGAAGGGTTACATGTGCACAACAAGGGCATGGCTCCTGCACAGCTGGCGCACCTCAAACGGGAACTTCCCAATGAGAATCACGCAAAGCAGTACGCCCATTGCCCACACATCTGCCTTCGTGCCGTCGTAGAACACCTTGCCCTGCTCCCCTGTCTTGGCACCCGTCAGCTGTGGAGACATGTAGTCAGGCGTACCTGCGGCCAGAACAGAAGCCAGGCAGGCATTGCAGCACTGGGCACTTGCGCAGTCATGCAATGAAATCCTCACCAGCAGTGCCCGCAGCCCAAAGTATGTGCTTGCAAAGGCTTTTGTTTGCACACAAGCACAGCTCTGAAAGTGTGAGCACATGGCACATACCCACCAATGACGGTCGTCATGTTGGAGTGCTCTCCAGTATCCCAGCTCCGTGCAAAACCGAAATCGCACAGCTTGATATACGGCGGGTTGTCCCCGCTCAACAGCGTGTTGTCTAGCTTCAAGTCCCTGTGCACCACCTGCAAGACGATGCAAATAAGCGCGGGAGTATGTAACACGGGGGCCATGTAGCGTGCTGCGCACAAAAGCGAACTGGCTAGGAGAACGCCTGCTGAAGCTGTTTGATAAGAGGCTCTTAAGTATTGGACTGCAGCGTAGATTAAGGGGTGCCAGGTTTTAAAAGCTGGTGCTGTGATTCAAAGTAAAAGTGTCATGCCTGATCCTTGTGGTACTCAAATCATTTTGGAACGAGTATGACTTGTGAAGGACTAGATATTCCAAGCTTTACATCTATGATTAGTTTTAGGGGTATGGAGTAATGTAACACAGCAAGTAGTGATTTTGCTCAGCTGCAAAGATCTTTGCTTTCAATCACATGCATTATACCACCCAAAACTGGTTTAGCTTAGGAGTATTTATGCTTCTAAGCTAAAAGGATTAGGAAGATATAAAAATTGCATGTTTAAATACATGGCAATCAGCTAAAAAGGATTAGGAGGAAGCTAAAAAGGATGAGGAGGATATAAAAAATTGCATGTTTAAATACATGGCAATCAGCATGCAGCGCTGTGTAGCAATACAGACACGGTACGCCGCAGATACTGCACAGGTAAACTTATCCTGTGTCTGGGTTTGGCGTTGCATGTTTGCATCCAGCCATTTCAGTTACTTTTTTGGTAAAACTGATAAAAACATTTGCATGTGATTGAGTTAAGTTACCAATTTCTTTTATGCAAATCAGAATGAACCACAAACATGGCAGCTTGGAGTCAAGTAATTAGCCCAGTGAGCTTAAGCATGAGCGCAGCCAAGATTTAGGCTTAAGCATGAAATGTTTGCAGTTGACTACCATTGTTCCCCACCTAAAACAATAGCCCGAGCAATAGCCCCATTAAATTTCACCATCAGTACCCTCTTAGTTAAGTGCCAAAGAAAGTATGAGTTGGCAAAACTTACGTGCTGTAATGGAATGCACGCATGCACACACATATGTTACACAGACGCTCATGCGCACGCGCACACATGCACATGCACGCGCGCGCACACACACACACACACACACACACATACACACACACCTACCTGGTGCCTGTGACAGTAGTCAACAGCATTGACCATTTGCTTGAAAAAGTAGCGTGCTTCATCCTCAGGCATGAGCAGTCCTACACCCCTGCAATACAAAACAAGCAAAGGCTGAGGAAGTCAGCAGCAACAGCAGTGCTAGAGTCAAGCTAGAGCAAGTGCTCTTCCACCCACTTACTGGCGCCTTATAACCTCCTACACTCCCTGTACACAACACGAGGACGTCTCAGCCTGCAGCTTCCAGTGTGTGAGCGAGCTTCACTGCTGCGTCTGTTGACCTGAAGGAAACAGGTTTGCCTGACGTGCGGCCCGGTAGCATGCCCCCCATGGGCATTCTCCGAAGAGCACGAGCCACGCAAGCCTGCCACATAGGATATGCCACGGGGGCTGCCAGTGCGAGGGGGCCAGCAGCACATGGGGCGCCACCCACTAACACAGGGGCTGCCAGTGCGAGGGGGCCAGCAGCACATGGGGCGCCACCCACAGACACGCACCCGCACTCCCGGAACTTGTCGGTGATGTACTGCGTCATGCTGCCGCCAGGGGCATACTCCATGACCAGGCCCAAGTGGTGGGAGGTGAGCACCACCTCCTCGGGTGTGATGATGTTGTGGTGGCCCTCCCCCAGCTCAGATTGCAGCCGGATTTCCCTACCAAGGCGCGGGAGGGGAGGCAAGCAGGGGCACGGGGTTGAACGCGTGACTCAGCTTGCGTGTAGCAACGCTCAGTGGGCAGGCAAGGGGCACATGCCGCTGGCTCAAGCCACCAGGCTTCTCCCTCGCCACGGGTTGACCCTTGCAGGGAAAGTTTGCCTCCTGATCACCTCACTTTACTACGAATCAACGGTCAAAGGTGATGCTCGTGCATCCGGTGCTTGGCTGAGACAAGCATGGGGCAGGGAGGTCCTGCTGGCTGGGTGCGTGCATCTTTGCTGACCTGTCATGTGCTGACATGTCAAACACTGTCAGGCCAGGGTGAGAACAGGCCTGCACACCAACCTAAAAACTGACTGCACGAATCTTGTGGGTAAAGGCAGCTTCAGGAGCTTGAGAGCCCAAAACTTGTTGGAGTTGATGTCTTTTACGAGCCAGGCGTTGCCCTCCGCCCCTGCAATAACGGGGCAGCAGCAAACTAGGGAATATTCCTTGATCTCGGGCAGACTGGGCTCATGATCTTAGAATGGGAGTTGTCAAATGGTCACCCTTTTTCGGGAACGGCAGGCGAGCAGAAGCTGGAGGGCGCTTGCATGCAAGCACGTACCTGTGTGATCACTTGACTCAGCTGCCCACAGCACACCTTCCTTACCTGTGCCAAGCAGACGGTCCACTTTGTACACTTGGGAGAAGTTCTGCGCCACATCCTTTGTGTGCTGGCTCCGGTCCTCCTTCTCAACAGGCTGGTACTTGCGCCCTCTGTTGGAGCTGGTGGGCGCTTGATTTCTGTTGCTGGGAGCCTCTTCCTTAGACGATATGCACCCCATATTTGAGGTGGCAAGATGGCAGGCTGCCTGGAGTGGCCCCAATCGGTCCTAGTGGGGTTGTTGAGCTCTGTTGGGGTTATCGTGCCATCGAGTTGAAGCGCCCAAGCTGCCTGCTATAAGAATGAGTGTGTACGTGAGGCTGCTAAACTGGTGATGCAACCGCAACGAGGAACGCTGACCAGTTTCAAAACAATGTTCGAAATATTCGAGCGTGGTACTGTATGATGAATGAATTTCAATTTTTAAAATTATTATATACTTTTCTAGACAAACACAACCGAGCTGCAAAGTCGAGCTTCAAAACGCAGACAACGAGGCACTAGAATCGTTTTTTAATATTGATCATCCTAATTAATTGCAGCACACACACGCATACGCACACGCGCACACGCACACGCACAAACGCACGTACACATGCA
>LFIK01001567.1_pt1 | contig 18234 bp, 17 predicted proteins | sample 643401 | NCBI WGS metagenome assembly LFIK01 (sample SAMN03777447, study PRJNA286221) | soda lake metagenome | biome: soda lake; feature: Kulunda steppe; material: water; isolation source: sample T5-Br brine of Lake Tanatar-5 | place: Russia: Kulunda steppe | collected 2010-07
ACACCGAAGAAGCGTTCATGCTCGCCGCCTACCGGCTCGGCACACCCCTCAGCTACCAGTTCATGATCAGCCTGATGAAAGCCACCCAAGAAGGCAAGAAACTCACCGAAACGCTCTCCGCCCAAGCCGAAGCGGTCCGCAGCGCCGTCTACCAACGCCGCCGCTCAGACGCGAAAAAGCTTCCCTCCACCCTCGTCATCTTCTTCTTCATCCACATGCTGCCACTGCTGTTCATCGTCGTCCTCCTCCCAGCCGTCAACGCCTTCAGCCAGCTGTGACCGGCTCAACACCTGCCCACCAGCCCGCAACCGGCACCGTTCGTAACAGCTCCTCCCGCCCCAACAGTGCCAACGGACCAGGAGGACCCATGCGCACCCACCACCCCCACCGCCGCCGCGGCGCCACGATGATCGAATTCATCTTCGTGCTGCCCGCACTCATGGCCCTCATCCTCCTCTCCATCGACATGGGCCGGATGGCACAGGCCTACGGCGCACTGTCCGACGCCGCCAACGTCGGCGCAACCGCAAGTGCACAGGTCGGCACCACAGACGGCGGTATCACCCAAAACGCCATCAGCGAAGCTCTCGAAGGGCTCCCCGTCGTCGGCAACATCGACCCCCGCGTGACCCGCGCCGGAACCGCACGCGGCCCCGACGCCGAAGCGGCAGGGGTGCAATGCACCACGTCCTTCCCCTACGTCGTCGTCCACGTCGAATCTGACGTGTCCTTCATCACCCCCGGACTAGGTCAGATGCTCACCCTCCTGTCGCCCAACACCAGCGACATCAACCCCGACTGGACCCTCCGCACCAGCGGCGCCGCACTCTGCCAGATCGCCCCACGCTCATGAACCGGCACCTAACCGCCCCACACCGGCACCGCCGAGCACTCGCCTCCCTCTGGTTCGTGATGATCGGCCTGCCCCTCGCAATCTTCGGCGCAGGGATCTCCTTCGACCTCACCCAAGTCATCGCCACCCAACGCCAAGTCTCCACCGCCGCGCAAGCAGCCGCCAACGCCGGCGCCCTCCAGATCGACCCCGCCACCGGACGGATCGACACCGGCCCCGCCAGCGACAACTGCCTCGGCGCACCACCCTCCGCACCACCCCACACCTTCGCACGCGAAACCTTCAACGTCGCCCTCACCAACGGCCTCGATCGGTGGCTCACCAACCCCCGACTGACCTCCAACATCTCCGCAGACTGCCTCGACATCAGTGTCACCGTCGAATACACCAACACCAACCTCGTCTTCCTCCCCATCGTCTCCGCCCTCGCCGGCGACGGGACCCGTGACATCGAACTTGGCGTAACCCGGACCGCCTCCGTGTGCGACCCCAACATCCCCGACGGCCCCACCGGAGGCGAATGCGACCGGCCCCTCCGCTTCCGCTAAGCCTGGCAGTCAGATGTGACGAGCTGCGGACACCCATCTGGTCAGCCTAAGTTCGGCAGCGGGTGTTGTTCTGATACGGACAACACCGGCGCTGTGAACCCGACCCCGTCACCGTCAAGGTGGCGGGGTCGCGTCCGTCTCTCACGCAGCCGCCACGGGGACGGCTGCTGGATCGGTTGCGGCCTCGAACGACCCGCGCCCACCTGCACCCGAGGGTGCGGGTTCGGTCTCATCGGGTCTCGGCTCACCGTTTACCGTCTCCCCGCGTATCGAGGCGACGTGGTGCTGTTCCCGCGCCAGGCGTTGGCCTTCGGCCCGGATGTTGCGTGCGGCGTTCACGTCCCGGTCGAGGGTGAGGCCACAGTCGGTGCAGTGGTAGACCCGTTGCCACAGTGCGAGCTTGGTTCTCGCCCCGCACTGTGAGCAGGTCTGTGAACTGGGGTAGTACCGGCCGACCCGCACCATGTTCGCGCGCCGGTCGGCCGTCTTGTAGTCGAGCTGGCGGACCAGCTCACCCATCGAGGCTTCGGCCACACTGCGGCCGTTGCGCAGGCCCTTACGTCGGGCCATCCCTACGACGTTGAGATCCTCGACGCACACGAGGTCGAACCCGCCCGCCAGACGTCGGGACAGCTCGTGGAGGAACAGCTTGCGGGTAGCGGTGATCTTGCCATACAGCTTCGAACGACGCCGGATGAGTTTGGCCCGGTTCTTGCTGCTCTTCTCACAGCGGGCGATGGCCCGGTCGAGCCGGCGTAGCCGGGTCAGGTGCTGTTCGAGCATCCGCGGGTTGGGGACGTGGCCGTGTTCGTCGGTCAGGCCAGGGACCGGCCGGTCAAGGGTGACCAGATGGGTCAGCCCGAGATCGACGCCGACCGCGCCGCCGTGCCACTTCGCCGGTTCACCGGGGTTGCGTAGCTGGCTGGCGCGGTCGAGGAGCCGCAGGCGGAACACCGCCTTCCACCGGCCACCCTCGAACTTGATGGTGAGCGCCTGGATCTTCGCCCGTCCGGAGTCGCACAGCTGCCACACCTCACGCACGGCGTCGGGCTGGTGGGTGTGGATCCAGGCGAGCTCGGCCCGCCGGTCCCGTCCCGGGGCCTGTCGGGCCTTGGGGCGGGTGTGGCGCCGTTCCCAGGTGCCGTCGTTGGCACGTTGGGGCAGCATCAGCCGGACGTGGGCGCGGCTGTCAGGGTTGATCCAGTGGTGGTGGTCGACCCCGTCTGCGAGCTCCACGAAGGTGACCGCCTGGCGGGAGTGGCGGTTCTTGAACTTCGGGAACCCGACACGTGGTCCGCGGCGCTTGCCTGAGCGCGACTCGGAGTAGTTCTTCAGCGCGTTCGCGGCGTTGTCCAGTCCGGTGCGGAACGCGTGGATGGACACGTCACGGTGCCACGGATGTATATCGTCTCGGACCGCGCGCCAGCGCTTGGCGATGCTGAACGCGGTCCAGGACAGCGCAGGTGTCAGCTCATCTTCGGGCACGCCACGGTCACGCTCGGCCCGACGAACCTCGAGGTTGTCCCGCACCTCGGCCAGCGCCCAGTTGTAGGCGGCACGCATCGAGCCGGCATACGACCTGAGCCACCGTTCCTGCGACGGTGACGGGTTTAGCACGACCTCGATCGCACGTGTGACGTGGCCGCCATCGGTGGCCTTCGTCCGGTGCGGTTCTCGCGTCATGTGACGCATGGTGCTGCAGGGGTGCGACACGTCAGTTGTCCGCATCCAGCAACACCCGCTGCCGAACTGAGGTCAGCCTGACCGGAAACCCGACCCCGTCATCTTCGTGGTAGCGGGGTCGCGTCCGTCTCCCACGTCACACCCGCCAGAGCAGGTGCGGCTGGAGCGGTTGCGGCCTCGGACGAACCGAACGTACCCGCGTGGCGGTGCTGCGCGCGTCGGTGTCACCCGGTTCCGGCCCACCGTCCCCCTATCGAGATCCCCGGTCCCACCCAACCGGAGAAACAACAACCCAGGCTCCGGTGCGGAGGGAACAACTCCAAGATGAAGGAGGTGGTCGGCGCCCAACTCCGATGAAGTGGAGCGCCCTGCCGCTGCTACCGGATGCAGAACCCCGCGCCACCTGCCGCGTTGGCCTCCCCCGGGCCGCACCCACAGTAGCAACTGACCGCAACCAAGGAGGCACCATGGCCCCACGCCACGACGCGGAACAGCTGCTCCGCTTCAGCGACCTCTACCGGGAACTCACCCGGGACCGCCCAACCATCGAACCGCCCGCACCCGGCACGTGGCTGGTGCTCACCGTCGACCACCGGCGGCGACGCCACTACCGGCACAGCCACGACGGGCACCTGTGGGCCTCAGGCGCCATCTACCCCCGCCTGCCCTACCCCAGCGGCATCCGCAACCACAAGTTCCTCCCCGACCCCGGAGAGGACGGCGCATACCTGCTGATCTACGGCGGCGGACCCGAGATCTACGACCACGACGACGTCGTCGAAAAGACCGGCACGCTGCTGGAAGAACTCCCCCACCGCATCGCCGACATCGTCTGCTACCAACGCCCCGAACGGCCACACGCCGCAAGCGCGGACACCGCACAACCCCCTGACGGAGCCGCCAGCCTCTGGACCGTCAGAGGAGCTGCCGGCATACGTCGTAACCGCACCACCGCAGCGGACGCAGAAACATTCCCGCAAGCGACACCGTTCGCCACAGACAACCGCTGGGCACCCACCGTGCTTGACCCGCAACCCAAGGAGGGCACGTGACCGCAACACTGGCACCCGCCCAAGAGCACCACCAGGCACAGCTGTTCGACCCGGACACCCTCGGCGCCCCCGCCGCAGACCCGGACCAGCACCTGGCAACCGCAACACCGGTCGCCCCAGCCGTGCCCGCACCCCAACCTGCTCGCCGGATCGAACATCCGCGCGACCCGGAAGTGCGTGCCATCAAACAGCTGCGCACACTCGCAACTCGTGACAGCGACCGAACAGCAGCCGACGACAACATGATCGCACGGACCGCCACACTCGTCCAACTGCTCATCACCCACGAGCAGCGCGACGAAGCCGACGATGCACTCAGCGTCATTGCCGTCGAAGCAGGCTTCGCCCCCAGCGTCGCCGCCCGCATCCTCCACGAACTCGGCGTCCGGCTCGCCCAAAGCGAACGAGACCCGGTAGATGCAACCATCGCCGTGCGAGGGGCACCCAGCCTCGCCCTCGGCGCCGCGGCAAGCAACGGACAGCCGGTCGTCACCATCCCACGGGAAGTGCCCGCCTACACCCGACAGCAAGTCGCCAACCTGACCGCGAAATTCTCCGGTCATGACGACGTCACCCCCTTCGTGCGTCGCTTCCTCCAACGCGGCGTCGCACACGCGCTCGACATGGCAGCCCGCTATGCACTCGTGGGGATGACCGCAAGTTTCATCCAACGGGTCGCAGTCCGGTTCCGGCTCGGGCACATCGAAACACTCCCCGAACTCGTGCAAGAACCGGAGTGGACCAACACCGAACTCGCCGGCCAGATCGTCCGCGCCTGGCAGCTGCTCGACGTCGCACGCCGCGACGCAGTCGAAGCGGTCCGCACCCTCGCGAACCGCCACACCGACATGAAAGCCGAAGAGGTCCACGAGCAGCTCACACGCTGCCGCTGGCTTTCTGAAGCCGAACTGCAGCAGCTCCACCAGGCCCTCGACACGCTCGGCGATGGCGCATCGTTCCGTCAAGAACTCGCCTTCTTCGCCCAACGGGTCCGACAGGAACGCCAGCGTGCACGCACCGCCTCCGAACAGGCCCGGCGCTACATCAGCTCGAAATACGAACCGATGTGTGTCGGACATCTGCACGCCAGCCAAGTAGACCGCTACCTGCGGCTCCTCGACTGGATGCACGACGACCTGGCCCTCCGGGCAGCAGAAACCGACCTGTTCGACCACCTGTGCACCCAACATCCCGACCTTGCACAGGACGAGGACCTGGTCCGGCACCGAATCAGGCTCGCCCTCCAGTTCCCCGGAGGGGTAGATGTCCTCACCCGATGCCTCGATCAGCGCGATGCACGGCTCGCCTGGGACGACGACCTGCGCAGATTCCTGCGCACCGCCCGGCCCCAACCCGCCCGCGCATGACAGCAGACGCCGCCCCGCAAGGGCGGCGTCTGTGTGTGCGGTCCGATGCTGGAGAGGACCGCAAGGAGACCGCCGTGAACGACCCCACACTGGACAGGCTGTTCGCCGAGGACTCGCTCGGTGCCCAGAAACTGATCGGCATGCTCAAAGACCCCGACATCGCCCAGGTCACCGTCAACAGCCACAACCGGGTGATGTTCGAATCCCGCACCCAAGGGCGGGTCACCGTCAACGAACCAATGTTCGCCGGCCCGTCCCAATACGTCGCCTTCCTCAACCAGCTCGTCAAACTCACCGACCACCCCGACATCGATGTCGCCACCGCACCCACCGCTGTCATTGAAGGGTCCCTGTCCCGCATCCACGGTCTGCGCGGCTCCATCCACATCGCCACTGCACACATCACCCCCGGCGAACCTGCCCTCACCGTCCGCAAACAGCCGATCGAACCGGTGTCGCTGCACACGATGCTGCACGAACAGCGGATGCTCAGCGCCGACATGGCCTACTTCCTCCAGCAGGCGATGCGAGCCCGGCTCAACATCCTGATCTCCGGCGGATCCGGCGCCGGGAAAACCACCCTCGCCCGCGCCCTCTCCGCCTTCGTGGACCCGCAACACCGCGTCTGCACCGTTGAAGACATCGACGAGCTCCACGTCGGCGAATGGCTCCCCAACGCCGTGAGCCTCCTCACCCACCGCCACAAGAACGACCACGGCGCCATCGTGTGGGAAACCACACTCGTCGACCTGGTCAAAGAAGCGCTGCGGATGCGTCCCGACCGGGTCTGGGTCGGGGAGGTGCGAGGCACCGAAGCCTACGCCCTCACCAAAGCATGCAACAGCGGCCACGACGGCAGTGTTACCACCATCCACGCAGACAGCGGACAGCAGGCCGTCAAACAACTGGTCAGCTACGTGATGGAGAACGGGATCACAGAGGAGGTCGCCGCAGAGCAGGTAGCCCGCGCCTTCGACCTCGTCGTCCAGGTCAAACGTGTCCGGCCAGACCGGCGGGTCGTGCGGGAGATCACCCAACTCGAACCCGTCCGCGAAGGACGGGAACAGCGCCGCAACACCCTGTTCACCTACGACACCCACAGCGACCAGTTCTACAAAGAAGGGCAAGTCACCGGCGAGACGCTGCACGAGAAGTTCTACCGTCACGGCGTCCCCGCCAGCGAACTTCCCTGACCCTCAGCCGTTGCGCCCCGCAGTGACGCACCCACGGTGGCCGTATGCGCTACTTCCGGCACCCTCCCCTCCTCATCTGGACCGCAGTCGCCTGCGGTCTGCTGCTGCTGTTCGCCGCAGCCGCCCAGCAGCCCGCCCCCACCGCCGCAGATACCACCACCAGCCGGTCGGTCAGCACCGACGCGGTCCTCAGCCTGCACGCACGCATCCCCACACTCCTCACCCTCGCCGACCAGCCCGATGAACAGCTGACCCGCTGGGCAGACACCACCGCCCAGCTCGCCACCGACAGCGCCGAACAGCGCGGCAGCGATGACCAGCTCACCGCAGCCTTCCACACCGTCGCCGCACACGCCGAAACCCTCGCTGGCACCGACCCGGCCGACATCGACGCCACCGACGCTGCCGTCCGGAAGCTGCTCGCCGCCCTCGACCAGCTCACCGCCGCCTGGACCGCCCCCCACACCCCGGAGCCTGCACCATGATCTACACCCGACCCCTCCTCGCCATCACCTGCACCGTACTGCTCACCGCCGCCGCCGCGTTGCCCGCCGCCGCCACACCCAACGCCGACGATCTTGGCGCCTCCGAGCAGCTGCGCAGCCAGCATCGCAGCCTCGCCGCCTCCCTCGCCGACTACCACGCCACCCAGTCCGGCATGCAACTCGGAGAGCTGCTTGCCAGCAGCCCCGAGACCACACGCGCCGCTTTCGACCTTCCAGATCTCGAAACCGGCCAGCTTGCCGACGTGCACGAACGGCGTGACCTCGACCAGATGCTTGCCGACCATAGCCGCAACATCTCAGCACCCGACCCCTCCTCCTTCGACGAGTTCCGCACCCAACTCGCCGGCGACCGCTCCCTCGACGCCACCGTCGCCAACCTCGCCGCCCGCAACACCCTCGAACGCGCACAGCTGCACATCCCCGACCTCGAACTACCAGAAGTCCCCGACGGGATGTTCAACCTGTCTGCACCCCCAGAAGCGGTCGCCATCGGCCAGCTGCAACGCAACACCATGACCACCCTGATCGATGACTTCCCTGACGTGTTCGCCGACATCGACCAGCGCGGCACCCTCGACCCGGCCAACCGCGACGCGTTCAACACCGCCCTGTCCGAAGGCGCTCGACGCACCAGCGACGGCTTCAGCGACCTGCTGCCCGCCCCCTGCCTCGCCGGAATGCTGACCGCCACCGCCTCCGGCACCCGCGCCGACGCCGCAGCGATCACCGGCGGAGACCCCAACTGCGGATCGTGCGTCACCGCAGGCCTCTACCTGCACCAAGACCTCAACCGGGTCAGCAACCCCAGCTGGAACATGCTCCGCAGCGACGACGGAAGCGAGCTGACGGAGAACTCGTGGGCTTCGCTCGACCCGCGCATCCGCGAACAGAACCCCGCCGCCGACCCGCACCGCGACGGCGGCGCCCTCGACCACCCAACTGCCCCCAGCACCGCACTTCGCGACTGTGAAACCTCCAGCCAAGCCACCCAAGGTGCCACCAGCACCTTCGCGCCCGATGTCGCAGACGTCTTCGACCGGCTCTTCGAGTGATGACCGGACAGGTTCGCACGCAGCTCATCAGGGCGGCCGCCCTTCTCGGCGCAGCCGCCCTGGTCATTGTCGGTACCGCGGAAGCACAAACCGGGATGGGCAACATCGGGTTCCCCTCCGGCGGCGACCCGTTCGGACACAGCTTCGCCGGCGGTCTCCAACCGATCAACCCCACCCAACCCCACGGGCTGCTCGACTCGACCTACACGCTGTCGAACATCGACCTTGCCACCGGCAGCCTCATCTCCGACCACGTCGCACATCCACTCACCACCCAGTATGCCGCCCAGCTCGACCTGCTCAACAACGGCCAGCTGGCGATCGACACTGCCGACCTGGCAAACCAGGCACGGCTCATCGCCGCCGCCCAACGCAACGACGCACGCCGCAACGGCGTCGCCGTCGAACGGCGCCCCAACCCCGGAACACCCGCCGACCACGAGATGATGTCGTTCTCCGACAACTGCCACCCTGGCAACGCCAACTACCGGGCACGGATCGAAACGGTGCTTGCGTTCGAACAGATGTGTCAAGCCGCCCTCGACGACGGTGTCGTCCTCCAGATCAACTCCGCATACCGCTCCCCTGAACGGCAACGCCAGCTGTTCGAACAGGCCGTGTCCCGCTACGGCTCCCACGCCGCCGCCCGACGCTGGGTCGCCTACTCGGACGGCACCACCTGCACCTCGAGGCACTGCTCCGGCGACGCTATCGATATCAACATGCGTCAAGCGGGAGGTCACGACTGGCTCCACGAACCTGTCGGCTGTCACGCCACCCACACCGGCACCCGGCTGGGAGACACCGACTGTGGCAGCGGGGAAAGCACCGTTGTGCGTGGCAACTTGTATGGGATGGTCGCCCCCCTCTCCCACGAACCGTGGCACTGGGAACTTGGCATCCCACTCACCGGCGACGTTACCGGCGCGAACTGCACCCCCGACTCCAGCTACAACGTCCAGCAGATGATCGCCGCGATCTGGCGGTGCGAACTCGCCCAGGCAGGCTACACCGGAGCGGAGATCGACCGCACCGTCGCCGAAGCGCTCGTCGTCGCCCACTGCGAATCCGGCTTCAACGCCTCCGCCCGCGTGATGGGCGGCCGCTACCTCAACGCCCGCGCCCCCGACGGCTACTACTACTCCGCCTCCGGCGTGTTCCAGATGACCAGAGGTGTGGGCAACTACATCCCCGGTGGGCACGACAACGCCCTCGACCCGGCCGCCAACATCACCGGCGCCGCCCGCCTGTATCTCGACCGTGGCTGGCAACCATGGGCGTGTGTCAACCCGCCCGCCCCCGGCGACGCCGGCTACGAGTACAACATCAACCACTCGGTGCTGCACAACCCCGACGGCAGCCGCAAGACCCTTCCCGACTGGGCGTGGCAATACTGACCACTACCGACAACCGGGCCACACATCCTTGCAGCAGCACACCCGGGCGGACCGTCCCACACCCCGCCCAGGGAAGCTGATGACCACCACCTCCCGCCACCTCACCGTCGCCGCACTCCTCGTCCTGTCCGCACTTCTGCCGTTGCTGCCCGCCAGCGAGGCTGCCGAGACAGAACCGCCGCTGGAAGCGACCTACTTCGGGGCGGACGGCTGCCCGTTCTGCGCCCAGATGGAACCGTTCCTCGACGCGCTCGAAGCGGAACACGGCGACATGTTCGTGCTGACACGCTACGAGATCTCCCAGGACCCGGCCGCCCAGCAGCGCTGGGAAGCAGAGGTTCGCTCCAGAGGGCAGGAACCCTCAGGAGTTCCCACACTCATCGTCGGTGAACGGATCTGGGTCGGCTACAACGACCAGATCGCCCAGCAGATCAACGACCATGTCGCGGGGAACGTGCCAGTTGGGGCTGTGGAACGTCCCGCACCTCAGCCGGAGGAGGGTGAGATGCTTGCTGTCCCGCTGCTGGGCGAAGTTGATCTTGCCGCGCAGAACACCGTGTTGACCACGGTCCTCATCGCGTTCGTCGACGGGTTCAACCCCTGTTCTCTGTGGGTGCTAGCTGTGCTGCTTGCGATGGTGTTGAATGCCGGGCTGGGGCGGCGCCGCATCGCCGCGGTCGGGATCACCTTCCTTGTCGTGACCGGTGCGATCTACGGCCTGTTCATCGTCGGGGTGTTCAGCATCTTGACGTTCATCACCCAGCTGGACGCGATCCGTGCCGGGGTTGCCGCGTTCGCGTTCGTTGTCGGTGCTATCAACATCAAGGACTATGTCGCATATAAGCGTGGCATCTCGTTGACCATCCCTGACCGGTTCAAGCCGAAGATCTACCGTGGCGGGCGCACAATCCGTCGTGCGGACCACAACCTTGCGGTGATGCTGGGGGCGACGGTTGCGCTGGCAGCAGGTGTCGCCGTCATCGAACTGCCCTGCACGGCCGGTTTCCCGGTCGTGTGGAGCGGCATCCTGCGCAGCCAGGGGCTGGATACCGGGCCGGAGTTCGCTGCGCTTCTCGGCCTGTATCTGCTCGTCTATGTGGGGTTGGAGCTGCTGCTGTTCTTCACCGCGGTGATCACGTTGAAGGCGGCCCGGTTCGAGGAGCGGCAAGGGCGATGGTTGAAGCTGGTGGGTGGCTCGGTGATGGTTGCGATCGGCGCGGCGATGTTCGCTGCTCCGGCGATGTTGGAAACGGTGAGTGGGCTGGTGGGTCTGATGCTGCTGGCGGTCGTGATCACGTTTGTGGTAGCTGGCGTGAATGGAGTGGTGGGACGGGTGCGGAGCCGGTAGCGTCCTGCCGTCTGTGCCGGGAGTGCGCTCTCTGGTGCCCGGTGAGAGAGGTGTGGTGCGGCTCCCACCTGCCGGCCCCTGTGTGATTGCGTTGGGAAGAAAGCCCCGCGGGTCCTGTTGGCCGGGATGCCGGTAGGGGGTTGAGCACGGCTGCGTTCACGGTCGGGAGCGGCACCATCCACCAACGAAGAAGTAAAGGTTGCGGTGCGGCCGCAACACCATCAACCGAGGATGGATCTGATGACCGAGGCATCTTCCCTGACGGCGCTGCACGTTCTGCTATCGCGCCATGTGTGGGACGACGAGAACAACCCCGAGACCATCTACATCGAGGGTCACGACCTGACGGGCGAGCAGGTCCGTGCCATCACCCGCGAGTTCTTCGCGATGGTGGACGGCGGTCACGCCGCCGGTGTCGCTGCCCAGTCGTGGACCGAGATTGAACAGACCGACATGGCCGCCGGCCAGAGTGTGTACGCAACGCGAGTCCGGGTCACCTTCGGGAACTAACCCGTAAGCCCGGACACTATGACAGGAGGACGGTGTGAGCACGTGCGCCGACTACTACACCCCGAACCGCTGGGGCGAGAGGAAGTGCAAGCCAGGCAACGTCGTGAGGCCCGCCCGATGCGACTTCCACCAGGAGCACTACTGGTGTGTCACCTGCGAGGGCTACTACGGCGTCCCGCACGACGACACCCACAAGGGGCGCGGTGCCCACCCGCTCTCCAATCCGCGCAACTGCGCGTGCCGTCCCTACCGCGACCTGTTCGCTACCCGCAACGCTTCGCCTGCTCAGGTCTGAGAACGACGCAACAGGCCCGAACTGCACATGAGCGCCGCCCCGGTTCCGGGGTGGCGTTCGCTGTTGCGCGGAGTTTCATTCCTTCCCAACGCAGTCACACGAGGGGCCTTCTCACGGGTACCTGGTGCAGACCCGGGATTACTGGACAAGGCTGATGACGTCGAAAATGGGGAGGTACAACGTAATGACCATGCCCCCCACCGTCCCGCCCAACACGCCCACCATCACCGGTTCAAGCGACGAAGTCAACGACTCCGTCGTCGCGTCAACCTCCGCCTCATAGAAGTCCGCCAACTTCTCCAACATCGCATCGACAGCAGCCACCTCCTCACCCACCGCAACCATCTGCACCACCATCGGCGGGAACAGCTCATGCTCCCCCAACGGCGACGCGATGTTCTCCCCCGCCTGCACACTCGCCCGCACGTCACCCAACGCTTTGGACACCAGCGAGTTCCCCGACGTGTCACTGGTGATCTCGATCGCCTGCAGCACCGGCACACCCGCCTTGAGCAACACCGCAAACGTCCGAGAGAACCGTGCGATAGCGAGCTTCCGGAACAGTATGCCTACAACCGGCAACCGCAACTTCAGCGCATCCAACTGCTCTCGACCCACCTGCGAACCCTTCGCCCTCCTGAACGCATACCAGCCGCCAATGGGCACACCAACCAGGAGAGCGGCACCAAACGGCGTTCGTAGAAAATCTGAGACTGTCACCAGAACCTGGGTAGGGAGCGGCAGACTGCCGCCCAGGGATTCGAACATCGCCTCGAACGTCGGTACGATGAAAATCAGCAACGACACCGCCAACACCGCCGACATCGCCAGCACAATCACCGGGTAGGTGAGAGACGCTTTGAGCTTACCTCGCAGCTCAACCTCTTTCTCCAACGTCTCCGCCAGACGGCCAAGCACCTGATCCAACAGCCCGGTTGCCTCCCCCGCCCGAACCATCGCCACATACAGCCGAGGGAACTCCTTGTGCTCCTGCAGCGCCGCCGTCAACGACTTCCCCGCCTCCACATCTACCCGGACCGTGGAGATGATGGTCTTCAACGCCGGATTATCCACCTGTTCCGACAGGATCGTCAACGCCCGCAACAGCGGCAGACCCGCAGCCAGCATCGTCGAGAACTGACGGGTGAACACCGCCAGATCCTTCGTCTTGACCTTCGGACCGAACCCCGGGATGTTGATCTCAGCGTTCAGACCCCGGCCTTTCTCCTCGATGGAGACCGGGGTGAGGTTCCTGCCCCGCAACGCCCGCTGCACCGCAGCCTTGTCGGCAACCTCAACAGTGCCCTCAACCATCTTGCCGGCGCTGTTACGCGCCTTGTAGGTGAACTCCACGATCCCTCACAGTGCCACGGCGACGTGGCGGACCGTTCCCCCCGCTCACCCAGATGCCACAGGGTTCTACCCCGAGGTGCGGCCACATAGACGGGCGAGCTCCGTCCGGTCAGTTGCCCGCTCCAGCGCATGATCGAACGACACCACCCCCTGGGAGACGAAACCCGCCAGCATCTGATCCATCAGCACCATCCCCTCCTGCCGTCCCGCCTGCATCACCGACTGCAGCTGATGCGTCTTGCCCTCCCTGATCAGATTCCGCACCGCAGGTGTACCTACCAGCACCTCCACACCAGCGACCCGTCCGGCACCATCCGCCCGCCGCAGCAGCTGCTGGCTCACCACCCCCCGAAGGGTGCCCGCCAGCTGTATCCGGACCTGCTCCTGCTGATTCGGTGGGAACACGTCGACGATCCGCTCCACCGTCTGCGGTGCAGACTGCGTGTGCATCGTGGCGAACACCAGATGGCCGGTCTCCGCCGCAGTCAACGCCATCGAGATCGTCTCAAGATCGCGTGTCTCCCCCACCAAGATGACGTCCGGATCCTGGCGCAACGCATGCTTCAGCGCGTCAGCAAACGAACGGGTGTCCTCCCCCACCTCCCGCTGGTTCACCATCCCCCGCCGGTTCGGGTGAACAAATTCGATCGGATCTTCCACCGTCAAGATATGCCCGGCACGCTGCGCATTGATGGCGCCTATCATCGCCGCCAACGTCGTCGTCTTCCCCGCCCCAGACGTCCCAGTCACCAGCACCAGACCGTTTGGAAGTGAGGAGAACTGCTCAACCGCCGGCGGGATCCCCAACTGCCCCAAAGACGGGATCTGGGATGGTATGGCCCGCAGCGTCGCAGCAACCTCGCCCCGCTGTCGAAACACATTGAGCCGGAACCGCGAAAGCCCCGGCACGTCATAGGCGGTATCCAGCTCCCACTCCTGTGCGAACCTCTCGAGGTGGTAGTCCGCCAGCAAACCCTCGATCAGCTCCCACACCGCACCCGGACCGAGCACCCCGAACCGTTCAAGGGCAGCCAGCTCACCGTGCCGTCGGATCGTCGGGGCAAGACCGACTGTCAGGTGCAGGTCAGACGCGCCAGCAGCGACCATCTCCCGCAGCGCCTCATCGATGTCGAAAGGTGGACGTGCACCCGGCGAAACGTCCCCCGGCGGCACCGACACCGCATCAGACCGCCCACCAACAGCCACATCCAACGCCGCCTGCAACGCACCCGAAGGTGCGAGCGCCACAGTAACCTGCAGCCCCGTAACATCTGACAGTTCTTTACGCACCCGGTCGAACTTCTCCGGTTCAGACGCGGCAACCAGGAGATGTTGGCCGTTCGGCGTCTCTGCCACCTGCAACGGCAGCACCTGCAACGACCGCAGCAGCGGGACGGAAACCAGGTGTAGCGCTGCAGGGTCAGCATGTGCAGCCGGATCCTGGACGTAGGGCAGACCCAGATGCGCGGCAGCCACCCGAACCACTGCCGTAACTTCAGCCGGGACCTCCTCAGCCAACACCCCCAGGAACGAAACCCCCTCCCGCTGCGCCCGCTGCCGGGCGGCGTACAGCTGCTCCGCCGAAACTGCGGTCTCGGCAAGCAGCCGGTCGGTGAGAGTGTTCGGCATCTGCGCGCTCCGGTCGAGGTCAGCTCCCGCCCACCGTTACCGCCCCCGCCACCCACGCCACCTGCCCCAACCCAGCACAGCAAAGATGGCCACCCGCAGGTGGCCATCCGCACGTCTCTACCGGTCATGTTCATCGGGCTGATCGGCGAACGCCGACAGCTGAAACCCTGCGAGGGGAACCCCCGCATCGCCTGGCGGTGGCCCCGCCTCACCATCCACGGTGTCGTCACCGCTGACAGTGACCCCCGCCTGTTGCAACATCAACGCCACAGCGACGGTGAAGATCACCGCTGCAGCACCGATCAGCACCTGGGAGGCAGACCCGGTCAGACCGCGTGCGCCCACCTCGGCGACCAGCAGCAGGTTCGCCATAGCTCCTCCTTCATTCAGCGCAACCGTTGACGCCTGCGGGCAGCAACAAACCAGCACCAGTGACCCCAGCTGCGGTCGCGACACGTTCGGGGCGTGAGAACCGCAGCCGCCCCAGGTGTCGGCGGCACCAGGATGGGTGCCGCCGACACCGCCCTGTGCACCGTCCGGCCCGTGCGTGGCGATGGTGCAGACCAGCAGGATCGCTCGGCGGGACCTTCGGTCGACGCCGAGCTGTCCCACTATGTGCGCACAGCAGCACACGACGCAGAGCTCGAGCAGATCCCCGCGTTCGCCGCCTACCTCAAACAGGTGGAGGGCTACCCCCAACTGTCCGCCGGCGCACAAGCAGAACTGGTCGCCACCTACCAGCACGCCCAGCAGCTGCGCACCCAACTCGCCGCCGGTGAGCTCAGAGGCCGCGCTGCGGCCAAAGCCCGGATCGCCATCCGCGACGGTGACCGCAACCTCGAAACCGTCGTCGCCTCCAACTTCCGGCTCGTGCTCACCATCGCCAAAGAACTCGTCATCCACAAATACGGCACCCAACGCGGCCTGGAACTGCTGCCCGATATGGTCAGTGAAGGCAACGTCGCACTCACCGAAGCGGTCCAAACCTTCGACGCGGAACTCAGCCCCAGCTTCCCCACCTACGCCGCCCGATCTATCCGTGACCGGGTCCGGGCCTCCCTCGTCCGCCAAGGGTCCATCCGCCTCCCACCGTCCTGGAGCCGCACCCAAAGCATCGCCCAGGCGCGGCAGGCGAAACTGACCGCGCAGAATGGGGTGGCACCCACCCTCGACGAACTCCGCGCCGACGTGCTCGCCGTATGCCTGGAGTGGGCGGAGAGCAAACTCACCCCCACCCAACGCGAACTGGACCCTGACGGGCAGCGGGAAGCGAAACTCGCCAAGCTTCGCAAACAAGGAACCCTCGGCGCGATCGAAAAGCTCGACCAGGTGCTCGCAGCGCCCTCCCCCACCCAGATGGCATCACTCGACGAACCTGTCGGCGCCGAAAACGGCGCCGCCACCCGCAAAGACTTCCTTGCAGACGACCCGGACGACAGCGCATTCGAAGGGGTTGAACGCGAAGAGCTCCGCCAAGCACTCCAGCTGGCCCTGTCACATCTCAACGACCGGGAACGGCGCATCCTGCTGTGCCGCTACGGGTTCGTGGATGGAGAACGGTGGACCTACAGCAAGATCGCTGAAGAGTTCGACGTGACCGCCGAACGGATCCGTCAGATCGAACGCGCCACCCTGAAACGGATGTCTGCACCCCACGCCCAATGGTCACACCTCGGCAGCTTCCTGCCCTCCCACACCGACAACCCGTAAGAGGCGACGATGACCACCAGCTACCGCGACCTGCGCTCCACCCAAGACATCCTGTCCCGCACCAATCACGGACACGAGATCGCGCAGATGCTCCAATCGTTGGGGTTCTGGGTCCGGGACGAACGCACCCACACACGCGCCGCACCACAGGCGTTCCCCACCAACGTCGAACAGATCGAAACCCCCACCGCACTCGCCGACGCACAGCTGTATTGGCAGAGCGAACTGTCCCGGGTCACCGAACTGCTCGGCGTGCTCGAAGGTGAACGGTTCGACGCCAAACAGGATGCGAAACGGGTGCGGAACGAAGTCGGCGCGCAACTGCTCGACGAACAGCAGACGTTGGACGCCAAAGACCGGCTGAAAGCCACCGAACTGAAGATGAAAGCCGAGATCGACCAGCGGGTCACCGCCGCAGACGAACGGGTCTCCTTCGTAGAGATGCTGATCTCCAGCCTTGAAGGGCTGCGCAGCTCCATCGAAGGGAAATGCCGGGTGCTGTCCCGCGAACAGACCCGCCGCGACAACGAGCTGCAAACCCGGATCAGGCACAGCTGATGCGCCGCCACACACTGCTCCTGCTCGCCGCCGCCGTCCTCACCGCCGGCTGCGAAGTCGGCATACAGCACCAGCTGGCGCTCGGACCACAATCCGGTGACGACCAGCTGACTGTCACCGTTCACACGGTAGGGGCCGCCACCGACGCGCTCGCTGCCGCAGACCGGCTCGAACAGCTCACCGGCACCCTAGAGCGGGCAACCGGCCAGCCGGTGACCACCGAACAGGACGGTGACCGGTATCAGTGGCAGTTCACCCCAGAGCGCGGCCAGCTCCCCGAACTCTCCCCTCTCACCGGACTTGCAGACCTCCGCATCAGCGAGAACAACGGCACCGCTGCCGTTGCCGCCACGTTCGTTACCCCCGAACAGCTGCTCGACATGTATGACGAGGCCACCGACGACCCCGCCCTCGCCGCCGCCGCCGCCGCCAGCACCGACCTCACCCTGACCGTCCGGGCACCCCGTGGCGTAGATGTCGCGGCAGCACCCGACCCGGTCCAGACCACCCAGGTGGGCAACACCGTCGCGTTCACCATCGCCGCCAACCAGCTCGACACCCCCGTGACCATCACCGCCGACGGGCACCGCACCACCACTGCCCCCTGGACGCCCCTCGCCGTTGCAGCTGTTGTCGTCCTTGCCCTCGGTATGTGGGCTGCCCGGTCACGTTCGCGGCGACAGTAGCCACACCGCGTCGTCCACGTCAGGAGCGGCAGCGGGAGACAGCACCGACGACAGCTCCCGACGACGGGCCGCATACATCGCGATACGGTCATCTACCGTGTCCCGCGCATGCAGCAGCACCACGCGGGCGGGCCCCGCAGCGTCGAAACTGGCCCCACATGCCGTCTCCAGCTGCCCCGTCGACCACGGGTAGTCGCAGATCACCACCACATCGAACAGCTGTAATGTGTCCGGTAGCATCCTGCTGGAGTGCACCACCACCGGCCGGCCTGCGGGAGGTTCTTGCAGCTGTGCAGCACTGGTCGCAACCGGCCGGCACCCGCTGAGAGCGGCCCGCAGCAGCGTCGCACTGCGATGATGGAACGTCACGGCCGCAACCGTGCGTCCACGGTCAAGCTCTGCACGCACGATCCGCACCGCCTCGGCGATCTTCGGTGACACCGAACTGGCAGTACCTGACGAGATGGTCGCCGTCGCCTCCACCAGCCGGCCCA
>LFIK01001570.1_pt1 | contig 18214 bp, 17 predicted proteins | sample 643401 | NCBI WGS metagenome assembly LFIK01 (sample SAMN03777447, study PRJNA286221) | soda lake metagenome | biome: soda lake; feature: Kulunda steppe; material: water; isolation source: sample T5-Br brine of Lake Tanatar-5 | place: Russia: Kulunda steppe | collected 2010-07
TAATTGATAGAAAGGCAGATATGATGTATCGTTCGGGTAATAAAAAAGGCACCCTCCGCCATTAACGTAAGTGACTAAAGTTTTTTTAGTAATGGCATTGCTATCACTCAAATCTTTCTATTTCCTCGACCATCCTCTTCGCCACATCCTTCCCATACAGATCCGGCCTCTCACCTTTCGGATTAAACGCCACAATCTTCTCCACCAGCTCGGCATCTGTAATATCCATCAGCACATTCCAGCCCGTCTCCACCGTTTCTACCCATTCGGTTTCGGGCCGAAGAGTAATGCACGGCTTCCCGGCAATGTACGCCTCTTTCTGCAGGCCGCCGGAATCGGTAATTACTTTTTCGGCGTGTTTGATGAGCCCCTGAAACTCAATATACCCCTGCGGATCGATCAGCTCTACCTGTTCGGGAATGTTCACACTGTTCTTGTTGATGATATTTCGCGTTCTCGGGTGGACCGGAAACACCACTCGCTGTTCAAAATCACGAAATGTATTAAACAGCCGCTCCAGGTTCTTCGGATCATCTACGTTATAGGGGCGATGCAGAGTAAGCAGAAAAAACTCCTTCCCTACATATTTTGAATCGTCGATCTTCTGCTGCACAAACTCTACCGAGTCTACCATGATATCACCGGTCATCACGGTTTTCTCTTTCAGCCCCTCTCGGTCCAGGTGTTTCACGGCCTCCGGTGTGGGGGCAAAGAGCAGGTCGGCCGTATGGTCGGCTACCACGCGGTTGATCTCCTCCGGCATGGATCGGTTAAAACTCCGCAGCCCCGCCTCAATATGCAGAGACACAAACTCCACGCCGCCAGGCAGGCTGCCAGCGTGGAGTTTGTGTCTCCAAAGGAGAGTACCAAGTCCGGTTTGATCCGGTCGATCTCCTTTTCAATTCCCTCCAGCATCTTACCGGTCTGGGCTCCGTGTTTTCCTGACCCAACCTCCAAATTAATATCCGGCTCGGGAATCTCAAGCTGTTCAAAAAAAAAGATCCGACATCTCCACATCGTAATGCTGACCGGTATGGATGATAATCTCTTCATGTTTTTTTCGAAGCTCCCGCGATAACGGTCCTAACTTGATGAACTGTGGACGAGCTCCAACGACTGAAATGATTTTCATTTGTTGTATATTTTTAAAATTAATTCTTAAATGTAAGGTTTAGAAGTTAGAAGGATGTTTATTCGTTTACATGAATGGTTTATGGGGTTATTCATTCACTTCGTGAATTTGTTTATCCTTTTATGACAACATATAAACGGTTAAACCTATAAACGCATAAACAGACGCGCAGCGTCCCTTAACCTCTAAACTTCACAATCCCAGCTTTCACCACATTCTTCACATTCTGCCACACCAGCTCCTGCGTCCATTTAATTGGATTATCCGTCCACCTCTGCGGATGAAAATTCATCATAATCTGGTTCGGGAGTTTGCCGGCTTTACAGGCACTGATAATATCTTGAGTAGAAGCATAGTCGTGAGTCATGAGTCCTGAGTCTTGAGAATTCCCCCCATGCGCCTTGTGCCCTGCACCCTGCACCTTGTCTCGAATACTCACCTTATCCCCATCCCACCTTCTCCCGGTATCCGTCAAATATAACACCTTCGAGAAATCCAGATCAAAATATGGCTCCGCAATAATACCTAAATCACGATAGTCGTATTTTTTCCAGACTTCCTTATTATCGTAAGACGATCGAGGACTACCGTGCATACAAATGGTTTGTACGTCCGCTATTTCCCGGAGTTGTGCTAAGTGCTTTTTAGCCAATTTATATGCCTCGTCCACATCTCCCCCAGCGAAGTCCATATCTTCGTAGTGATAGCCGATTTCATGGCCCATGGAGGCAATTTTGCGGATTACTTCTTTATCGAATGACTCCGGGACCATCCTGAAATAGTATGTTCCCACAATGCCCTTTTCGTGCTGTATTTTTGCGAAATGAAGGGAGTGTTCTTTTCGAGCGTCAACATCGTGGCGGAGGAGGATTACTTTTTCTTCTGGGTTTTCTACAAAAACTCGATAGGTTTGGAAACTGTAATCCGCTTCAAACAGGCTGATAAGAAGTTTTTTATAAATATGAACTGTAAAATCTTTACTCATATATTTCTATCCGTTTAATAAAAGAAAAACTTTAAGTCGTACTTCGTTAAATCGTGCCGGAATCAACATAAAGATTTTGACCTGTAATAGATGATGCTTTTTCTGAAACTAAATATTCAACCATACTTGCAACTGATTCCATCTCAGTAGGTTTTTTTAAAGAAGTGCGATTATAAATCCTGTTTTTTTGGTCAGTCGTTAGACCACTACTCATCGATGTTTCCATAAATCCGGCAACAATACAGTTTGATCGAATCCCTTTTACACCCCATTCCCTTGCAGTATTTTTTGAAAATGCCTCAAGTGCGCCTTTGGTAGATGCGTACATAGCCAATCCTTTATAACCGGTATGAACACTAATTGAAGAGATATGAACCAACGAACCCTCAACTCTATTGAGCAGCATATTACGCAGAACAAATTTTGTTATCATCAAGGGTGAAAATACATTTACCTGGTACATCTCATTTAAACGGTCAGACGATAAATTGGTGATAATATCATTATATGCGTAAGCCGCATTATTTACAAAACCATGAATTGGAACCTCATGTAATAATTCTTTTTTCAGCAAGTCATTTTTAATGTTTTCTACATCTTTTAGATCATACGACAAATGTGTAAAGTTTGAATCATTATTGATAAGTTCATCAATTTCATCACTTCTTGTTCTGCTGACTCCATAAACATTGTAACCTGCAGCAAGTAAATTGCGACAAGTTTCTAAGCCGAGCCCTTTTGATACACCCGTTAATAAAATATTCTTCATTTCTTCCTAACCTTTTTACCACTTCTCGTGAATTCTAATGAATCAACAAAATTAATCATTCTTGGTAATTTGTAAGATTGTAAATTCTGATTTAAATAATCTCTTAGTTCAATTTCAGTAACACCACGATTAGAAATCACCACATCTGCCATTACGATGTTTCCAACTATCGAACTCTTCTTACCATAAACTATTGATTGAATCACCTCTGGATGTGAATTTAAACAACTCTCTACTTCATGCGGATTCACTTTATATCCACCAACATTTATCATTTCATTTCTTCTGCTAAGAAACTTGAATAATCTCATATCTTCAGTTGAAAACTCAACCAAATCCCCTGTCTTATACCATTCTTTTGAAAGATTGATACCATCTCCCTCGCCAAGCAGAGATCTATGCAAACAAAGTTCATTATCTTCGAATTTAATCAAGTCTCTGTATTTCTCTGACACTTTAAAATATTCTCCTTCGCCTGAAAAAAGAGATCCTGCTTCTGTTGAAGCATATACATTTCTAAATTTTGCATTGGGGAAAGGTACTTTCAGTTGATTAGTGAGTTTTATATCCATTTTTTCACCACCTGAAGTAATATTTTTGATTGTTTTCAAAGGTGGGTTGATTGGCAAGAGCATACGATAAAAGGTGGGTGTGGCAGAAAGATGTGTTACTTCATGCTCTCTCAAAGCCTCCAAAACTTGTTCTCTTTTGTATCCAAATAACGAAACTAATGAATTACGATTAAGAAGTGCCTGGAAAAAAACCTGTATACCAGCCATGTGTGTGGCATTATATGCCCACCCCCAAATATGTTGTTTATAATTATCAGAAATCTTTACTCCACGAGTGATAGAACTAAAATCGTGAATAACTTTTTTAGGCTGTCCTGTAGTACCCGAGGTAAATAGTGTAATTGACCAGTCCTGTAATGATTCCAGTTCAGATAAAAATGCTTCGAACGATTTTGGAAACTCGCCTCTATTCTCAATCCATTTGTTTAAATCCAGATCCGTAATACCTACTTCTCTAATTTCATCTTTTGAAAAATCAGCATCAGGCAGGACAACCGGTTCATCTAACAACAGTGAGTTTATTAATTGCAAGTAAACTTCTTCAGGAGTTTTATTTTGTTTATATGGATAAAATTTATCTCTTTCATCCAATTTGGCAATAATATCTTCCCAATCTAATGTAATTTCCCTAAATGAATCAATAAAAAGGTAAAACATATTACTGATTAAGCTTTGATCTTATTTCTCCTATCGTGAATACAATTTCGTTCTCATATACGTCTATACCAAATTCACTCTCAATTCTTACAGTAAGCTCAGCAAGTTCCAGCGAACTAAAACCAATATCATCTTGAAGGTGCATCTCATCTGCAAGATTATCCATCTGAGCTTGATTGTTATTTTTTTTTACCGTGTTTATAATTTCAAGAAGTTGATCCATTGTAAAGTATTTTATAACTAATAGTTAACATTTTTTATTCTTATTAGAGCAAATTAAACAAGGTATGAATATCACCTAATTCCATACCTCGAAAGAAAAACCAAAATAAGATCGGTAATATCATTACTGTTTAATACTACCGGATGATTTTCTTTTAAATAAACAACAGGTGTTCGAAGAGATTCATCCAGGTACTCTGAACATACATCCGTCAGGAATACACCAATCTTTTTATTTTTTACACTTAATTGATCCTCAATATTACTTAAAGTTTTTAAATCTTTAACGATTCCAATGTGCTTCCTCTCCATAGAAAAAATTTTAGCATTTTTTTGATCGAAAATGCGCTCAAATCCATCAAACTCTAAATATTCAATAAAGATAGACATAATTTTTCCCAAGATCTGTTCCTTCTTTTGTACCGCCAGATCTCTGTGATAAAAATTTTTAGAAATTTTAAAGGGCACTCCTCCAGCGATACTTTCAGAAGGGACATCACGATTCACAATAGATCGAGGAGTTATAATTACGTGGTCACCAATTGACACACCTGACAAAATTGTTGTATCGTATGGAATCCAGACATTACTGCCAATTTTAATTCTTCCCTGTTGAACTGGATACCCCTCCAATATTGAGAGCCAGGAACTGTGGGTAAACAATTTAGAACCACCGCCAATAGCTGTATTGTTACCTATATCAATCTTATCTGTAGTATTGAGTAATGTGTTTTGTAAAATGAGACAGTTATCACCAACAATTAATTCAGAATCAGGACTTTTATTACCACCTACCATCACGGATTCCCTTATACGTGTTTTTTTACCAATAGAAAGGTACTTTAACTCAAAGAAACAAAACGAACCGATTGTAGCTCCTTGATGTATTGATACCTTTTCGGCTTGTACTATTGAAAAGGGAGAAATTTTTACATTATCTCCAATTTCTACCCGTTTAGACAGTATTACAGAACCGAAGCTTAACTTGACTCCTTTTCCAATTTTATTCCCCATCATTCTATAAAAGAAACATTTTAGAATACTTGGCCAAAATCCAAATAAGAGAAATTTGAGATATGGAATTCTATTTTTTCTAAGAATTTTCATTTATTTACTAAATATTAAATTGAAAATCAGGAGTATCAGACATTACTTTAATACTTTTTGGATAATTACTAATAAACCATATTAAAAAGGAAGAAAAATCAATTTTTTCTTCTAAAAATTTTTTTCGCTTCGCTAGCCACTCTTCCTTTGTATTTGCGTTCATAGATAACTTATCAGTTAATTCGTATAGTAAACTCACATTATTGCTTGGAATACCATAGGCTAAGTTATATTTATGCTCTAAATCTTCCAAGTAGCTAAGTTTTCCTACAAAATCATTAAATCGTATTGACGGTGTGCCAAGTATTGCTGATTCAGCAGCCATAGTCTGACTGTCTCCTATATAAAGCGATGCATAATACATTGCATGATGTATTTCATCAGGTGGAATAGATAATTGATATTTTAGAAAATCGGTTCCTAAATTTTTTTCGGAGGTAATATATACGTTACCCCTGTTTTTAAGAATTTGGATAACATTATTAGCAACTTTTTCTGTGATACCGGATTTTCCGACGTCGTGGTAAGCTTTTAATTTTGAAAATCGGATTAAAAAATATGGCTTATTATCTTTGAATAGGTGTTTTACTTTAGACTTATCAGGTTGGAAACGATTCGGATGAAGATAGGCCAGTTCATGGTAACTTTGATAACGAATTGTTTTATGCTCAAATTTACCAACACGGGTAGTTTGAGGAACCAGCAAAGAATCTGCAAAAGGTGGGCCGATTTTACTGTATAACTTAACTTGATCTAAGTCATCCTCAAAAACTAATATTGATGGCTTACCCATAAATTTGGCTACATGTGCAACTTCCGGTGCACTTGATATAAATATATCCGGATCATAGTCTCTAACAGCTTTATAAATCCTTACATCTTTTTTTAATACAGAAAAGGCACTAGAAGCAATCGAATCCTTTCTACCTTCTGCTAAAATATTATCAAAAGGTATATTTAATTTTTCAGTTAACGTTTGAAGTACATCCTTTTTCTGTATTAGAACCTTTACAGTTCCAAACCTTTTGTAAAAATCCTCAATAACATTCTTAAAAAGGTGATAGTGAGCAGGATGGGCTAAATAAAAACAAGTTTTCATCTATTCTATCTATTTTAATTCTTTTTGGAGGTCACATAAACTCGCAAACATCCATGCGTTCGACCAGCGCATAAATGGTGTTTTGATTGTGTACCATTTAAATTTCCTAAAGTAGAAACTGCCGTCCGGAGCCTGCATGTTTGTAATTGTCCACCTAGCCACTTTTTCTGCCAATTCTATTTCACCAAACCTTGTTAATGTTAAGATCGATTGAGATGCTGCTGTGCAGTCGGCAGGATAAAGTTTATCTGAATAAAATGCCGGGCGCCCATCGGTTTCAAAAAAATGCTCGCGGTAAAACGAAAATCCATTTTTAAGGTGTTCTTCATAAGCTGTATCATCGCACAATTTGCTATATCCATCAAGGCAATCGAGTATATATCCCGTATGGTAATTATCCACCCATCCGCCTGTGTTTGCAAGTGAATAACCCCAAGAGCCATCTTTTCTCTGATGTTTAGCAACATATTCAGCAGCCTCTCCGGCCAGTTTTTTATACTCTTCGTTCCTGGTAATAGAATAAACCTGTGCCAGTAAACGTACTCCTTTCATTGAAGCATTAAATACGCGTTGTTCATCAAAAGGAGAGTAGGAAAAGCAAAATGTATCACCATCATAGGAACGATTAAGATCATTCTTAATGAAACCGGTGGAGTTTACAATCAAATCTTTCAATAAATTTAAACCGGTTAATTTCCAAGCATCATATAGCCCATTTGTTATAATACCTGTAGCAACTATTGTCGGTTGGTATGCCGGAATCTTTGCATAGCGGGCCTCCCAATCAAAATCGTAACCCCAGCACGCCCCAGAAAAACCCTCCGGTATCATTCCTTCCAGTTTTTCGGCCAGCTCCTCAATTTTAACAACAAATTCCTCTTTTCTATCCGGGAATACTGTCATCAAGTTTGCATATCCTTGTATAAAAAGACCCAGAGATACAGGATTTAGTCCTTTTGGTACAAACAATAGAGGACGAAGATTAATAGGGAAACGTTTCACAAATTGCTGAGTTCCAAATCTTACCCATTTATTGCTTTCAAAAAACGGCAAGTTGAAAAGAGGAGAATGGAGAGCATCGTAAGGGTCATAGCCTTTATACTCTCTACGGTTGACATATTGCTCTAATTTTAAAACAGACTCCTTAATAACCATTTATAAGATTACCTTTCTATTTTGCGCAATGCTTTCAAGTACTTTAATTGTAGCAAGCGAACTCAAATAGGATTCTTCGAATGGAATAGGTGTATTCCCTCCATTTTTTACTGTGTTTAGAAAGGCTTTCACTTCTGCTTTATGCCCTTTATTCTGTCCTTTGTATTTTATCTTCTTCTTTTTCTCACCGTATATGAACATCTCTTTAAAATCATGCAGTTGAGCTACCGTTCCTCCGGCAAATACCTCGATATATTCTTTTGGTAGATTCTTACTGCCATTAGAGAAATAACTAATTGACGCTATGCTTCCATTTTCCATTTCCAAATTAATAACTACGGTATTATTCAAGTTATTTGGGTCCTCCATCGAGCTGGCAGACACAGAAATTATTTTACTGCCAGAAAGATGCATGGCAAGGTCAACAAAGTGACAAGCTTCCCCAATAATTCGCCCCCCTCCAATATCAGGATCATTTACCCAGTGATTCGGTGGTAACTGTCCTGCATTAACTCTAATCACAATAGACTTTGGTAAATCTTTATCAAATAAGTTTACTATTTTTTGTATTGAAGGTGCAAAACGACGGTTAAACCCAACCATGAGATGAATGGGTTTATTACTTGACAGGGTGCTTTCGTAGGCTGCTTTTATCTCTTCAAGTTCTTGTTCATTCATTCCAAGAGGCTTTTCTACAAATACATGCTTATTTCCTTCGATCGCTTTGATGACATTTTGTGCATGTAAATCATGACGCGTAGTTATAAAAACAGTATTGATATTTTTATCACTTATAATCTCATCTGAATTTTCTGCACAATAATTAAAACCATATTTTTCGCCCACATACTTTGCGGTTGTACCACTGTTTGTGGCCACACTCACTAAATTGCAATGTTCTTCTGCGGCAGGCAATAGAGTACCCTGGGCGAAAGAACCCGCACCGATAAACCCAACATTTGCTTCCGAAGGATTAATTACCGGCTCTTTAAATGATACACTTTTTGTTAACTCCGCCTCATTATCATATTCTATCAAGATTCCGGTGAACGATTCTTCATTTTCTAGAATCATATCATACGCTTTCGGTGCCTCTGCCAAAGGAAAAGTATGAGTAATTAAAGGGCTAATATCTAAGCGATTGGTTGCAAGAAGATTAACAAAACTTTTCATATTTCGGTTTTCTGTCCAACGCACATAACCAATCGGATAATCACGTCCTTTCTCTTCATAATCGGCATCATTTCTTCCAGGCCCATATGAAGAAGACATACACAGATTAAGTTCTTTTTTATAGTAGTTTGCCCTTGAAAAACCAGTAGGTACCGCACCTACAATCACTACTTTTGCTTTATGACGAGCAATTTCACCCGCAAATTCAACAGGATCAAGTGAAGATGTACCTGCAGTAATAATGATGGCATCTGCACCATGACCATCTGTAAAATTCATTACAGTATCTTCAATTCCGTTTGTATTCCGGTTATAAACATCTTTATTTCCGGCTTTTTTTGCTGCATTAATTTGTTCTTTAGAAATATCAATACCAATTGGATTTATTCCGCTGGCTTCCAAAATTTTATAGGTTAATTGTCCAATCAGTCCCATACCTATAATTAGACAGTTTTCGCCTAATCTGAGATCAGCCTGTCGAATGCCTTGTATCGCAATAGCAGCTATCGTAGTGAAAGACGCCTGTTTTATAGGCACTTGTTCAGGAACCTTCACTGCAAGATTAACCGGAACAGCTACTACATCAGCATGTTTGGCAGTATTTCCACCGCAGGCCACAATATCTCCAACTTTAAACTCCGAAACGCCCTCACCAATGGCAATGACTTCACCCGCACAGCTATATCCTAAAGGTGATGGAGCCTCCAGCTTATTCATTACAAGGTTATAGGTAGAAAGTAACCCATTGGTTTTGGCCATCTCAATTACCTGCTTCACCTCTTTCTGCCGGCTTTTGGCTTTGGCTATATACCCCTTACGTGCATCTGAGACAGTTTTCCCTTCCGTTCCTGAACTAATTACAGAGTAGTAACTGCGAACCAAGATCATTCCACGGTTTAGTGAAGGAAATGGAACCTCCATTACCTGCATTTTTCCTGACTTAAGCTGTTGGGTGAGCTGATTCATAATCTAGTTGTTGTATCCTTTGTATTTATTAAAAATTCGGTATTTATTAAAACTAATAACATCCTGATCATCAATCCTTTCCTTATTACTTATGTATGATTTAAGATAACCTCTTAAATATGATAAACTCTTTCTAAATCTTCCTGTAAGCAGTGTCTTAAGTGAATGTAAAATTGCATGATATAAAGGAATTCCTAAATAATATGCACCATATCCATAGTAACTGTAATCAACCCTTAACCCCATTTTACGTGCATTGTACCACGTTTTGTCAGTTTCTATTACGTTATAATTTAAAGTACGAGCCTTCGTTTTTACATAACTTGCAGATAGGGGTACTGATTTATATTTACTATCAATCAAACATTGTTTTTTGAAAACCATAGCATTTCCTACAGGATCATATTTGCTAAATGGTTTGTAAGTCTCTCCATTCACTTTTTCTATCCCCCCAATAATTCCAGCATCTTCAGTTTCATGAAATTCACTTACAATAGTTTCATAATATTTAGCTTCTGGAAAACAATCTGCATCAAGTATTCCAATAAAATCTACATCAGTAAAAAACCTACTGTCACGTATATAATCAAAACCTTGTTTCATTATTGATGAGTACTTTTTGCCAAGTTGATACTCTTTACTTTCATGCTCCAGATTTAGAACAACTAAATGCTCAACATTTTCTATATCATTAATCCCATTTAAATATTCTTTACTGCCATCATCTGAATCATTCTGAACTATTACCCAAAGATAAATACCGTGGCTTTGATTCTGAATAGACTCAATTAATTTTGGTAAATTATCTATTTCATTTTTTACAGGAGTGACAAGAGCTATATTATTATCCATGCAGTTTATTTTTATTTTTATTACTAAATTTTTTTGTACTGATCTAAATATCTATCCATTATAATATTCTTACTATACTTCTTCTCAACACATTTTCTCGCATTTAAACCAATCTTCTCAATCAGTGATCTATTTGAAGCAATATTTATGACACTTTTAACAAATTGATTACGATTGTTAACAACTATTCCATTGTGTTTATTAAATATAGTATCCGTAACATTCGGTATCCTTTTAATTACAATTGGCAATCCAGAACTCATAGCTTCTAATACTACATTTGGCATGCCCTCTCTACTTGATGCAAATATAAAAACGTCGCTAGCTTTCATAACTTCATCAACATTATCAATCTCACCAAGAAATTTAACATTATCTGATAAATTATATTCTTCAACTATACCAACTATGTATTTATAATAATCATAGCTTTCATTTATATTTCCAGCAATGAGAAAACAGGAGTTTTTAACTTCATTATTTACTTCTTTAAATACATGTATTAATTCATCAATATTTTTTCTTCTACGAAAAAGAGAGACTGTCAATAAGACAAAGTCATATTTATCGATTCCAAATTCTTTCTTAATTTGGTTCTTTTCTTTTTGAAACCTAATAGGTTTAAATTTTTCATCATCTACCGGATTAGGTATAAAGGTATACTTTTGACTAGGCAACCCTGCTTCTTTACAAGCTTCAGATAATGCTAATGAGTTATTTATTATCTTATCAGGAAAATCAAAATATATTTTCTTCATTAACTTACCTTTATTCTTCTCAATTGATATTGGATCATCGCTACCCAATAAAGTGGTGCTATTGATTATTTTAATTCCTTTAAATTTTGCAATAATAATGGCGAATAAAGACAACCTTGAATGGCTATTAACTAAATGTACAACATCAAATCTTGATTTTTTCAGTAATTTATAAAGAGCAATGAATAAAACAGGTTGATAAATAACTGCTTTAAAGTTTCTGACGAGCTTTTTATTACCATTCTTTCCTTTAAACCATTCAGGCAATTTGATTACTTCAATATTCAAATTATTTGACTCATTATTATGATCATCTGTATTTGTAATTAAAGAAATATTAATTCCAGTGTGAGCTAAATATTTTGCCTGATTAAACATTCTTCTGCCTGCACCTGAAATATTGGGGGGTATTGAAGGTGCTATAATACAGACCTTGGAAATTTTATTTTGATTCATACTGTTTAATTCACTGATTTATATTTCATTTTAACTATTTTTTTATTTTCAGTATGCAAAATTTTTAAAATTCCACCCATATATAAGAATAGTGTCGGTGCATATGTATTGTAAAAAAAACTTTTCGTATAAAAATCAAATATAGACATAGCAAATAAAGCCAAAAACGTTGCTTTTAACAGTATAATGCCAAAATCATTATTCCTAAGATGTCTTGTGTTTGTTATGTATTTATAAATGATATTGACAAATATCATCAAAAATAGAATAAGCCCAATCAACCCCATACCGTGTACTATTAAAGCGATAGTTGCATGGATAGTACTATGCTTTCTGAACGTGGTAAAATGACCAACAGTGGTTGTAAAATAGAAATCCTGAGTACCGATTAAACTTTTTTTGATATCATCAAAACTTAGAGCTTCTTTAAATGCCTCAACAATATCCATAGTTCTTCCGGTTCTTTCAAACTCTTCTAATGGATCATCCATTGCAACGCCTCGTTCGTAAAATCTTTCTAATATATCTCCACTATATGTATATGCTAAAAAGCCCATTATTATCAATATTGGTAATGTAGAAAAGATATATTTTATTTTATTAAAATATATTCTGTAAGCAATAACAGAAAGACCTATCAAAAATAATACAATTGCTCCTCTTCTCATTAATAAAATTAATATTACAGCACATATAATTGCTGTAATTATCAGATAATATTTATATGATTTCGATTTACTTAAATAAATATTTAATGGCACTAAAACTATGCATAGAGATGCAATATAAGTATGCTCACGATGAAGTGACCCATTTAAAATAAATAAACCATATAAATCTTCTCCCAAATTGAATGTATTTGAAACAATAAAATTTATAATAAATAAACCGAGAATAGCTGCGAAGGAGTAATTTAAATATCTTAATTTATCAGTATTGTTTATCCAGTAATATCCTACTAAAAACATTATGAATGATAAATAAAGTTGTATTAATCCCTGAAATGAATATTGGTAGTATTCACTTAAAGGAAATGTGATAACCAAATATATTATAAAAACATATATCCAGATATTTGATTTGAATTTAAATAGTAGTGAAGAAAAAGAAATTGTTAGTGCAAATAAGTATAATGGGATTTTAATTGCGGTAAAGGGTAAATTCTCTCCTAAAATAATGTTTAATGCATCATACCCAAACATTACAAGCGGCATAATATAAATAAATCTTTTTTTATAATATGCAGCCAGCAAAAAAGCAATACAGTGATACAGTATGTTTATGGCTAAAATCATTTTAGAAAAAGAATAAAATTATATTTAATCAATGTATTTATACAACTTGCTTTCAATTTCATCAATTTCAACTTGCTGCAATTTATCTCTGAATATCATAATATTGGATTTGGATCTATTTGGATCATATGAAGATTCAATTTGAGGATTCAATCCAATTATATTATCAATTCTTGTTTTTTCTATATCATAGTTAGTCACAAAATCTTCAAATTTTATATGTGTAACATATTCACTATTCCATTCAGTATCAGATCTTCTGCTCATCATATCCTCATACCACAAACAAAATGTTTTAACATCGGAGCTTGGATATGCATCTCCCTTTTCTTTAAATTCAGCAAATACATCTCTTGGATCTCTCGTAACTAATAATACATGCCGGTAATCATAGTATTGTGTAGATGAAACAGGGTTCCAAAACGTGCCACCATGGTCAATTGTACAACATTTAATTCCTTTAGTATTCCCTAATCCATTTCTAACCAATTTGTTAATAAATATTTTTGCCGCATCATTAAACTTTTCATCATCTACAGGATAATACATCGTATTTATCATTGCTTTCCTCCCCCTTTTTCTCGCAATGTGTTTTTTGAAGGACCCATACAGCTTTCTGTGAAAAGATATATTCCTATGTTCATTAGCAGATAACCCCTTATACTTTATCAATGTAATTTGTTCAATAAATTCGTGAACCAGGTTCATTGCAATGTAGGTGTCTCGCTTTCTATACATTGATTTGCTTCTGCGTTCGCAATAGGTAATAAAATCTTTAATGGCTTCATTAGCATTATGAACACTGAAAGTATACTTGAGCTTTGTATGTAAGTCATATAATCCGCCGGGATCTCCAACAATTCTAAACTCTGAGCCTTCAAAAGGGTCAACTATATCTATACGACCGGATAGATAATCTCCAACAGCACTCGAACCACTCCACCCTGAACCTATAACAATAATTTTTTTCATTTAACATCTATTTGAAATAATTAAGGAACCTGTAAATATATGTTTTAAGCTTTTTAAAAAAATTCTTTTCTTGCCTATGTGTATCAGCAAAATATTCAGATTTAGATGATGATTTCATAGGGGTTTTCCAATCTCCATATACATATGTCAAATATTCTTCATACTCTTTAGGCACAAGATACTTTACACCTCGTAAATCCATATAAATCTTATTAGCCATAAACTTCATGGGAACTTGCAGGTTTCTCCTTTTATAATATTCACCTTCTTCGTACCAAGCTCTTATTTCAACAAGAAAATCGTCTGTAAATCCAACTTCTATTTTCCAATACTCCTTTGTGGTATAAGTATCACCTATCAGTAAATCATTATTTTTAAAATCGTTGATTATTTCTTCAAACTTATTACTGACTTCATCATACCGCACAAAAAATTCTGCATCCCAATCCCAAGGTATAAAGTCTCCTTCTCGAACAATACCTAATAAAGTACCACCAGTAACTATTGGTTCTATGTTATTATCAATTAATACATTTTGCACCTTTTCCAATAATTGCCCTTGTTCCTGAAACTCTTGATCTGTTCTTACCCTTAATTTTTCACTCATAAATACCTTAGTTAATAATAGACTTTATTTTCCTTTTTTTATTTTATTTATTTCAATTCTTTTATTAAATGCTCTGCTACATTCAAATCTTTACGATTATCTATTTCAAACCAACCCCTATTGATCGATGCATAATGGAGCTTTTCCTGTGAAGCCAAATGATTCATCAAATCTGTCATATACGCATTCTTCAATTCCCGGCCGCTGTTCCAGGCATTTTTCCTGCATGTTTCGTCATTATTGCATGAGTGATATTCTTCTTTCAAAATTCTACAACCTTCAGGTGAAAGTTTTATCAGACCAATGAATTGGCCTTCTATCTCCTCAATACTGTTTGCCTTTTTGCCTAAAGAGCGCACTTTATCTCCCTCACCTTTTTCAAATGATTCGGCATCATCAAGCGGATCTTCGCAACGAGATTCCCAGTATGGATGCCAATCTTCGTCGGAAGCAATTACGATATCATTTTCATTCTCCATCAATGAATTCAATACATTTTCGGAATAAATGATATCACCGTATGAAATAATCAGGTTTCCTTTTATATGTTCTTCGGCACAAAACAGGCTGGCAATCATGTTGGTAGCGGCGTAGTCCTTATTATAGACTTTGGTTACACCGTCACCGGGAATGACTTCCTCTTTATACCCTGTGGCAACCACTATATTATCAATACCGCATTTTTTCAGAGTTTCCAGTTGCCGTTCAAATAATGGCTTGCCGGCAACTTCTACCATGCACTTTGGAATGTTGTCGGTTAATGGACGAAGCCTGGTACCCTGGCCTGCTGCTAAGATGATTGCTGTGAAGTTGTTCATGTTATTTTGTTATGATTATAAATTCTTTAATCTGATTCTACTATTGTTAGAATATTTAAGTCTTAACATTATTCAACCACCCCTGGCCCCTCCCCCGAAGTCTCGGGATCAAAAGAGACTTGGAAAGGAAGGGAAATTTCTATTTGAAATTTCAATCGAACTCATATTCAAGTGATAAAAAATGCTTTACGAAAGAGATTGATGTCTCCGGGTTTAAAGTGCTCGTACCGCTCAGGATGCCACATAATACCGTAAATATCTTTTTCTTTGTGTACAAAACTTTCGGTGTAAGGGCCGGCAGCTCCTGTTGGAATAAGGCTGTCTGCTAATGTATTAGTATTTAAGCCCCAATCGTGAAAGGAGTTAAATTCATCCTGATTATCATACAGCTCCTTCCAGTCATCCTGCTGTAACTCTACCGAATGCAAAGTAGCAACATGCTCTTCTGCATTGACAGGCACCAGTGAACCGCCAAGGTAACCATTTATGAACTGCATGCCTCGGCATACACCGATTAAGGGTATATCGGCTTTCATCGCCCATGCCAGAAGTGCGGCTTCTGTGAAATCTCTTTCGGCGGCGTAATCATTCTCTTCAAGTGACAGACCGGAAACCGGTTTTCCTTCTTTATAGCCGATATTATTACCACCTGAAAAGATCAGGCCTTCGATACCCAATTCTGCCACATACTCTTCCGGTTTTTTTAGCTTGTTTGGAATGGGGATAAGAAAAATGCCTGCTTCAGCAGCAAATTCATACCATCTTTGATCCAGAACATCCCTCCGCTCCGAACGGCCGGGAACTTGAACCACACGCTGTGAAATTCCTACTCTTTTCATTAGCCGAGAATTTTAATCTGTTTATTTGAGCAATTGAGCTCCACTTTCCTCGCGGTTTTCAGTTTTTTATGCCACTCTTCACCACAACCAATTGCAGCGGGTAGGCCGAATTCTGCACAACGAATAGTCATATGGGATGCTGCTCCGCCATAACGTGTAATCAGTCCTTTTATAGGGTGTAAAAATATCCAGTCATAACCGGGATCGGCCCCCTCGGTCAATACAATGCTCCCCTCAAGTTTACTTTTATCCACATCACCTGAGAGGTAATAAACCGGTGCTGTCACCACTTTTGAGGTCACAAAATTTGGATCAGAAACATTATGCTCAATAACGTCAAGATCTTCTGGTGATGTTATAATCTGTGGTGATTCAATTTTGTTTGACCGTACATGCCACTCCTTTCCCTCCTGAATATTCTGTTTGAGGTAAAGGATATTTTCCATGGGCAAAGTAAATTTATTGAGCTTTAGAATATCCTGTATAAACAGGTAAGATAGATCAGATCGGGTAAACCTATACTGCTCACCCCACTCCGTTATCAACTTCAGCACTTCATTTAAATTCTTTGTGAATTGAAATTTCGCATATTCGCGAGCGGCAGTGGCTTCTTTGATAAAGGTCAGCAATTGCTCAACGGAAAAGTTCATCCCCATTGAGGTAAGTTCCTTTTCGATTGCCTTTAGAGTCTTTTCATCAAATCTGTAATCTTTATGAGCCTGTTCAGCATCCCCGGCACCGCTTTTTTCCTCAATAACTTCAGGAAAGTAATATTCCGGCTTCTCTTTATAGCTGTATGAAGTGATATCATAACTTCCCGGCCTCAGGTGCCCGTATTCGCTCAAAAATTTCTCTTTGGAATATGTTCCGGCCAGTACACCGTTCATATCCTCCACCATTTTACCGGCAACTGTTTCAATAGAGTTGAGAAAGTTGTTTTTCATCTCTTCGGTAAGAATACCTTTACTCACAAATCCGCGCAGCATAGAGGAAGCGATAAATCCGTACCTGGCAAGTATCGAAAACGGGATCGTACCCCGTTCAATACAGTCATCAAGCAAAATCTGAATCAGAGTAGGTATATCTGAATGTTCATAGCCCGATGATAACAGTTTTTCTCTTCTCGGATTTAATGAATCAGTTTTTGAGTTAAGATCTTTAATCGGATGAAATTTCCCTGTAATCGCATTTTCCGTGATCGTTTTCAGACCTTCTTTGAGCTCACCGATCTCTGTTTCGGAAAACCCATCTTCGGCTAACCGCTGTGCATGATCATCAAAATCGGGTGTATAGCAGGTAATTACGATATCAAATTCAACTTTGTCATGCAGATGGGGATGATTCTTCAGCCTTCTGATGTAGTGGTTTATCAACTTATCTGCCAGTTCAGGCTTTAAATCCGCCGGTATAAGATTATTGAAACTATTACGGACATCAATGTAGGGATGTCCCGCAATACAAAACAAAAGATTTTCCGGAGACGGATTATGATAACCCATTGCACCCCGCGCTACTCTCCAGGCTGAGTCGGTGATCAGGTACTGGTAAAGGGAAACAGATAATGGGTTGGGGCGTATACCGATCATTTCAGCGGGATTCCAATCCGGCATATCGGCCAGTACCGTTGTATCACCAAAAATATGAGAATAATTTCTGAGCCTTGTCCGTATCTTCATTTTTGCATCTTCAAGCCTCTGGCTGAAATCCACTTCTTCAGTGATGCCTGCGTGGATAGTAATGGGCCGCACTTGAACAATAAATAGCTCATCGTTATCAGTCA
>LFIK01001571.1_pt1 | contig 18209 bp, 15 predicted proteins | sample 643401 | NCBI WGS metagenome assembly LFIK01 (sample SAMN03777447, study PRJNA286221) | soda lake metagenome | biome: soda lake; feature: Kulunda steppe; material: water; isolation source: sample T5-Br brine of Lake Tanatar-5 | place: Russia: Kulunda steppe | collected 2010-07
CGGCCAGTTCATGATCGACCTTCATACGGGCGAGCACGGCTATACCGAGGTCAACCCGCCGCTGCTGGTGCGCGACGAGGCGATGTTCGGGACGGCGCAATTGCCGAAATTCCGTGATGATCAGTTCCCAACAGAGCTTTTTACGGACGCTGAGATCGCAAATATTGCCGCAGAGGAGGTAATTAAGGAGCTTGCGGCGCATTTTGAACGTGAGGATGGAGAACTTCCCAGTGATCCTGAATCAATTTCAGATTATTTGGGTTATTTGCATCGGATAGTACGGGTTATGGGCGAAGAAGATAGTCCAGCATCCGCAGAGAGGTTGATTGAAAAGCGAATTGCATCTCTCAGAGCTGAGTCGCGTCGCTGGCTCATCCCCACAGCCGAGGTCCCGCTCACCAATCTCGTGCGCGAATCGATCCTCGCCGAGGAAGAGCTGCCGCTGCGCTTCACCGCGCTGACGCCGTGCTTCCGGGCGGAAGCCGGATCGGCGGGGCGCGATACGCGCGGCATGCTGCGCCAGCACCAGTTCTGGAAATGCGAGCTCGTCTCGATCACCGCGCCGGAGACCTCGCGCGACGAGCATGAGCGCATGCTCTCCTGCGCCGAGACGGTGATGCAGAAGCTCGACATTCCCTATCGCGTCATGACCTTGTGCACGGGTGATATGGGTTTTGCCGCGCAGAAGACCTACGATATCGAGGCCTGGCTGCCCGGCCAGCAGGCCTATCGCGAAATCTCCTCCTGCTCCGTCTGCGGCGATTTTCAGGCCCGGCGCATGGGCGCGCGTTTCCGCCGCGACGGCAAGCCGCAATTCGTGCATACGCTCAACGGCTCCGGCGTCGCCGTCGGGCGCGCGCTGATCGCGGTGATGGAGAATTATCAGAACGCCGACGGCTCCGTCACAGTCCCGTCGGCACTCGCGCCCTATATGGGCGGGATCACCCGTATAGAAAGGCAGCCCTGAGACCATGCGCATTCTCTGCACCAATGATGACGGCATCCACGCTCCCGGCCTGAAGGCGCTGGAGACGATCGCGCGGCAATTGTCGGACGACGTCATCGTCGTCGCGCCCGAGACGGATCAAAGCGGCGTCTCGCATTCGCTCTCGCTCAACGATCCGCTGCGCCTGCGCGAGATTTCCGAGCGTCATTACGCGGTGAAGGGCACGCCCACCGATTGCGTCATCATGGCGATGCGCTCGATCCTGACCGATCGCAAGCCCGACCTGATCCTCTCCGGCGTCAATCGCGGCCAGAACGTCGCCGAGGATGTCAGCTATTCCGGCACCATCGCTGCGGCGATCGAGGGAACCATGCTCGGCGTGCGCTCCATCGCCCTGTCGCAGGCCTATGGGCCGGGCGGGCGCAACAAGGTGAAGTTCCACACCGCCGAGCATTACGGGCCGGGGATCGTGCGCAAGCTGCTCGAGATGGAATGGCCGCGCCATTCGCTGGTCAATGTGAACTTCCCCGATTGCGAGCCGGACGAGGTCGTCGCCACCGTCGCGACCAACCAGGGCCTGCGCGACCAGGCCTTCCTCAAGATCGACGAGCGCGAGGACGGGCGCGGCAATCCGTATTACTGGATCGCCTTCGCCAAGACCGATTTCACCCCCGGCCACGGCACCGATCTCTGGGCGATCCGCAGCAAGCGCGTCTCGATCACGCCGCTCAAGCTCGACTATACCGACGAGCCGACGCTGACGCAGTTCGCGCAAGTGTTTCGTTGAAACGTGTTTCGTTGAGCCGGTGAACCGCTGCCCTCACGGGCCGCGGTTCTCTCCGCCTTCCGCGATGAAGGTCTTCAGCTCGTCGAGCGAGGCGAAGTGGTAATCGCCCTCGGGCGTTTTTGCGTCGATCGAGCCGTCGGCATACATCGTGTAGGTATTGCCGCCGGATTCGTAGGTTCCGATGACGCTGAGCTCCGGCGCGGGAGCAGGGGCGGGCTCTTCCGGTTCCGGTTCCGGTTCGGGGATCGGCGCCGGTTCCGGCTCTTGAGCAGGAACGGGCTCGGGTTCGTGCACGGCCTCGGGTTCAGGCGCGGTTTCGGGTTGGGCTATGGGTTCCGGCCCGGATTCGATCGCAGCAGGCAGGCGCTCCGGTTCCTCGATGATCTCCGGTCCCGGCTCCGAATCGGGCAGGGTATGGGCGTATTCCGGCTCACCGGTCGCCGTCTGTGCCTCCAGAAGCGTAGCGAAGCGATCCTGTTCGAGGGATACGGCAGCCTCTTGCAACACAGCCGGATCGGCTTGCGGCTCCTGCGCGGCCTGCTCATCCGGCGCATCCATCATGTCAGTCGAGAGTGCCGGGGGCTCGACCTCTTCGTCATCCGGCAGATCGGCTGCGCTCGCCTGCGGCAATTGCTCCTCGACCGCGACGGGCTCGGAATCCTCAGGCGCGGCGCTCACTGGCTTTTGCGCATCGGGTGCGGGCGGCGCCGTATCGGCAGGCGGGAATTGTTCGGGCGGCTCTGCGGCGAGTGGTTCTTGCGGCGTCGCGGCGGGCGGGAGATCTTCGGCGAACAGCGCATCGGCGACGGCATTGCGCAGCCCGTCCCCGCTATCCGGCCTGTCGCCGAGCGGCTCGTCCCGCGAAGCGCCATCGCCGATATTGCTCTCAGGGAAGGATTGCGGTGCGAACGGGTCTGTCGCTTCGCCCGTTTCGGCATCGCGGGCTTCGGCTTCGCGGGCTTCGGCCTCCGCCGCGCGGGTGAGGAAATCGTCGGCGGGACTCGGCTGGGGCTCGGTCCCGGGCGTTTTCTCCGCCTCCGCCAGCGCGGTCTGCGTCGCCTGCGGATCGGGCAGTGCCGATGTCTCGGCGACCGTGTCCTTGTCGGCCTCGCCCTTGTCCGCTTTGCCCGCGAAGGCGCCCTTCGCCTTGTCGAACCCGGCGAGCGCCATCGCGGCGGCCCCGGCGAGCGGTGCGCCGGTGGATGTGCTCTCCGTCGGGCGGCTGAGGTCGGAACTGCCTTGCGCGAATGCGTTTTCCGCAGGCGGCGTTGCCGGCACACCGGAGCCGGCTTGCGCGCGCAGGCTCGCATCGAGCTTGCGCAACTCGCTCGCAAGGAAGGCGATGCCGGCCAGCATCACGCCACCGGTCGCGACGATGATCCCGGAGAGGACCTGCGTCCAGCCGCGTTCGAGAATGACGATTTCCCAGCCGGTGATGGCGGAATAGATGCCGCCGAGGACCATCGCGGCGGCGACGCAGTACAACGCGATGATCATGCGAATCCTCGTCACGCGAAAAACATACTTGCCCAAAGGTTAAAGCCCTCGGGCGCCTTTGCCAATGACGCAGCCTTGCGCAAAGGCGATCTGCGCCCCGCGCACGCGAAAAATCGGGTCCGGATGCAACGGAATGCGGGGGGTAACCGTTGCCGTAGCGTGCAATGGGGCTTACCTAAGCTTCGCAGTGCGCCCGCTTCGTGCGCGGCGAACCGAAATTCGAATCAGGAGAGGAAATCGTTATGTCCTTCAGCCTTCCCGATCTGCCCTACGCCTATGACGCGCTTCAGCCCTACATGTCGGCCGAGACGCTCGAATACCATCACGACAAGCACCACAACACCTATGTCACCACCGGCAACAAGCTGCTGGAGGGCTCGGAATTCGAGGGCAAGACCCTCGAAGAGATCGTGAAGGGCTCGCACGGCGTCAACCAGGCGCTGTTCAACAATGCCGGCCAGCACTTCAACCACCTGCATTTCTGGAACTGGATGAAGCCCAATGGCGGCGGCGCCATTCCCGGTGCGCTCGAGAAGAAGATCACCGAGGATCTCGGCGGCGTCGACAAGATGAAGGAGGACTTCATCCAGGCCGGCGTAACGCAGTTCGGTTCCGGCTGGGCCTGGATCGCGGTGAAGAACGGCAAGCTCGAAATCATGAAGACGGCCAACGGCGAAAGCCCGCTGGTGCACGGCGCGACGCCGATCCTCGGCGTGGATGTGTGGGAGCATTCCTACTACATCGATTATCGCAACCGTCGCCCGGATTATCTGAAGGCCTTCATCGAGAATCTCGTCAATTGGGAATATGTCGAGAAGCTCTACAACGAGGCCGTCTGATCGATCGCACGACGATCCGGTCCCGGGGCGCATCCGCCTCCGCGAGAAAGCCCGCCGTCACGGCGGGCTTTTTTGTGCTGCAAGGCATGATTTCACAAAGGCCGCGCTTGCTTGCACAAGGCCAGCCGTTACCATCATCGCCGATGCAGAATACAACGACCGCGATGACGCTGGCGCCCGGCATCGTCTACCACCCGGGCTACCTTTCCCGACCGGAGCAGCAGAAGCTGCTCGACGCGCTGCGGCAGGTGCTCTACGAGGCGCCGCTCTACACGCCGCGTATGCCGCGCACCGGCAAGCCGTTCTCGGTGCGGATGACGAATTGCGGGGCACTCGGCTGGGTCGCCGATCAGGCCGGCTATCGCTACCAGCCGCAGCACCCGGAGACGGGCAAACCCTGGCCTGACATGCCGCCGCGCGTGCTGCGCGCCTGGGAGGATCTCGCGGGCTATCCGCATCCGCCGGAAGCGTGTCTCGTCAACTATTACGCAGAAGCGGCAAAGATGGGGCTGCATCAGGATCGCGACGAGGCCGATTTCGACGCGCCGGTCGTCTCGCTATCGCTGGGCGACACCGCCGTCTTCCGCTATGGCGGCACGCAGCGCGGCGATCCGACGAAATCGGTGAAGCTCGCCTCCGGCGATGCCATCGTCTTCGGCGGCGAGGCGCGGCTGATCTTCCACGGCATCGGCCGCCTGCAACGCGGCTCCTCGACGCTGCTCCCCAATGGCGGCCGCATCAACCTGACCCTGCGCCGCGTGAGCGCGCCGGGCGGGTGAGGCCTCACACCAGCCGGCTCTGCACCAAAGCCGCTTCGATGAAGCTTGCAAACAGCGGATGGGGTTCGAAGGGGCGGGATTTCAGTTCCGGGTGGAACTGCACGCCGACGAACCAGGGGTGATCGGCGAGCTCGACGATCTCGGGCAGAAGGCCATCTGGCGAGAGGCCGGAGAAGATCATGCCTTTCCTCTCGAGATCCTCGCGATAGGCCAGATTGACCTCATAGCGGTGGCGGTGGCGCTCGGAGATCGTCGTGGCGCCGTAGATCTGCGCCACTTTCGAGCCGGGCTGGAGCGCGGCGTCATAGGCGCCGAGCCGCATGGTGCCGCCGAGATCGCCCTGTGCGGCGCGTTTCTCGAGCTCGTTGCCGCGCAGCCATTCCGTCATCAGGCCGACGACGGGCTCGTCGGTCGGGCCGAACTCGCTCGATCCCGCCTTCTCGATGCCCGAGAGCGAACGCACCGCCTCGATCACCGCCATCTGCATGCCGAAGCAGATGCCGAGATAGGGCGTCTGGCGCTCGCGGGCGAAGCGCGCCGCGCGGATCTTGCCCTCGGAGCCGCGATGGCCGAAACCGCCGGGGACGAGGATGCCGTTGAGCCCTTCGAGGAAGGGTGCAGGGTCTTCGTGCTCGAAGACCTCGCTCTCGATCCATTCGAGATTGACCTTGACGCTGTTGGCGATACCGCCATGCATCAGCGCCTCGATCAGCGATTTGTAGGCGTCCTTGAGCCCGGTATATTTGCCGACGATGCCGATCGTGACCTCGCCTTCCGGGTTGGCGATTCGCTGCGAGATCGTGGTCCAGCGCGTCAGATCCGGCTCGGCTTCGGTCTTGATGCCGAAGGCCGAGAGGACTTCGTCGTCGAGCCCTTCGGCATGATAGGACAGCGGCACGTCATAGATCGAGGGCGCGTCCTGCGCCTCAATCACCGCCGTCTCGCGGACATTGCAGAACAGCGCGAGCTTGCGCCGCTCATCCTGCGGGATCGGGCGGTCGCAGCGGCAGAGCAGGATGTCGGGCTGGATGCCGATCGAGCGCAATTCGGCCACGGAATGCTGCGTCGGCTTCGTCTTGAGCTCGCCGGCGGAGGGGATGAACGGCAGGAGCGTCAGATGCACGAAGATCGACTGGCCGCGCTCGAGATCGTTGGACAGCTGGCGGATCGCCTCGAAGAAGGGCAGGCCCTCGATATCGCCGACCGTGCCGCCGATCTCGACGAGGACGAAATCGTAATCCTCGTTGCCGGAGACGACGAATTCCTTGATGGCGTTGGTGACATGCGGAATCACCTGGATCGTGGCGCCGAGATAATCGCCGCGCCGCTCCTTGGTGATGATGTCGAGATAGATCCGCCCCGTGGTGATGTTGTCCTGCTTGGAGGCCGGCACACCGGTGAAGCGCTCATAATGGCCGAGATCCAGATCCGTCTCCGCGCCGTCGTCGGTGACGAAGACCTCGCCATGCTGATAGGGGCTCATCGTGCCCGGATCGACGTTGAGATAAGGGTCGAGCTTGCGCAAGCGAACCTTGTAGCCGCGCGCCTGGAGCAGCGCCCCGAGAGCCGCCGAAGCGAGGCCCTTGCCGAGCGATGAAACCACGCCGCCGGTGATGAAAACGTACCGCGTCATGGACTGGTATCCATAATCGAGCCCCGGCGATTCGCAAGCAGCGAATGCGTCATGCGGGCATCATCCACACAAAACAAAGGGGCCGGTCGCCCGGCCCCGCGAAGGCCTCGCCGTCCGCCATGCCGCGCTCAGCGCGACTGCGGAACCTGAGGCGAAGCGGGCTGATCGCCCTGCTGCTGCTGGAGCTGCTCCAGAATGCCCGGGCCGGTGCCATCCGGTGCGGTTTCGCCCGGCTGGGCGGGCGGAGCCGTGAGGCCGCCGGGAACGTCGAAGACCGAAGTCGGCTGGCTGGCCTGGCCGGCGAGAATCGCCAGTGTCAGGCTCGTTGCGAAGAAGGCCGCCGCGAGGATCGCCGTCGCACGCGTCAGCGCACTGGCCGAGCCGCGCCCCGTCATGAAGCCACCGGGCCCGCCGCCGCCACCACCGCCACCGGCGCCCATGCCGATGCCGCCTTCGGAGCGTTGCAGCAGCACGACGCCCACGAGCGACAGCACGATGAGCAGATGGATGATGATGATGACCGTTTGCATGCTCTACCCTTCAGCGTCCTGCCGGCCGGACCGATCGGCCCGCCGGCTTGCCGCACGCGACCGATGATGCGCCGACATGAGACACGGCAACGCGGCGATTCCACGGCATAGCCGTGACCGCGACAGCCTTCATATGCAATCGCAAAGCCCGTCTGTCCAGCGTCGATCACGAAAAAAGCGAACGCCCGCAGCCGCAAAGCCACGGGCGTCATTCATGAACCGCGTACGCCTTACCCCTCATGCGGGCGATTCATGAAATGCTGGATGATGTCGTTCATGAAACCACGCGCCAGAACCTCGGATTCCTTGACGAAGCGCAGGCGATCAACATCGGAGGGCGGCAGCGGGCTCTTTGCGGCGACCTCGTCGACGATCTTTTCCAGAATGTCGTTCATCAGAACCAGCTGCTCGTTGGCATCGAACAGATCGTCGATCATCATCTGCCGCACCGGAAGCGACTGCAGGTCGATATCGTGTTCCTGCTGGAGATGATCGCGCACGACGCGTTCGGTTTCGGGTGTGACGGGGCCGCGATCATTCGCGCCCGGCTCCCCGAGGCTGCGGAAGGCCGCCCGGTCCGGCGGGGCCGACATGCGGACGCGGCTCCAGTCGTTATTCTTTTCGACAGCGAGTTGGAAAACGTCGATCAGATCCGGGTTCGCATGCGGCGTCAGATGCCCGTCGGCTGCGAAGATGGCGCGCTGCCCGGGAGCCAGATGCGGGATCGTCTCCTGCGTCGGCGGGCGCGTCGCCGTGCGCACGCGCCGGGCTATGTCATCGGTTTGCGAGGGAGGCGCGTCTGCCGCCGATTCGGGTTGTGCCGGCGCCCCTTCGTAATCCGATTGCCCGGATTCCTGCTCCAGGACGTAATCGGATCGCGCGGGCGCAGGCATGAAGGCCCTTGCCTCCTCTTCCGCGACATGCCGGCTGAGCGAATGCAGCATGCTCAGCTGTCGCGCGCTGTCTGCCGCAGGGGCGTCGGCGACGGTGCGGGCGAGGTCGTCCACCAGAGCACTGATCGTCGCGCCGATCGTGGCACCGACCGTGGCGCCGGCCGTGGCGCCGGCATTGCCGACGAGCGGGCCCTGCATTGTCTTCGCGAGAGATTCACCGGCCTGCGCCGGCCCCGACGCCGTTCCGGAATTGCGCATGGCCTGCGTGAAGGCGGGATCGCGCCACACATTCGGCGACCCGCTGGCTTGTTCGGCGTTGCCGCCTTCCACATTCCGATTGCCGTTCGAGGCCCGATCTGCCGCCGATGACTGCGGCGCCATATCGTTGCGCGGCTGAAACGACATCGTCATCAATACCGACATGGAATGACCTCCAGATATCCTGTGCGCCTGAAGGTTGTGGCAACTTCCGATCGACATCAATGAATAAATGTATATATGGCGCAGTAACCAGAAATTTACCTTAACGGGCAACCCGGTCGCTGCACCGTGTTCAGGCCCGACAGGCGCGGGCGATGGCGAGGAAATCCGCTGCCACGAGGCTCGCACCGCCGACCAGCGCGCCATCGACATCGGCGACAGCCATCAATTCTCGGGCGTTCGAGGGTTTCACGGAGCCGCCATAGAGCAGGCGCACCCGCGCCGCTTCTTCCGCGCCGATCTTCGCGGCGACCGTCTCGCGAATGGCCGTATGCATTTCCGCGACATCCTCGACCGTGGGCGTCAGCCCGGTGCCGATGGCCCAGACGGGCTCGTAGGCGATGCAGGAATTGGCGCCGGTCACGCTCTCGTCCAGCAGCGCCTCGACCTGCTTGCGCACCACGTCGAGCGCCTTGCCGCCTTCGCGCTCGTCCTTGGTTTCGCCCACGCAGGCGATGGCGACCAGCCCGGCGCGATGGGCGGCACGCATCTTCGCCGCGACGACGGTATCGTCTTCGGCGTGATACTGGCGGCGCTCGGAATGGCCGACGATGACGTGTGTGGCGCCGCAATCGGCGAGCATCTCGGCGGAGACGTCACCGGTGAAGGCGCCGCTTTCCTTCGCATGGCAATCCTGGCCGCCGGCACTGATCGAGGAGCCTTCGACGGCCTTCGCCACATCGGCGAGGAGCGTGGCGGGCGGGCAGATCAGGAGGTCGGTATCGGCGATGCCGCCGGCTGCGCCCACACGCAATTCGGCGACCATGTCGAGGAAGGAACGGTCGCCGTTCATCTTCCAGTTGCCGGCAACAAGCTTGGGGTTTCGCCCTGACGCCATCGTGACCACTCCTCTTGCGGAAAACGCGCAGCGGAAATAGCAGTTCCCCCGCGTCGCCGCAATCCGCCCGCAAGGTGCCATATTTCTGGGCTGGATTGCAGTTGCGCCCTTTCCCCGTGAGGGAAACTGCGGTATCGCGGGCGCTTGCGGGACGTGCCCGCCCACATGCAACGAAGAAGACGGAACGCTCATGCTTCGCAATATGCGCAATGTCGGCCGCACCTGGGTCGGAAAGGTCGTCGCCGGTGCGCTGTTCACGCTGCTCATCCTCAGCTTCGCGGTCTGGGGAATCGGCGACATCTTCCGTGGCGGCGCCAGTACGACGATCGCCCGTGTCGGTGAGACCGAGATCACGGCGGAGATGGCGCGCCAGAGCTATCAGAATCAGGTGCGCCGCCTGAGCGTTCAGATCGGCCAGCCGATCACGCCGACGCAAGCAAGGGCTTTCGGCCTCGACCGTCAGATCCTGTCGAATCTGGTCACCGAGGCCACCCTCGACGAGCGCGCCCGCCAGCTCGGCATTTCTGTATCGGACCAGCTCGTGGCCCGTTCGATCATGGATGATCCGAGCTTCCAGGATGCGTCCGGCAATTTCGACCAGGGGCGTTTTCAGCAGTTGCTCTTTTCCAACAGCCTCAGCGAGCAGGGCTACGTCGCCCAGCAGCGCGACGCGATCGCCCGTCAGCAGATCATCGGGGCGCTTGCTGCCGATATCAGCGCGCCCGTCGCCGCCATGGAGGCGGTACATCGCTATGGCTCGGAGCGCCGCGAGGCACGGTTCCTGGTTCTCGACGAGTCCAATGCCGGGGCGATCCCGTCAGCGACCGAGGATGAGCTCGCCGCGTTTCATCAGGAGAATATCGGCCGCTATCGCGCCCCCGAATTCCGCGCAGCCACCGTCCTGCGGATCGATCCCGTCGATCTCGCCGACCCCGCTGCGGTGCCGCCCGAGCAGGTCCGCAACGTCTATGAGCGCGAGGGCGAAACCCGTTTCGGTGCGCCGGAGCGCCGCGAGGTTCAGCGCATTCCCTTCACCGCCGAGCAGGATGCCGCCGATGCGGCGTCGCGGCTCGGAATCGGCGACGTCGATTTCGAAGGTCTCGCCCGTGAGCGCGGTGTCGCGGACGATGTGCTGAACATGGGGCTGTTGACGCGAGATGCATTCCTCGATCCCGCGATCCGCGATGCGGCTTTCGCGCTCGGGGAGGGGGAGATTTCCGGCCCGGTTTCCGGCCGCTTCGGTCATTCCCTGGTGCGCGTCGTCAGCATCGAAGAGGGGCGGGTATTGCCTTTCGAACAGGTCGAGGATCAGATTCGTGAGGAGATCGCGATCGAGCGGGCGCGCGATCGCATGCGCAACGTCTATGACGAGATCGAGGACCAGCGCGCCACGGCCCGGCCTCTGGCGGATATCGCCCGTGAGCGGGGCTTCGAGCCGCGCCTCGTCGATGCGGTGGACGCACAGGGGCGCGACCCGGCGGGCAATCGTCTCGACCTGCCGCGCGCCGAAACGCTCGTACGTGAGGTCTTCGATTCGGATATCGGCATCGACAATGCGGCGCTGCGCACCGATGACGGCGGCTATATCTGGTTCGACGTCACCGGCGTCGAACCCGCCCGCAACCGCGACCTCGACGAGGTTCGCGAACAGGTGATCGCCGACTGGCGCAGTGACCAGATCGCGCAGCGCCTGCGTGAGATGGCTTCCGACATGGTATCGCAGCTGGGCACGGGCGCTGATCTCGCGGCGGTGGCGCAGCAGGCCGGCGGCAGCGTGGCGCAGATCGGTGATCTCGCGCGCGGGCAGGCTTCCGAGCCGCTCGACGAGCCCGCCGTGCGTGCCATCTTCGCCACCCGTGTCGGCGAGCACGGCACCGCGCCGCTCGGCGAAACGCGCCGCGTCGTCTTCACCGTCGAGAGCGCCCGCGCCACGCCGTTCCTGACGACGACACCGGCGGCGGATACGATCGGCGAGCGGCTGCAGGGTGATATCGCGGAGGATATGCTGACGCAGTTCATTGCGCAGTTGCAGGACGACGTCGGTGTGAGCATCAACGAGCAGGCCTATCGCGAAGCGATCGGTCTCGATTTCTGAGGCTCATGATGGACGTCACGCCCGCCTTCGATGATTTCACGCACAAATACGAGGCGGGCGCAGCCACGCTCCTGCGTACGCGTCTGATCGCCGATCTCGAGACCCCCGTCGCGGCATATCTGAAGCTGCGCGCGGCCCATGCCGGACCGGCTTTCCTGCTGGAATCTGTCGAAGGCGGCGCGGTGCGTGGGCGCTATTCCATGATCGGGCTGGCGCCCGATCTGATCTGGCGCTGCCATGACGGTGCCTGCGCGATCGATCGTGCTGCGTTGTCGGGCGGGAAGGTCTTCACCCCCGATCCGCGCCCGCCGCTGGAGAGTCTGCGCGCGCTCATCGCCGAGAGCGCGATCCCGGAAGAGGCGGATCTGCCGCCGATGGCTGCGGGACTGTTTGGTCATCTGGGTTACGACATGGTCCGCGCCATGGAGCGGCTCGGCCCGCCCAATCCGGACGTTCTGGGCGTGCCCGACGCGACCATGATCCGCCCGACCGTGATGGTCGTCTTCGATGCCGTGCGCGACGAGATCACGCTCGTCACGCCGATTCGCCCCGTTGCCGGCGTGAGCGCGAAGAGCGCGCATGAGAGCGGCATCGCGCGGCTCGAAGCGGTGATCGACGCGCTCGAAAAACCCGTCATCGCGCCTGTTGCGGCGGATCCCGCCGCGCTTCCGCCCGTGGCTGCCCGCTCCAATACGGGGGATGCGGAATATGAGGGCATGGTGGAGCGCGCGAAGGAATATATCCGCGCCGGTGACGCTTTCCAGATCGTGCTCTCCCAGCGCTACGAGGCCGATTTCCCGCTTCCCGCATTCGCGCTGTATCGCTCGCTCCGGCGCATCAATCCGGCGCCGTTCCTCTGCTATCTCGATTTCGAGGATTTCCAGATCGTCTGCTCTTCGCCGGAGATCCTCGTGCGCGTGCGCGACGGCGAGGTGACCGTGCGCCCCATCGCCGGCACACGCCCGCGCGGCGCGACGCCGGAGGAGGATCGCCGCCATGCCGAGGATCTGCTCGCCGATCCGAAGGAACGCGCGGAGCATCTGATGCTGCTCGATCTCGGGCGCAACGATGTCGGGCGCGTCGCGGAATACGGCACGGTGGAGGTCACCGACAGCTTCTTCCTCGAATATTACAGCCAGGTGATGCACATCGTCTCCAACGTGACCGGGCGCCTCGATCCGCGCCGTGACGCGCTCGAAGCGCTCGTCGCGGGCTTTCCCGCCGGCACGGTCTCCGGTGCGCCGAAGGTGCGGGCGATGGAGATCATCGACGAACTCGAGAAGGACAAGCGCGGGCCCTATGCCGGCTGCATCGGCTATTTCGGCGCCGACGGGCAGATGGATACCTGCATCGTCTTGCGCACCGCGGTGGTCAAGGACGGCAAGATGTATGTCCAGGCCGGCGCCGGCATCGTCTATGACAGCGACCCGGTTTCCGAGCGGATCGAATGCGTCAACAAGTCCAAGGCCTTGTTCAAGGCCGCCGAGGACGCCGTGCGCTTCGCCAGCCGCGGCCAGCGCAGCCAGTAAGGCGCTGCGATCCACACCTTGCGGGCGCGATATGCGCCACACCCTTGTGCCGAACCCTTGCGGCGGGCCTATGCCCGGTCTATCACCACGGCCTCAACAGGAGACCAGAATGCGCCCATCCAAACGCCAGCCCGACCAATTGCGCCCCGTCACCCTCGAACGCGGGGTCGCGCGCTATGCGGAGGGCTCGTGCCTCGTTTCCTTCGGTGAGACCAAGGTGCTCTGCGCCGCTTCCCTCGAAGAGCGCGGCCCGCCCTGGCTGCGCGGGACCGGCAAGGGCTGGGTGACGGCGGAATACGCCATGCTGCCGCGCGCCACGCATGAGCGCACCCGTCGTGAGGTGACATCCGGCAAGCCCTCCGGGCGCACGCAGGAAATCCAGCGGCTGATCGGACGTTCGCTGCGCGCCGTGGTTGATCTGCACGCTTTCGGCGAACGCCAGATCGTTGTCGATTGCGATGTGATCCAGGCCGATGGCGGCACCCGCACCGCCGCGATCACCGGCGCCTGGGTGGCGCTCAACGATTGCTTCGCCTGGATGATGAGCCGCTCGATCATCTCGATCAATCCGCTCAAGGACCATGTCGCGGCGATCTCCTGCGGCATCTACCGCGACACGCCCGTGCTCGATCTCGATTATGCGGAGGATTCCACCGCCGAGACCGATGCGAATTTCGTCATCACCGGCAAGGGCGGCATCGTCGAGGTGCAGGGCACGGCGGAAGGCAAGCCGTTCTCCGAGGAGGAATTCCTCTCGCTGCTGCGCCTCGCGCGCGGGGGCGTCGAGGAACTCGTCGGCATGCAGAAGCAAGTGATCGCCTGAAGCTGATCGCCTGAAGCTGATCGCCTGACGCCTGCCGCTGCCTCTTGCAGCCAATCGAAAGAGCCCGGCGATCTCCCGCCGGGCTCCTTGTTTTTCGCTGACGCGTCGCTTCACACGGCGGGGACGGCGGGGCGCTCGGGCCGGGTGCGGCCCTGCATCGCCATGATCGCGCCGATCCCGGTTATGCCGAGAATGGCTGAGAGGAAGACGTAGAGGCCGGCATCGCCGATCACGCCCATCACCAGCGCCGCCGCGGTCGGGCCGACAGTGGTGCCGAGGCAGAAAGCGATCAGCAGCGCGCCGCCGGCCCGGACGAAGTCACCCGGATCGAGCTGGTCGTTCACATAAGCCAGACCCAGCGCATAGACCGGATGGCTCAGGCCGCCGACGACCAGGCTGAGCAGGGCGAGGCCCCAGAAGCCCGGCGCGAAGACCGCGATGGCGAGGCAGGCCAGCGCCGAGCCGATGGCGGTCAGAAGCAGCATCGAGAGCCGCCCCATCCGGTCGGCCAGCGCACCGACGATCGGGTGGGCGATGGTCGGGCCGATCAGCATCGCCGCGATGAAGAGGGCGATCTCGGTCTGCGACAGGCCGGCGCGTTCGCCATAGACACCCGACATACCGTAGAAGGCGGCGTTGACGGTGCCCGAGACGAAGCAGGCGAGGACGCCCAGCGGTGCGCTGGTGATCAGGCTGAGGAAGGGCATCGAACCGGGCGGGTTCTGATGCGGCTCCTCCAGCGGGCAGAGCACCAGCGGGATGATGGCGATGATGAAGAAGACGCCTGCGAGCACATAGGGTTGTGCGCCGAGACCGAAGCCGAGGATGAAGGGGCTCGCCGCAATGCCGAGCATCCGCACCGCCTCATAGAGCGACAGACCGCGCGCCCGGGCGCCGTTGCTGGAGGAGTAGTTGATCCAGCTCTCGACCACGACATAGTAGCCGCCGAGGCAGAAGCCCGTCACGAAGCGCAGCGCCACCCAGACGGAAATCATGTCGGTCATGGCCAGCCCGATCGTGCTCACACCCGCCGTCGCGGCGAGCAGTGCGAAGGTGCGCACGTGACGTATCCGGCGGATGAGCTTCTCGGTCAGGATGGCGCCGGCGAACGTGCCTGCGAAGAAGACCGAGGTGATCAGGCCGATGACGAGATCGCTCGCGCCGTTCTCATAAAGCCGGATCCCGATCAGCGGGAACAGGCCCCCGGTGGCCAGCCCGAAGGCGAGCACGCCGCCGAGGATGTAGCTGAAGTGACGCACGATCTGCGGAAAGGTCGCATGGGCGGGCATGACGATGCCGCGCCGGGCGGTGTTGGAGGTGGATTCGATGGGAGACATGGAAGTGGCTTTCAAAAAAGGTTCGATGACAAGGGTGGGGCGGCACCCCGCCGCAGCGGGGCGCCGGAAAATCGGATCAGGCCGGGACCGGGACGTCGTGCGGGTCCTCATGGGCATCCTCGTCACGCTCGAGCATCCGCATGCGGCTGAGGACTTCCGAGGTGTCGAGGTAGCAGCCCTGCAGGTGGCGCCCGCCGGTCGTGGGATCGAAGGCCTTGCGCCCGTGCAGCATCCTGCGGTTATCGAAGACGAGAACCTGGCCGGCATCGAGCTTGAGCGTGATCAGGAAGCGCGGATCCTGCAGGTAGCTCAGGAACAGCCGGATCGCGGCCCGCAGCTGCGGCATGATTTCCGGATCGGCATCCAGCGGTGCGAGCGTGGAATTCGACCAGTTCACGAAGACCGGGTTCTGCGCCGCATCGCATTCGATGATCCGGTGGCGGCTGTTGTAATCGCCATCCGCATCCTGGAACCGGAAGGGAACCGAAACCTGGCTCAGCAGCCGGAACGCTTCCGGATGCTGGTCGCGCATCAGATTGGCCACCGCGATCCCGTCGGAAAGCAGGCTCTCGCCGCCGATTGCATCGTTGCGCAGGCAATGCAGGATCTGCGTGCCGGGCGGCAGCTCGTAATGCGGCATATCCGTATGCAGCGGCAGATCCGAGGCCGTGTAGGCGTTCGAGATCGGCTCGGCTTTCGACATCACGTCGAACTGGAAGCCGAAATTGCTGGAGCGGACGACGCCGATCCGGGCGCCGAGGCGGGTGGCGAGGTCGTACTCATCCGGCGCGCCGGAAACGACGGACCAGCCGGTTTCCAGATAGTCGCGCAGCCAGACACGCAGCATGGCATCGGAGTACATGACCGCGCTCCAGTAGGCCGGCTGCGGCGTCAGGCTCGCGTGATGGCGGTTCGGGTTGGCGATGAAACGGTGCCGGGTATAGCAATGTGCGCGCAGCCAACCCGCATCGAAGCGGCTCACCGGCTGGTCGGCCATGTCCCAGCTGATTGCCAGGGCAACAGGCGATTCGAGGGTGACGCTCTCGGGCCGGATGTCGGTGGGGATATCCAGCGGCGATACCAGACGCTCCCGCGAATGGGGGTGGCGGGAGGCCGGATCGGGGCTGTTCTCGCGCAGCCAGCCGTGATGAAAGCGGCTGACGCTGTCGTCTTCCCAGGTGATCGTGACCGCGGCATCGTCAAAGCTGACGGTGCGCATGGTGCTGACCAGCGGGTAACGGGTGAGATCGGCCATGTCCGGGCGGGACAGTTCCGGCTGCGGGCAGCGGCAATTGCCTTTGCAGGCGCCGTTGCAACGACCGCGCGAACGCTTGGTGGCGGGGCCGAGTGTGTCGGTGGTTGTTTCGTGACGGGTATTCATGGCGACATCCTCAATGCTTGCGTTTCGTGTCAGGCTTCCGAGTGCTTGGGGTTGCATTCTTGATTGGAAGGTCGCCTAATTCGGGTGTCGCGAGAATTCGCTCATTCCGACCAGCATCTGTCGATTGCAGGAACAAATGGACCGCTACAGCGATATGGCCGTTTTCGTTGCCGTCATTGAACAGGGGGGCTTCTCGCCGGCTGCGCGTAGCCTGGGCATGACGCATTCGGCGGTCTCGAAGCGCGTCAGCCAGCTCGAACAGCGGCTGGGCACACAATTGCTGGTGCGCACGACCCGCACGATGCGGCTGACCGATGCGGGCCAGGCTTATATCGGGGAGGCACGGCGCATTCTCGAGGCGATCGCCACCCTCGAACAGGGGCTCGACCAGGCGGCGCAGGAGCCGCGCGGGATATTGCGTATCAGCGCCTCGAACGCTTTCGGCCAGCGCCATATCGTGCCCGCCGCGATCGATTTCATGCGTGCGCATCCCCAGGTCCAGATCGATCTGACGCTGAGCGACCAGATGGTCGATCTCGTCGCCAGCGGGACGCATGTGGCGATTCGCAGTGCTGCGCTCACCGATTCGTCACTGGTGGCGCGCAAGCTGGCGCTGAACGAGCGCATCGTCGTGGCGAGCCCGTCCTACCTCGCGGCACAGGGCACGCCGCGCGATCCGGGCGATCTGGAGACGCGCGATTGTCTGCTGCTCAATCACGAGACGCGTTTCAACGATTGGGGGTACCGTTCGCCGACCGGGCGGCGGTTGAAGCTGCAGGGCGCCTTCGCCTGCAATACGCTCGAAGCGCTGCATGCTGCGGTGCTGGCCGGCGTGGGCATTGCGCGCCTGCCGGCATTCCTGATCGGGGAGGATGTGAAGGCCGGGCGCCTGACGCCGATTCTGGAGGAATACCGTCCGCCGGCGGAGAGCGCGATCTACGCGGTGCGCCCGGGCGGCGGGATCACGATGCCGGCTGCGCGGGTCTTCATCGATTTTCTCGTCGATCGCTTCCAGCCCGTGCCGCCATGGCAGGCGCGCGCTGCGGGCTGATTCGAAGCCATGTCGCCGGCGGCGAGGAGGGCCCCGCCGCCGCGCCGGTTCTGATCAGGCCGCGTCGGCGGCAACCTTCATCGAGACGATCTTGTCGGGATCCTGTACGGGCTCGCCGCGCTTGATCTGGTCGACATTCTCCATGCCCTCGGTGACCTGACCCCAGACCGTGTACTGCTTGTCGAGGAAGCGGGTATCGCCGAAGCAGATGAAGAACTGGCTGTTGGCGGAATGCGGCGCCTGCGTGCGCGCCATGGAGCAGATGCCGCGCACATGCGGCTCGGCGCTGAACTCGGCGCGCAGATCCGGCAGATCCGAGCCGCCCATACCGGTGCCGGTGGGGTCGCCCGTCTGGGCCATGAAGCCGTCGATCACGCGGTGGAACGGCACGCCGTCATAGAAACCCTGCCGGGTCAGCGTCTTGATCCGTTCGACATGGCCGGGGGCCAGATCCGGGCGCAGCGTGATGACCACGCGGCCCTTGGTGGTTTCCATGATGATGGTGTTTTCGGCATCGGCCATGGTGTCGTCCTTTGTCTCGAGCAGAAGTTGGTTTTACTGGGTATCGGCGAGAACGCGCATACGTTCGATCCGGTCGGGATTCTCCACCATGCCGCTCTGGCCCGCGCCCGGCGCGATCCGGTCGATCGCTTCCATGCCGCTGACGACTTCGCCGATCAGGGTATATTCGTTGTCGAGCCATTGGGCGCGGTCATAGACGATGAAGAACTGGCTGTTGGCGGAATTCGGATTCTGCGCGCGTGCCATGCC
>LFIK01001572.1_pt1 | contig 18207 bp, 20 predicted proteins | sample 643401 | NCBI WGS metagenome assembly LFIK01 (sample SAMN03777447, study PRJNA286221) | soda lake metagenome | biome: soda lake; feature: Kulunda steppe; material: water; isolation source: sample T5-Br brine of Lake Tanatar-5 | place: Russia: Kulunda steppe | collected 2010-07
CCCCTGAGCACTCTGATAGCGGCGTTGCGATGTTTCGATTTGGAACCACCAGACCTTCAACATCGCGCCTTGCTCTCAAAGCGCTCAGGGGCTCAGACAGTCAACGAATTAACCATTCAGGACACTAAGACTTCAGCCAGGACAGTTTGTACAGGTCATGGCGACGGTGCAGTGTGTTGGTCACCGAGCCCTCGTTGCGCAACACTTTCAGCTTGTCCAGGTCCAGATCCGAGAACATCAACATTTCGGTGTTGGGCGCGGTTTCCGCCAGTATCGAGTCATGGGGAAAGGAAAAGTCAGAAGGCGAAAATACCGTTGACTGGGCATACTGTACATCGAGGCTCTCCACCGCCGGAAGATTGCCCACACTGCCGGTAATGACAACGTAACATTCGTTCTCGATGGCCCGGGCATGGGCGCAGTGACGCACACGCAGGTAGCTGTTCTTGGTGTCTGTCCAGAAGGGTACAAAGAGGATGTCCAGCCCCTGGTCGGCCAGAATCCGGCCCAGCTCGGGGAATTCCACATCGTAGCAGATCAGTATGCCGACCCGCCCGGCGTCGGTGTCGAACACCTTGAGGCGGTCACCCCCTTCAATCACCCAGTCATTGCGTTCATGAGGCGTGATGTGGATCTTGCGCTGTTCCTCTACCGTGCCGTCACGACGACACAGATAGGACACGTTGAACACCCGGTCGTCTTCCAGCAACGGCATGGAACCGGTGATGATATTGATGTTGTGACTGACCGCCATGCGAGACATCTCGGTACGGAACTGCTCGGTAAAGCTGGCCAGAAAGCGTATGGCATCCGTCTGGCTGGACTGGTCTGTCAGCCCCATGAGCGGTGCGTTGAAGAATTCGGGGAAGAGCGCGAAGTCGCTCTGATAATCCGCCAGGGCATCCACAAAGTACTCGACCTGGTGCATCATCTCCTCCACCGACTGCACCTCACGCAGTTGCCACTGCACGGCGCCCATGCGCACCACCGACTTGCGGGTATTGACCACGGTTTCTTCCGGCTCGAAGAAAATATTGTTCCATTCCAGCAGGGTGGCAAAGCCTTCCGACCGCTCATCCTCCGGCAGGTATTTACGCAGCAGGCGCTTCACCTGGAAATCATTGGCCAACTGGAAGCTCAGAATAGGGTCATGAATTTCCTTGCGACTGACCTTTTCAATGTATTCGGCTGGCGTGCACTCGTCACTGTACTCGTGATAGTTGGGGATGCGTCCCCCGGCGAGTATCGCCCTGAGGTTGTACTGCCGGCACAGTTCCTTGCGGGCATCGTACAGTCTACGTCCCAGACGATACCCTCGGTAGTCATTGTGGATCAGTGCGTCCAGACCGAAGATGGCATCACCCTCGGGGTTGCTCTGAATCCGACTGCGACTGTCTATGATGTCGTCATAGGTGTGTGGGTTGCTGAACCGGCTGTAATCCACCTGAACGGTCAGCGCCACCCCCACCAGCAGGTCCCCGTCAACAATACAGATCTGGCCTTCCGGAAACTCGTTGATCAACTGCTCGATGGTGTGCTGTGGCCAGGCCCCTCCCAGATCCGGGTAGACCTGATCCATCAGCGCCTTGAGTTGCGGGTAATCGGCGGATTCCAGGTTGCGCAGGTTCAACCGGAGATCATCATGATCCATGGTACAGACTCCATCAGGGGGGCAGGCGCTCAGGCCGTTTTAAGGGTTGCTTTCTGCAACAGGGTATTGTCCAGGTACTCGGCAATGGCATCGCTGTCGCAATCACCGATCACCGTGTTGGCCACTTCCTTCAGGGGCTCCACGGCATTGCCCATGGCCACGGCCACGCCGGCCATCTCCATCAGGCGCAGATCGGGCATTTCATCGGCGAATACCAGCATTTCAGAGGGATGAACACCCAGACGCTGCAAGACGGTCACCACCGAGGTGGACTTGTCGATGGCCTTGGGCACGATATTGAATACCCGATTCTCCAGCGCCGGAATGAAACTGAACTCGGGATAATCCCCTGCCCACTCCTGCAGAAAATCGAGATGAGCCTCCTGACCGTCTGCGGTCACCTTGCTGATCCAGCCGTAGTCGATTCGCTCCAGGGGTTTGACCATGGAGGGTTCCGCATGCTGCTTGGCGCGCAAGGTTTCGGCGGTATAGTCACGGTTGGTGGCAAATTCCTCACCCCAGCACTCGGCCGTGATCTGGATCGGAGTGTCGGCTTCGGTGAGTGACTTGATCAACCGGCGGGCACCGAGCCCCATACAGGACATCTGCCATTGATGCCCGCGCGTAAAATCATGGACCACCGCACCATTCAGCGTAATCAGGGTACAACGCTGCAACAACTCTTCAGGCACAAAGGTACGGACCGCCCGCACGGGTCGGCTTGTCGCAATCACCAACGAATAGCCCATTTCATGGGCCCTGATCAGGCTGGCCTGGGTCTTGGGTCTGACCGACTTTTCCCGTGTCAAAAGGGTAAAATCCAGATCCAGCACTATGGCTCTGATAGCAGTCATACATACTCCTGCGAGATCGACCGATTCCGTGTTTATGGTTGTACTCCGGTTGGAGGTTCGGTTTTGATCTGCTTGCTTGAGGGCACCATTACAACCCTTCTATTTTGTCACAAGACCTGCTTATAAACCACCTTGAGCCGGTCCAGAGCACACTCAGTCAGCAATAAGACAGCCCCACTGACAGCCTAAATAACTATTTGGAATAACTAATGAATTTTTAATATTTTCTATTTCGATCCAATTACCCTAGGGTGTCGCTCTTGTTGTAACCATTGAGACCGTCATGACCTGGGAAGCCGCGCTGACACTGACCGTCACACTGAGTGTTCTGGGCACTCTAATCTTTACCCGTATCGCTCCTCACTGGGTGCTGATGGCGGCGCTGACGGTATTGAGCACCCTGGGTATCATCAATGCAGAACAGGCCCTGAGCGGTTTCAGCAACAGCGGCCTGATTACCGTGGCGGCCATGTTCATTATTGCCGCGGGCATGTTTCATTCCGGCGCCATAGACCAGTTCGTGCGCAAGGCGCTGGGCCAGCCCACCACCACGCGACAGGCGCTGTGGAAGATCTTCCTCCCGGTTATCACCATGAGCGGCTTTCTCAACAATACACCCGTGGTGGCCACCATGATCCCCGCCATTAGGTCCTGGTCAAAGAAAGTGGGCATCCCGGCATCCAAACTGCTTCTGCCTTTGAGTTACGCCTCGATTCTGGGGGGCACCCTGACGCTCATCGGTACCAGCACTAACCTGATTGTGAACGGCCAGTACCAGGCGCTTACGGGTGAAGACGGGTTTTCCATTTTCAGCATCACCTGGATCGGCCTGCCGGTGGCCATTATCGGCGGGCTGTTCATGTGGCTGGTATTTCCTTACCTGCTGCCCAACCGCCAGAATCGGGAGTTGATCGAATCGGTGCGAGAATTCACCGTGGAGGTCAAGGTCGATCCCGAGGGCTCCCTGGTGGGCAAGAGCGTCGTTGCCGCCGGATTGCGTCACCTGCGCCAGCTCTATCTCGTGGAGATCGAACGGGACGACAGCGTGGTTACCGCCGTACCCTCCGAGGAACGCCTGCAGGGCGATGACACCCTGGTATTTGCCGGAGAAACGGACGCCATCACCGAGCTGTTGCGCATACCCGGTTTGCGACCCGCCAGCGAAGACGCCAACGGCAGCACACTGACCAAGGATCGGGAAGAGCGCAGCCTGGTGGAGGCAGTGGTGTCTTCCGGCTGTGACGGCATCGGGCAGACCATTCGCGATTGCCGCTTTCATGACCGCTATGGGGCCATTGTGCTGGCTGTGGCGCGCAACGGACGCCGGCTTGATGGCAACCTGGGGCAGATCAAGCTGGCTCCGGGGGATGTCCTGTTGCTGGAGGCACGCCCGGCCTTTGTCAGTCGCCAGCGCTATCAACGGGATTTTCTGCTGGTCAATGATCTGGAACAGCAGTCGCCCAATCAGGACAGAAACCACTGGGCCTGGGTCATTCTGGCCGCTGTGGTACTGGGCGCTGCTACCGGACTGATCAGTATGCTCAACGCCGCCCTGATCGGCGCCGGTCTGATGATCATCAGTGGCTGCTGCTCGTTTTCCCAGGCGCAAAAGAGTCTGGACCTGTCGGTGATCATCACCATCGGCGCGTCCTTCGCCCTGGGTGCTGCCATGCAGGAAACCGGGCTGGCGGCGGCACTGGCCATCTGGGCGGTGGAGACCAGCCAGGGCTCCCCCTGGCTGTTGCTGATACTGACTTATCTAGTGGTCTCGGTGCTCACCGAAAGCATCACCAACAATGCCTCTGCCATCCTGATGCTGCCCATCGTGCTGGCTGTGACCGGCGAGGCGGGCCTGAACCCGGAGCCCTTCGTATTCGCCATCATGATGGCGGCTTCCGCCAGTTTTGCCACGCCACTTGGGTATCAGACCAACCTGATGGTTTTCGGGCCTGGCAACTACCGGTTCACCGACTTTCTGCGCCTGGGCCTGCCGATGAACCTGATCATCGGTGCGGCCTCCATTTCATTGATTCTCTGGCGGATGCCGCTGGCCTGAGAGCAGCGACCACTCATTGATGCCAGGTGGCGGAGCGGCGCATGCTGCCCCACTGATGGCGCTTGCCGCGGGCAAACTGAAACAGCCCGCGCAGCCGCCACCAGCTGTTGATCTGTCGATACCCCAGATTTTCCAGCACGGCAAACCCCAACAGACGTACCAACATCCAGGGGTTCTTGTAGACCCGAAAGCTGATTTCTTCCAGTACCAGCGCCATGGTGCTCAACAGAACACCCAGACCGATGGCGGCCAGAAGAAAGGCCGTCGCCATGCGGGCATCAATAACCCCGTTGAACCAGAGCACCGCCGTCAGGACATAACCGACCACCTCGATGAGCGGGCCGAGCGCCTCAAACAACCACAGGAACGGCAGCGCAAACCAGCTCAGAGCGCCACCGCGGGGGTGGAACATCAATCGCCAATGCGCGGTCAGGCTCTCCAGCAGCCCGCGTTGCCAGCGTATACGCTGATTGCGCAAAGACCCCAGATGTTCCGGCACCTCTGTCCAGCAGACCGGATCCGGGACGTATACAATCCGGTCAGTGCTACGACGCCTGATGCGATCGGCCTGCAGGCGCAACACCAATTCCATGTCCTCGCCGACCGTACCCGTCTTGTACCCACCCACGCGCAGCAAAGCCGATTTGCGAAACAGGCCGAACGCACCCGACACCACGGTGACGGCGTTGAGAGCCGACCAACCGGTACGACCAAAAAGAAAGGCACGCAGGTATTCGATGACCTGAAATCGGGCCAGCCAGCTTGTGGGTTCACGGGCCTCACCCAGAAACCCCTGGAACACCCGACACCCATTGGCCACACGGATGGTACCGCCAGCGGCCATGGTGCGTGCATCATCAAGGAAGGGCCGTATCATGCGCTGAAGACTGTCGCGTTGCAGAATGGAATCGGCATCCACACTGCACACCAGGGGCGATCGGGCCAGATTGATCCCGGCTTGAGCGCATCTGCCTTGCCGCCGTTTTCCTTGTCCACCACGCGCAGAGAACTGACCCGCCGAGATCGATACACCGAATGCACCGATCGGGTATCGAGAACGCGGGAGTAGACCTCGGGAAAGGCTTCCAGTTCAAACGCCTCAACGAGACGTGCCAGCGTGTCGTCGGTGGACCCGTCGTTTATGACAATCACTTCCAGGTTGGCGTAATCCAGATGCAGCAGCGACTGCACGCTGCCCACGACGTTCAGCGCTTCGTTGTAAGCGGGCACCAGAATACTGACAGGCGGTTGCAGAGGCTCGAAACTTTTCGGCAACCAGCGGGCCTCGGCCGCTTCCATGTGACGCCTGATGGCTGCCAGGCTAAGCCCGTTGAGCAATACGAATACTGCCATCATGACAATGAAATAATACAGGGCCAGGCGCTGCAGGGTCGCGGCAACAGCCCACCAGTCAACGCCGGCATACCAATCAATGAGCCAGGTAACCATGCTCCCCCCGATAGCCCCGGGACTCTTCCCGTTCTACATGCTGAAAGATATCCCGGGCGAAGGGGTCAGCCAGTTCCTCCACCAACGCTCGAACCTCCTCGATATCAACGTTTGGCAGTGCGAGAATGGCCTGCATCGCCCGATACCTCACCCACCAGACCCGGTCACGCAACAGCGGCATCAACCGTTCAAGGTCTTCCGGCCTGCCCAGACGCAGCAACGCTCGAGCCGCCTGCACCCTGACCTGCGGACTTTCATGGTCCAGTTGCTTAACCATCCAGTCGTGCTGATCAGGCTGCTGGACCAGTGACAAAAGCTGACTCAACACGTCCGATTTCTGTCCTTCCGGACTCGCGGCCAGACTGCTCAGTGCATCGCCGGACAACTCCAGCCTGAGCCCCGCCATCAACTGAAGCACAAAGGGCATGATAGCGGGTGGTTGCCGATGCATGGCCAGCAAGCGATAGGAAAAACGGCGATGACGTATCAGTGGTGCAACGCGGTCGGCCAACTCAAGCCGCCGCCCCACCTCCGTCATGCGCTGTCGGGCCGATCCGCTGACGCTCTCCAGCAGGGAACACCACAGTTCACTGAAGGCCGGTACAGAGCGTTTTTCCAGTGGCGGCAGGCTTTCGGGCGCGCTGCCGGTGTAGAGGCTGTCGAACAGGATGGGTTGCCATACACGGCGCACGCTTTCTCGTCGGCGCTGCTCGCGGGCAGCCATTACGCGCAACATCAAGGTGAATACCAGCAGACAGAAAACCAGGCCCAACAGCAGACCGGCCAGTGCCAGCACCCAGTCCAGCGGATCCTGCACGGTCATGCCTTTGACTTGGCCAATTGATGCTTGAGGCGGGTCACCAGTTCGACGGGACGAAAAGGCTTGCTGACAAAATCGCTGGCGCCCATGTCAAAGGCCCGAACCACATCCTTCTCGTCGTCGCTGCTGGTGAGAACCAGAACAGGCACGCTGCACCACCGGGTACTCGACCGCATCCATTGCAACACCTCCCAGCCAGAGGCGTAGGGCAATACCAGATCAACAATAACTGCCTCGCTGGGCGCCTCCGCTGCCGTCAACCAGTCACTTGCCTCATGACCATCCTTGAGTCAGACGGATTGATAGCCCTCCCGTTGCACCACATATTCAATGAGTTCACCAATAAGCTCATCGTCTTCGATGATAACAACCGTGGGTGATTTCGACATGGACGGATCCTGTTCCGGCATTTCTTGAGGGTTACACTGATCAGGACGGCCCGAATCAAGGGCGAGCCTGCAACGCTCAGACTACCATGCCGGGCACCGGGCTCAACCCCCTCCTGCGCACTGGCCGGCGCTCAGGCGGCGAGTGACCGCTTATGAACCCTTTTCAATCAGATTCTCTATCTCCCGGTCTACCCTGCCCTCCAGGGTTTTTTCCAGTTGATACCAGGTGATTATCAGGTCTTCCTGATCTTTTCGGCTTTGGGGTAGATGGCAATCAATGGCCTGGCAGGCCTGAGCCAGAACCTGCTCGTCAAACAGCAAATCGCCTGACTCACCAAGCGCCACATTCAGCTCTGCAAAGGGCGGAAGAGAGGAAAGGTCATGCATATACAACGTCCGTGTCATGATTCAGTAAACAGTTCTCAGAGTGTGATTTCTGTCACACTTTCTGGCGCTGTCCAAATACTGATCACCCGGCCTTTACTCAACATCTGCAGATAAAGTAGCGACAGAATCAGGAGTGCGCACGGGCGGAACGTTCGGACAAAAACACGCCGGCAGGCGTGCGATAAATAGACGGTTACAGAAACAAAAAAGCGGAACCCGTCTTGAACAACGGATTCCGCTTCTAATAAAGTGGTGGAGCTAAGCGGGATCGAACCGCTGACCTCCTGCATGCCATGCAGGCGCTCTCCCAGCTGAGCTATAGCCCCATAACCTTGGGATGGCGCGTATACTAAGGTGCGCCCTCTACGGTGTCAACCATTTTTTGCAGGAATTTCAAAGGCTTGGCTGCGCCGGGTGATGCGGGCGCAGACCTTCAGCCGACCAGGATACCTCAGACTTTCCAGCCCTTGACTGTTTCGAAGCCGTACTCCGCCAGCCAGGCGTCCAGCGTCTTGGGGTTACGCTTGATCTTCTCGATGGTTTCGCCGGTATGCGGGTTCTTGTATTTACCTACTTCCAGCTTGGGTCCGGTGGATTTTGCTTTTGGTGTTTTACGGCTTGTACCTTCGCGGGCGATAACACGTGCGAAGTATGACTTGAGCTCGTTATACACTTCCGGACACTCGGACAACTTGCTCAGTGACTTGACCCAGTTGACGATTTCATCGCCTTTGGACAGATAAAGCTCGTCACGGCTGACACCGTAATCATTCACGACTTTCTCGATTTTCTTTTCAAAGGCGTCAAAGCCTTCCTGCTTTTTGGCATGAGCAGCACGTTCGGCTTCCAGCTTCTGAATTTCTTCCTTGGCTTTTTCGATTTTACGATCTATTTCCTGAACAAACATATATCGGGCTCCTGTGCTCTGTTATTTGATAATCACATCGGATTGTAAATAACAGAGCACTCGGCCGAAAGCAATATATTTGATCCCGTTATGCCAAAGGCTTCATATGGGGGAATAAGATAACGTCCTTGATAGTGGGTGAATCGGTAAAGAACATCACCAGGCGATCAATACCAATTCCCTCCCCCGCCGTCGGGGGCAAACCGTATTCCAGAGCATTGACATAATCCGCATCATAAAACATGGCTTCATCGTCGCCGGCATCTTTCTCTGCCACCTGGGCCTGAAACCGTTCAGCCTGATCTATTGGATCATTCAACTCCGAGAAACCATTGGCCACTTCCCGGCCACCCAGGAAAAACTCGAATCGATCCGTAACATCCGGATCAAGGTCATTACGACGTGCCAGGGGTGAGACTTCTGCCGGGTACTGGGTAATGAACACCGGTCCTCGCAGTTGCTCCTCCACCGTCTCCTCAAAGACTTCTGTCAGCAGTTTGCCCGGACCCCAGGCCCGCTTGACCTTGATACCCTTGGCCAGCGCGTAGTCTTTCAATTGCTCGGGGTTATCCAGAATCGACTCGGTCGCATCCTCGTTATAGCTCAACACGGCCTCACGCATGGAAAGTCTTTGAAAAGCCGATCCGAGATCATATTCTTCACCCTGATAGCTCAGCGTTGTGGTACCCAGTACCTCTTTGGCCAGGGTGCGAACAAGGTCTTCAGTCAAATCCATCAGATCATTGTGATCAGCATAAGCCTGATAGAACTCCAGCATGGTGAATTCCGGATTATGGCGAGTGGACACACCCTCATTACGGAAATTCCGATTTATTTCATAAACCCGTTCAATACCACCCACAACCAGACGCTTCAGATATAATTCCGGCGCAACCCGCAGATACATATCAATATCCATGGCATTATGATGTGTGGTAAACGGCCTGGCCGTTGCGCCGCCGGGAATAACCTGAAGCATGGGAGTTTCCGCTTCAATAAAACGGCGTTCACTGAGATACCGACGAATGACTTCAATCATACGTGCACGGATTGCAAAGGTATCCCGTGTCTTCTCGTTCACGATCAGATCGACATAGCGCTGGCGATACTTCAGTTCCTGATCAGCCAGGCCTTTGTGTTTATCCGGCAAAGGACGCAATGTCTTATTGAGCAAGCGCGGCTCGCTCATATCGACATATAGATCACCCTTTCCGGATTTCTGCAGAGTCCCGCGTGCGCCGACAATATCGCCCATATCCCATTTCTTGAGGCCCGTGAGCACCTCTTTGTCCAGGGTTTTGCGATTCACATATAGCTGAATGCGACCGGTCATGTCCTGCAGGACCATAAACGCACCCCGATTCAACATGATGCGGCCGGCGACACTCACGGGTACGTTCAACTCCGCCAGCTCTTCCTTGGTCTTGTCGCCATACTGCGCCTGTATATCGGCGGCATAGTGCTCACGCCGAAAGTCACTGGGGTAGGGATTGCCCTGGGCTTTCAGAGCGTCCAGTTTTTCCAGTCGTTGTGCGACCAGTTTGTTTTCATCCTGCTGGGATTGCTGTGCGTCATCTGTCATGAATAGCGTCTCGGGTTACAAGCCTTTTTTCAGTGAAGCTTCGATGAATTGATCCAGGTTTCCGTTGAGTACAGACTGGGTATTGTGGGTTTCCACACCGGTGCGGAGATCCTTGATACGGGAATCGTCGAGGACGTAGGAACGAATCTGGCTGCCCCAGCCGATGTCGGCCTTGGAGTCTTCCATTTCCTGTGCGGCCTCGTTTCGTTTCTGGAGCTCCAGCTCGAAGAGTTTGGCGCGCAGCTGTTTCATCGCCATGTCCTTGTTGGCGTGCTGCGACCGCCCGTTCTGACACTGCACAACGATATTGGTGGGCTCATGCGTAATACGCACGGCAGACTCGGTCTTGTTGACGTGCTGACCACCGGCACCGGACGCCCGGTAGACGTCGATGCGCAGGTCTGATGGATCGATATCCACCTCGATATTGTCGTCCACCTCGGGCGATACGAACACGGACGAGAAGGAGGTATGACGCCGGTTACCGGAATCAAAGGGTGATTTGCGCACCAGACGATGAACCCCGGTTTCGGTACGCAGCCAGCCGAAGGCGTACTCGCCCTGAAAGTGAAGCGTCGCACTCTTGATGCCCGCCACTTCACCCGCCGAGGCTTCCATCAGGTCCGTCTTGAACCCTTTTTCTTCACCCCAGCGCAAATACATGCGCAGCAGCATCTCGGCCCAGTCCTGGGCTTCGGTGCCACCGCTGCCGGATTGAATCTCCAGGTAAGCATTTCTGGAGTCCATTTCGCCGCTGAACATGCGCCGGAATTCAAGCTTGATCAGCAGGTCTTCCAGGCCTTTCAGGTCATGTTCGACCTCATCAAGGGTACCCTGGTCATTTTCTTCCACTGCCAGTTCCAGCAGGTCGGTGAGGTCACCGGCCCCTTGTTCCAGTTGATCGATGGTTTTGACACTGTTTTCCAGGCTGCTGCGCTCCTGGCCCAGCTTCTGTGCGTAGTCCGGATCATTCCAGACATCCGGCTGACCCAGCTCCAGCTCTACTTCTTCCAGTCGCTCACGCTTCTGGTCGTAGTCAAAGATACCCCCTAAGCACGTCCGTACGTGCTCGTATGTCCTTGATGGTCTCTCTTACCGCGTTAACTTCCACAGTCTGACTCCTCACAATGCGCTCTGGCCGCTCTGGGAAATGATGGCGGCCAGCGCACGCTCAATTGAATAAAGCAAAATTCGGGACGCGGATTCTAGCAGAAAGCCCGGGCTATGTAGAGTCCACCAGCCCGGCCAGCAGATCAGTGTCCACCTGGGCCTTGATCATCAGTTGCACGCTGCGGCGCCCTCGATATTCATTGACCGACAGTTCGTAAATCAGGCCGGTGGAGGTGGCTAGTTCTGTCTGCGGGTCAAGCGGGCAAAAGAACCAGATGGCATCCACGGGTTCAGACGAATCGGCCATGTCCGCCAGGCGCAGCGTCAGCTTCAAATGCCGCTCGCCCAGCCAGCGCTGGCTCACCACGGTGAACTGGTTGGCAAACAGCGGTGGCGGGCAGCCCTGCCCCCAGGGACCCAGCCTGTTCAGTTCTTCGGCCTGGGTCAGGCTGATGTGCTGCGCCTTGAGCCGGGCATCCACAAGCCACTCGGACACCCAGACAGAGGGCTCCACCAGATCGTCCGCGGCAGCCTTCACGGCTGACTGAAAGTGCGGTAGCGCGTCTTCGGCGACCGTCAGGCCAGCGGCCATGGCATGGCCACCAAACTTGTGCAACAGGCCCGGATGCCGTGCATCCACCAGGGCCAGAAGATCCCGCATATGCACGCCGGGAATGGATCGGCCGGATCCCTTGAAATGACCGTCTTCACCGGGGCAGAGCGCGATCACCGGACGCTGATAGCGTTCCTTGATGCGTCCGGCCACCAGGCCCACCACACCCTCGTGCCAGTCGGTGTCCCAGAGCACATGAACGGTCTCATCGACGTTGTCCATTCTGGACAGCGCTTTTCGTATCTGCTCGGTGGCGCCGTCCACCATGCGCGTCTGAACCTGTTTACGCGCTTGATTGAAATCTTCTAGCATGCCGGCCAGCGCACGGGCGTCATCCATGTTGTCGGCCAACAGGCAGGCGACACCCACGGTCATGTCGTCCATGCGCCCGGCAGCGTTGAGCCTGGGTCCCAGCACGAAGCCCAGATCCTGACTGTGCAACCTTGCGGGGTCTCGACCGGCAACCTCCAGTAAGGCCAGAATGCCCGGCCGCGCGGCCCCGGCACGCATACGCCTGAGCCCTTGCTCTACAAGGATGCGATTATTGCCATCCAGAGGCACCACGTCAGCGATGGTGGCCAGCGCTACCAGATCCAGATAGTCGCCCATCACAGGGGGCTCACGCCCCTGCTCTTCCAGCCAGTCAGCGGCACGGCGGCGCAGCACCAGCAAGACGTAAAAAGCGACCGTACAACCACAGGCGTGCTTGCTGGGAAACCCGCAACCCGGTTGGCTGGGATTGACCACGGCATCGGCATCACAGGGCTGGGTGCCGGGCAGGTGGTGGTCGGTGACGATAACCTGAATACCCAGTGCCCGGGCAGCCGCCACTCCGGCCTGGCTGGCGATGCCGTTGTCGACCGTAATCAGCAGGTCTGGCAGGGGTTCATCCAGGGCTTCCAGCGAGGCCACCACAGAGGGCGACAGACCATAACCATGGGTAAAACGATTGGGGATAAAGTAATCGACCCGCGCACCGTAGTCGTGACACAGGCAACCGACCATCAGAGCGGTGGAGGTGGCGCCGTCCACGTCGTAATCGCCGACGATCAGTATACGGCCATCGGACCGTAACGTGGTGAGGATAAAGTCGGCGGCCGCCTCAGCGCCTTTCAGGGTATCTGGCGGCAACAACTCTGTCAGCGTGAGCGCGTCCGCCGGTGCACTGAGACCTCGACTGCTCAATATCTGTCGGCTCAGGGGCGACAACCCGGTCTCGGCCGATAAGGCAAGCGTACCGGATGGCCGCAACCTCAGTCGTTCAACCCGCATAAACCGGGCTCAATGATCCTGACCGAAGACGTTCTCGGCCATGAATGCCTGCACCTGCTGACGATCATTGGGCAGTACGGTGTAACGTTCTTCACGTGTCATCAGGTCTGCAAGGTGGTGAGGCAGATCCGGCATGGTCAGCCCGGCTTCCGCCACGGCATCAGCAAACTTAACAGGGTGCGCCGTACCCAGAGTAATCATGGGCACCTGATGAGAGCGACGGGTCTGGCGAGCCGCCTTCACACCGATGGCCGTATGCGGATCCAGCAGATAACCGGTTTCGCTGAATACCTGCCGTATGGTGTTGCAGGTCTGGCTGTCATCGGCGCTGTCGCTGTCAAACAGATCCCGCGCTCTGGCCATGCTGTCCTTGTCCAGGGTCGCTTCACCGTGCCCCATTTCATCCATCAGTCCGGCTATGGCCTGGCCGTCCCGGTCATAGAGATCAAACAACAGACGCTCGAAATTGGACGATACGACAATGTCCATGCTCGGCGACAGGGTATGCGCCAGGGGTTTGGCCTGATACTGATTCTGACTCATCAAACGATGCAGCACGTCATTTTCATTGGTAGCAATCACTAACTGATCAATGGGCAGACCCATCTTGCGCGCCAGGTAGCCGGCAAAAATATCGCCAAAATTCCCCGTGGGTACGGAGAAGGCCATGTGGCGATCCGGCCCCCCGAGATTCAGGGAGGTATAGAAGTAATAAACAATCTGGGCCATGATGCGGGCCCAGTTGATGGAATTGACCGCCACCAGTCGACGCTCGCCCTTGAGAAAGGACTGATCACCAAAGCTTTCTTTCACCATGCGCTGGCAATCGTCAAAATTGCCCTCGATGGCAATGTTGTGAATATTGTCGCCCTTGACCGTGGTCATCTGGCGACGCTGGACATCAGAGACCCGCTGATGGGGATGCAGAATAAAGATGTCAATATTGTCGCAACGCTTGCAGCCTTCGATGGCGGCTGAGCCGGTATCACCCGAGGTCGCCCCCATAATGACCGCTTTCTCTCCCCGCTTTTCCAGGGCATGATCGAGCAGACGTCCCAGCAACTGCAGGGCAAAGTCCTTGAACGCCAGGGTGGGGCCGTGAAACAGCTCCATGACGTATTCGTTGTGATCAAGCTGTTGCAGCGGCACGATGGCCTTGTGGCCGAACACGGCATAGGTGTCAGCCAGCATGGTGCGAAAGTCATCATTACTGATGAACCCTGCCACAAAAGGCTGAAGGATCTTGAAAGCCAGTTGATCGTAGGGAAGTTCGCGCCAGCTGCGAATCTCTTCCAGCGAGAAGTGCGGCAACTGGTCGGGAACGTAAAGCCCCCCGTCGGGCGCCAGGCCGGTTAACAGAACGTCTTCGAATTCAAGGGCGGGCGCCTGGCCCCGGGTGCTGATGTATTTCACGGATCAGATCTCTGAATTGATAAATCGTTACACGGACCCATTACTCCGGCAAGGTCAGTATACTGGCCGTCCCTGGCCTGGCGTCAAAGAATGCCCTGAGGGCACCCGGGTTTACCCATCCAGCTGTTCGACGCGGATGCGGGTGACTTTTCCGATAACGGCCGTCTGACCTTCCAGTTCGTCAATGGCTGCGTTCATTTCACGCTCCAGAACCGGCTGAGTCAACAGAATCAGGGGCACGGTGTCATCACCGGGCTCCGGTTCCTTCTGGATAATGGCTTCAATATTGATGCCGGAGTCACTCAGGATGTTGGCAATACGCGCCATGACACCCACTTCATCCGTCACCTGCAGACGCAGGTAGTAGCTGGTAACCACGGACGACATGGGCACCACTTCCACACCTTCAGCCCATTTATGGTTACCCAGATGCGGCACGGCGTGCTTGTTGTCCACTTCACGTGCCACGTCCACGATGTCGGCGATTACCGAACTGGCGGTGGCCTCGGAACCGGCGCCAGGGCCATAGTACATGGTGGGTCCCACCGCATCGCCGCTCACCAGAATGGCATTCAACACGCCATTCACATTGGCCAGCAGACGATTCTCGGGTACCAGGGTCGGGTGTACGCGCATTTCAACGCCCTCATCGCCTCGACGGGCAATACCCAGATGCTTGATGCGATAACCCAGCTCTTCCGCATAGCGAACGTCTTCCTGAGTGATCTGGCTGATACCCTCGGTATAGACGGATTCAAACTGCAACGGCACACCATAGGCGATGGAAGCCAGAATGGTCAGTTTGTGAGCCGCATCAATGCCTTCCACATCGAAGGTCGGATCCGCCTCGGCGTAACCCAGGTCCTGAGCTTCCTGAAGCACGTCGTTGAAGTCCCGGCCCTTCTCGCGCATCTCGGTGAGAATGAAATTGCCGGTACCGTTGATGATGCCGGCCAGCCAGTCGATCTCGTTGGCGACCAGGCCTTCGCGCAGTGATTTGATGATGGGGATGCCACCGGCCACTGAAGCCTCGAAGGCAACCGTCACGCCCTGATTCTCCGCCGCACTGAAAATCTCGTTCCCGTGCATGGCGATCAGCGCCTTGTTGGCCGTGACCACGTGTTTGCCGTTCTTGATGGATTCCAGCACCAGCTCCTTGGCCGTGTCGATGCCGCCGATCAACTCCAGTACGACCTGAACCTCGGGGTCACGTGCCACTTCAAACACGTCACGGGATACACGCACTGAGGAGGTATCGCAATCCGGGTGATCACGCCGTGAGGCCACATGGGTAATACGCACGGCTCGACCGGTGCGACGGTCAATGGTTGCGTTGTTTCGGGCCAGTACATTGAATGTACCACTGCCTACTGTACCTAAACCGCAGATGCCGACGTTAACGGGTTTCAATGGTGGCTCCCTCTGAATCTGATGAAAAAAACGCAGAAATGAGGCGGAAACATACGGCTTTAGCGGCCCTCTGTCAACGTCGCTTGCCGCTCTGTTCGGTTGCGCCATGGAGCAGGGGCTTGCCCCTGAAACAGAGTCAGTGTAGCCCCACGGGAACCATCACCTCCACAACCCCGCAACAGCCAGACCAAAAAAAAGCGGCCGTCAGGCCGCTTTTGTCAGAGGTATCCAAAGGACGCTCTGCTTATTTGATCTTTTCCTTGATGCGTGCGCTCTTGCCTGAACGCTCGCGCAAGTAGTACAGCTTGGCCTGGCGCACATCGCCGCGACGCTTGACCTGAATGCTGTCGACCAGCGGGCTGTAAGTCTGGAAGCTACGCTCCACACCCACGCCGTGCGTCGTCTTGCGAACGGTAAAGGCCGAGTTCAGGCCACGGTTACGCTTGCCGATAACCACACCTTCAAAGGCCTGAAGACGCTCACGCGTACCCTCAACCACCTTGACTTGCACCACTACCGTATCACCCGGACCAAACTCCGGGATTTCTTTACTCATTTGCTCAGCTTCAATCTGCTGAATGATCGTGTTCTGGTTGCTCATCGCAATCACTCCTATGACTAAGGTGAGTCCTCACCATTCTCATGTCGGAACTCACCCAACAAGGTTTCTTCTTCCGCTGTTAAAGGACGATCCTTCAACAATTCCGGGCGCCGCAGCCAGGTTCTTCCAAGGGCTTCCTTTCTCCGCCAGCGGCGGATACGTTCGTGGTTGCCACTCAGCAGTACCTCGGGTACAGCGCGACCATCGATCTCTTCAGGGCGCGTATAATGCGGGCAGTCAAGGAGACCGTCGGTAAACGAGTCCTCCACGGCAGACAATTCATGGTTGAGCGCACCCGGCACCAAACGACTCATGGCATCGACCATGGCCATGGCGGCCAACTCGCCACCGCTGAGGACAAAGTCTCCAACGGACCACTCTTCATCCACTTGCGACTGAATCACTCGCTCATCAACGCCTTCATAGCGTCCGCAAACCAGAATCAGTTTGCCGTAATGAGCCAGCGTTTCCACACCGGACTGCTTCAGGGGCTGCCCCTGGGGTGACAAATAAATGGTTTTTACACCCTCACCTGCCGCCGCCTTGGCATCCCGAATGGCATCGCGCAGTGGCTGGACTTTCATCACCATCCCGGGACCACCGCCAAAAGGCCGGTCGTCAACGGTGCGGTGGCGATCCGAGGTGTAATCCCTAGGATCCCAGATATCCAGCGTCACCAGCCCGTTTTTCACAGCACGTCCGGTAATACCGTGTTCTGTGATAGCCCGGAACATGTCCGGAAACAGGCTTACTATGCCTACCCACATACTGAACCCCTGATTAAAACTCGGGGTCCCAGTCGACCCGAATGCATGACTGCTCCAGATCGACCGATTTCACGACCTCTTCCCATACATAGGGAATCAGTCGTTCCTGACTGGAATCATCCGCTTGCGTACTGTGAACAACCAGTACGTCGTTGGCTGACCCCGCACTGATAAGATGGCTGACCTGTCCCAGGTCCCTGCCTTCAACCGTTTTCACGGTCATCCCTTCCAGTTGCCACCAGTAGTACTCGCCTTCTGGCAGCTCCGGCAACTCAGACCGGTGGATAGCAATTTCGTAACCGGCCAGTGCTTCTGCCGCATTACGATCATCCACGCCCTGCAGATGGGCTATCATTCCCTTGCCGTGGGACTTGCCGCGATCAACCACCACTCGTCGTTCGTCGTTCGCCTTGCGCAGAGTCCAGACCTCGTAGTCCAGAATCTGATCCATCGGCTCGGTGTAGGAGTAGATTTTCACCCAACCCCGCACACCATAAACCGATGTAATCTTGCCCAGCGTAATCAGTTCCGTCGTTGGTGTGTGCATGACCGCTTCTTATTCAGTGTATAGCACGCCCTGCATTCAGCAGATCACGCGGCGTTTTCAGTGCTGGCAGACTTTTTGGCCTGCTTCACCAATTGCTTAACGCGGTCTGTCGGTTGTGCGCCTTTACCCATCCAGTACTCGACGCGATCCAGGTCGATGCGCAAGGCCTCTTCCTGTCCACGGGCAATGGGGTTAAAGAAACCGACGTGCTCGATAAAGCGACCGTCCCGGGCGCGACGGCTGTCGGCCACGGTGATCTTGTAAAATGGGCGCTTTTTAGCACCACTGCGAGATAAACGAATGACTACCATCGCGTCCTCCTGTTGGGGGCAGGCTTTGAAATCACCTGCCGTCTCAGCTCTTGAGGCCGAACCTGCCG
>LFIK01001574.1_pt1 | contig 18201 bp, 17 predicted proteins | sample 643401 | NCBI WGS metagenome assembly LFIK01 (sample SAMN03777447, study PRJNA286221) | soda lake metagenome | biome: soda lake; feature: Kulunda steppe; material: water; isolation source: sample T5-Br brine of Lake Tanatar-5 | place: Russia: Kulunda steppe | collected 2010-07
GACTTCTTATCGAACTCGCGTTGTTAAGTAAAAAGTAGTTACAATTTTAACACTATCAATGCAGATTAAGAGTAAGTTCATGAACATTACACCTTTCTAATTATCCCGGAAAAGCCTCTGTTTTCGGTTTTCTTTTTATAGATTTGTTCTTCAGTTGTTTATGTCCAAATCGTGGAGAGAAACCGGTAACTATTAAAACTTCATTTATGAAAAGCTTTGTTTATACTACTTCAATTTTAATTTTAACCACACTGTTCTCCTTTTTTTCTGTACACAATGTTATCGGTCAGAATATTCAGGTAGGAATTACAGCCGGGGCAAACGTAAGTTCTCACCTCAAAAACTTTCTGTTTGAAGATGGTGATATCGATTTAGATTTCAACCCAAATACCAAGTTCGGTTTAAATGGCGGACTTATTCTTAGGGTACCGATCAATGAGTCACTTCGTTTTCATGCCGAACCGACTGTAGCTATGATAGGGGCAAAGTATGACGACAGTTTCGTCTTACGAGGCTTTGATTTCCAAACCGACAGTAAAGTCGACCTGCTCTACATTCAGCTTCCGCTCCTGGTTCAGCTCAGTACGGTTCCTCCCGAGCGTACCGTTTATGGCCGTCAGCGAGCCGAAACCACATACCACCTCACCGGTGGCTTTTATGGAGGATATCTGTTGGACGCAACATTCACAGGAACCAACCGCGGTGCCCCGATAGGCATTCAGTTTGAAGGTGATTTTACCGAAGATGTCAGCAACCAGTACAAACAGTATGATGGCGGGTTAATTCTGGGTGGCGGAATTGAACATGGTAGCAAATCAAAAATTGGGCTGGAAGTGAGAGCCTTCTTCTCTATTACAGATTCAGGCAATCGTGACGCGCTTGAATTGTTCAAACCACAAAATATGGGCGTTACTTTTGGGGTTTATTATTTGTTGTAAGGTATTTTGAATTGATACAATTATTGAAACCAAATAGCGCTCCATTATAATCTCCCCTTGAGGGGGGTACTCCGCCGGATGGCGGAGGGAGGGGTGTTTATTCTGACATTTAGTTTGCGCGTTCAGAAAACAAACTCCGATAAAAATGGCAGGTGTGCACTTTTATACTAAAAAAAAATGGTATAGTACTCTACTCCACTTATTCTCATCTTGATGTGTTGCCCCGAACTCTTCCCCCTGCCACTCTCTACGTTCGCAATGGGGGAGGCGTTTAAATCAGATTTCGCTCTGCTTACACCCATACTCCGTATATAACTCGACGCTTTCAGGATTCGTCTGACGCCGAAACGCTGACAGGTCTTTTTCTGTGGCCGTATATCGTAGAACGCACACCGTATTACGTAGTTTGTATTTTGATTGACGAATCACCGAATGACCGAACTGTGAACTACTATTTGAATACTAAATTATTTGATTTTTGGGTAGCCGTACCCTGAAAGGGTGCAATATTATTAGCCTCGGGTGGAGCGCAGCGGAACTCGGGGATAGATAGAGCGCAAACTACAATTCCCGCCGAATAGAGAGATTGATTTAGAGCAATATATTGAATTGAGGCGGTGTTGCAGAAATCCTATTTCAATCGATTTTTCCATGCCCGGTTCTTTCGAATGAGTTACAAATTCAAGGCATGTGAAATGCAAAATTCCGTTAGTACACCGTGTTTCCCCATCCTCAGTTCGAGCCCGGCTGAAGATTGTCGAAAGAGGAGTCGAGAACTCTTTAATTACCACTGATCATGCAGGCCGGTTAAATCTTCTCACATATGCGATTTCTTCAATCAATTTCCTTGAGGTAGGGTAATTTCCCACATCACAGGACCATCATTTTCACCAACGATCTGACCGTTATTATTGATTGCCCTTGCAATACTGTTTTTCCCATTAGAAGGCAGCTCAATCATGCCATTCTCTTTGTCCCAGTAAAAGGCACGGTATTCATTATTACCAATGTCACTGTAACCGACTACCTGGCCATGGTCGTTGATATCGAAGGCGGTGCTCCAGTCACCGTTGTTTAATGTACCTATGCTTTCAATTCCATTTTCTTCATCCCAGATAAATGCCTCGGAGTTAAAGTTACCGGCCAGCGCAGCCTCTATAATATTCTGTTGTTCCTCTTCACTCCAATGATGGAGTAAATTTTCATTGAAAAGCTCACCTTTAACAAAACCACCCTTACCGTTAATGTTTAATTGAATATCTGATTCAATCGTTGAGCTTCGAAGCATCTCAACAACATGATTATAGTTATACCGCCCATTTGAATTTGTGATTCGCATTAATTTATTCTCAACACTCATCTCTTTACTGCTACTTTCATCAAATTGCATAACATTTAAGTTACTATCCGATTGGGGGACTATTCGTATCGAACCCACTATGTCCCCGGAGTTGTTGATTGAATTGGGCTCACCATTACCAAACCCCTGATAAGGCCCAAAGCTGCCAAATGAATTATAAATTTCATGTGGGGCGTAGGTATATGACAAATTTGTTCTATCCCCTTTGTTGTTGATTGATTTAGCAATACTGAACCACTCTAACTCCCTTGTAACCCTGTCATCAATATTCCAGGACATTGACCAGAAATCATATTCGCAGTAATCTGCCGGAATATCATCCCATGATGGGCTTCTATAGCAAGAATCAACTTCACCTATAACTTCACCTTTGTCATTTATATCGTAGGCATACACCGAACTGAACTCTATACCGTCATAATTCAGAACATCAATTTCGACTAAGCCACGATCTGCGTCCCAATATTCTTTTTGACCAATTATCTGCCCCTTGTTATTTAACGCTCTCGTCAAAAAACCGACGTTTATCAGATTTTCTACATCATTTTGCCAATAGAATTGTCCACCAACAATATCCCCATGATCGTTTATATCTGACGCTACATTTAATCCAAATTGATTTAAATCAATACGCTCAATTAAAGGTTCACTGATGACAAGACTCCCCTGTTCTGCAATCTCATTTCCATCTTCCCCTACAATCATTGAATCACAGCTAACCAGTGTAATAGCCATCAATGTCAGCCACAAACTACTTCTTATCTCTTTTCTCATTTTTACCCTTTGGATTACTAAGTGTATGCCCAAAGGTACAAATTTTAAGTAGGTAAAAACCATTAGCAATGTCTAACTTAATCCTGTCTAGGGGAAGAAATGCGTCTAATCAATTCTTACTCTCTATCTATGGTTTCACAAGCACAGCATCATTGAATAACATTAAACCCTACACTTAATTTTCGGTGGCTGAGTTGAGCATGGCTACAATACCAAAAATGGTATTGTAGCTAGAATTATGTTTTCAATCATCGATTCAGGAAATGCGGTGGATTTTACATTCAAGCCTCAAAATTATTCAGCCGGAATCGCAGTTTATTATATTCTCTGAGCTTCGATGATCTGTTTTAGATAATTTCGTTTGTATCAATTCTTGTCAGTTTGAATCGTGCTTCTGAAGTTAACTTTGCAATTCCTTTATCTGTTGAAAGCCCACACTTGTACCCCGATTCCCTGATGATATCTATCAGTTTCTGATCATAACCTCCGTAGGGATAACACATTGTCATCATTACTTTATCAACTCCCAGCGACTCCAGGAACTGATACGTTTTTTCAGATTCAAACTTTTTCTCCTCTTCACCAATTGCGTTCAGCCATTTATGTGAATAGCCATGCCCGCCGATGAACATTCTCTTATGTATCTTCAGGGTTTATATAATTTGGGATTCGCAAAAACTTGATTTAATCGGAGGTTGAATATAAGATGTCCCGCCATCTGCCAAAGAATCTTACAACACCATTTCGAAATGATAATTCAACTGCATGATTATTATGTGTGATTATTAGTCATCTGATTTATAATATGCCTAGTATCTCACAACAGAAAACTTTCAAAACTCAAAATGATTACTAATGTCTGAAAAACCATTTAATGGCGTGATGACTCCCTTAATGATTCCTCTGAATGAAAGAGAACAAATTATGGAATCAGAATTGAGGGTTCATATTAACAACATGATAAAAAGTGGTGTGCATGCATTTCTTTCTCCAAGCTCTACCGGAGAATTTGCAAATTTACATCTCAGCAAAAGAGAAAAGGTTTTGAAAATAACGGCAGATGAAACAAACGGGCGAATACCGGTGGTAGCCCTCATAGGGGAATGTGGTACAAAAGCAACATTGATAAATATTGATTATGCACAAGCTTCAGGTGCAGATGCGATAATGGCAACACCGCCTTATTATTATCCGCTTGACCAAAAATCTATCCTAAACCATTTTATTGAAATGGCCAACCATAGCGAGCTTCCATTATGGCTTTACCACCAGCCAAACGACACAAAGCTTTTATTGGAGCATGAAACCCTTGCTGAGCTTGCAAAGCACCCAAATATTATTGGCATAAAGGTTTCCACAAACGACATGCTTTACTATTACAGAGTAGTGCGCATGTTTCAGGGTAACACGAAGATGAGCGTTTTAATGGGTGAAGATCATTCTTTACTGCCGGCCTTATCTATTGGCGGAAATGGTGTTGTATCATTTTTGTCGAACATTATACCAGAGACGATAATACAGCTTTGTGGATCGATTGGAAATGGGGATTTAAGGCAGGCCCAAAAAGCACAATCCATAATTATGGATTGCTTTGAAGCCTTTTTTACTCTTAAAAATCATAACCCCATCAGCGCCTGCAAGCTTATATTAAAAAATCGGGGTGTTTTTTCATCAGAAATCACAACAGCACCTTTTCCGGCTTTATGTAAAGCTGAAAAAGAGAAGGTAATTCAGCGCGCTATATCACTTAGTTTGCTGAATGAATCTTAAGTTTTAATTATACTTTTATTCGGAAAAAACTTGATTACAGGACATTCTAAATCCTTCACTCAAATATGGTATTGGCCTTCCATATTTAACCAATCCATTTCTGTAATTTCAGGTAGTTACTATTAGCTTTTTAGTCCCGCGCCTTGAGCAGTCCGTGCTCAACAAGCTGATTTATTTCATGCTTAACTGACAGAATAGAATAATCGTATCGATTACAGACTTCAAGCAGATCTTTGGTCCCATCAAGAAAGTTTAAAAGTCTCATACGTATTTTAATAGTCTCTGAATGAGATCTCTTTGTTGAAAGGTCTTCATAAAGATTTCTTTTGCTTAGAAACGGTTCGCCATATTTTATTTGATTTTCATACTTCTGGTTGAGCTCGATTGCATCCACAAATTGAACACAGTGATTAACAATATCACTAAGTTTCTCAAAATTTATAAGTCTTTTATTATCCAGGGAGGTATGATATTCGGGATACTCTGAAAATGGCGTGCGCATCAGTGTTCCCAAAGGGAGGTTAACACCCGGTGAGCCATATTGCCTCTCATCACTGCCAATTGGGTCGAATGGAACTATATTATAATTATCATCGCTGTGTTTTAATATATGTTCTGTAATCCTGTTCGTTGCTGATCTCTCTTCCCTCGATTGCTTAAAAGTAATTAACCCATTATCTCCGCAGCAGGTAAATATATACCCCCCTATCACATTACTAACCAGTTGTTTCAGGTTAGAATGCAGATAACATATAGCACCAATGGTTTCCGGAGCCAGTACAAATCGATATGTATAAAATCTGTCTTTTCTGTTCTTTAATTCATTATATAAAAATGCTAATGCCAAAGGGCCGGAAAGTTCATTATTGGCCATACTTGGATGACAGAGATAACTCGTGAATAGAATTTCTTCTTCATTTTCACCCGGAAGTAAAATATCACCGTAGGTAAGGCTTCCATCATGAAGAGTGGAATCAATAAAAACTCTATATTCACCCTTTTTGAGAAGAGATTTATAAGTATTATAGTCGATGCAGAAACCCCAATCTTCTTTGTAATAGGTTGTTGCATACGGAACTGCATTTGGCAGCTCTTTTTTAAAATGTAAATGTTGTTTTAACTCACTGAATTCAACTTTTTTATCAACCGGAATTGAGTAATTGACGACATGTAAATTATTTTTCGAAAAATCTGCTATTTTTTTCCCATCGGGTGTAATTATGTAAGCATCCTGTATATTCCATTCTTTAGGTACTTTCCAGTCAAATACTTCTGTTCCGCTTTTTACTTCATGTAGCTCTAATGGAATCAACTCCTGAAGAATATTAAAGGATTCCCTCAAACCATTACCTGTAATACTTCGGCATATCGGCCAGAGCCTGTCGAAATACTCTTCCATTTTTTTCTCTCTTTTCATCTATTCCATCTACCTTTTGGCTCTAAGTTTATTTGTGTGGATGATTCTAAATTCGAGCTATATATAAAATCTCCCCTAATAAGGAGAGATTTAGAGGGGTGTTTCATGTAATAGTAATAGCTAAATATCGACACCCCCTTTGCCCCCCCTATTAGGGGAGATATTGGTACTTCGCTTTTTTTACTACCAATACAAAAAAACATAGAACCTATCTTTTTTATTAATAAGGCTGTTTATCTGTTTTTAATATCTTCCAAATAGTCAAAATGCTTGTTCAACACAACATCCATCAGGTTGTTTTGATTTAATATTACTTCTACGAACTCTCTGAAAGCACCTTCCCCTCCCTTTTTGTTCAACTTCAGTGAAGAATATTTTTTGACATAATCAGGTGCATTTGCCGGGACGGCCGGAAAACCAACTTTACTCAGCAGTGGAATGTCATTTAAATCATCTCCGATAAAAGCTGTTTCAGATAGGCTCACATTGAGTTTCGAACATAACTGTTCAGCAACAGTGAGCTTATCGGATATCCCGTCAAATAAATATTCAACTTTTAGTTTATTTGCCCTTCTGCGAACTATTTCCGTCTTTTCCGATGTAATAATTGCAAACGGGATCTTCAGGTATCTTAGAAAGAGAACACCGGCACTGTCTGATGTATTAAATTTTTTCCATTCATTTCCCGTTTGGTCGTAGTACATACCGCCATCTGTCCATACACCATCAATGTCAGTGATAAAAAGTTTCGGTAATTTGCTCATTCGATCATCTCCTTTTGAATAATCTCGCCAGAAGGAATATCAATTTTCGCTTTTTTCCCCATTACATTTTTTCTTTCACGCCAGCGAAATCCATTTCCCGGTGATATTAAGAAAAGATCTTTTTCCTCAATTACTTCTCCTTGCCTGATATCCCTATTAACTGCAACAGATCTTTCAAGTTTATCTTTAGCTGATTTAACTCCGGGTTCAATAAATAAATCTTTTGTGCCAATACCCATCTCAAGCAATCTTAAATCCCTTATCATTCTGTTCACTCCGTCCGGGCCTAAAGATCCTGCCTGATCAGAGCCCCTCATCCTTCTGTCAAGGGTAATATGTTTTTCAATGACTCTTGCACCCATTGCAGCGGCTATAACCGGAGCAGATATTCCTATCGTATGGTCTGAGTAACCAATTGTATATTGACTATAATTTTCGAGCAAATATGGGATTGTATTATAGTTTACGTTAGCCGGATGTGTGGGATATTCTGACACACAATGCAGTATAGAAATATCATCATGATACCTGCTAATTGTTTCAAGTGCATCATCCAAATCTTTTTTACCGGCCATGCCTGTTGAGATTATTATAGGAATCTTAGTCTCCGCCAAAGTAGATAATAATGGTAGATTTGTAAGGTCTCTGCTTGCAACTTTTAAATAATCCGGAGTAAAAAGTTTTAGAATTGACAGACAGCTTTTTGCACAAAGAGTCTCAACAAAATCTAAATTATAACTTTTTGCATGTTTATATATTTCAAAGTGTTGCTCATCAGTTAACTCTAAAAATTCTCTGTGTTCACCATAAGTTTCACCGAATGAATTCCGACCCGTGTATGGTTTTCTCATTTCAGATGGTGATAACTCTTCATTGAGGTCTCTTTTGGTAAGCTTGACGGCATTCATGCCTTTTAATACAAGATTGAAATCATCCTCTTCAATTTTCCTTGCTATCAGTTCGATCAGCAATTTCGCTAAATCAACAGACCCATTGTGATTTTGTCCAATCTCTCCAATGATGTATACTTCGTTATCAGATCTACTTTTCATTTTTAAGAATATTATTTTTCATTTTTTTTAGAATTAAAGGATGTTCTCTTAAGTATTTAATTATTTCGACATCGTCACCCTCCATACCATTTTCATTAAAATATCGATACAGTTTATCAGAGACGTCGAAATCTTCCTCTACATCAATTGTTAATCTTGCTTGTTCTAATACATATTGAGGATAATTAAGCTCTATCCACTTTATTGAATACTTTTCATTGTCTCGGCTGTAGAAATAATTGGTAACGTGCTCTTTGTATTTAGAATCTAACCCTGATATATGAACCTCCTTAAGTGCTTTCAATTTTACCCTTTCAGGAAAAAAACCCAGATGTGTTTTAATACCCGGATATGTTTTATTTAATCTAAATCCTACATAATCTGCAGTTTTATCCTTATTATAGTTTACTAACTGCTTAATATATTTTGGCTGTATAAATGGATTATCCGCACATATTCTTATTAGTGTATTTAATTGGAACATATCAGCTGCGCCGATGAATCTTGACATCACATCTTCCTCACTTCCTCTGAATACCAAGACTCCTGAATTTTTTGAAGTCTTTACGATATAATCATCAATGCCGCCTTTCGTTGTTGCTATAACGACCGGCAGATTACCACTTACAGATAAAATTCGTTCAATAACAATCTCCAGAAGTGACTTTCCGTTGTAAAATTTCCCCCCCATTTTACCGGGTAGTCTTGATGATCCCATTCTGGCTTGAACAATGATACCTAAATTATTCCCACTACCCATAGTTTATACCTGTCTGATATTAAATCAATTCCAATGTAGAATGCCAAGCCCTCACCTCTAACATTATCTGAAGATCCTATTGTTAACTAAAAAGCAGTCAGACTGTATTAAATTAATCAATTTTAAGTATTGAAATCCAATATAACGTAGTCTCGAGAGTTTGCACTTGTAATTTTTTATAATTTTAAATTAAACGATTATTTGATAGCATGTAAACGTACAAATTGACACCAGAAACAACATTTATCAAAAACACAAAATTACTTGGATCCAGCAAATCATATATGAAGGTTTTAAAATTTGGGGGGTCGTCACTTGGCAACCGGGAAGCGATTTCTAAGGTAATATCAATTCTTTTAAACCGTATCGAAAACAAAGAAAAAATCATAGTAGTAGTCTCTGCGTTCAGCGGCATTACGGATCAACTCATTGGACTTTCCAGATCGAATCAAAGCAAGAGAAGTCAGAAGGCTCTGCAAAGTATTAAGAACCGGCATATAGATGTCATTAAATTCTTTTTTAATAATTCGGAACAACAAGATGTACTGCAGCAATTTGATAATCTTTATCAGGAATTGACCAAAGCTCTTCAATTTAATTTACAAAAACAGGATGAACTAAAAAGAAACCAAGACCACATAATAGGTTTTGGAGAGAGGTTTTCTGCACAAATAATTACCTCACTTTTGAAAAAAAATAATGTTAATACGTTATATACAGATACAAGAACCCTCATAAAAACAAATGATAATTACGGTTTTGCAAAAATCAGAAAAAGCATTTCATATAAAAACATCTCAGATTATTACCACATACACACTGACAAAGTAATCGTTGCAACCGGATTTATTGCATCTACTATAAATGGACATTCCACAACACTAGGAAGGGGTGGGTCCGATTATACTGCCTCTGTTATCGGTGCTGCCACAAGTGCAGAAGCCGTAGAAATCTGGACGGACGTAGATGGCTTAATGACGGCTGATCCAGAAAAAGTACCTTCTGCAATTACCATTGATCAAATATCTTATAAAAATGCTGAGGGATTTTCTAAATACGGGGCAAAAGTAATTTACCCTCCGACAATTAAACCGGCAATGAAATATGATATTCCGATCTATATTAAAAATACATTTAGACCGGGTTTAAATGGCACATTAATACATAATAGATCGATTAATTCAACCAATAGTATTTACGGGATCGTTACAATACCTAACGTTACCCTTTTAACAATGAAATGCAGGAGTGCTGAATCTGTCGGTAACTTTTTACCAAAACGGTTCACCAATAGAAATCAGGAAATAAAAATCGTTGAACACTCGATCGATAATAACTTGATAAAAATAGCTATCATCAATCAGAATATTTCAGAATCAGCGCTCAAAATTGAACACACGATTCAGGAAGAATTTAATGGTCAAATTGACAAGTTTGAACTATTTGAAGGTCTATCCATGATTACTATTATTGGAAGACATGCTTCAATTTTATCTGTAAAAAGTTTAATTGCAAGAAAACTTACCCTTTATGACAAGGCAGTCAGATCAATGATCTACAACAAAAAGTTGAAAACTTTATCAATTTTCACAGAAAGTAAGTTCGAAAATCAGTTATTAAATGATTTACATAACATGTTAATAACTGAAGAAAATGTAGCAAACAGTTAGTTCATAAATAGCTGAGTCCGTATAGACATTCTCAATTGAGTGCCAGCAAAATTAGAAACCTTTACCCACCGTTCTGCACCACCTTTTTGAGGCTATGAGCATTATAAAGATCAGCATACAATAAATTCAGGTACAGCCATTAGGACTACAAACTCTCTTTTCTTGTTTAGCTTTATTTTCGGTACTTACCCAAGTAGTGTGTTTGGGTGTCTTATTATGCAGGTTGACAACCTAGAAATATATAGCAATCCTTTCGTAATTCAGTTTGGGGCCTCATTGAGTCCGTTTTCTTGCTTGAGCTGGTAGGCAATTAGACATTTGAGTAGTACTTATGAGACAATCATTGGTCTTTTTGGGTTTTAGTAGGTTTGGACGCTGCCAAAGCTACACAAGAAGACTTTTTTTATTCTACCCGGCAGACACACTAATTCGGGAAGTATCTAAATAGTTCAGGAAATGGTTCATATATCTATATTTCCTGCCCAACGGCTGTTGGTATTGCATATAAAAAATAACTATAAGCGTGTAAAATACTCGGAATATTTTTCTCATCTCAATTTTCAATGTTAATTATCAATATGCTTTCCCATGAACATCCAACATAGACATTCACTTTTTAAAACTAAGCTACCTAAAAGGTTAATTTTTTCTCAGATCAATTTATACCTCTTTAATTATTATAAAGAATTAGCCTTTCTCATCCGGTAACTGTCACGCAAAATAGCAGCATATTCAAAAAGAGCGAATCTCATCCGATCTATGTTTGTCGTAGAAGGAATCCAGGATCTTCTGCTGTGCGAATCTCTCATAATCCTGTAGCAGGTTGGTGACGGCGTAACCTGCGTCCCGAAATATTCAAACGCCCGAACGGCCCGGTGCATATGTGACGCACAGGTAACCAGCAGCACCGGATTCACATTACCGAATTTTGAAGCATACACTTCAGCCTCCTGCCAGGTATTTGCAGGCTCTTTCTGTAAAAGGATGTCATTTGCTTCCACTCCAAGAAGAATTGCCGTTTGCTGAAGCATTTCTGCCTGTGTGGTGCGGTCGCTTGCCGAATATCCCGAAAGAACAAGCTTACTGTCCGGTAGCTGAAGGTGCAGCCGAATACCTTCATTCAGCCTTGCCAAAGCTTGAGAGGAGAGAAGTGAGTTGGCCGGCAGTCGATCGTCAAAACCGTGACCCCCACCTAAAACAACGATATGATACTCTTCATCTGTTTCAAGAGAATCACTGCCGGATACTTCGGGATAGTGTGGCTCATAGCGGTTTTCGAGAAAGCCAAGTGCAGCTGTTGGAATCAATGGTGTTGAAATGATTAAAAACCAACCCATTGCCGAAAATAAAAGCCATCGAAAAAGCGTATTTCGTTTTAATAGCAAAGCTAAAACCGAAACTCCAAAAAGAAGCCATAAGATGTTGAAAGGATTGAGAAAAAATCTAATCACTATAAAATCTTAATATTGTAACTACCCTCTTCAGAATTTCTGAATGAGTTGTATTGATACAGAGAGAATCCGAGAAAGCAAAAATTTTGCATACAAACTTTTTAAAAAAAGAAAAAACCCCAAAGTTATTAAACATTTACCCTGATAAGCCTGTCGCATTTAGAGAAAGCAGCATTCAGCTCAACAATAAAGCATTTATCAGGTTCCGCCTCCCCCTGTAGCCACGAGAGAATAGCACCCGGGAGATTTGCACCCGCCTCATGGCTAAATGGATACCCCCCGCCAAAACGTGGGTTCATTTCCAATAAATAATAATCACCATCACTATCCTCAAAAAAATCACAGTCCAAGTTGGCGAAATGCCCCAAAGCTTCACCAATCATCTTTCCGTAATTTTTCAAATCAGGCTGATCAACAGTCATAGCTTTATCCGTTTCTCCTGCCCGCATGCTCAATTTCTTCTTAACAATAACTGCCTTATGGTTTCCATCCAAATCATTGATAATATCCAAACCATACTCAGAGCCCTCTATTTTCTCCTGTATAATAATTGCCCTATCTCTGTCAGATGCACTGATGCCGGAGAGAATCGTTCTGTCGAGCCTGTAGTTCAGTAGTTGATACGCTAGCTTCAACTCAGTTTTATCTTCCGGGAATTCAAGACCTATGGAGGAACTACCCCATCTTGGTTTTACGACCAGCGGAAAATCAATCTCCCCTCTATCCAAAGCCGCCACCACATCTTTTATTGATGTAAATGTTTTGGGTGTTTTAATATTTAGCTTTTTTACAAATTCAACAGTTTTCAGTTTATCAAAGCAAGTATCAATTACTTTTTCATTCGAGACAATTAGCCTGCATCCATGCTTTCCGAGCCGATCTCTATTTGCAGATAAAATTGGAAGTTCCAAATCATTTAGAGAGATCACGGCATTAATATTATGCTTTGCTATAATGTTTTCCAAAACATCAATGTATTCAGGATCCCCCACTTCAGGTACAAGAATAGCAACATCAGCTTCAGCCAGTGCAGGTGCTGTTTTTGAAAGATCCGCAGCAAATACTTTGCCTCTCCCTTTCAATTCCTCTTTAAAATAGTTTACCAAATAGTTTCTTCTGCCCGCGCAAGTAAATAATATGTTCATTCTATGCCATTCTGTTTAAAATTCCACCCGTATGCCAAAACATGATATTCCCTTCTAAATTAGATTTTTCCGTAACATCCAACATCCCAAAAAACGCCTTCCCAGAATAGCAAGCATCAAGTATTATCCCTGTTTCCGAAGCCACATCATCAAGCAACTGCAATAGCTCCTCATTTGATTCACCATATCCGCCAAAGAGATACTCATCATAAAAATTAATTTTCAAATCTCTTTTCTCTTTCTCTACCATTAAAATTGACTCACGTACACCATTCTTCCCTCTCTTTTTGTTTCTGCCCACTGAAATCCCGTGTACAACAGTATGACTCCATCCTGCTTTTTTTGCACCAAGTATTATTCCGGCCTGAGTTGACCCTGTACCAGATGCTAAAAAAATGTGGTCAGGTATTCGGGATTCAGGTATCGATCCTGACATTTCATGTACATGTTCGACATATGCCTCAACTCCTGCTCTATTATGTCCACCACCATAAACATAACAGGGGTCAAACCCATCACTTTCCAGATCTTTCATGGCCCGGTCCATATAAGAACCTATTTGTTCAGGTTCTGCAAATCTGATTTCGGCACCCGCCATTTGCATCAATAGCGCATTTCCTCTTTGCCGTTGAAAAGATTTCTCCGATCCGTGTAGGATTAAAACACATTTCATATCATGACGAGCCGCAATCAAAGCTGCTACTCTGCAATGGTTGGATTGTATTCCCCCGGTAGTAACAATGGCATTCTTACCTTCATTCTTAATATTCCTCAGAATTTTCTGAAACTTTCTGACCTTATTTCCACCATAATAGGGAAGCCACAGATCGTTCTCATTCAATAAATACTCAAACTCCCTGTATTGAAAGAGGCTTAAATCATTCATGCTGACGCTCTTTTTTTACATTCATTCTCTGGACATCAAAATCTTCCAATGTGTTCAATTCTACATCTTCCCTGTTCAACACAATCCAAATTGTTTTCAAAATTATTTTCACGTCCAACATAAAACTCACATTATCAACGTACTCAACATCTTTTTCTAGCCTCTGATCCCATTCAATTAAATTTCTGCCGCTAACCTGGGCCAGCCCGGTTAATCCGGGCCTGACGAAGTGCCTTTTTTTCTCCCAATCTGTGTAGTAAGGTAAGTATCTTACTAATAGAGGACGGGGACCTACAATTGACATGTCACCTTTGAAGATGTTTATAAGTTCAGGCAGTTCATCAAGGCTGGTTTTTCTGAGAAATTCACCTGTTTTTGTTAGACGAATATGATCAGGTAGCAGATTTCCACTTTCATCTGTCTCATTCGTCATGGTCCTGAATTTATACATGGTAAATTTTTCCTCATTCAACCCGGGGCGAACCTGTTTAAACAGCGCCGGCCTGCCCACAGATTTCAATACCAGAAAATAGACGATCAAAAACAAGGGAGAGGTCAACAAAAGTGTTACTGATGACACTACAATGTCTCCACCTCTTTTTATAAAATTTTGGTACAATTTCATAGTTTTTGTTGTTCAGTTCTACACAGGGTTTTCCATCAATAAAGAAAGAGCGTTACTAATTCTTGTAGTTATTGATAATGTAGGGTCTTTTTCCCGATTTCAGTGCCGGAATATGTGTAACAAACTCGATTTTCACATCCGCATCCTGACCCAACTTTTCTTTGAGGGTATCCACAATCGGTTTGGTGCTCAGACTCTTTCCAATCAACTGAAGTAACAGCCTGTACTTTTTTTCATCTTCCTGAATAAACTGATACTGAATGATTTTATCAGAGTCCTCATTATCACGAAAAACCCCGTTAATTGCCATTGGAGTTATCTTTTCTCCTGCTGTTGTATAGATCACTTCGATCGCTCTTCCCTGTAAATTTTTCAGAGCCGGTACTCCACACTTATTTTGTGATACCGGTACATATTCTGCAAGATCACCGGTGTCATATCTGACAAGTGGAAAAGCTCGATTATAAAGATCTGTAACCACAACACGTCCTAATTCTCCCGGCCCTGCTCTATCATCACTGTTTAGCTTCAGAACTTCAACTATGTGTGTATAGTGATTCGTGTGATATTCTTTGCAAATTCCGCACTCCTGGGCAATAACACCCAGCTCTTCAGATGAATAACGGCTTAACACCTCCGTGTCAAAACATTTAATGATTGTTTTACGGGTTTCTTCAGTAAGTGGTTCAGACGTTGTAATCACACCTTTTACCGCAAAAGTATCCGGTGTATCTCCAACGGATAAACAGTAAGAGGCGATATTTCCAATGACTGTTGGATAGCCAATTAAAAGCTCAGATTTGCTATTTATCAATCGTTCACGGGTTTCTGCCAGATACTTCTCATTCACTACACTTGGAGAAATTAAAAGTTCATTTTGAAGCCATAATTTCAATGGAGATTTCACCGTAGATCTTATATAAGCATGTTTTTGCCCTATATAGTAGCCCGATGATTTGCCAAAAAAAATAATCTCCGCCTGTTGACGGGCTTTTCTATCTTTGCTCATAAAAAAGGAGAAGGGAGTACCATAGGAACCGCTTGTTTTTGCCTCAACAAGATCATCCTTTTTAAATTTGTCAGAAAAGAAAGATACATAGTTCTTTTTTAACTCCTCTTTCGAAATAACCGGCATCTCTTCAAGATCAGAGTACTGATTGTACCTGCTGTAGGCAGGTACGTGTTGTGAAATCTCTTCAATTAACAGATTAAGATTCTCTCTTTGACGATTCGCAATGTCTTCAGATTTAAGGTTTTCTGACAAACTGTTCAGATTCTCCAGGTGGCTACGAACCTTTCCACCTTTCACAGTATCGTATAGATGAAATAACTGCTTCCGAAAATTAATCGAAGTACTTGTCATAAAATTTTCTCACTGTTTTTTAATTAACTTTCCTAAAGAATCAAGTGACATAAACTCTGCATCGGGCCATTTTTCAACAATCTTCATCAGTAAATTCTCCAGTTTCTTTAATCCTTTCTCCCTGTTTCCCGGTTCTATATGTCCACAGTAATTTACACGATGGGAACTAATGATGGCAGGCTTTTTCCACCTAAATGCAGCCTCAATTTGCTTCACCGCAAAATCTACCCAGTCCAATGAACGCTCCTCCGTAGGTTCAAAGACTACATTACGAACAATAATCGACAACCCCTCAATAGTTTTACCTGTATAGTTAAACTTTTTCTTAAAATTTCCCTCACCTTGATGTTCACTCTTCAGAAGTGCACTGTCAATAAACTCCACACCGTTCTCCATCAGAGTTCTATATAAAACAGGGTGAATGTTGTACACAGGCGGTGTGAAATGGCATGATCGATACCCATAAACCTCTTCAAAACGGTTGAGCCCATCGGTGATTACATTGTGAAACCTTTCATTTTCGGTAAACTCCCAAAAATCGAAAGCCGCAAGTGAGGATATCGATTCATAGCCGGTATCAGAGAGACTCGTGAAAGAGTGGTTCTCAAGGTTTGTAATGAGCTCTTTGTTTTTCTCTTTCAGTTTTTCTTCAAGTACCTTTAGGTTCAGATGCTCTCTGCCATGAAACTGTGGTTTCATTAACCCTTGCTCTATACCCTGCAACCACAAATCCCAGGCCCCGTCATATGCCTGCGGCTGCCTTTCGCTGAGCTTTTTATACGTTTCAGGGAGCAATTCATACCGGTATTCATCATATCCATTCTTTTTCATTTGCTCAAAATCGATATTGCACGGAAGTGCAAACGGAGTAAACACCGCATGGCGGCCATGTTGATCTTTTACTGACAGCAGAGCGTCAAACAGCATCTCCAAGTCTTCCCTGGTTTCAAGGGTGTCCAGCCGGTCGAATCGGTTTTGCGCAGTAATCCCTAACCGATCCATACGTTCCCTTGCAGATTTTGAATCAAGACGAACATTGCCGTAATCATCAACCGAAAAGACCACGATTTTTCGTTTTGTTCGCCAGCCTAGAAGGTTTTTTAAATTAAGTGACAAGGTTTGTTTTATGTTCACAGAATTACCTCCCCGCAGTTTTGTTTCTGCTTGTATTGATCGACCAATTGATAAAGCGGTACAAATGGATACCTTTTCAGGAGCTCCTCAAGTTTGTAATAGGTGTTTTTTCGGTTGATCCACATTGAACGCATCTTAATCTGTTTCATACACTTACTCGCTTTTAGTGCTTCAAAATATTCATCCGGATAACGCTCCGTATCCAGTTCATAAGGGTGCATGTAAACAATAACAGGTCTCTCACTCCCGATCTGCTCAAACATCTTTTGGGTAAACCAAAAAGGAAACAGTCGCAGATAACCGCCACCACAAACCGGCAACTCTTTGCCGAGAAATCTACCAACAGACATCGGCACCTCCACCAGTGTCCTTCCACTTTCGGTTTTTATGTGTGTGATCTCTTTGGAGAATCCCCGCCAACCGTACCGCCTGCCCTTCGCCGGCATTATGCTGCTGTCATATGTAAATCCAGCCCTGGCAATCACATCCAAGCCCCATTTCGTCTCCGGGGTGATGGAAAAAGCGGGAGCTCTGTGCCCAAGCACTTTAACTCCTGTCAGATTCTCCACCCTATCCTTAGCATCTGAAAGCTCTTTGAATGCCTCTTCAGGCGTCATTCTGAAAAACTGATAATGATTATAACCGTGGATTCCCAGCTCATGCCCTTCTTGCGCGATCTGTTTTATCAGCCCTGGGAAACGTTCTGCAACCATTCCCAATACAAAAAAAGTACCTTTTGTTTCATATCTCGCCAACAGATCCAAAACCCGCCCGGTATGCTTAACCACTCGATCTGTCTGCTCCATATCGCGGTAAAAAATATCCCGCATGGCAAGGCTCACGCCATCTTCAACATCTATTGTAAAAGAAGAATACATAAAATTATCATATTTAAACAAGATTGTGAATTAAAGCGATTATAAACCAACATTCAATGAATTGAAACTATGAAGCCTTACTTATCCGTAGAGGGCTTTGCAGAACCCCCTTATTTTCGAGGTTTTGGTTAATAAATTGTAGATTTCAAGGGAATCATCACAGACAATACCAATTAAGCTAACTTTCGCTATGGATCATCGATTTCAACTCGGC
>LFIK01001575.1_pt1 | contig 18199 bp, 14 predicted proteins | sample 643401 | NCBI WGS metagenome assembly LFIK01 (sample SAMN03777447, study PRJNA286221) | soda lake metagenome | biome: soda lake; feature: Kulunda steppe; material: water; isolation source: sample T5-Br brine of Lake Tanatar-5 | place: Russia: Kulunda steppe | collected 2010-07
AAGAAGCGCAATGGTCGCATGCTGCAGGTGCTGGGCTTCCTTGGACTGGACCGCACCGAGGTGCCCGAGGCCCAGGCCGGAGACATCATCGCCTTTACCGGCATCGACGGCCTGAATATTTCCGACACCCTGTGCGACCCAGCCCACGTTGAGGCACTGACGCCGCTGAGCGTGGACCAGCCCACGGTAAGCATGACCTTCCAGGTCAACACCTCACCGTTCGCCGGCAAGGATGGCAAGTACGTAACCTCGCGCCAGATTCGCGAACGGCTGGATCGGGAGCTGGTGCATAACGTCGCGCTGCGGGTCGAACCGACCGACGACCCGGACCGGTTCCGTGTCTCAGGACGTGGCGAGCTGCATCTCTCGGTTCTGATCGAGAACATGCGCCGCGAAGGGTATGAGCTGGGTGTATCCCGCCCAGAAGTCATCATCCGTGAGATGGACGGTGTCCGTCAGGAGCCCTTCGAGCAACTGACCGTCGACGTCGAAGAAAACACCCAGGGCGCGGTGATGGAGAAGCTGGGTGAGCGCGGCGGTGAGATGCAGGGCATGCAACCCGATGGCAAGGGCCGCGTACGCATGGATTACATCATCCCGTCGCGGGGGCTGATCGGCTTTCGCACCGAATTTCTCACCGCCACCTCCGGCACCGGGTTGCTCTATCACGTATTCGACAAGTACGGCCCGATGAAGCCCGGCAGCTTCGGTCGTCGGATCAATGGCGTGATGATTGCCAACGGCCCCGGCAAGGCCCTGGCCTATGCCCTGTTCAATCTGCAGGACCGCGGCAAGCTGTTGCTGGGCCACGGTGAGGAAGTCTACGAGGGCATGATCGTCGGCATCCACTCCCGCGATAATGACCTGGTGGTGAATCCGCTGAAGGCGAAACAGCTCACCAACGTGCGTGCCGCCGGCAACGACGACAATCTGCTGCTGACGCCGCCGATTCGCTTCAGCCTGGAACAGGCGCTGGAGTTCATCGACGAGGATGAGTTGGTGGAGGTCACACCGGCGGCGATTCGTCTGCGCAAGAAGTTCCTCAAGGAACACGAGCGCAAGCGCTACGACAAGCACCGCGAATCGGCTTAAAACAACGTTTTACGTTTTACGTTTTACGTTTAATGTTTTACGCCGTGCGCAGCCTGGTAAGGACGGTGGAAGTTTTCGGCTGGCCCTGTGGAGCGCAGCGACTCCAGGCCAGGCCAAAGCTTACACTGGCCCCGATAACATCGGATCAGCGCCGGGCCCCGTGCCAAGCCAGACCCAGATGGTAACGACACTCAAGGCTTTGGCTTCAGGCCAGGGGATACAGACGCTCGTGCTCGCGCAGGCGTTTTTCTCGGGGGCGCCAGTCGGGTTGCAGCTGGTCCATCAGGTGGTAGAAACCCGGCCCATGATTGAATTCCCGCAGGTGGCAGAGCTCGTGCACGACCACGTAGTCGATGCAGTCCCGGGGCGCGCCGAGTAACCAGAGGTTCAGGTTGATGCCGCCGTGACTCGCGCAACTGCCCCAGCGGCGGCGCATGGCGCGGAGTTTCAGTGTGGGGTAGCGATTATCGGCCAGCCCCAGCCGAGGCCACCAGGCGGCGATCGCCTGCTCGAAGATCGGCCTGGCCTGCCGCCGAAACCACTCGCGGACCAGCCGTTCAATGCGGTCGGGCACCGCGTCGCCTCCCGCCAGACAGACACGCAGGGAACGACCTTCACGCCATACGCCCAGTTGCCCATGGCTGACGACGTCCAGGGTCAGCGGTTCGCCCAGCAGCGGACAGCGGCCGCCGTGCTGCCAGCTCAGTGGCGGGGGCAACCTCGCGATTTTCTGGAGACTCCTGGCCAGCCAGTCGCGGCGGCTTTCCAGGAACCGGCGGATCAGGTGTCGCGGATAACGATGCGGCGCCCGCACCTCGATGTCGCCACTGGCACTCAGATAAAGCCCCAGGGTTCGCCGGCGGCTATGCCGCACCCGCACTGCATGGGTTTCGCCGTTGATTTGCAGCCGCTCGTCCACCATCAGAACTGAAATGTGTAGAACAGATCGAGGGCATTCTCCAGACTGCTGACAGCTTCCAGATACAGGTTGTTGGTCAGCTCATAACGCAGCGTCAGGGCATTGACCGGCTCGAATACGCCGATCCCGTAACTGAGAAACAGATTGGGGCCAATATAGCCCCCGACCATGATCTGGGTGTCGTCACCGTCGCCGGCCGTATCGATCTGAAAGTCCTGCACGCCGAGCCCTTCGGCGATCGCGGTCGCAGTGCCGGCACCACCCGCGATACCGAGGGCCAGAGCCGCCCGCACCATTACATCCTCACCCTCGCCGCCGCGACCGGGCGGTCTTCCGAGCAGAAGGTAGGACAGTATTTCCTCTTCGGGCAGGGCCGGTTCCGAAAACAGAATGGCCCCCGGATCGTCCGGGTCACCCTCGACCCGCAGGCCGGCGACCACATCGTAACGCGAGACATCGCGAACCGCCTCGACCAGGATACGTGGTCGATCCAGCGGCCCGGCGAAGACAAACTGGCCCTGGCGAATGGCCAGACGTTTCCCGTACGCGCGGTACTTGCCATCGAGGATATTGATCTCGCCATTGCCCTGCGGCGCTCCCTCGCCCTCCTGCAGAATTCGCAGATTTCCTGTCAGACGACCAGTCAGGCCAAAACCGGAAAGGTGAATCCGGTTACCGAGCACGATCTCGATGTTGGTGCTGATATCCCAGCCCTCGGCGGTGGGAAGCCGTTCCCCCGCCTCTGCCTCCGACTCATCCGGCGCGAGTTCGTCATCGATGACGATTACGTCATCCGAGACCTGAACCGCCGAGGCCGGCAGATCGCGAATCGTGATATCGCCCTCGGGAATCTCGATCCGACCGCTGACCTGCACTTCCCGGGGACGAATCCGGAGTTGCAGATCGGGGCTGGCCTTTAGTGCCGCCATGGTGTTGTAGGCGACATCCAGCCGCTCGCCGCGAAGGTCGACGTTGACGCCCCAGGACTCACCCGACCAGTCCGCCTCGCCGCTGATCTCGGCACGTCCATCACCACTGCGGAAGCCACCCGAGAGATTAGCTCGGGACTCGCGCACGTCCAGTTGCAACGCGATGTCCTCCAGCGCAACGGGCAAGGCCAGGGTCTCGACCATGCCGTCATTGAGCCGCAGCTGCCCGCTGAACCGCGGGTCTCTGGCGTGGCCGCTGAACTGGCCGTCGGCAGTGATTTCGCCGCGCAAGGTCCGCAACTCAAGGAAGAATGGCTCAAGTACCGCCAGATCCAGCGCACGCAACGACAGCTCGCCGTCCATGGCCCCCAGTTCGCCATTGTCGTCGACATTGATCAGGGCGTTGATCCGCGCCTGGCCGACATCCTCCGAATCCAGCATCAGGCGACTGATCAGGCGGTCTCGGTCCAGATCGAGGGCAACGGAGAATTCCCGATAGCGGAGTTCCTGCATTTCCGGATCCAGCCCGTCGTCCAGATCGGACTCGAACCGCACCCGGCCATCTGTAATTCGGAACAAGGCATCGACCACCGGCAGCGAGCCATCATCACTCCAGCTTGCATTGACTCTCAGCCCCAGCAGGCCCTCGGTGTTTACGCCCTCCGGCAGCCAGGGCTCCAGATCGCGCATGTCATAGTCGCGCAGCTGGACCACGGCTCGCCCCCGGGTGCCCAACTCCAATCGCTCTTCGGCGCATAAGCGGGCACTGTCATGGCGCCAGCAGTGAGGTTCCACCAGAGCCTGCTCGCGTGACGGATCCCAGCGCACTGCCACGGCCTGCTCCAGGACCAGGGCGAGATCGCCCGAACGCACCGACACGTCTTCAAGCGTGCCGTCCCAGGCCAGATCACTGCCCAATGCACCCCGCAGCGTCAGATCCAGCTCCGCCGGCGCGTCCGCCACCGTCAATCGCAGTTGGTGTGCTGCCTGCCGGCCATCCAGAGCCAGGGAGACGGAACCCACTGAAACCTCCTGTTCCGGCAGATTCAGGGCGCCGAGCCGCAATCGCAGCTCACTGTCGACCTCACCCAGGCGACGGATACCGGCATTCAACTCCAGGCTCTCCAGCTCCGCCAGAGCCGCCCAGCCCAGGTCCGTGCCGGCCAGCGCCAGGTCGATATCCGGCGTCTGCAACGGTCCGCGCGTCTCGAAGGTGCCGCTGATGCTGCCCCGCAGATCAGCCAGGAAGACATCCAGGGTCGGCAGATCGAGCTCGCCGCTGAGTGCCAGTTCATCGCCGACCCGGCCGCTCAAGGCGATATGACCGTCAGCAGCGTCGGCGCGGAAGGCATGGATCTGCCAGTCCTGTCCCGAGCGGTGACTGACCCGACCGCTGGCAGTGACGGCCTGCCCTTCCAGCTCTGTTCTCAGGCGCACCAGCTCGGCATCCACCCTCAGATCGTCACCGTGCAGACGCCCCTCGCTGCGAAGCAGGCCGGAAACGGTCTCCGGCGCGCCGGCGACAAGCTGGGCCACATTGAGCCCGGACCAGTCCAGCGCCAGATCCCAGTGATAGCCCTCACCCCAACCGGCGGTGCCGTCCAGTGTCAGCGACCCCTCCAGCAGATCCGCCCGCAGTGAGATGACGTCGACACCGCGATAATCGGCTTCCACTGCGAGTTTCCAGTCGCTGCTCGGGATGTCGGCGCCATCGAGCGCCAGGTCCGATTCAATGTTGAGGTGATTCAGATCACCGCGCAGCGTGATCCGACCCTGCTCGCTGGAGGCAATCCGTTCCTCGCTTTCCAGTGGCCAGCCCAGATCCTGCCAGCTCAGTTCCAGATCCATGGGATAGGCCGGATCCAGCACATTGAGTCGACCGCCAAGGTGCAGACTCACCGGACCGGCCAGATTCAGATCCAGACCGAGATCGGCCAGATCGCCATCCAGGCTCAGGGCCACATCCATCGGATCCAGCTCGGGCATGCCCGGGATCGATTCGGCTTGCAACGCCAGTGCCAACGCCAGCGGGTAGTCCCCCTGCAAATCCAACGCGCCATCCATGTTTGCCTGCAACTCGGGCATGGCAAGCGAAAGGTCGAACTCCAGCGCTGACTGCTCGCCATGCAGGGCCAGATCCAGACGCTCCAGGCGATAAAGGTCATCGCCACGCCGGAGTTCGCTATCCCTGACCGCAATCCCGTCAAGCCGAATCTCCAGCGGCAGTATCAGCTCCGGTAATTCGAGGGCTTCGCGCAGGGCAGGATCGAGCAGCGCGACCAGGTCAAGTTCGCCCTCATCGGTGATGATCTCATCGGCAGCGGGATCGGGTTCCGTCGGCTCCGGCAGCGCCATCCGCCCGCCTTCGATATCCAGTTGCTGCAGGTGAAACAGGGACTCATCGAGTTCAAAGCGCATCCGCAGGGCGTCGAGCTGATGCTCCTCACCCTGCAGCACCACTGCGCTGCGCAGCAGGCTGATGTCGTTCACGCGGACCGCGAACGGCAGATCGATCCGTTCCGGCAGCAACGGCCCGTCATCCGCCTCCGGTTCCGATGCCGCCGGATCCACCTCTGCCAAGGCGGGCTGCGTTGCCTCGGTGGCTTCCAGCAGCCAGTCCGGAATGTTCAGGCGCAGGTCCTCGGTGCGCAGCTCCTGCAGCACAAGCCCGCCGTTATCCAACTGCCCCGAGAGCCGCAACAGACCCAACGACTGCCGTGTGCCGTCAACAAACACCCGGGTATCGCTGATCGCCACATGGTCCAACTGGAGGGAGAACGGCAGCCGGAATTCGGCGTCCGCGGCATCTCTTGCCGCATCATCGCGCACCGCCGCATCTTCCGCCTCGGCGTTTTCAGCAAGCTCCCGTTCCGTGCCGGCGAGCAGTGCATCCGGAATACGCAGCGTCAGTCCGCCGAGTTCCAGGTGCCGCAGATGGACCCTGTCGGTGTCCAGATCCAACGACAATTCCAGTCTGGGCAATTCCTGCACATCACCGGCAAGGTCGACACGCGTCTGAAGCAGCTGAACGTCATCAAGCGAGATCGCGAACGGCAGGGCCAGGCCCTGGGCCGCATCATCGTCGGCGGCGGGCCTGTCAGCAGCGCCCTGCTCGCCGGCAGCGGCATTGGCCGTCGGCAGCTCGGGCAGGCGGATATCCAGCCCCTCGGTATGGAACCGATCGATGCGAAGGCGCTTCTTGCCAAGGGTGCCAGCCAGATCCAGGCTGGCCCAGCGGACGGTTTGCCCATCAAGGGTCATGTCAACGTCGGTCAGGCGGATATCGGGAAACACGGCCGTGACCGGCAGCGAAAACTCCGAGTCGCCTGCCAGATCCCCATCGTCAGCGTTTTCCTGCTCCAGGCCACCGGTCTGCAGGGAGACATTGACGCCATCGACATGCAGCCGGTCGAGGCAAACCCTGAGCTGCATCAGGCAGAACAGGTTCCAGCGAGTCTCTGCCGAATCAACGGCCACCACTGCACCATCGGCATGCCAGCTAATGGCGTCCAGCCGCAGACCGTTGAACAGGCTGCCGCCCTGAACGGTCAGGGCAAGCCGCGGTTCTTCGTCCATCGCCCGTTCCGCCAGCCACTGTGCCCCGCTGGTGGTGAACAGGAGCCAGGCCAGCAGGACCAGTAGCGTCAGCAGCAGGATGTAAATCAGACGGCTGAACTTCCCGAGCAGCAGCAGCGAAGCCCCAAGCGCTCGACGGAGCCAGCCACGACGGCGTTTGTCGCCAGGGGCTTCGGTGTTGTCCGCAGCGCCGTACGTGGTGTTGTGCTCGGTTTCGTTCATATCTCCGGGCCCATCGAGAAATGCAGGCGCCACGGGGTACTCGGCCGGCTGATGCCGAATGCCAGATCCAGCCGGATCGGACCCACCGGCGACTGCCAGCGGACGCCGGCGCCGACACCGCGTTCGAAGCCTTCGTTGAAACCGGCGCGCCGGAAGGCGTTACCGACATCGATGAAGGTTGCCGCACGCCAGCGTTCGATGAATTCGTAGTCGTATTCCAGGCTGGCAACCGCCAGATAACGCCCGCCGATCAGGTTGCCGTCGTCATCCCTGGGAGCGAGCGACTGGTAAGCGAAGCCGCGAACGCTCTGGTCGCCACCGGTAAAGAAGCGCAGCGACGGCGGCGTGCGCTCCAGGCTCTGGGTCGCTAGCGCGCCATACTCGGCACGGGCGATGCCGCGATGCCGCCCATAGCTGCGCAACCACTTGGTCGACAGCCGAATACGGGCAAGCCGGATGCTGGAACCCAACTCCCGATCACTGGCCTCCACCGAGGCGAACTGGCGATCACCCCAGGTGACATTCACACCGCCACGACTGCGTGAACGGCTGAGGCTGGCACCTGGCAAGGTCAGCGTCGTTTGCCCGCTTTCGTTACCCTGCTTGAATCGCTCCTTCTCCCAGCGCAGGAAGACGTTACGGGTCCAGCCGCTGCGCATGATTCGCTGGCGCTGCACACCCGCTGTCAGGCGCTGACTCCGGGTATCCTCGATTTCCTCGCGCTGATAGCCACCGAGGAACTGCAACTTTTCCTCCAGCGGCGGATCAAGCGGGACGCTGTAGGTGCCGCTGACGCTCTGCCGAACCGGCGATAGTTCCGATTCGGCACTCATCGAGTGACCCTCCGGATTGACCCAGGGCCGGGCCCAGTTGAGTCGCAGTCTCGGGCCGACGTCGGTGGCAAAGCCGGCGCCTGTTCCGATCCGGTTCTGCGGCCGCAGTTCAACCTCCGCATCAACGGGCACGCGGCCGTCCTCGTCCGCTTCCTGCGCCTGCGGCCTGACCCGCACGCTGTCGAAGTAATCACTGCTCAGCAGGTTGCGATTGAGCACAGTGATCTGATCCGAGGTAAACGGATCGCCGGCGCTGAACGGCACGTGTCGCTGCAACAATCCATCCGACAGCATGGTCTCGGAAAAACGAACCTCACCGAGGCGGTAACGACGGCCGGCCTCATAGTCGATGGTGACATCGGCCCATCCCTCCGCCGGATGAACCCGGACCTGACTTTGGGCGAAACGCCCATCGAAGTAGCCGCGCGCCAGCGCCAGGCTCTCCACGGACCGCTTGTAGGATTCGTAACGCCCGTGGTGCAGCACATTGCCCTCGGTAAACGGTGCGCGCTGCCGCAGTTCGATGAACTGGGCATCGGTGGCCGCCTCGCCACCGAAGTTGATTTTGATATCACGCAGGCGCACCGGCTCGCCCGGATCGACACGAATGATGACTTCGCGGTCGTCACCATCGCGACGGGTCTCGACATCGATCACGGCGCGATAGTAGCCAAGCGCCTCCATGCCGCTGCGTGCATCATCAGGCACTCCGGCCATGAATCGCCGGACCATTCGCGGATCGTCAGTGGACGGCTCACCGACATAATTGATGACATTCTCACGCAGGGCGCCGTCGATACCCTCCACAACGACCCGCACTTCGGCCTGCGCCGCGATCGGCAGTGACAGGACCGTGAGCAGGAGCGGGAACAGCAGACGCTGGGCTAGACGCGAGAACTGTTGCATAGGACGTGATCAGATCTGCAGTGGTGGCTCATCGAGCAAGGCCATTTGCTCGCGCAGGGCCAGGATCTGCTCCTCCCAGTATCGTGACTCTGCAAACCAGGGAAATGCCAGCGGGAAGGCCGGATCATGCCAGCGCCGGGCAAGCCACGCCGCGTGGTAAAGCATGCGCAAGCTGCGCAGCGCCTCAAGCAAGTGCAGCTGGACGGGGTCGAAGGCAAAGAATTCCTCGTACCCCTCAAGTATATCCAGTATCTGTGCCTGCATTTCGCTCCGATCGCCGGACAGCAGCATCCACAGATCCTGCATCGCGGGCCCGGAGACAGCGTCATCCAGATCAACGATATGCGGCCCGTGATCGGTCCAGAGAATATTGCCCAGGTGGCAGTCGCCATGCAGGCGAATCGGGGTGTAGCCGCCACCGCGCTGCCAGGACTGCTCGATGCGCTGGAGGACATCCAACGCAACCGACTCGAAGGTCCTGGCCAACGAGGTGGGCAGATAGCCGCAATTCAGGATCGTCTCCAGCGACCCATGGCCGCGATCGCTGACACTGAACGTGGCGCGTTCCCGGAACGGCCGAACCGCCCCGACCGCATGCAGGCGTCCGAGATAGCGACCAATCCACAAGCGATTGTCGCCCTGATCCAGATCCGGCATCCGACCGCCCCGGCGCGGAAACACGGCAAGCCGAAACCCCTCGGCATGATGCAGCGTATTCCCCCCGAGACGCAGGGGCGGGACCACCGGGATCTCGTGATCGGCGAGCTCCTGGGAAAACGCGTGTTCTTCGAGGATCGCCGCGTCTGACCAGCGATTCGGCCGGTAGAATTTCACGACCACCGGCGCCTTGTCCTCGATGCCGACCTGATAGACCCGGTTCTCGTAGCTGTTAAGGGCCAGCAGACGACCGTCACAGCAAAGCCCCGTGGACTCCACCGCAGTGAGAATGCTGTCCGGATTCAGCCCGGCGTAAGGTGGTGCTTCGCTCGCCCCTGATTCAGTCATGCGAAAGCAACTCGCTACAGGCCTGCAGCGCCACCCGGCCACGAGGATCCTGCCGCACCTGTTGCAGCGTCATGGCCGAAAATGGCCGCTGCATTCGGGCAAGACGCGCCGAGGCCGCCGGATCGGGCTCGGCTGGCATGGCCGCCAGCACGGACTCACGGGCATCCAGCGAGTTGCACAGCAACAACAGGTCGTTCCCGGCCTCCAGAGCAACCCGTGCCCGGCCAGCGCGGTCACCGAGCGCCGCGGCGCCTTCCATATCGAGATCATCGGCAACAACCACGCCATCAAAGCCGAGATCATCTCGCAAGACTGTCCCAATCCAGTAGCTGGAGAAACTTGCCGGCTGATTGTCCGCTTTCGGGTAGGCAACATGAGCGGTCATGATCGCGTCGATGCGTTGCTGGTGAATCAGGCTTTCGAACGGCAGCAGATCGCTACCCCGCAGGGACGGCTCAGGTCGGGTGTCCACCGGCAACTCCAGATGCGAATCCGTTGCCACGCTGCCATGTCCCGGGAAATGCTTGGCGGTTGCCGCCATGCCCGCCTCGTGCATGCCATCAATCCAGCGGCCGGCGAGTTCGGTCACCGCATCGGGGAGCGCATGAAACCCGCGATCGCCAATGACCACGCTGACGCCCCGGTCGAGATCGACCACCGGCGCAAAGCTGAAGTCCACGCCGACTGCCCGCAATTCTGCGGCCATCAGCCAGCCCAGCGCGAAGGCCTGATCCCGCGCCGCCGCCGGATCAGCGTCGTACAGACGCCCCAGCTCAGCCATCGGCGGCAGCCGGGTAAAACCGTCGCGGAAACGCTGCACCCGGCCGCCTTCCTGGTCCACGGCAATCAGCAGCGCAGGGTCGCGCAGCGCATGGATTGACTGGTTCAGCGCCCGCAGTTGCTCCGGGTCCCGGTAGTTGCGGGAAAACAGAATCACGCCGGCAATCTGCGGGTGTTGCAGCAGACGGCTTTCCTCCTCCGTGAGTTGCTGACCCGCAATACCGACCATCAGCTGTCCAAGCTGGCTCATGACGCTGGTTCTCCCTCTCCGATCCAGACTCGGGTGCCGACCGGCACACGATCATGCAGCGTGATCACCGCATCATTACGAAGCCGGATACATCCATGAGACAAGGGACTGCCCATGGATTCCGTATCCGGACAACCGTGGAAGTAAATAAAGCGCCGCATCGTATCGACGTCGCCCAGCCGATTGAAGCCCGGTTCAAGCCCGCTGAGCCAGAGAATACGACTGAGAATCCAGTCTCGCTCCGGTTGCCGGGCCTGCAGTGCCGGCGTCCAGATCTCGCCGGTCCAGCGACGACCGACGAAGACCGCCGCCGACGGACAGTCGGCGCCGATGCGAGCGCGGATGCAATGCCAGCCACGCGGCGTCCTGCCTGACCCGTTGCGCTCACCCAGCCCGTTCCGGGCCGTGGATACCGGCAGCCGCAGCAGACAGCGGACCCCCTGCCGCAACTCCAGCTCCTGTCGCGCAGCGCAGACCCGGATCCAGGTTTCCCGCGTTTGCGGCGCTTCGCTCATCAGCGGTTACCACTCGCACCAGGGGTGCTCGACCAGACAGGCATTGTAATACCGGGGATCACCCGACACCTCTTCGCCGAGCCAGTCCGGGCGCTGAAAGTCCGCTTCGGGCGATCCGAGCTCGATTTCAGCGACCACCAGGCCGGCATTGGCGCCCTCGAACACATCGATTTCCCAGACATGGTCGCCAATCGGAACCTCAAACCGCGTTTTCTCGATCAGGGCGCCACTGCAAAGCTCGGCGAGGATTTCCACGGCATCGTCGAGAGGGATCTGATACTCGTATTCCCGCCGTTGAATGCCCAGGGTCGCGCCCTTGATGTTCAGCCAGGCCCGGTCGGCGGCCTGCCGCACGCGCACCGACGCCTTGTCCATCCCACCGATATAGCCCTGCCGCATCGGCTGGCCGGAATCGGCCTGGGGCCGCCAGTCATCATTACGCACCAGGAACTTCCGCTCGATCTCGATTCCCACGCACCACCTCGCTCGACATGACTGCCGGCATTGTGCCAGAGGTCGACGCCGAGGCCTGAACGATCGGTCTTTATCCGACGTCAGCCGATGCTAGAATGCGCCGTTCGCGGCCTGTGGTCGCTGCAAATTTTCAATGATTCCGGCGGATCGCAGGCAATCCGCCCCTGACCCGGGAATGCCCATGAAACGTGTAGTACTGCTGCGCCACGGCCAGAGCACCTGGAACCTGGAGAACCGCTTCACCGGCTGGCACGACGTGGATCTGACCGAAAAGGGCCGCCAGGAAGCACTGGATGCCGGGCGCCTGATGGCCGCCCACGGCCTGCAATTCGACATGGCCTTTACCTCGGTACTGAAACGCGCCATCCGGACCCTGTGGATCGCGCTGGACGAGCTCGATCGGATGTGGTTGCCGACCACCAAGGCATGGGAACTCAACGAACGGCACTATGGCGCGCTGACGGGCCTGAACAAGGCAGAGACGGCCAGGGAATACGGCGACGAGCAGGTGCATATCTGGCGCCGCAGCTACGGCACGCCGCCGCCGGCGCTGGACGCGGATGATCCACGGCATCCTCGCTTTGATCCGCGCTATCGGCATCTGACCGCCGAGCAGCTACCCGGCACCGAGTCGCTCGAAACGACGCTGGCCAGGGTTCTGCCGTACTGGCATGAAAGCATCGTGCCGGCGATCCATGAGCTGGACACCGTACTGATTGCTGCCCACGGCAACAGCCTGCGCGCACTGGTCAAGCATTTGCGTGGCCTGGACGACGACGCAATCATGAAGCTCGAGATCCCCACCGGTGAACCGCTGATGTTCGAACTCAATGACGATCTGAGCCTGGCCGACAGTTATTACCTGAAGGATCGCCCAGCGGGCTGACCGGGAGCCATAGCACGATGCGCCGACTGCTGATTCTCCTGCTCGGCTTGCTGCTCCTGGGCCTGATGCTCGTGACCACAACCCTGGCATTGAATCAGGTCCCATTGCTGGACGAACCTGGCCCTGCAGAGCGGTTTAGAACCTACCTGAGCACCAATCGGGTCGAGACCGTGCAGGGCAGCCGCTTTCCGGAACGTGAGCCAATGCTGCTACGGGTGCCACCTGAGACGGCCTATCAGGAAGTGCGCGAAGCGATCCGTGATCTGGGCTGGGACGTGCTGGCAGAGCACGCGGCATCCCGGCGGCTGCATGCAGAGGTGCGTACGCCTCTACTCGGCTTCCGGGACGATTTCCGCGTTCAGATCGAGCCGACGCCATCCGGCAGCCGCATTCAGGTCCGTGCCAGCTCCCGCGTCGGCCAGGCCGATTTCGGCGCCAACACCCGGCATCTGATGGATTTCCAGCGGGTCCTGAGGGAACGTCTGGCGGACTGATCGGGCCTGGCTCCCCGCCGAACCAGGAATGAAACGATTGATCCAGTGGGCGCCCAGAACCCGCGTTTCACCGGGTCGCAGGTCGACGGTGCCATCAAGTACGTCGATTACTCCACTACCACGACCAAGCACCTCAAGCTGCCAATCAATGGAACCCGCCGGGACCGTCAGGCGGCTGACCAACAGCCGATCCGGCAACGACCGCCAACTGCGCACATCCGCGTTATCGACGATCGTGCCAGCGACATTCAACACCAGCGCCAGGAGTTCGTTTTCCTGTTCCAGCCTGCGGGTGGCGACATCCCGGGCCACATTGCGTGACACGACCCGCGCGGTGATACCGGGAAGCAGCGAGGCAAGCCAGCGGTCGGCGCTGCCCGCCACGTCATCGGCGAGGTCGGCCTCCACTTCCCGGCCGACGGCACGCAACCGCGCGCCGGTCAGCGGGCTCGGCCGCCTCTCCAAGGCCGGCAACGAAACCCGCAGCAGCCGGTTCTCGCTGGGATGCGGCAACACCAGGCCCTCTTCACGCAGTCGCGGTGCCTGACCATCGTGAAGCACCACCACCAGGGTCGCTTCGCGGCGGTCCCGATCCAGCGGCTCCCAGGCCTCGATGCCGAAGCGCTGGAGATAGCCGTCCCGCTCATCGACCAGATCCTGATAATCGGTGAAGCGGACCAGACTCGTCTGCAGATCCCGTGGAATCGCCGTCTCCTGCCGATCATAGGCCTGCAGAGCCTTGCGATAGGCGATCAGCGCATCGGACCAGTCACCGGCAGCCTCGAAAATGATGCCACTGAGGTAGCGTGGAAAAGCATCGCCGCCGCGCGGCGCACGACCGTCTACCGGATCAATGCGACGCAGGCCGAGGTCGATCTGCAAGGCCTCGACCCGGGCTGCATCAAGATCACCCCGCTGCAGAAAGTTGAGGGCCTGATAGACATGCAGCAACAGATGTTCATGGGTGGGCGGCACGTAGGCGCCACTGTCCTCGGCCACGGCCCAGGCAGCAACGGTTTCACTGACACTCAAGGGCTGCAACTCGCCGATGACGTCCTTGGCGCGTTCGAACGCGGCAATGCTGCCGTCCAGATCACCCTGCGTGCGCAACAGCATGCCCCGGTTGAGCCAGTACAGGCTCTGGTTCCTGCGTGAACCGGACAGCCCTTCGAGGCTCTCCAGGGCTCGCTCGGTCTGACCACGCTGTACGTCGTCATCAACCCGATCGAGCAGGGCCCCCTGACTGGCACAGCCAGTGAGCAGCGCGACCATCACGAGGAGCCCCGGACGCCAGGCCCGCAATAATCGCCAGGACATCACAAGGAACCCGATCAGGAACGGAACATGCCGCGCCGGATGATCTTGCGAATCTCCTTCTGACCCACCCAGACCCGGGTGTTGTCGGCGAGGCTGGTCAGTGCCAGATCCACCTGATAGTAAGCGACCTCGGTCCGGCCTTCGGTGTCCATGATGGTGTTAATGGTTCCGGTCAACACGTAGTCGGCGCCGATCTCCCGCCCGGCCAGACTGCGCGTTTCTTCCCGCACATTGCCCCGCTGGTCCTCGCGCTCGCTGCGGATGGCATCACGCTCGACACCACTCGCAACAAACGTGACTTCGCCGGAATTGAGCAGCTCACGCTCGATGTCACGGACAAAGGTATTCACGTTGATGTGTTCGTGACTGAGGTTGCGGACATCGCCCACGATCACCGTCGGATTGCTGCCCGTGCGGCCCTGATGGCGCTGAATCCAGCCCCGCGAGATCATGTCGTCGATCATCTCCTCGGACACCAGCCGCGAGTCGGTATCGTTCCAGCGGCCACTGAGATCACCGGGCACATCGCGATCGACACGATCCACCTGGGTCGCGCAGCCGGCGAGTGCAAACGTGAGCAGGACGAGAAGCAGCAAGCGGCCGATCGAGTGGGAAGCCGAAAGAATCATTCAATCCTCCAGGTGCGACCGAGGGCCGCAGTGAAACGCATTCCGGTGACTTGTTGCTGGCGTAGACTACGGCTTGTAATGGACGGTTCCAGCGCATACACCGTATCGCGGTAACATGGATGCGCGATCAGCAGGAAAAGGAAAAACTCCCATGCCCTACACGACGCTGATATCCGCCGAGCAGCTGCAAACGCTGATGCGGTCTGACACTCCGCCGTGCATCCTCGATTGTCGCATGCGTCTTGGCCAGCCCGAAGCCGGAATCAGTCTGTTCCAGCAGGGGCATATCCCGGGTGCCGCCCATGCCGATCTGGAAACGCGTCTGGTGGGCAAGCGCACGCCACAGACAGGGCGGCACCCTCTTCCGGAACGCGACACGCTCGCTGCGTCACTTGCGGCCCTGGGCCTCAACGCGAATCAACAGTTGGTAGTCTATGACGATCAGGGTGGCGCCATGGCTGCGCGGCTCTGGTGGATGGCACGCTGGGCCGGGCATGCCGAGGTCGCGGTTCTTGATGGTGGCCTGCAGGCCTGGACCGAGCTGGGCGGGGAATCCGAGGACAGTGTCCGGGCCCATCCGCCGGGCAACTTCGTGCTCGGCCCACCGCTGGTCCAGTGGCTTGAGCCTGATGAGCTGGCAAAAGCCCTGGAATCGGACAGCGTGACGCTAATCGATGCGCGCAGTAACGAACGCTTCAGGGGCGTCACCGAGCCCCACGATCCTGTTGCCGGCCACATACCAGGCGCCGTCAATGTGCCATTTGCCGAAAATCTCACCGCAGATGGGCGATTCAAGCCGGTAGACGCTCTGCTAGAGCGTTACCAGCCCTTGCTCGACACATCCCGGCCACCAGTCGCCATGTGCGGCTCGGGCATCACGGCCTGCCATACCCTGCTGGCACTGGAGCATGCCGGCCTGGCCAAGGGACGCCTGTTCGTCGGTTCCTGGAGCGAATGGATCACGGACCCCGCACGACCGGTGGCGCAGGACGGCTGAAGCGATCCTGCGCCGGATGCATGGACCGTAAATGCGAATCATTGCTATTTACAAGATGCCGAAATGAATCTATGATTTCCGGGGGCCTTGAGTCTCTGGGATGACTGAGCATCCCGGCTCGCATCTGACCTGCATCTCCCGTCGGGTCAAATGCCCTGGGGACCCCCCCTTTATACCGCCGCAGGCTGCGCCTGCGGCGTTTTCTTTTGTTCTTGCAGCCGCGTCCCCGGCCGGTCTGGCGCGACAATGATCCTATGATCGTTTCCGCGGCTCCTCTTCCGAGGCCGCCTCGGTCGACTGGTCCGGCTGCGCCTCGGCACGCGGTTTCATGTCGTTCAACGACCACCGCTCACCGGCGGCATCGCCTGGTTCGGCAACCCCTTCGTCGGTCGTCGGTTCTGCAGTCCCCTCGGCCGATTTCCGCTCGCCGGCCTCGCGCCCGACAGTCGTCGCGCTCTCGGTTTCGGGCTGCTCCTCACTGGCGGCCAGCTGCTCGTCCAGCTGCCGCTGCTCGGGCGGCGTCGACAGCAACGGAGAATCCGGACCTCTGCCAAGCTTTTCAGAGCCATCGGCGAGATGCTCATAGAGCGAGCGATAACTCGCCGTCACATCGTTGAATAGCTGTGCCGTGGTCTGGAAGTGGCCGTTGACCTGCTCGCGGTAGGCGCGCAACTCCCGGCTTGATTCGTCACGCTGCTCCTCGAGTTCACGGACGCGCGTCGAGCCCGGTGCCGTGTAGCGGCCGATGAAAAACGCAGCAACCGCCGCTGCGATAACAATCAGAAACCAGACCACGGTCATGGACATAATCGGTACTCCCGGTAATCGTCAACACGCCATCAGGCGTCCATTTTGGAAGGAAAGCCATTAGCCGGCGCAGTGAAAACGCCACCGACTCGACCGATGGGCCACTGCCAGGGGATCAGCAGCGGACACCGGGGGATCGGATGAACTGCGCAAAATAGTACGATGGGTGAAGGCTGGAATGAGGTCAACCTGGGACGAAAGCGTATGGACGAATCAGTCAGGCGGGCGATGAGACGGTGGCCGGACGTACCCGATGTCACGGACCACCTGGGCCTCGATCTTCGCGGACGCTGGTTATTGCACGGTAAACCCATCGAACATACGAGGACGATTGCCTTCATCAACCGCCACTACCATGCCAGCGACGACGGCCGTTGGTGGTTCCAGAATGGTCCGCAACGCGTTCAGGTGCAGCTTGCCTACACGCCCTGGATTTACCGCTGGGGCCCCGAAAACGCGTTCCAGACGCATACCGGTCTCCATGCCAGCAATCCGAAAACGGCGTGGCTGGATGAACATGGTCGCCTTCTGGTCGAGACCGAACATGGCATCGGGCTGGTCGATGACCGGGACCTGCCGAACCTGGCCGAACGGATAGAGGAAGACGCCGCTCCCGCGGACCAGTGCAACGGCACGCATGGAATCCTGGACGTCGGCGGACAACACCTGCCAATTGAAACGATTCGATCTGCCGACGTCCCCGGACGATTCGGCTTCGTCACCGGACAGGCGCCGACCCTTGCATGACGACTCTCGCCTGTCGCGTATTTGATGCACAAATACAACACTTTCGACAGAACCTACCCTGACTCGTTGCTGTCATTGCGTTGATAACCGGCGAAAAATGTCTTTTTTTTGCAACGAATGTTGCTAAAACTCCCTTGAACCTCTGGAAGTCCGGCGTCACCTCGTTATACTGATTCGGGCGATATGCGGTCCCGCCCTCTCCGGGATCCACTCTCATGCGGTACTCACCGCCGAATCACGAAAACAATGAGGTAGCGATCCATGACGAAAAAGACGTTGCGTTCTGCAGTCATCGCATCGACCCCCGCACTGCTGCTGGCCTCCGGCCTGGCACATGCGGTCGAGTTTCAGGCCGGTAACACGACTTTCAGTGTGGAAGGCTACGCCAAGCTGGACATGATTTATGACTTCGATGATCGGCTCGGGCGATTTACGTTCCATGACCAGATCGGCGCCGACTCCAGTGATTCCGGGCATTTCCGGATGCAGGCTGGCCAGAGCCGCATCGGCTTCCGCTCCGTCACCGAGACGGACCAGGGCCCGCTGGTGTTGTTTGCCAACATGGACTTCTTCGACGGCGACGCAGCCCGCACCGGCAGCAACAGCGGCGGCAACCCGCGACTGCGCGAGGTTTACGGTCAGTGGAACGGCATTACCGCCGGCCGCACCTGGACCACCTTCAACACTTTCGTCGGCACTCCGGAAATCCTGGATTTCACCAATACGGTGGGTCAGGCCGGCCTGGATCTGCAGACACAGCTTCGTTACACGGTAGGCGGCTTCTCCATAGCGCTGGAGGCCCCTGACGATCTGGTCAGCTC
>LFIK01001576.1_pt1 | contig 18195 bp, 11 predicted proteins | sample 643401 | NCBI WGS metagenome assembly LFIK01 (sample SAMN03777447, study PRJNA286221) | soda lake metagenome | biome: soda lake; feature: Kulunda steppe; material: water; isolation source: sample T5-Br brine of Lake Tanatar-5 | place: Russia: Kulunda steppe | collected 2010-07
ACTTTAGATACCCCACCATCTATGACAATGACGCCAAGGAGATCTGGATGAAAATTGCCGAAGCCTATCGAGTGACGGGAGATAGGGAAAACATCACGTCTCCCTCTCGGCGGACAAAAGAAGACGATTTTGTGAAGGACGGCCTACGAATGTCTCCAGACAGTGTTGCCGCAGCCAGGAAACAATGGATGAGATTCCTAGGACTAGCCCCCACTTACAGGGAAGTTCGCCATCACTTTGACGGGAAAGGCATAGTCATGGTTGCCGGGGGGAGTGGAAAATATTTGCTGCCTGCTTTGGTCAATGTCAATTTCTTGCGCCACGTTGGTTGCAATCTTCCCATCGAGATTTGGATACCCTTCCAGGATAGATCGCCCTGTGAAGTAGTAGATGCCTTTGCTTTGTTGGATGCTACAGTACGCATTCTTGACAAGCTGCCTTTCCTTCCTCAGCAAGGCTTTTCCCTCAAGGCTGCATCGATAGTGTTGTCCAGCTTCCAGCAGGTGCTGTTCCTAGACTCAGATAGCATTTCGGTGCATGATCCGGCATACCTGTTCCAGACAGATGAGTATCGTGAGCAGGGTGCTGTCCTGTGGCCGGACTTTTGGAACAGCACAATTGCTCCAGACCTTCTTGAGGTTCTTGGTCTTACCTGGGAGCTTGTACCCACAGGTTCGCACGAGAGTGGGCAGATGATGTTTGACAAAGCCAGAACGTGGGATGGACTCCTTCTGGCTCTTTTCATGAACCTCAAACACCACCTGTACTTTGACCTTCTCACAGATTACTTGGGATGGGGTGACAAGGAGTCTTTTGCGTTTGGGCAGATAGTGACAGGAAAATCCTATCATCGTATTTCTGCACCGGTCCGCTCTGCAGGCATCCCTGCGTACAACTGCACTGATCCCAACCATCCTTGGCATTGCAAGATGACAAAGTTCTATGGCAATACCATGGTCCAACATGATCCCTACGGAAGGGTGCTTTTCATGCATGTGAATATGCCCCCCAAGTTCTCGTTGCACATTGTCGACTCGTTTATGCAGTACATTAGGAGGTGGCAGGTGATATTTCCAGGTAATATCAGGGTGCAAGATGCACTTCGGTGGTCCGGGGTGGATGCCGAGCGACTCATCTACGATATCTTGGTTGACATCAGCTGCATGCCAGATTCTCTGGCGATTTTTCCGGAGGAGCCGTCAGCCCTGGAAACATTGACAGGTGACAGGTTGACGGTTTATGGACCGCACCTTTCCCATGGCATAGACTTGAGCTTTTTGATGAGCAAAGAAGACCAGCAAATTGAACGGAACATAAGCTTTGCAGATGGTTACGTTGAAGGTGACTTCGATAGCTCGTTCGTGTATCGTTTCCAGCACTGATCACTGTCGGGCGGCACAAACGCACACGATTGTAAGCTTCCCCTTGTGTCCACCGCTCGATCTATCTCCCTCTGCAGACCTTCGTCCTCTTTCCTTCCCATCAGTCCCACGAAACTCGGCGGATTTTTCGATCCATTCAATCCTGTCGGTGCCGTTTCCCGCGGAAAAAAGGGAGGCGCACGAATTCAAGGATGGCGCAGCCAAGCAAGCGCGTGCTCCTAGTGCGGATGGGTACAGCGGATGCTTTCCGATTGCTCGACGGAGATGTGGCGATTGAAGCGAAAAAGATGGGCGCGGCAGATGGCGCAAACGAGAGCGTCCATTCGGTCGTGGCTGGCGAGCTGTTGGAGTGGAATGTCTGGAGGCCAAGCTTCGGGACGTGGATGGCTGGAAATGCAGTGTTGGACGACTCTGGCTTGTACATGGCGACACCAGTGGATCCACTGTTCGCCATGATCCCGCTTCTCGAGAAGAGTAGGCAGAAATCCATGGAAAGTGCTGGGAGATTTTGCGATGTGGAACACATCGTGGGACAGGAATTGGGAAGCGACGTTCTACTGGGAGTGAATGACCTAGAGCAAAGATTGCAGTCCATTTGCAACATGAAAGAAACTGGAGGGATGAAATTCTTTCGGTTGTGCGACGAGAAGTTGCTAGCATGGCTTTGTTGCAAAGTCGATCAGGTGATGGAGGCTTTGCGAGAGCATTGCGGAGGAATGTTTCTGCAACTTACTACCAAGGCATTGCAAACGTATTCGGTGGAATTTTTGTCAGATTATTTGAGCCACCAATGGGCGGGGAGGCTTAGGGAAGCTCTGCAGTTACCAGCACTAGGGATGGAAACCAAGGAAGCATTTGGTGACATACGGGATGCAGATGAAGGCAACTTTATCTCCAGAGAGAGCGCCGAAGACAGAAAGAAACGCCAAGCACAGGTCAAAGTCATACAACAAGAGGAGACCAAAAAGAAAGCAAAGTTAGCAAAGGCGGCAGCAGCTGCGAAGGGAACTAAGCAACTCACCACATTTTTCTCCAAGAAGACCTAATGCGCGCTGCCAGGAGAAAGGCACCAACAATTTTATTCTATGTAAAAGCTGACTTTCCCTCTCGGCCCATGCATAGAGGGAAGGCACCAAACCATCCACCAACATCTTCCACTCACGTTGAGGACCTGCTGAAAATTCCTTACCCAACCTTTGTCAAATGGGTTGCGATAGATTTCTCCCTTTTCCAGTGCATCTAGTTTCATGTGCTCGAACTCTCTAGAATCTATGGTGCTTTGGGCTGTGAACACGTAGTAAAGCTGCCAGACTAGCAAACATCCGACAGCCACAGCGAGTGTTGCCCCCAGCGTGAATGTGAAGACAAGTTGCATGGGATCCGGTACGATCAGCTCACGACGGAAGAAGAGTAGCATCCCTGTCACTGCGGCGGCATGGGCGGTTCCTACAAACACCCAGAGAAGGAAGAGTAGGAAGTATCGGTAATTCCAGTGTCCTATGCAGTTGGCCATCCAAATGCAGTGGTGATCCATGGACAGGACGCAACGGTTGCACACCGAGCAATGATGGGTAAACGGTGGTTTCCAACACCCGTCGCACTTTCTGCACGTTCGGATGCCGAATCCACGAGCAGCCAATCCCTCGATGTCTTCTCGCACGTCTTCCGGCGAACCAGGGTCGGTGGCTGCACACATGACGAAGTTGAAGGCCAGATTCACCAGCACGGTGCCCAGCAGCGCATAGTGCGCTCCACGTGTCAGCGTTTGCGTCGCGACTCTGGGCACGGCTTCGACCGCAACGCCGCGCGCCACTATCCAAGCCAACGTCGGTGTGAGCAGCAGCAGTCCAGGTGCGAGTTTCTTGGCGATGGCGGTGACGTTGGAGGACGTCCAAGCAGCAGCTCGTCGCATCGACGGCCACGTGCTGCGCACGCCTTGCATTTGGCGTTCGGACGCCGATTTGGCCAGCGGCTGCAGCGGCCTGCGTCTCCACTTCAAAGCGGAGAACTTTCAACGTGGGGGATCCTTCAAAGCACGTGGTGCACTTCATGCCGTCCTGTGTCACGAAGAATGCCGTGCAGCAGCACGTCGCACACGCGAGCATTCCACGACAATTGTGGATGGCGACGGAGTTGTTGCGGAAAGCGCACTCGAAAGCAATCGAGCGGACGTTCCAGCCGTGGTGGTGGCGCACAGCAGCGGAAACCACGCATCGGCGGTTGCTTGGGCTGCTTCGGTGGTGGGATTGGAAGCAGAGGTGGTCATCCCACATGGTGCGCCGACTTGCAAAGTAGAAGCAGCCGTGAAGAACGGCGCGAAGGTGGTGCGTTGTGAATCAAACATGAAAGCAAGAGAAGAGTGCGCACGCCAGGTGGAAGAAAATCATGCGCAGGCAGGGAAGCCGGTGCTGTTCGTGGCACCATTCGACGACCCTCGCGTCATCGCAGGCCAAGGCACCGTCGCCGTCGAAATGCTGGCGCAAGTGCCGCATCTGGACGTGATCGTCGCGCCCATTTCCGGCGGAGGCTTGCTCTCTGGCATCGCCGTGGCAGCCAAAGCCATCAAGCCCAGCATACGCGTCATCGGTGCCGAACCACGTGGAACCATCGAGCACGAACTCAAGACGGACCCAGGAGAAGACGGAGATTTGGGACGCGCAGATGCTGCGCTTTCGTTGCGACGTGGCACGAGAACCCCGTGCGAAGCGCCGAACACGCTCGCCGACGGCCTTCGCGCGACGGTAGGACGGATCACTTGGCCTTTGCTCCGCGAGTTGGTCGACGACGTGGTGGTGGTGGACGACGCTCACATCGTCCGTGCGATGCAGGTGTGCTTTGAGACGCTGAAGATGGTCGTGGAACCGAGCGGTGCGACTTCCCTCGCTGCCGTGATGTCCCCGCAATTCCAAGACCATCCGTTGCTGGTGGGATGCACCGACGTCGGCGTCGTCCTCAGCGGCGGAAACGTCGACCTGGACGTGCTCTGGACCCACGTGTCCGCACGTGCACACCCGTCCGTCCGCCAGGCAGCTTCCGCGCGCTTCTCGTCCTGACCGACGCCCTTCCCGCCACCTCGGTTTTGGCGGGAACCCCTTCGTTCCCCTTTGGATCTCTCGTCTTCGTTCGTGTCGGGAAGGGGTTGGTATGGGATGGAGTTAACTCGGTAGGGTTCAGGAAGGTCGGATCCAAGCCGACGTGCGACCGGACGGTGTGCGCGGTGCGCCGACGATGGTCGTGCGCGCGTTGGAGTTCTACAGCGGCGTGGGAGGGCTCAGGTACGCGTTGGAAGCGATGGAAGATCGAGAAGGAGAGGTGGTGGCGGCGTTCGACATCAACGACATGGCCAACGACGTATATCAACACAATTTCGGGGATCGACCCCAACAAAGGAACATAGCTGCACTCACTGCCAGTGAACTCGACGAATGGAAAGCAGACCTGTGGATGATGTCCCCTCCGTGCCAACCGTACACGCGAAATGGATTGAAGAAAGACGCCGAAGATGGAAGGGCCGAAAGCTTCTTGGAACTGCTGGTGCAGCTCGAACGAATGGCGCATCCGCCAGTCTCCATCCTCGTGGAAAATGTGGTGGGCTTCGAAACATCTCGGACGAGGGAAAAGCTCCTGCACATGCTGGAATCGGAAGGCTACGCCATCGAGGAGTATATCTTGAGTCCCATCGACTTGGGCATCCCTTACACCAGACCTCGGTATTTCCTATTGGCTTCGAAGTGTGGCAAATTCCGGGCAAGGTGCTCCGATTGTACAAGCGAGGTGCGAATGAAACCGCCAAGGGGATGGGAAACTGCAGTAGAAAATCACTTTGCACCTCGTCTGCGGTGCATGCATTCGTGGGAGCGGACGTGCAGGCTAGCGTTGAAGGAATTTTTGCAGTCCGAAGAGGAGCTGCAGGGAAATGACGCATCAACCAAAGTTGAAGCAACCGGAGGTGTGCACGATCCCTGGGAAAGCTACCTTATTCCAGACAAGGTGCTTCATGCACATTGGCGAGTGCTTGATGTTGTTTCGCCGCACTTCACGAGATGCACATGCTTCACAAAGTCTTACAGTCGATATGCGAAAGGGACCGGCTCTATCATTGTGCAGGCAGGTACCTTGCAAAACGTGGAAGAGCCACAAAACTTTGGGACCTTCTGGATTGCCAAGCAGGGGGAATTCCATGGGATCAAAGTGGCCTCTCCAGAAGCACTCATGACACTTAAACCACGATATTTCACCGCCAGGGAAATAGCTAATTTGCACTGTTTTCCGGACAGTTTTTCTTTTCCACCGTACATCACACTGAAACAGCAGTACGCTTTGCTGGGCAATAGCCTGAACTCCGCTGTAGTGGCTACCTTACTAGGTCAACTACTCCCACTTTGAACCACAATCCACGTTGCAAGTGAAATAAAGAGGAATTATTCCAGCATTCAAACCTTTGTGTGAGGGCTAACTTTCCTTATCAAGTCTTTGAGCTCCTGAGAAATGGCATCATAGTTCTTTGGCAAAGCATGCCACTCCTCTTGGACCCGACTTTTCAACGTGGAGAAGTCATCCCAGACCCCATCTACAGGACCATGATCATACACGACCCGGAGCAGATTGTCTTCATTTTGCACTTCCGCCTTTGGAAAGACCGTAGGAATGCCATCGACACGTTTCACTGCCAAGAGACCTGGGAGAGAATACTTTTCGGGATCGGTCAATGGTGCTTTCATCACATCTCTCTCTCTTCCATCTGCGTAAACAATGCGGTTCAGTTTCGTGGCAAAACTCATGGTGTCGCGATTGACTCTCTGCAAGAGACCACCCCCCATACCAAAGGCAACCGCCTGCGCACTGAATCCATCCTCCATGACTGCATCAAGGATCTTTCTAATGGCTTCGAGGTCTACCCCATCTCCCTGAATGACTCCACATCCTCGTGGCACCTTGTACCCTTTCGAATTGATGTCTACACCAAAACACTTTTCTGCAGCATGAAGCCCCTGCAGGACAGCTTCAGTGGGATCTCCAGAATCGGGCCGCAGCACCAGAAATCCACCTTTACTGACCTTCTTCTTTGCGACCGAAGGCAGTATTTCTTCGATGGCCCGGACATAATCGTAACTGTCCATCACGCAGGCATATATCCCATCACCGTAATGCTCGATCATCGTTTCCAAAGCCTGCTTTTCCGTGTCCCATGCGGTCATCACACTGTGTTCTGTGGCAGGGATGCTGCTGGCCACCGGGTTTCCGTTGTTGAGCACAAACTGCGCATAAAATGCGGCACTCATGGTATCTGTTCCATCAAAGTTCAAGAGGTGGGCACATCCCCCAATGACGCTTTGCTCCACGCACGTGCATCCACGGAACCCAAAGTCATGCAGCCTGCTCCCCACAAGCGGATTTTCCTTCCCCCCATCAGCGCTTTTTTCGAACCCAGCCTCGATGACATCTTTGCAGCGTCTTGCGAGCGTGGCTACTGTTGTTGGATACCACACCTGCGTCAGCAGGGTTTCGAGGTACGTGCACAATCTAGAGAATTCTCCTTCTGCAGTGATTTGATAGATGGGCAGGTGGATGTGTCCGCACGTTCCTTCGGGCATGGCTTCGATTTTGACCGGGAAGTATCCATCGTGTTCATGGACAATTTTGAGGAACAGTTCTTTGGGCCACGGGTACGGGCTTTGATCGGGTGCTCGGTGCATGTTGAAGAATTGTTCGGCTTTGGTGACATCTTCTATCGTCCATTTCCTTCCGACGAGTGCATTGATGGCATATCTCATTCCGTAGTAGACGACCCTGGTGTCGTGTTTGTCTCTTTGGAATCCTCTGCGGAACTCTCCATACGCACTGATGCATTTCGCAGGTGGGTATTGTTCGAAGTGTCCAGCTTTGTACGAATCGGAGAGCACGGCCAGTGGCAGAGCGTCTGCCCGCAGCAGGGATTCTTCGAGGTATTGGTTCCCTCGCGTGGCTTCCGTTTCCACACGCATCTGATGCTTCATGGGTTGACCGGTACCTCTCCTGTGCGTGTTTCCACGTCTCTGGCACCACCCCACGCGTCTTGCGTCGACGTGCGACGCTCTTGGTGGTGTGGTACGCATCGTCACCACCGTTGGTGATGGTGGCTTGGTGACCACGATCGTTCCCCGTTTCCTTTCTTCTCGTTCCAACTGATCCTGGATTTCCCAACTACGTCCTTCCGATCCCTCCCTCTCCCCCAAGGAAACGAACCCAGGGAACCGTCCCCATTCCACCCTCTCTAGGAATAAAAGAAAGAAAAAACGAAAGGAGACTCCTCCGGCCGGGATCGAACCGACGACCTCACGGTTAACAGCCGTGCGCTCTAGCCAGCTGAGCTACAGAGGACCGTTGACCATCCTGCGTTTCGGATGGGAGAAGCAAGTGCGTGTCGACTCGTGACACGTCCTCGATGCTGCACTTGCGAAGATGGGTGGTATTGGTAGAGGAGAGGGGAACGAGTGCACCGACGATTCGACGGATGGGATGGCGCATCCGACGGAACGACGAGACACGTGGTGCGCATCGACGTCTTGCTTCAGGTGGTAGAAGCGCGCGTCTGGGATGGGAGAGATGGACGTGGAGGTGGATGGAGGAACAATGGACGGATTGAGCTTGAACGTGGTGGGAATGGACGGAGGCGAAGGACGTGTCAAGAGAGCCCAAGCCGCCAGCAAAGGAGGATGGAAAGAACGAAGGAAAGAACTCGCCGCCAAACGAATGGCGGAGAAGAAGAGGAAATCGAGACGGAAGAAAAGTGAAGGTGAATCAGAGAAAAACGAAGAAGAGGCAGGAAACGCCAACCAATCCAAAACGAAGGACGAGGATCGACGCAAGCGTCCGACGTCCAACACCACCCAACCGTCCGAACCTTTGAAACCCAACGCACCACAAACGAACCAGGAAATCGAACGCGATCGATACAAGCGGACCCATCCGTCGAAAAACGATGGAACAAACACCAATGGTACGCTTCCGAAGAAAGCCAAAGTGATGGAGGCACCAACCAGCATCGAAAGGAGGAGACCCGAAGTGCAGCTTCCCAAACCAGAGACGAAAGGAAAGACGTACCTCGTCCCCGAGGATGCCAAGAACTTTCCGAATCTTGGCGTGCAATCGGAACTTGCAGCGCATTTGGAATCGCTGGGGTTCCAAACCCCCACCGAAACCCAGAAAAAGATGCTCCCTCCCTTGTTGCATGGCGAAGACGTCATGGCCAATGCGCCGACCGGATCAGGAAAGACCCTGGCATTCCTGCTGCCCGCCGTACAAGCACTGATCTGCAAAGAAAAACGGGTGCACCGGAACGAAGGAACATATGCCCTGGTGATTTGCCCCACCAGAGAATTGTGCCTGCAGATATGGGAAGTGCTCTCCCTGCTGCTCAAGAACTACCACTGGATCGTGGGAGGGATGGTCATGGGCGGGGAGAATCGGAACAAAGAAAAGGCCAGATTGAGGAAAGGAATCAACATCGTAGTGGGAACGCCAGGAAGGCTGAAAGATCACCTTGAAAACACATCTGCATGGAAGGTGGAGAGCTTGCAACTTCTTGTCCTGGACGAAGCAGATCGTCTGCTGGATTTGGGTTTTGAGGAAACCCTCACTGCCATTCTGAATACACTTTCTAAGAAAATTGGTAGTAGAAGGAGGTGGCAATCGTGCCTCTGCTCGGCCACGCTGCATGCTGGGGTTAGGTCCTTGGCGGAGCACTCGTTGAAGGAACCTTGCCTGGTTGGAATTGCCACACATGAAGTTTCCACCGCTCAGGACACACTCTCGGGGGCCATGGAAAACCTTCGTAAGGCTGGAAACCCGGGGGCTGTCGGTCCGACTGAGCAATTCAATATTCCAGACACCCTCGAGCAGTTCTACGTGCAGGTTCCTTGCAAGCTGAGGTTCTGTGCGCTGCTCGCGCTCCTCCACAGGTACGTACGCTCCAACTTCAAGGTGGTGGTGTTTTTCAACAGCTGTGATGGTGTAGAGTTTGCTGGTAGGGTGTTACGTGAGCTGGCGGCTGGACCAGCACAAGAAAATAAAGAAGCTTTGTTGGAATGCCCGGTGATCACTCTGCACGGAAATCTTACGCAGCCAGAGAGAACAAGCGCATTCTTCAAGTTCACGAATTGCAAGTGCGGTGTGCTCCTCTCCACGGACGTGGCTGCTAGAGGTCTTGATTTTCCGACTTTGGATGCGAGTGTTCAGTTTGATCCTCCAGGGGAACCGGCAGAATATGTGCATCGAATTGGAAGAACAGCTCGGATGGGACGAAAGGGAAAGTCTGTCCTCTTCCTGCTGCCTTCTGAGCAACCGTATCTGCTGAAGCTCAAGGAATACAATCTTCAAATTAGCAAGCTTGATGCCGTCAAGCTTTTGGATGCCCTTCCTGGCTTCCGACCTTGCACGGGGATCGTCTACGCAGATCAACACCCTGCTGCGAATGCGTTGCTACGACGCTTGGAAGTCTCTGTGGCCATGGACAGAGATGCCAGGAGGCTGTCCAAGGATGCGTTTGGCTCGTACATAAGAGCCTACTGTACCTATCCCAAATCACTCAAGGAGATTTTCCACGTGAAGAACTTGCACCTCGGACACGTTGCTGCTTCCTTTGGCCTGAAGGAGCCTCCTGCTAAGATCGGCAAGAGCACAAGTAAGCAAGCCATGCAGAAGCGAAAGCTAGAAGCTGTGAAAAAGATGCGAAGAAAGAAGAATAAGTCTGCCAAATAAGCCTGAACGTCGACGCAACTTTCTCATTCAAGAGCAGCATGTTGCCTCTGGATGGATTGGGGATGCGGGCAAACACCCATGTAATAGTCCTGTCCTGCGCGTCTGACGTCACACCTCTTCCTGATTCACGCTTTCGACCGCCAAAGTTGCATGCAAGTGCGCAACCAGTTGGCCTTCTTCGTCATACATGGACTGCACACCCTTGCCAATGCAACCCATGCCAGGGAGAGGTAGAGCAACCCTTCCTACCTCCGCATCCGATGGAAGCGGATCCGCCTCAAGGAGGAAGGAAGGGCAGTCGTTGGAAGACTGTCGAAGCATGAGGACGAGATCCAGAGCGGATGCGTGCTCGTTCTGCTTTGGCAGGTTGCAATGCAGAACTTTCCGAAAGCAAAATGCAGCCTTCCCTTCTTGAGTTGCACGCACAATACGAGTCTGAGCACTGACGGCAAGGCATGGTCCTCTAGCTTGGATGTAAAGGAGCCGACCAACCAAATTATCAGATAGATTGCTTACCTGATGGAGGTTCAGGCGCACGCCATGATGGACGGCTGATTCATACTGTTCTGCTAGCTCTGCACAATGGACATTTCTGTCTGCAGCCAGTAGCGATTTGCTCGATTCTTGGATGTGCGAGCATTCAGTGGCCGTATCACTGCTGCATATCAAGGCCATACTCGCCTCCAGCGTAGGTGCTTCTACTCCTTCTGCGAAGGGAGTAACAAGCGTGAGTTTGTACATCTTATCATCTTCAGACGGGCTCGAGAGAATCGATGACAACGCCATCCATGCGTCAAAACGTACGGCACCGATCAAGGTGCCAAGTTGCGATGTTGTATGCGGAGAATGTGAGATGGAACTGAACCAAATTTCGACAATCATTAGATCTTCTGCGGCAGCGTGTAGACTTGCTGAAACGCTCTCGTAGAGGTGCATACAGCTACGATGCAACTCAAACATGTGCGCTGGCATCGGAGAGGTCACTTCAACATGTTCCCGCAAGAATTTGTCCTGCCCAGGAAACTTGTACAGGAGCGATATTCTTCCGCTGCCCTGAAGGCCTGCTGGGACAAAAAGGTTTCTAAACGTAACGAGTGCAGTTGCAGAGGCATTCGGCAGTGTCTCTGGGTGAGGGCCAAGCATAGCATGTACTGGTAGCAACGAGCGGTAGCCAGGAAAAAGTTGCAAAGGACTGCCTGATTTGCTCAGAGGATGGCCATTGAAGCTCACAAATCTGGCTTGTAGCTCTACCATACCACAAATCTGCTCTCTTTCCCCTGAAGTGGTGGTGAAAGGGTGCCAGCCCAAGATCCCATGGGGACTCACAAGTGTTGGAAGGGTGGAAATGCAAGTTTGGCCTGTCGCATTTGCTTCATCAGATTCATTGCAGTGCCAATAAAGCTTGACTCGAATGTGACCGTTGGCAAAATGGCAGAGCTGATCTTCTGAAAGGGACAGATGGAGGTCCTGCCGGAAGCCGATGGACTTGCAATGTTCCCCCACTTTGATGCTAGCCTCAGTAAGGTCCTCTTGGATCAAGCCTATGGGGCATAGCTCGATGCCAATCCTCCAATAGCCTGAATGACTGGCAGGATCTGGTGAAGGAAACACAGGGCGTTGAAGCTTGCCCAGACGTAAAACACGCAGCACCAATGTACCTGATGCGATGGGATGCGCTTTCTCAGGCATGTCACTTCCTGCACGCTCTCTGCGATCCCGTCGCAGGCAAACTTGAAGGGTTGGACCTCCTGGTGATGTACCTCTAGCATTGCTGCTTCGATTATCTCCCGTCGATCTCAGTTGCAGTAGACAAGTGTGTTGTGTCCTATCGTTGGGTCTCCCGTCTAAGAAAGCCACCACATCAAAATTGCAAGTTCCCGCAGACAGTGCCGTGCCCTTTGCTGTGTGGCACACTAAGGCAAGGTGCAATCCTTGCACTGCATCTTGCTCTCTCTGAGTGAAGATACCCTTGGCTGACAGATGGAATCGGATCTTGAATCCAGGCCTCAAAGGCAACACGTGCGGTACTGCTTCCTGGAACAAGGGCTCTTGCATTCCACCCACGAGGTAGCCAATGGACCATGCGACTGCATCATTGAGCGCTGGCAGATCGTTGATTTGCACAACTTCGATCTCTACGGCATCCTGGGCTGGGTATGCATTCAAGACTGCATGTTCAGGCTTGGCAATGGAATCCCTTACGTGCCTGTTTGTTGTCTGGGCAGAATTTGGGTAGGGCATGGTGGACGAACAAAAAACCTTCAAGGGTCCTCGGCTTAGTCCGAGCAGGGGATCCCATAGCTCCGTCATTTCCGAATTCCACCATCCATTCTGTCTTTGCGTCCGCTGATTCAGTGCGAGTCGCAGGATTCCAAGCAATGTAGGATGTTCCGTGTCCTGCCACGCAGGCATCCAAAGCTCTAGTAGCAATGCCTGTTGGTTCTCTTCGAACTTTGCCCATCCGGACTTGCAGACTTCAAATAGAGCCTGAAATGTTGATGGAGCGGTTCTCGTGAATCGGATATCCTGAGGGCGGCATTCCGAGTACGAAAAGTTCTTGGCATGGACATGGACTTCCTTGGACAAATCAGGCGCACAAAGGTCAAGTCCCTCCACTTCCAACCGCAAAGAAATGTACTCGGCATGGTTCGTGTCATCCGAAAGAAGCGCACTTTTCAAGACGCAGGTGTCTCCATCCACGCACTCATTCGAACGGAGAGCATCGAGGCTTGCCAAAGCTCGTTCTCCTCCGCATCTCTCTTCCTCTTCCATTCTCGCACGAAGGGCTTCTGCTTTCCGCAGGAACGTATCCAACGTCACGTCGTCCGCTCCTTTCCATGCGTGCGATCCCCTACCCATCTCGTGGTTCGCCATCGAACGTGCTTGATTGGTTCTACCCGTTGGTTGCACCTGCACCAGCTGTCGTTTCGATTCTGCAACTTTGACTGTTCCGTTTCCGTCGTGGGGTCGCCCCAGTTTGCCCCGATTCCATCCCATTCTCCACGACGCCCCAAGACCACAGCCTTTCCAAGGAAAACACCACCAACAAGGACACGCCCCATGTCGATCCAATGGCACGTGCAGGGTAGATGGAACACAGGTGATGGAAAGCATTGAAACGAACGTGTTCGTGCAATTTCAATGTGAGGAATGATGATGGACGCCAACGGATTGCAAACAATGGAATTAGGTACAATGCGAAGCCACGATCGCAAATACAAGTCGCACAACATGGGCTCTTCGAGGCGGAACGTCGTCCTGGCGATTTGTGCGAGCCATGGACGCAAGCGTATGGATGCGTTGGAAATGCAGAAGGAACGGATGGATGGGTGCATGCAATGGGAGGATTTGGCGTGCCACGCTCCCGTGAAAAGTGCTACCCTTGCATTCGAACGCCTGATCATCGCTTCTTGTTTGGGCCTGTCGAGGTCCATGCACTCCCACGTCGACCAGGCTCGAGAAGTTCCATTGGCAAAGTAGAAGCACCAACGAGTACTGCTCTTTATCGGATGGTAGTTGCTCAAGTTCCTGTGGTCGAACTCGTTGATTGCCGGTTCCCATCCGACGAGGGAAGGAGAGAAGGGATCCACGTGGACATCCAGCTGGCACGTTCCCGCCAAAACACGAGGACGGCGATGGAGCCGGTGCGGCTGCGGGACGGCGTGGCGACCATGCCACGTGTTGGTGTGGGAACGTATCGCATGGGAGGAGAAGAGCTCGTGCGTGTCGTGCGTGCAGCGATCAAAGCCCGACCCGAAGGACTTCTGGTGGACACTGCACGTGCCTATCGCAACGAATCTGATGTGGCCGACGCAGTGGAAGGATGCACACATGCCTTCGTCGTCACCAAAGTGTCTCCGAGGGCCATGGGAAGCTACGACGACGTTCGAGCTAGCGTGCATGGCAGTCTTCAAGACCTGAGAAGGACACAGTTGGACCTAGTGCTGCTGCACTGGCCGGGGGCTTCCAAATTGCCTCCCGATAGCCAATTGCACCGAACCAAGAGGGCGGATGCGTGGCGGGCGCTGGAAGACATGCACAGGGAGGGCCTTGCACGAGCCATTGGCGTCAGCAATTTCACGGAAAGGCACTTAATGGAGCTGGAGAAAGTGTGGTCCATCGCACCACATGTCAATCAAGTGGAAATGCATCCTATGCTGCCACAAGATGCACTCCTAGGTGTGTGCAGCAGCTTCGGCATCCACACCATGGCATACTCCCCACTTGGAACAGGAGCTCTTCTTCAGGAAAATTCGGTGGTTAGAGTAGCAGAAAGACTGAATTGTACGCCAGCACAGGTCCTCGTGAAATGGTGCCTGCAGAAGGGAGCTTCATGCGTTGTCAAGTCCGCCAATGCGGACAGGATGGTAAGCAACCTGCAAGCGATGAACCTGAGGCTAGACAAATGCGATATGGAGGAGTTGAAAAAAATGGGGAAGCAATGCACTTTGAAATTTTGCTGGGATCCAGAGACCATTCTTTAGACGAAAAGTGTCGTGTCAAGCATTGTACCTTCACACAGCCACGGTACACAAAAATCCAAGAACACGATTTGTGGAAGCGGTTCAGATGCCTACGGCAACTGCAATCGCCGTCTACTGATGCCATCTTGCTGATGTTCTCTAACTACAAATGCGCTTTGCAATCCCTTCAAGAGTCCAGTGCCGTTGGATGTCGGCAATTGTCGCCAGGCGTCTCCTTAAACCAAAGGTGCTGTGGTGCAAATTATGCCAATCGTAGGTTGCTAAACATCTTGTCCACTTCAAGCGGTTGCTCCTGGTTGTCATTCTTTGCTTGGGTAGGATTTTGCAGCATACACTTCTTTGAGTCTTCCAAGTCGGCAAGTGTCTTCTTCAATGTGGCCCCTTTATCTGGCAGCCTATTGACCACGGTGCTGTCTTTCAACAAGCGCGTCAAACGTTGAATCTTGGAGTTGATTTCGAGCGTCCGCTGCTCTCCTGCACTGGGTGCATTCTGATCCTCTTTTCGGACTTGTGGCATTCGAGCAACAGCAGCTTGGCAGTCTGCAAAGCGTGGAGTGGGCTCGGCATCTGCTTTGTGCATGAAAGATCGCATGCTTGATCCTGCTGCGACAATGTTCGAATTCCCTTGCCAGTTTGCCAGTTGCGGCCCTTTCTTTGGGGTCCGCCGCACCGTTATAGGCCTTTGTGTCTCCTCTTGTGCTGGAGCCTTGGAGAACAAGAGCGAATGGTCACTCACAGCTGCAACTCCCATCTCTTTCAATTCCTCAATGTGGCTTTCCAAGCCAGCGTCAAATAGCTTGCTCATTGCAGCTTGCTCTCCACCGTGCAGAGGTATGATTTGGCAATCCGTTTCTGATATGTCCAGCTTGTCTGGAGAGACATGGAAGAACTCTTTGAGCTCATTTTTGCTGAAGTATCGCATCTGTTCCCCTTCCTTTGTTCCCGTGCGTGACAGCCCCTCTTTGAAAACTTGCCTACGGTATTGCTTTTCTTCCACGGTACCACAGGTGATCAAGCGGTAAATGACCACGTGCTTTTCTTGCCCTATTCTGTACGCCCGATCCACGCTTTGGTTGTCAGTTGCAGGGTTCCAGGCAGGATCAAGAATGACTACGCGGTCTGCTGCCGTGAGTGTCAGTCCCAGCCCCCCCACGCCGGAGGTAAGCAGAAACACGGGGATGCTTGTGTCATTTTGAAACTGATCTACTCTTGCTTGCCTTTCAAATGCAGAGCTGATATCTCCATCCACTCTACACAGTGCATGGCCTTCTGCTCGAACTGCGCGCTCAACGATATTCAGCATGCGTTTTGATCGGCTGAATACCAAAGTTCGATGGCCACCTCGAATGAGGTGTTCCAGCAAGCGCATCAAAAATTGGGTCTTGCATGAGTCGTTCACAACCTCCTTGATACCTAAATCCATTTTCTCTTTCAAGCCACTTCCCGTTGATGCAAGCAGAGCATTCCACTCGTTCTGATTACTGGGCTGACTGGCTTTTATGTCCATGGTTGCTCTTTCACTCAGTAAGGACGGGTGATCACAGATCTTCTTCAGTGTGTTCAGGGCCACAAGAGCACTACCAGATTCATTGAGAACGGTTTGAACTTGTGTACCTTGCAGAAAGGCAGTGTACAATCTTCTCTGTGGTTGTGACAGCTTTAACCATACAATCATGTCGCTTTTCCTACCCATCTGCGCTGGTTGAAGGGAATCTGAAACAGCCCCTGCATGTTCATCTTCTGCTTTCTCTGTCGTCTGTGTACCAAACACATCCTTTTTGTCTCTTCTGAGAAAATACGGGGCAATGATGTTGCGCAACTCTGCTGCTTTTCGGGCTCCAAACTTCCTCTCTTCTGGAAAAGCATCTCGGTCGTTTCCACGCAGGATGGGTTTCTCGAAGGCCTCTTTGAAGGAGTTCAAGCATCCCAGCAGACCCGGATTGGTGAAGTCAAAGAGAGCCCACAGTTCTTGTAGATTGTTTTGGATAGGTGTCCCTGAGATAATGATGCGGTGCTTTGCGGGGATTCTACGGATGGCTTGCGCCAGCTGCATTTTCGGGTTCTTGATTTTATGTCCTTCGTCAAGAATGATGTAGTCCCAAGCACACCGTTTGCCGAGCTGATCTCGCTTTGACCCCTCGTTAAGGTCCCCCAAATGGTTGGCATTATGCAGGACCATCCCATACGTGGTGAGCAAGATGCCTCCTTCTCTTCCCACAAGTTTGATGCTAGCTTCCCCTTCCGACCCTTGCGTGTACTGGTGTGATTTATCTCCAAGGTGGCACGACGACAGCTCCTTCTCCCAGTGGGCCAAGAGTGTTTTGGGTGCCACTACGAGCACTCTGCGGACCGTCTTCGCGTGCATCTGGCCAGCTAGGAAGGCAGACACCTGCATTGTCTTTCCAAGACCCATATCATCACCGAGGATCCCTCCTTGGTTGTCATGATGGATTTTCTGCATCCATCGTACTCCCTCTTTTTGGTGTGGATACAGCTTCTCTTCCAAGCCATGGGGCAGTTCCAATCCAAGACTCGCAGGTTCCAACGACGTATCGACGTCTTCGTATGTTTCAGAATCCACCGTTTCACGCCTTTCTTGCTTCGTTGGTTCGACGTGCTGGGTTTGCTGCGGTGGTCCGTCGTCTTCATCTGTCCGTTGGTCCGAAGAGCTCGCATCTTCGGCGTTCCATCCGCTCTGCACCTCTCCATCACCTTCCCAGGGACATGTCACTCCTTCTTGCGGTTCTTCCACGCTGTAGAACGTCTCGGATCCTTCCTCTTCCCATCCGCTCGTCTCGTCACGTGCCGCACACGCCATGTCGACGTCGCCAGGGTCCACATCCACGTGCCACTGGATCCTCTTCCTTTCGAACCCGAACGGTTGTCCCGTCTGTCTCCCTTCTGGATTCGAATTCGAACGACCCCCAGGCGAGTTAAGTCACGAGTTAACCCAAGGCGAGCGGGCGTCCCGGGACGGACCCTCCGGATCAGCGTCGGATCACGTTCGTGGGAAGAGGAGGGAGGCGAAGGATCGCGTTCGGATTTCGCGAGCGAGCGATGGCGTGGTGGACGGGTGCGGCGTCGGTGGCGGGCATTGCAGGCGTCGCATACGTCACGTTTGCAACCGTGAGCTTCACCGAAATGAAGAAGAAAGCGGAAAGAAGAGGTGTGATCGAGAAGAAAGTGCGGCTCAAAAGCATGAAGGAAAAGAACGGACAACGGAAGGGAAGGTCCGACACGAAGTGAAACCAAGCCACAAGTCTGGCGTCGACGCGGCACGTCGACGGAAACGAGGAACGGAACCGACGGAAAAGAAATCAAAGTGCACTTTATTCCACAGGAGTTCGACCCACGAGCGATCGGATGGACCGAAACGACAGGGTCCCACGGATCCTTACACGTGCAAAAGAGGCCTCGGGACGGAAAATCCCACCGGTGCGGATAGTGCCAAAACGTGCAAAGTGCGGCATGGATCCGTCCCAGCAAGCTTCCACCTCTGTATGCGTACCTGCTGCTTGCAGCCCATCTTGAAGCGAACCAGTGCAATTTGGAGAAAAGCGTTGCCACGATCAGGACACAGGTGGAAGGAC